>ERZ795053.4426-NODE-4426-length-15223-cov-9.363660_pt1 | contig 15223 bp, 12 predicted proteins | sample MGYA00375137_ERZ795053 | MGnify/ENA primary metagenome ERZ795053 (study PRJEB30182, sample SAMN05720284) | activated sludge metagenome | isolation source: Anaerobic digester | place: Hong Kong | collected 2014-12-17 ... | reverse complement strand
CGGAGACCTTCATCCATGCTCGACCAAGGGGCGTCGGCCAGGACCCCAAGCCCGTCCAGGATCTTGGTAAAGAAAGCGCGTCCGGCCGCCGTGGCGACGATGTCGAAGATTTCCGCGTCGCCGATTCCGTGCCGGCGCAGGGTATCAATGTCACTCTGCTCGACACTGGCCGCATCCCGCGCGATCTTGCGCGAGAAGGTCATCATCTCGCGCTCGGCCGCGCTGAGGTTTTCACAATCCCCCGGCTCGGCCATCGCCAGAATCTCCTCGGTGCTGAAGAATTCAGTCAACGCCTTGCCGTGTGCCAGCGTACAGGCCGAATTGCCCAGCGCATGCGCGGCGGCAAAAGTGATCAGCTCGAAGCGACGCTTGTCCATGGGCCGATGGATCTCGGCGAGCAACCTCCCCCAGCGCGCGAGCACTTCCGGCCGGTGGCTGAAGACTTTGGCATAATTAGGCACGTAGCCCCAATTCGCCTGCTGGCGTTCATACATAGCACGCACTTCGCCGGTTGCCTGGCTGGGCGCAACGGTTTCGATGAAGGACATGAGGGTCGCCTCCTTATAGGGCATAGTGTTCGATCTGTACTTCCGCGCCGTGGTCGGCATAGTCACCGGCGGCCCGCAGGGCACGGAATTCGCCCCAGTTGATGGGCCGATAGCGGGCCGGATTGCGGCTATCCACCACGGATGACAGGGGCGCGTAATCGGTGGCGTAGGACGGGTTGTAGAAGAAAGGCGCGCTATAGCGCTCCCGCCCGCTGGGAGCGAGCGCTCGGTGCAGCGGGGCTTGGTAGCGGTCGTTCGACCACACCTGCAAGACGTCCCCGATGTTCACGACGAGGGTATCGGCACGGGGCTCCACCAGATGCCAGCGCCCCTCGCGGAATACCTCCAACCCAGGCACCCCATCCTGCAGTAGCAGGGTCAACGCACCGGCGTCGGTGTGGTGATTGACGCCCAGGAAGCCCTGATTCGGCGTGCTCGCTCCTTCCGGTGCAGCCGGCTCAGGACAGGCTGGGTAGTAGTTCAGGCGCGCAAAGCTGGTCTGTGCCGCACCGAAGAAGCTCCGCAGATACCTCGGCGGCATGGCGAGGTTGGTGTTCAAAGCATCGATCAGCCGCACTGCCAGCCGCTCGCAGGCAGCGTAGTAGGCGCGCACGGCCGGCTCGAAGCTTGGCAACCCAGTCAACCATTGAGGCTGTAGCACCCCACCGTCGGCCGGCCCGTAGTCGAACACCTGCTTCCAGTCTCGCGTGTTCTTGGTCAGCTCCCGGTCGTAGTAGCCCCAGGGATTTTCCGCGCTGCGCTCGATCGCGCGCTTCGTCGCCTCGGGCAGGGCGAAGAATTGCCGCGTCGCCGTCAGCACCTCCCGCAAGACAGAGGCATCAATGCCGTGGTGGGTGATCTGAAAGAAACCCCATTCCCGGCAGGCGCAGTCGAGGGCCCGCAGGGTCGCGTGTCCTTCGAGCGCCGTGATGTCGATGACAGGTACCTGCATCACACTCATGATGGCTCTCCCGCTCAGGCCGTCGTCCGCGGCTGCAACCACTTCGGAAACAACGTGTAGGGATCGAGGTCGACACTGGTGTCGTAGTCGATGCCGCAGGCCTGTAGGTGGCGTTGCAGCGCACCGTTACGCATGGCATCGAACAGCTCCGTGCAACCACCGATGTGTGAACCGCCGATGTAGATCTGCGGTATGGTGGGGCTGCCCGTATGCCGTGTGAGTACAGCGCGAATCTTGCCGCCAAGCTCAGCGACTTGATACTCGACCGAGTCGAGATCGACGCTGCGATAGCGAATCCCCAGTCGCTTGAAGAGCTTGCGCGCTGACCAGCAGTACTCGCACCACTCCAGCGCGAACAGCACCACCGGTTCTTTGCACACGAGGTCGGCGACGTAGCGCTCGGCCTCGGCGTCGAGCGTTGTGTCCGTGTGGCCGCGCTCGACGGCGGCACAGGCGGCCGGCACGTCGAAGCGGTAGCCGGGCGTCGAGCGCGACAGGGTCAGCTCCTCGGCATTCATTTCCTCGGCGATGTCCTCGAACAGTGGCGTCGACAAATAGCGCTCGCCGGTGTCGGGTAGCATGACCACGATGTTGCTGCCCGTCGGTGCTCGTCTTGCGACCGCGAGCGCGGCGGCAAGCGTGGCGCCGGCCGAGGTACCGACAAAAATGCCCTCGCGGCGCGCCAGTTCGCGCGAGCAATGCATGGCTTCGCCGCCACTCACCGGCACGATCTCATTGATGAGATCCTCGGCGAGCGCCGTCTCGGTCAGGCGCGAGACGAAGTCGGGGCTCCAGCCCTGCATCGGGTGTGGTCGGAAGCTGGGATGGCTTCCCGCAGGCTTGCCGTCGGCTGCCCGAGGCTGGGGGATACCGCTGCTGAGCACCGGAGCGTTGTCCGGCTCGGCTGCAATGATCCGGGTACCCTTGCCCGCCTGCCTAAGACCCCGGGCCACCCCCAGCAGCGTGCCACCGGTACCGAAACCGGAGACGAAGTAGTCCAGTGATTCGCCGTGGAAATCGGCCAGAATCTCCTGTGCCGTGGTGCGGGTGTGCACCTCGGCGTTGGCCTCGTTTTCAAACTGGCGACACAAGTACCAGCCGTGGGTTTCAGCCAGTTCGATGGCCTTGTTGAGCATGCCGGTACCCATCTCCGACGCCGGCGTCAGCACCACCTTAGCGCCAAGGAAACGCAGCATCTTGCGCCGCTCCACGCTGAAGTTCTCCGCCATCACGATGACGAGCGGATAACCACGCTGAGCACAGACCATGGCGAGGCCGATGCCCGTGTTACCGCTGGTGGCTTCGATCACCGTCTGGCCCGGCTTAAGTTCACCGCTGCGTTCAGCCGCTTCGATAACGGCCAGCGCCATGCGATCCTTGACCGAGCCCATGGGATTGAAGGATTCCAGCTTGACGTACACATTGACCCCCGCCGGTGCCAGCCCGGATAGCTTTACCAGCGGCGTGTTACCTATGGCTCCAAGAATGCTGTCGTACTTCATGATCAATTTCCTCGATGACCTGGATGGAGAGAGGATTAAAGTGCCATCCGTTCGCGGTACCGACGGGACTGGGCCTGAAGGTGGCCGACAAGATGCGCGGCAAGCTCGCGCGCGTCGTCCTCGGCACCGTGGATAAAGCTCGACTTGCGTCGCCGCAGGAACGGCAGGCCCATGACATACAGGCCCGGTGCATCAACGACACCGCCGTGGTGTCGGATGCCGCCCTTGCGGTCGAGTACCGGGACCGCCAGCCAGCCGTAATCTGGGCGGAAACCGGTCGCCCAAATCACCGTGCGTATGCCTTCACGTTCGAGGTTTAGGCTCGTGGCGGGTGAGGAGGCGATGTGCGTGTCCTCGAAGCGCTCGCCCGGCGTTAAACTGTCGGCATGGCCGCACGCGGTCGCCCAGTCGTCCAGCGTGGCCAGCAGCCGACGCATCTTCAGATCGGCGAGCGCACACACGTTACGCAGAGACCCAGAGAACAGCGCCTTGCCATCGCGCACGCCGGCCAGGCGGCCGACGATGCGTACGCCTTCCGCGCCGAGTACGTTGAGATCAACGATGGGCCGCTCGCGCGAGCCGACCAATTGGGGCGAGGCCACGGCACGGGCGCGCGCCAAATCATCTGAGCCGTTGGGCAAGGCGTCGTAACGCTGGTCCAGTAGACCTGCGGCGTGCATCCACCACTGAATGTCGCGTCCGCGATAGACCCGAGGCATGCGTACGTGCTCACCCACGGCGAGGGTCACGGCGCGGCCGGCGCGCTGTATTTCGTCAGCCAGCTGCAAGCCGGTCGCCGAAGCGCCGACCACCAGCACACCGCCATCCTTGATCTGGCTCGGATTGCGGTAGCTGAAGGGTGTGAGCTGGGCGATGCCCGCGGGTAGGTCAGCAGCGAGCCGCGGCACCATCGGCCGATTGAACGCGCCACTGGCGATGACCACGGCACGGCAACGCCAGTCGCCGTGGTCGGTACTGACACGGTAGCCGGCACCCTCGGCCCGCAGCCGGGTCACGGGGGTACCGGTAATCACCGATGCCGAGCTGGCCCGCGCATAACCGGCGATAAAGGCGACCACCTCTTCGCGGCTCATGTAGCCTTCGGGATCATCACCGGTGTAGCGGTAGCCGGGCAGGCGGCTGAGCCAGTTCGGTGTAAGCAGGCGCAGCGAGTCCCAGCGCTCGTGGCGCCAGGCGTTGGCTACCTCACCGCGCTCCAACACGACATGGTCGATGCCGAGCGCGGCGAGGCAATGGCTCATGGCCAGGCCGTTGTGGCCGGCACCGATGATGACAACGTCGATGCCGTGCACCGGCCGGCGCCCGGCGGCGCCCGCCTCGAAGGCTGTCATGATGGCGGTCACGCCACCACCACCGACACGTCGGTCGGATTGGTGATGATGTCAAATACCGCCGAGCGCTTCTGCGATTGGGCCACCAGCGCCTCGATTTCCTCGCGGTTGGCGTTCGCGTCAATGGCATAGGTGACTTTTACACCGTCGAAGCCATTACGCACGTCGCCATCGATGCCCAGGATGCCTTGCAGGTCCATGCCCGCTTCCAGCGTCGCCTTGACCGAGTGCAGCTGGATGTTGCGGTTCTGCGCCACGGCGGCGATACCCGCCGTCAGGCAGCCGGCCAAGCCGGCGAGCACGATTTCCACCGGCGTGGCGCCGTGGTCTTCGGCAGCGAACACTTCCGGGTGATCGGTTTCCACGCGGTGCACTTGCTTGTGCCGCTGTGCTTCCCCAAGGCCGAAGAAACTGTCGATGCTGGTACGGGCGCGGGTGCCTTTAATCCATTCGCAGCTCGCACGCCACTTGAACTGGGCGGCCTCAGGTGCCTTGGAAAGCGCCTGGCGCGCGCCGAGCAAAGCTTCGACATTGACGCCGTTGTCGGCAAGAAAAGTATTAGTATCCATGGTATTCCTCGTAACGATCAGTCGAAAAACAGGATTGTTCAATCTTGGCCAGTTGAGTTCTTGCCACCGTTGAAACCATACTCAAGAATTGGGATCAGCATAAAAACCCATTGTTTCTATTGAATTTCTCGATAGGTGATTTTTGTTTCAGCTGTTTCAATCGTCGATGGGTTCCGTCCGAAAGGCCACTTCGACGATAATCGGTTCCAACCTCTGTATGGCGTAGCGGATCGCGGTATGGGCCGGCGCCTAATTGCCGCGCTGCGGTTACGATCCGGCCCTTCCAACTGAAGTGTTGCAGCGGCGGCAGTCCACTGGACCGCCGCCATCACGCAGTCGCTCTTGACTAGGCAGCTCTCGCCTCTTGATTGACCGGGTCTTCGCGGACCACCACCGTATCCTCGACCAAAGCGATCTCGTCGGCACTCATGCCCACACGGCGGGCATGCTCGCGAATGGCGGCGGGGTTCTCGCCTTGGTAGATGCAGACTGTGCCGAGACGGCCGTCATCCTCACGAACCACATAGGAGCGAATCCAGCGGACTTGATCAGGCATTTCCTCGTTGCCAACCCGAGCGGACACTCCGGCTGTAATGCTCAACTCGGCCGTATCTTTCCAGTTGCTTTTGCGACGAATAGCGAAGGTTTGCATGTTGAAATTCCTCTCGATAAAGTGAATGAAGAGGCACCAACGGTGCTCTCGTTGCCTGGTCGCCGAACGGTCGTCGGCGCGGGACGATGCAAGGATGCGCTAGCACGCGACCCAAGTCCTTTCCGTTTTCGGATTAAGTTCTTATCATTATCAAATCCCTTACCGAGCCGGCCCGCCCGCACTCCAGATGACATCCCGCATCTACCGTTTCAGGGCCTTCGAACTTGACCCGAGCCGACGAAACTTGCGCTTGGACGGGCAAGAAGTGCCGCTCCAGCCGCGCGTGTTCGACTTGCTGTGCTACCTCGTCGAACATCGTGATCGGGTCGTGAGCAAGGAGGAGTTGCTCGATACCTTGTGGCCTGGCCTGGTGGTCACCGAGAGTTCGTTGCAAAGAGCGATCAGTCTCGTCCGTAGCGCACTGCAACAGGGCGGGATGGAGGGTGCGATCCGCAACTATGCGCGGCGCGGATACCGCTTTCTGGTAGAAGAATCAGTAGCGGCAGCCGAGCCCCCGGCAGCGGACGATGCCATCCTGACCCATGCGGAACGTGCCTACGCCGGGGCGCAGTGGCAGGAGGCCATACGGGCGTTCGCGGAGGCCGACCAGGTCAATCCGTTGGACGCCAACGCGTTGGAACGCTGGGGTATTGCCGCACAATGCATGGGCGACCTGGCCAGCGCCATCGGGCCGCTTGAAAGGGCCGCCGTGGTCTATTCCAGCCGTGGAGAGCGCGAAGCGGCCGCTCGGGTTCTGATTGGCTTGGCAGGTCTCCAGATGGAATCACTGGACCTCGCTGTGGCACAAGGCTGTTTGCGCCGTGCCGAGCGCTTGTTGAGCGGCTTGCCAACGGGCGAGCAACACGGTCACCTGGCCTGGATGACAGCGCGCCTTTGCCTTGGTAAGGGGGAGTTGCCCGAAGCCATTCAGCGTGCGCAAGTGGCTCGGGACATCGGCCACGAACTGGGTAATACCGATATCGAGTCCATGGGGTTGCTTTTCTGGGGCATGGGCCTACAGGCGAGTGGCGACGCGAAGGCTGGCATCGCGTTGCAGGATGAGGCGGCAGCGGCCGTACTGTCCGGCAACGTATCGCCCCTGGTGGGCGGCATCCTGTACTGCGACATAATCGCCAGTTGTTGCAATGGCGAGGATTGGCTGCGGGCGGGACAGTGGCAGAAAAGCTTCATGCGCTGGTGTCGGCGCAGTAACATCGACACCTTTACCGGTCCCTGCCTCATCCATCAGGCGGAAGTCTTCGCCGTATCCGCCCAGCTGGAGCAAGCCCGGGACGCCCTCGTCCGCGCCGATCCTCTCATCCGCCTTGGTGCGCCTTGGGCGCTGCGGGATGCCCATCGCCTGATGGGTGACGTACATCTGGCGCGTGGTGAGTGGGAAGCAGCAGAGTATTGCTATCAGCAGGCCTACCAGCACGGGTGGGAACCCTACCCCGGCTACGCGGAGTTGCTCTACCAGCGGGGGCACGGCGAAGACGCCATTCGCGGTCTCAAGCGGGCCGCGTCCCTGACCCACTGGGTGGCAGGTGAACGCAGAGCCCGTTATCTGGCGCAGGCCGCCCAGATCAGCGCTATGCTAGGTTTGTTGGACGAAGCACGAGCACTGCTTCAAACCCTCGACGGGGAACCCCGTCGGTGGGAGTTCGGGGCGCTCGCCGGACACGTTGACCGCGCCCGCGCTGAACTGGCCTGGTCGGAAGGCAAGATGGAAGAAGCCCAGCATCGGCTGCATCACGCTCTGGATTTGCTGCAGAACAACGGTGCCATAATGGAGGCCGCGCGGGTTCACCTGCGGTTAGCCGAGCTGTTGGCGCTGCAAGGACACGAGAGCGCGGTTCGCATGGAACTGAGTGCTGCCGAAAGCGTGTTTCAAGCGGCGGGCGCCGAGGGGTATCTCGTCCAATGCCGTGCCCTTTCGGATTGTCTTCCCACGCCCAGACATGCAGCTCATAGAATCCAGGCAGCCCGTAGCGATTTGGCGCGCTGACGAAATTCATTAGATGACCGTCAACGGCAGGTGTCGAGCCATCCGGGTGATTCGCGGCCCACTCTGAGGCAGTTACGATGTATTCGGCACCGACGAGTCGCACGTATCCGCCACTCACCGGCTCGTAAATCAACGCCTCTGGCTCGTTCACGTTGACAGCTCCGTCGAAAGGTAATGAAAGTTACGCAGTTACCTGCGGATAGGTAATCGTCCTGACCGTCTGGACGTTTCCTTTAAGCCTGTCTAAACGGTCAAATCGGACGATTACAAACGATTCAAGCCAGATGTCGTTATCCCCGGTACGTTCATCCTGTCGGCCAAATCCCGCGACGTATCGGCGTCGAACCACGGTTGGGGACATCTGCCGACCCGCTGTACTACTTCATGGGCGGGACGAGTATGGCCACCCCGCTAGTGGCCGGCTGCGTGGCGTTGGCCCGTGAGTTTTTGGCGAACCGTCCGACGAACCCGAGCGCAGCGCTGGTGAAGGCATTGCTGATTGGAATCCTGGTCTAGTCGCGGCGTGACCAGCACGCCGCCAAGCGCTTTTTTCACAAGTTGCTTAAAGGCTTGCGCTATATGCCGCGCGTTATCGTCACCGACCCGCTTAAAAGCGACGAGGCTGCCCGAAAGAACGGATTCCCGAGGTCGAACATCGCCCGCACCAGGGGTTGAATAACCGTGCCGAACGATCCCACCCGTCGACCCGACAACGAGAGCGGCGAAGGTGCCGGTTCCTCCTTAGACCATGCCCAGCGCTTGCTCTCCGCCCATGGCCCGATCAACAACCTGTTTCGTCCTTGCCGTCACCGGATGGCCGCTGCCGACTATCGCGCCGTTCGCACCCAGGCGCTTGAAATCTGGCGGCGGGTGACGTCTGCCCAACAGATTGATGGAATCTCCAAATCCCTTCACATTCACGGATTCGGCAGCGCCGTCGCGACCGCTTGTATGCTGGCGAAGGACTGCGTTGGCATCGATAATATGGTGTTTGGGTGGCGCTTGCGCTCTTCTTGTTGGAGGGAGCTGGAAACACGATGTACCGGGGGCAAGGATCATGAAACGAGTGCAAACCGGTGAAGGCTGGCCGGCCATCCGCCACGCTTGGCGCGCAGCACCGTTCACGTATTAGACGCACCCCTCGGCGGACCCGCCGCGAAAAAGACTGTACATTCACCGTAGCCGCCGACGGTTCTCTGAACATAGAGATCTCCTGACTTGGTATTCAGCGGCTTCAACCTGCCGCAATCAAAGCGACTGATACCTTGGTCCGGGCCAGCCGACTGGGCAATGATGACCTGGAAGTCCTTGCCGACGATTTTCACTTCATCGACGACGGCAATATGGACAGGGCTGCTGCCGCCTTTCCGGTAGTAGATCATGGCGTCGCCGGAGGCCACGTCCGCGACAGCCTTGCGCCGATTCACGTCGTAGGATCCGATGATTGTCTCCGGATCGATACCCCAAAAGTTCCCAGCGAAACCGTTGCAATCCAGGCCGATGTTCGCGGTGCAATACTGATTGACCGTCTTGGCGTCGGTCAGCTTGTAACGCGAGGCAAGCCGCACAACATTGCGGATATCCTCCGGCGAGCCCTTGCCGTAGAAGACGCGCTGAAGCTTGACACGGTCGTACGCTATGTCGCTGATCTTGAATTTCAGCGGCCCGGGATATTTGACCTTCAGCTCGCCCACGATGCTGTTGAGCAATTGAAAGAGCGCCTTGCCAGCGTTCATATTTCGCGGCAGCTTGAGGCCATTGTTGAGGTACCGGTCAATCTTAAGGGTGACCACGGTTTTCTCGTCATCGAGCTTTGCCTTGAGGTTGAGGTAAGTTAAGTTCGCGTAGTTCCACGGTGAGATGGGCATGCTAGACTCCTTAGAAATGAGAATAAGAATTGAATAGGTCGGCGCCGACGGCCCTTTACCACCATCGCGCCGTACCTCGTAAGGGTCAGCGGACAATTGCAGGATATATCGGAGGAAGGACTCGAATCCTTTCCGCAACCTGATCAAGTTCTTATCATTTTCGGAATCACCCCTGGGCGAACATCGTCCCAAATCGCCGATGACAACAAGCGTCCACCGTTTCGCGGCTTTCGAACTCGATAGAGACTGCCGAGCCTTGCGACTCAAGGGGCGCGAAGTTTCCTTGCAGCCCTTGATTTTTGACTTGCTCTGGCATCTCGTCGAAAACCAGGATCGGGTTGTGAGCAAAGAGGAACTGCTCGACACCTTGTGGTCCGGTGTGATCGTCACGGAGAGTTCCCTGCAACGAGCGGTCAGTTTGGCGCGGACGGCCTTGCAGCAGGGCGGACTGGGAGAAGCGATCCGCAACTATGCGCGGCGGGGATACCGCTTCCATATCGACGCTCTAGAACCGGTGACCGATGCCACCCCGCACGATGCCGCCCCGCACGAGACCTCTGCGACCACCGAGGCGGACCGCTGCTTCGCCCACGCCCAGTGGAAGGCTGCCATGCAAGGCTTCGCCGAGGCGGATCGCGCGGCGCCGCTGGACGCGGAATCGCTCGAACGTTGGGCCAACGCCGCCCTGTACGCAGGCGATCTGGCGAGTGCCGTGCTCCCCTTGGAGCGCGCCGCCGTTTCCTATTCCAGCCGGGGCGAGCATGAGGCGGCTGCCCGGGTCACGATCGGCCTGGCACGCATCCAACTTGAGTCATTGAATGTGGCGGTGGCTCAAGGCTGTCTGCGTCGAGCGACGCGTTTGCTGAGCGGACTACCCCGTGGCGAACAGCATGGCTTCCTGGCGTGGATGACGGCGCGACTGTATTTGAATAACGGCGACTTGCCCGAGGCCATCCGATACGCGCTGGAGGCTCGCGATATCGGACGCGCGTTACAAAACACGGATATCGAGACCATGGGCCTTCTGTTATGGGGCATCGGGCTGCAAGCCAACGGCGAGACCACTCTCGGCATGGAATTGCAGGACGAGGCCGCTGCTGCCGTGCTGGCGGGCGACATCTCGCCCCTGGTGGGAGGGTTGGTTTACTGCGGCGTCATTTCCAGTTGCTGCAACTGCGGCGATTGGCCGCGCGCCGAGCAATGGACAGACAGTTTCACGCGCTGGTGTGAGCGCAGCAACATCGAGACCTTCTCTGGAGCCTGCCTCATCCATCGGGCGGAAATCTTCGCCGTATCGGGCAAGCTGGATCAAGCGCGGGATACGATCAGCCGGGGCGATTCGATCATTCGCAGCGGCGCCCCTTGGGCTCTCGGGGATGCCTACCGTCTGATGGGAGATTTGCACCTCGCCTGTGGAGAGATGGATGCGGCGGAGCGTGACTATCAGCACGCCTACCAACACGGCTTCGACCCGTACCCCGGTTACGCGATCCTGCTCCATCGGCGCGGTCGCAGCGGTGAGGCGATCAGAGGGCTGAAGCGGGCCGCAGCGCTGACCCACTGGCTGGCGGGCGAACGCAGAGGCTGCTGTCTCGCTCACGCCGCCGAGATTGCGGCCCTCGCGGGACAACTGGACGAAGCGCGTGCACTCCTTGAGATTCTCGACCAGTCACCCAAACTGTGGGAGTCGGGTGCTGTCACCGGTCAGGTCGAACGTGCTCGCGCCGAGTTCCTCTGGGCGACGGGGCAGGAGGACGAAGCATTCGGCTTATTTCGCCGCGCCATCGAAACCCTCAAGCGTAAGCGCGCCATCATGGACGCGGCGCTAGCCCGCCTGCGGCTAGCGGAGGCTTTCGTCGCGCGGGGCGAACATGCGGCGGCGGACATGGAACTCCATGCCGCCGAAGCGGTGTTCGAGGCCGCCGGCGCCACCGGATATCTGGCGCAATGCCAAGCCCTGCGAACCACGGCGATACCAGCGTCATCCAAGTAACGCGAGTAATGCGTCCGGGACTTGCACGTTCGGTGGGATGTCACCATTACCCGCTATTCCACCGGATAGTGGTTCAACGCACCACCAGTTTGATCAACATAAACACCGACACCGCCACAATCATCCCGGCGAACAGCTTTTGCAGAACCGGACCAGCGATGCGCCGCCCTACGGCGATGCCCAGCGCCATACCGCCCAAACCGCCCAACACGAAGCCGGTGGTCGTGCCAACATCCAAGCGGTGACCGGCAAGAATGTGGGACAGCAACCCAATCATACTGATGATCGCGATCACCCACAGCGAGGTAGCGACCGCCCGCCGCATCGGCAACGAAGCCACCAGCACCAGCGCCGGCACGATCAGAAAGCCGCCGCCCACGCCGAACAGTCCGGACAACAAACCGGTGGCAGAACCGGCCAGTGCCAGCCGTACCGCGCAACGCGAGGTGAATTGTAGCTGGCCAGCAGGATCGTAGCGGCAGACCGGACCAGCACTGTCGTCGCTGGGGTCGGCGCCGGCGCGGACGATGCGGGTTTCCTCCGGTCGGCGGCTGGCTTGCCGCCACATGCGCAACGCTATCCCCAGCATCAGCAGGGCGAAACATGTCAAAAGCGCGGATTCCGAAAAGCGGGGACTCAGCCAGGCACCCAACGGTGCGCCGATGATGCCAGATAGACCGAAGATGACCGCGATCCGGTATTCGGCCTGGCCGTCGCGCCAGCGCGCCAAGCCACCGCCCAGCGCGGTCGCGCCGACAGCCGCCAGCGAGATGACCACCGCCGCGTGCGCCGGTACGTGCAGTCCGTACACCAACAAAGGCACGGCGAACACGGAGCCGCCGCCGCCGGTCAGGCCCAGCGCAAAACCGATAATCAGGCCAAATAACAGACTGAGGATCATGGTTCGTTATCCTTTGAATTTGATCAGATCTCGATCATGATTTCCGCTTCCATGAAGGTGATGGCCCGGCCCGCCAGCTTGACCCGATCACCTTGCAATTCACATTCGATTTCCCCACCACGTTTGGAAACCTGCCGCGCCGACAGACGGTTTTTCCCCAGCCGAGCCGCCCAGTACGGAGCCAGCTCGCAGTGGGCCGAGCCCGTCACGGGATCTTCCGGGATGCCGAATTTAGGGGCGAAGAATCGGCTGACGAAATCCACGTCTTGTCCGCGCGCCGTCACGATCACTCCTCGACGGTCCAGTCGCCGCAGCGTTTCGAAATTGGGGACGACGGCACGAACCTGTTCATCCGATTCAAACACGCAAACATAATCGGCGGCAGCCAGCGTCTCCACTGGTTGGTATCCCAATCCTTCGATTAAAGCATCGGGTGCAACGCAAGGCCGGGGCGGCGCAGCGGGAAAATCCATCACCAACCACGATCCTTGCCGCTCCACCAGCAGTTCCCCGCTGCGCGTCTGAAATGCGATGACCGGTTGCCGATAGCCCAGAATCTCGAACAGTACGTGAGCGGTCGCCAGAGTTGCGTGGCCACACAAATCCACCTCGGCGACCGGCGTGAACCAGCGCAGATGAAAGCCGGTAGGAGAAGGCACGAAAAAAGCGGTTTCGGACAGATTGTTTTCCTCAGCGATGGCTTGGAGGATGCGATCTTCTAACCAAGCATCGAGCGGAACGACCGCGGCCGGATTGCCCTTAAACACGCGCGCCGCAAACGCATCGATTTGATATTGCTTGAGCCTTGCCATGCAGGATTCCTACGTGGTCGAGATCAGATTTCGACTGGGCCACTGTCCTCGGCGAGCACGGCGGCATACGCTTGCCGATCCACGTTGCCGCCCGATAGCACTACCGCAATTCGACGGCCCACGATTCGCGATTTCTCCTGAAGGGCGGCAGCCAACCCAGCGGCGCCCGCGCCTTCGGCGACGTTGTGAGTACACTCGAACAGCAGGCGCATCGCGGCAGCGATCTCGTCATCGGTGACCTGGACGACGCGATCCACTCCGCGCCAGATCGTTTCCAACGCCTCGGGTTCCGGCGTGCGACAGGCCATGCCGTCGGCGATTTGCGTGGTAACGGGATGTTCGACCAAACGTCGCGCCGCGAAGGAATAGGCATAGGCCGGCGCTTGAGCGGATACGACCCCGACGATTTCGGTCTTCAAGCCCAAGGCATCCCGGGCGGCGATCATCCCGCAAATTCCCGAACCGAGCCCGATCGGCACATACGCAACGTCGATATCGGGAACGGCCCGCAGGAGTTCCAAACTGTAGGTAGCCACTCCGCTTACCAGCAGCCGGTGAAAAGATGGCACCAGATGTAGTTCCCGCTCACACGCCAAGGTTTGGGCATGTTCTCGGGCAGATTGAAAATCGTCGCCGTGCTCGATCAACTCGACGCCCAGCGCCCGCATGGCAGCGTTTTTCTCCCGGCCGTTGCCGTGGGGCACGACGATAATCGCCGGGATTCCGAACCGCCGCGCCGCGTAACCGACCGATTGACCGTGATTGCCGCGCGTGGCGCTGATGACGCCTTTGATGCCCGGAGCGGAACGGGCAAGCTGGTCGAAGTAGACCAGCCCGCCGCGAATCTTGAAAGCGCCGACTGGGGTGTGGTTTTCGTGTTTGATCCAGATTTCCGTGCCGTGCCGCTCGCAGAGCAGTGGCCATCGATATTGTGGCGTGGGCGGGATGACGGCGTAGACAATTCGGCCGGCGGATTCGAGTTCGTTCAGGGTGAGTTGCATGGCAGCAGTCCGCGCCCTTCGGAGCGCGATTGGTCGCCGCGCTTCGCTAGCAGGCTGAATGTTTGGAATCAAAAAGCGGTGTTCCCGCCCGGCTTCGAACCGCGACGTGAACACCGCTCCGATGTTTTAACGGCAGCCGACGATTAGATCAAACGTCAGGACCCCAGCCGAACACTTCCACGGTGCGGAACAGGTCGTTGTCCGTCACCATACCAACGGGTTTGCCGTCCATTTCGACCACGACGCGGCGGACGTTGGCTTCGGACATCCGCTGCGCGGCCTCGGCCAGCGACATTTCGCGCTTGACCGTCACCAGCGGCCGGGTAGTGATTTCGCTCACCTTAACTCGTGCTGGCGAGCGGTTGACGCTGATGATCTTTTTCAGCACGTCGCGGTCGGTCATGATCCCCCACTGGCCGCTGGCATCGGGCTCGACCATCACCGCGTTGACGCCGCTTTCGATCATCGAGTGCATGGCGACATTGACCAGCTCGTCGTTCTTGACGGTAATGACCGGCGACATGATGCCGCCCACGGTGTTCGGCATGCGGCCGGAGGCGATCATCGCCTGCACCGGATCGGCCACGCGAGCGGCTTCCAAAGCTTTGCGCGCTTCTTCCTGGGCACGGCGACGACGAGCCATTGCCTCGCGCAACGCGGCGCCTTGCTCGCGCATCTTGGCGATGATCAGATCGCCAAACTTGCTGGTCGGCACCTCGGTAGCGCCGTCCATCTGGCGGGCGAAGTCGTAGGTCACGGTCTTATCGGCGATGACTTGGGTCAACGCGGATTCGATCAGATCGGCGGCTTCCTTCCACCCCATGTATTGCAACATCATCACGCCGGATAGCATCAGCGAGCCGGGATTGACCTTATCGAGATTCGCGTACTTGGGGGCGGTGCCGTGAGTGGCCTCGAACACGGCGACGTGGTCGGCCATGTTGGCGCCCGGCGCGATACCGATACCGCCGACTTCCGCCGCCACGGCGTCGGAGAGGTAGTCACCGTTCAGGTTCATGGTGGCCAGCACCGAGAACTCTTCCGGCCGCAGTTGCAGCA
>ERZ795053.4425-NODE-4425-length-15227-cov-6.164316_pt1 | contig 15227 bp, 12 predicted proteins | sample MGYA00375137_ERZ795053 | MGnify/ENA primary metagenome ERZ795053 (study PRJEB30182, sample SAMN05720284) | activated sludge metagenome | isolation source: Anaerobic digester | place: Hong Kong | collected 2014-12-17 ... | reverse complement strand
CCACGACCTCTTCCTTACCATGGAAGCGCTCTGCCGACTGAGCTAAGGAGGCGAGGCGCCCACCGGCGCGACGCCGGGAGGGACCGGCCGGTCAGCATAGCGAGCGCTCCCCCGTGCGACGAAAGCCGGTTCCCGCCCCGGCGGCGGTCCAGACGGCGCCGCCGAGGCCCCTAGGCCGAACGGCCCACGAACGCCTCAACTTCCGCTGGTCGGCGCCGATGGGGCGCGGTGCAGTACTCGCGCCTGGTGATCGAGGAGGGGACGACCACCTTCTCCCTCAGCTTCCACCCCCGCCTCACCGTCGTGGCCGGCGTGGACAGCGGCGCGCGCAAGGGGCTGGTGGCCGAGCTCATCGGCGGGCTCGGCAGCACCCGGACCGGCGTGAACCTCGAGCTGGCCGACGACCGCGGCCGACGCCTCGCCGTGCTGCGGCCCGCGTCGGGCGGCCATCGCATCATCGAGCTGAACAGCGGCACCGACGTGAGCGACGAGTTCCGCGCCACCGACGGGCGCCTCGACGTGCTCGGCCGCTACGGCATCGACGCCCGCACGGCGCGCGACCGCCTCCACCTCGACCGGACGATGCTCGAGCGCGATGCCCGGCGCGACGAGCGCGTGCAGCGCCTGAGCGAGCTCGACCAGACCGAGCTGTGGTCGACGGCGGCGCGGGTCCGCATCACCGAGGACGAGATGCAGGCGATCAGCGACGAGCACCGCGCCTCGGCCGAGGACGCCGAGCTGGTGGCCCGCATCGAGCGGCACCACCAGGGCCTCGAGGAGGCGGTGGAGCAGCACAAGGCGCTGCGGCGCGACGCCTCGCTCGTGTGCGGCGCCTCCCTCTTCGCTGCGGTGCCGGTGTCGGTGGTCCGCCCCGAGCTCGCGGTGCCGATCCTGGTGATCGGCATGGCGACGATCCTGCTGGCCTTCATGCTGCGCGCCCGGGTCGAGGCCGTGCAGCGCATGGAGCAGAGCGCACTGGCCGATGCCGGCGTCGACTCGTACCTCGGCTACGTCGTGGGCCGGGTCGACCAGATGATGGACGACACCGAGGCCCGCCGCCGGCGGCTGGCGGTGGCCGAGGACCACCGGGCCGCGGCGCTGCGGTGGACCAACCTCGTCGGCGACGTCAACGTCGAGTGGGCCCTCGCCCACCACGAGGAGATCGAGACGGCCGCTCGCCTGCGCCGCGACCTGGCCACGCTCAGCCAGGTGTCGAGCACCGCCCCCGAGATCGACGACCTCACCTCGTCGCTCGCCCAGGCCCTGATCGCCCACCTGGGTCGCCTGCGCACGCTCGGCTCCGGCGGCGAGTCGCTCCCGCTGATCCTCGACGACCCGTTCACCGAGGTGGCCCCCTCGACGAAGCTGACGCTGGTGGAGCTGCTGGCCCGCAGTGCCGGGTCGCCGCAGGTGATCTTGCTGACCGACCAGGACGAGGTGGCCACGTGGGCCCGCCTGGAGGCCCTCACGGGCGAGGTCGCCCTCGTGGAGCCCGCGATCTCGACCCAGGCCACACCTCGCTCGACCCCGGCGTCGGGCTCGGGGAACCTCGCGGTCTGACCCGCTCGGAAACCAGGCGGCGACGACGGGCGGCGGCCGGTAGCGCCGCGCCCCCGTGTCGGACGAGCCCCGCACCCCCACCGTCGACCTCGACGGCGAGCGCGCCGCGCTCGCGCGCGCCCGCGACGCGGTGCAGGCCAAGCTCGGGGCCCTCGCCGCCATCGAGGGCGGCGGCGCCGACGCGCTCGCCGACGAGTACATCGACGCCGTGGTGCGGGGCACCATCGAGAAGCTCCAGCAGGAGCTCGTGGTGTTCGGCCGCATCGACGACGACCAGCCGTGGCGCATCGGGCTCTACGGCATCGACCGCGACGGCGAGCAGCTGGTGGTCGACTGGCGGGCCCCGTTCGCCGGCGGCTTCTACCGCGCCGGCTTCGACGACCCGATGGGGCTGGCCCGGCGGGTGTCGTACGTCGGCTCGATCGACGACCTGTTCGTCGAGGAGCTCGCCACCGGCGAGGTGACCGGCTCGTCGCCGCTGCTCGGCGAGCTGGCGCGCAGCCGCGGCACCGAGATGCGCGCCGCGGTGGCCACCCTCCAGTCCGAGCAGGATGCCCTCGTGCGCCTGCCGCCCGACGCCACGCTCGTGCTGCGCGGCGGGCCGGGCACCGGCAAGACGGTCGTGGGGCTCCACCGCGCCGCGTGGCTCGTGTACAACGACCGCCGCCTCACCGCGGGGCGCATCCTCGTGCTCGGTCCGAGCGACCGGTTCCTCCGCTTCGTCTCGGCCGTGCTGCCCACGCTCGGCGAGGCGCGGATCCTCCAGACCACGTTCGACCGCCTGCTGGGACCGTCGACGGCGGCGGGGAGCGACCCGGCCTGGCTCGACGCCCTCGACCGCTTCGAGGCCTCGCTGCTCGCCCCCGCCGAGCTACGCGTCGGGCTCACCCGCATCCGCGAGGCCGACGTGGCCGCCGCGGCCGAGCGGGCGTCGGGCCGTGCCATCCCCTGGCGCGATCGCCGCAAGGTGTTCACCTCGGTGCTCGCGCGCGCCCACGGTCTCGCCGCGGGCGACGTGTCGAAGGCCGCCCGCGACGTCTGGCCGCCGATGTCGGCCGCGGCTGCCATGCGGCGGCTCCGATCGCCCTCGCTGCTCCGCACGCTCGGCCTGCCGACCGACGTCATCGCCGGGTGGACGGCCGCGCCGGCCGACGGCGCCCTGCTCGACGAGGTGCGCGCCCGCTTCGAGGGGGTTCCCGCCACCTACGGCCACGCGATCGTCGACGAGGCGCAGGACCTGTCGCTCCTCCAGCTGCGGGCCGTGCAGCGCCGCAGCACGGGCCTCACGCTCGTGGGCGACGACGCCCAGCGGTCGGGCGCCCACGGGCTCGGGCTGCGCCGCGCCGCCGCCCAGCTCGGGGTTGCGCCGGCCGAGATGGCCACCGCCTACCGGATGTCGGCGGAGATCGCCGACTGGCTCAACGCCCACGCAGCCCGCCACGGCATCGATGCCGTGCACCTGGTGGGCATCCGCCCGACCGGCGTGGCGGTGCGCGAGCTGGTGGGAAGCGCCGAGCAGCACGGCACGGCCATCGCCGAGCTCGACGGGCGCTGGGCCAACGTGGCGAGCATCGGCGCCGACGATGCGTGGAGCCACAAGGGGGTGGAGTACGACGCGGTCGTGGTCGACGCCGCCGGCATGGACCCGGCCGCGGTGTACCTCGCCGCGTCGCGCGCCGCCCACGAGCTCGTGGTGGTGCACCCCGCCAGCTGAGCCCCGAGACCACGACAGCCCCGCCGAGGTGGCGGGGCTGCTGGTGGTGGGCCCGGTTGGATTTGAACCAACGTAGGCGTGAGCCGACGGGTTTACAGCCCGTTCCCTTTGGCCACTCGGGCACGGACCCAGGGAGCCGCCACCTTAGCGAGCGGCCGGGGGGCGGCGGCAACCGGGAACCACCCGGGCCGCCAGCGGTATCGTCGCGGCCATGCCCAGCTTCGACGTGGTCTCCGAGGTCGACATGCAGGAGGTCCGCAACGCCGTGGACCAGGCGGCGCGCGAGCTCGCCAACCGCTACGACTTCAAGGGCACCGAGTCCTCGCTCGAGCTCGGCGAGGGCGAGATCAAGATGGCCACCTCATCGGAGGACCGGCTGATCGCCCTGCGCACCCTCCTCGAGGAGAAGCTCGTCAAGCGGCAGGTCTCGCTGAAGTCGATCGACTACGGCAAGGTCGAGGAAGCGTCCGGCGCCCGTGTCCGCCAGAGCGCGGCCATCGTCGCCGGCATCTCGTCCGACAAGGCCCGCGAGCTCAACAAGTTCATCAAGGGCCTCGGCCTGAAGGGCGTGCAGAGCCAGACCCAGGGCGACCAGCTGCGGGTGATGGGCAAGAAGCGCGACGACCTCCAGGCCGTCATCGCCGAGCTCAAGGCGGGCGACTTCGGGGTCCCGCTGCAGTTCAACAACTTCCGAGACTGAGCGCCGCACCCGACCCCGGGCGCGGCGATGCCCCGCCCGGGTGGAAGGGGGCGGGGCATCGCCATCGGGCCGACCGGCGGCGGGAATCCGGCGACCCGAGATCGGCAGGGCAGCTCAGCTGCGCCACTCGCCACTGCGGAGGCGGCGGATCCGATCGTCCATGGGCGGGTGGGTGGTGAAGAGGTTGCCGAACTGCACACGACCACCGGCGAGCGGGTTGGCGATGTAGGCGCCGGCCTGGGCGGGCGGCACCATCGCCGGCACGGCCCGGGTGCCGCGGTCGAGCTTCTCGAGCGCCGAGGCCAGCGGCTCGCCGGTGCCGAGGAGTCGAGCACCCCGATGATCGGCCTCGTACTCCCGACTGCGGCTGAGCGCCATCTGCAGCACGCCGGCCGCCATGGGCGCCAAGATCGACAGGGCGAGCACGCCGATCACGTTGTCGTCGCGGTCGCGCCCGCCGCCGCCACCGAAGATGGCGCCGAAGCGGGCGATCGAGGCGAGCAGGGTGATGCCCATGGCGACCGCGGCGGCCACCGACGAGATCAGGATGTCGCGGTTGCGGACGTGGCTGATCTCGTGGGCCAGCACGCCCTGGAGCTCCTCCCACGTGAGCACGTCGAGGATGCCCTTGTTGACGCAGACGGCGGCGTTGGCCGGGTTGCGCCCGGTGGCGAAGGCGTTGGGCTGGGGGTCGGGCGAGACGTAGAGCCGCGGCATCGGGATGTCGGCGCGCTGGGCGAGGTCGGCCACGATCGCGTGGTAGCGGGGCATCTGCTCGGGCGTGACCTCGACGGCGCGAGCGGCCCGGATGGCCAGCTTGTCGGAGAACCAGTACGACCCGCCGACGAACGCCATGCCGAGGGTGAAGCCGATGATGGCCCCGGTGGTGCTCCCGAGGAGCCCGCCGAGGACCACGAGCAGGCCGCCGATGCCGGCGAGCAGGACCGCGGTCTTGAGGTTGTTCTTCATGGGCGGATGCGGGAGCGGGGTGGGGAGGTCGCTCCGGACGGCTCGAACGCTAGGGCGGCGCGCCGAAAGCGGAGCGAAGGCGCAGATAGGGACCGTCGATGCCCTCCATTGAGAGAAACGATGGAGATGGCGTTGATCCATCGGCGCCATCTATCTACGGTGGGACCCGTCAGATCCCAACGACTCCGATGGAGCACCCCAACCATGGCTCAGGTCAACACCGAGATCCTCCCCTTCGAGACGACCGCCTTCCGCAACGGCGAGTTCGTCGACGTCAGCGACCAGGACGTCCGCGGGAAGTGGGCGATCTTCTTCTTCTACCCGGCCGACTTCACCTTCGTCTGCCCCACCGAGCTCGGCGACCTCGCCGACCACTACGAGGAGCTGAAGGGCCTGGGCGTCGAGGTGTACAGCGTCTCGACCGACACCCACTTCGTCCACAAGGCGTGGCACGACGCGTCCGACACCATCGGCAAGATCACCTACACGATGCTGGGCGACGCCAACGGCACCATCACCAACAACTTCGGCGTGATGCGCCCCGGCGCCGGCCTCGCCGACCGGGCCACCTTCCTGGTCGATCCCGACGGGATCGTCCAGTTCATGGAGATCACCGCCGAGGGCATCGGCCGCAACGCGGCCGAGCTCGTCCGCAAGGTCAAGGCCGCCATCTACGTCCGCGAGCACCCGGGCGAGGTGTGCCCGGCCAAGTGGGAAGAGGGCGCCGAGACCCTCGCCCCCTCGCTGGACCTCGTCGGCAAGATCTGACGCCCCGGGGCCCGGCTGCCGTCGTGGCGGCCGGGCCCACCGTCCCCCTCCCCTCCCCCCACCTCTCCGGAGACCGCCGTGCTCGACGCCAACCTCACCGCCCAGCTCCGCACCCACCTCGAGAAGCTCGTGCACCCCGTGGAGCTCGCCGCCTCCCTCGACGACTCGCCCGCCTCGGCCGAGCTGGCCGAGCTGCTCGACGAGCTGGCCGCCCTGTCCCCGCTGCTCACGGTCGTGCGGCGCGACGACTCGCCCCGGCGCCCCTCGTTCGCCATCGTCCGGGTCGGCACCGACGTCTCGGTGCGCTTCGCCGGCATCCCGCTCGGCCACGAGTTCACCTCCCTCGTGCTCGCCCTCCTCCAGGTCGGCGGCCACCCGCCGTCGATCGACGACGACCTCGCCGAGCGCATCCGCTCGCTGCCGGGCGACCACGACGTCGAGATCTTCTTCTCCCTCACCTGCCAGAACTGCCCCGACGTGGTGCAGGGCTTCAACGCCCTCAGCGTCCTCAACCCGTCGTTCCGGATCACGAGCATCGACGGCGCCAAGTTCCAGGACGAGGTCGAGGCCCGCAAGGTCATGGCCGTGCCCACCGTGTTCGTCGACGGCGAGCTGTTCGACCAGGGCCGCATGACGATCGGCCAGATCGTCGACCGCCTCGACGAGGGCGCGGACGAGCGCGCCGCGGCGGAGCTCGCCGCCAAGGACGACTTCGACGTGCTGGTCGTGGGCGGCGGTCCCGCCGGCGCCTCCGCGGCGATCTACGCCGCCCGCAAGGGCATCGCCACCGGCGTCGTGTCCGAGCGCTTCGGCGGCCAGGTGCTCGACACCATGGCCATCGAGAACTTCATCTCGGTGCCCTACACCGAGGGCCCGAAGCTGGCCGCCGCGCTCGAGCAGCACGTGCACGAGTACGAGGTCGACGTGATGGACCGCCAGCGCGCCGCCAAGCTCCTGCCCGCCGACGAGCCCGGCGGGCTGATCGGCGTCGAGCTCGACAACGGCGCCGTGCTGCGCTCGAAGACCGTCGTGCTGTCCACCGGGGCGCGCTGGCGCTCGATGAACGTGCCGGGCGAGCAGGAGTACCGCAACAAGGGCGTCACCTACTGCCCGCACTGCGACGGCCCCCTGTTCAAGGGCAAGGCCGTGGCGGTCATCGGCGGCGGCAACTCAGGCGTCGAGGCGGCCATCGACCTCGCCGGCGTGGTGCGCCACGTCACGCTCCTCGAGTTCGACTCGAAGCTGCGGGCCGACGAGGTGCTGCAGGCCAAGCTCCGCAGCCTCCCGAACGTCGACATCATCGTGAGCGCCATGACCACCGAGGTCGTGGGCGACGGCGATGCGGTCACCGGGCTCATCTACGAGGAGCGCGACACCGGCCACCGCCACCAGGTGGAGCTGCAGGGGATCTTCGTGCAGATCGGCCTGCTGCCCAACACCGAGTGGCTGGCCGACACCGTGGAGCTCACGGCGCGGGGCGAGATCGTGATCGACCACCGCGGCGAGACCTCGGTCCCCGGGGTGTTCGCCGCCGGCGATGCCACCACGGTGCCCTACAAGCAGATCGTGGTCGCCCTCGGTGCCGGCGCCACGGCGGCGCTCAGCGCCTTCGACCACCTGATCCGCACCAGCGCCCCCACCCCCGAGCCGGTCCCCGCCTGATCGTGGGACCGGGCGGGGTGGGGCAGCGCTCGCCGGGCGGCACCTCGTGAACCTGCGCGACCTGCAGTACCTCGTCGCCCTGGCCGAGCACCGGCACTTCGGCCGGGCCGCCGAGGCGTCGTTCGTGAGCCAGCCGACCCTCTCCACCCAGATCCGCAAGCTGGAGCAGGAGCTGGGCGTCGAGCTCATCGAGCGCAGCCCGCGCCAGGTCCTGCTCACCGAGGCCGGCACCCAGGTGGTCGAGCGGGCTCGGGCGGTGCTGGCCGAGGTCGACGACATCCGCCGCATCGCGGACCGCGCCCGCGACCCCGAGGCCGGCTCGGTCCGCATCGGGCTGTTCCCCACGCTCGCGCCCTACCTGCTCCCCCACGTGGTGCCCGCCGTGCACCGGCGGTTCCCTCGCCTCGAGCTGCTGCTGGTGGAGGAGAAGACCGACGTCCTGCTCGCCCAGCTGCGCGAGGGCGAGATCGACGCCGCCGTGCTCGCCCTGCCCATCGGCGACGAGCAGCTCCACGTCGAGCCGCTGTTCACCGAGGACTTCGTGCTCGCCGTGCCGGCCACCGACCCCCTGGCCGAGACCGACGGGCCGGTGGACGCCGAGGTGCTCTCGCGCGAGCCGGTGCTGCTCCTCGAGGAGGGCCACTGCCTGCGCGACCAGGCCCTCGACGTGTGCCGGCTGGCGGGCGCGTCGGAGCTGAGCGGGTTCCGCGCCACCAGCCTCGAGACCATGCGCCAGATGGTGGCGGCCGGCGTGGGCATCACCCTCCTGCCGTCGCTCTCCGTGCAGGCACCGGTGCCCCCGTCGCCCGACGTCGCCGTGCTGGCCCTGGCCGAGCCGGTGCCGCACCGCCGACTGGCGATGATCTGGCGGCCCACCACCGTGCACGGGGAGCTGCTGCCTCGCATCGCCGAGGTGCTGCGCGACCTGCCCGCCGAGCTCCACGGCATCCACCCGGCCTGACCCCGGCGGCCCCGCCGACTCGTCAGTCGTCGGTGGCGCTGGCCTCGGCGCGCGTGCGGATCTCCTCGACCACGCCGGGGTCGGCGAGCGTGGTGGTGTCGCCCAGCTCGCGGCCCTCGGCCACGTCGCGCAGGAGGCGGCGCATGATCTTGCCCGAGCGGGTCTTCGGCAGGTCGTCGGTGAAGATGATCGTCTTGGGGCGGCTGATGGCGCCGATCTTGGTGGCGACGTGCTGGCGCAGCTCCTGGCCCACCTCGTCGCTCGCCGGCTGCCCGCCCTTCAGCGTCACGAAGGCGACGATGGCCTGGCCGGTGGTGTCGTCCTTGGCCCCCACCACCGCCGCCTCGGCGACCTTCGGGTTGTCGACCAGGGCCGACTCGACCTCGGTGGTGGAGATGCGGTGGCCCGACACGTTCATCACGTCGTCGACCCGGCCCAGCACCCACAGGTACCCGTCGTCGTCGATCTTGGCGCCGTCGCCGGCGAAGTAGCGGCCCTCGAAGTTGCTCCAGTAGGTGGCCCGGTAGCGCTCGGGGTCGCCGTAGATGCCTCGCAGCATCGACGGCCACGGGCGGGTCAGGGTGAGGTAGCCCCCGCCGCGCTCGACCGGCTGGCCGGCGTCGTCGACCAGCTCGGCGCCGATGCCCGGCAGCGGGAACGTGGCCGACCCCGGCTTGGTGGTGGTGGCGCCGGGCAGCGGGCTGATCATGATGGCGCCCGTCTCGGTCTGCCACCACGTGTCGACGATCGGGCAGCGCTCGCCGCCGATCACCCGGTGGTACCAGACCCACGCCTCGGGGTTGATGGGCTCACCCACCGACCCGAGCAGCCGCAGCGAGGAGAGGTCGTGCTTCGCCGGCTCCTGGTCGCCCCACTTCATGAAGGTCCGGATGGCGGTGGGCGCGGTGTAGAGGATGGTCACGCCGTAGCGCTCGACGAGGTCCCAGAAGCGGTCCTTCCCGGGCGTGTCGGGCGTGCCCTCGTACATGACCGAGGTGGCCCCGTTGGCGAGCGGCCCGTAGACGATGTAGCTGTGCCCGGTGATCCAGCCGACATCCGCCGTGCACCAGTACACGTCGTCCTCGGGGTGCAGGTCGAACACGTACTTGTGGGTGAAGGCCGCCTGGGTGAGGTAGCCGCCCGTGGTGTGCATGATGCCCTTGGGCTTGCCGGTGGTGCCCGAGGTGTAGAGCAGGAAGAGAAGGTCCTCGCTGTCCATCGGCTCGGCCGGGCAGGAGGCGTCGGCCTCGGCCATGAGGTCGTGGTACCAGCGGTCGCGCCCCTCCACCCAGTCGATCGGCGCGTCGCCGCCGCTGCTGGCGATGCGATCGACCACCACGACGTGGTCGATGCTCGGGCAGTTGGCCACGGCGACGTCGGCCGTCGGCTTCAGCAGGCCCGGCTTGCCCCGGCGCCAGCCGCCGTCGGCGGTGATCAGCACCTTGCACTCGGCGTCGTTGATGCGATCGGCGAGCGAGTCGGCGGAGAACCCGCCGAACACCACCGAGTGCGGTGCGCCGATGCGGGCGCAGGCGAGGACGGACACGGGCAGCTCGGGGACCATCGGGAGGTAGATGGCCACCCGGTCGTCCTTCTCGACGCCCAGGCCCTTCAGCACGTTGGCGAACCGTTCGACCTCGGCCAGCAGGTCGGCGTAGGTGATGGTGCGGGTGTCACCGGGCTCGCCCTCCCAGTGGAAGGCGACGCGATCGCCGCGCCCAGCGCGCACGTGGCGGTCGAGGCAGTTCTCGGCGACGTTGAGCTTCCCGCCCACGAACCACTTCGCGAACGGCAGCTGCCAGTCGAGGATCGTCTCCCAGTCCTGCTGCCAGTCGAGCAGCGCGGCGGCCTGGCGGGCCCAGAACCCCTCGACGTCCCGGTCCGCCTCCTCGTGGAAGAAGTTCGAGGCGACGAGCGAGCGCTCCTTGAAGCCCTCCGGCGGCGGGAACATCCGGTCCTCGAGCAGGTAGTCCTCGATGGTCGCGGTGGGCTCGACCGGGTCGCTCATGGTTCGTCTCCGTCTCGCTGCGGTCCCCTGGACGGGCCGGCGCACGACCGTGGCGGGCCCGCCGGCCACCCTAGCGACGGCCGTCGAGGCCGGTCTCGGGAGCGTCCGATCTCGGGACCGCCCGGGCCGCGCGAAGCTTCCCCTCCATGACGAGCGTGAACCCCACCGACGCCACCGACGCCGACGACCGCGAGGAGCTCACGTGGGAGGCGTTCGGCACGGCGACGCGCGACATCGCCGAGTCGGTCGCGGCCAGCGGGTGGATCCCCGACCTCGTCGTGGCCGTGGCGCGGGGCGGGCTCACGGTGGCGGGCGCCCTCGCCTACGCGCTCGGGGTCAAGAACTGCGGGACGATCAACGTCGAGTTCTACACGGGGGTCGAGGAGCGGCTGCCCGTCCCGGTGGTGCTGCCGCCGAGCCTCGACCTGGTCGAGGTCCACGGGCTCCGGGTGCTGGTGGTCGACGACGTGGCGGACACCGGCCACACCTTGCGACTGGTGGCCGAGGTGCTGGGCCAGCACGTCGCCGAGGCCCGCACCGCGGTGCTGTACCACAAGAGCCACTCGGTGATCGTGCCCGACTACTGCTGGAAGGCCACCGACGCGTGGATCAACTTCCCGTGGTCGGTGCTCCCGCCGGTGGCCGGCCTGTCGCCGCGCTGAGCGCTCAGCCCAGGTCCTCGCGCAGGGTCACGTCGACGCCGCTGAACTGGGCGGCGGTGGTCTCGTCGAGGCCGACGGGCTCGGGATCGATGCCGAACGCCGAGCGGAGGAAGGCGACGGTGAGGTGGTCGATGGGCGCGAAGCCGGCCTCAGGGTCGAGGGCATCGGGCTCGCACCCGTCGCTGGCGAGCCGCAAGAGGTCGGCCGGCAGGTCGAGGCCGGCCTCCTCGACGAGCCCGGTGAGCCCGCCCTGGTCGCGGCCGATCAGGCAGATGTCGCTGAACGCCAGGTGCCCGGCGTCGCCCAGCTCCACGAGGCGCTTCGGCGGTGCCATCTGCTCCCAGACCGCGCGAGTGGTGCCGGCGGGGATGATGCCGTCGTCGGTGCCCAGCATCACGAGCGAGGGCACGTCGGGGACGGGCAGGTCGGGGGCGGGCTGGTCGGGGTCCTGGCGGCCGTCGCCGAGGGCGTAGGCGACCAGCGCGTCGACGCGATCGTCGCTCGCTGCGGCCAGGTAGGCGGCCGACGCCCCGGCCGAGTGCCCGGCCACCGCGACCTGCTCGTCGTCGATCAGGGGGCCGACCGCGTCGTCGGCGAGGGCCGCATCGAGCGACGCCATCAGCACCTCGGGATCGTCGCGCCGCCCGATGCCCTGGGCGCCGGTGCCGAGGAGCCCGTCGAGGCTCCGTTCGACGTGGGCGGGCGCCACCACCACGAAGCCCCAGGACGCCAGGTGGGTGACGAGGTCGGCCGACTGCTCGGGGAACCCGGCGAAGCCGTGGCTGAACAGCACCACCGGGAACGGGCCGTCGTCGGCGGGCTCGGCCCCGGGGTGGGCGGCGATCTCGTACTGGGGTCGGAGCTCGGCGGGCACCTGGGACTGCAGCTCGGGCGAGAGCAGGCTGGCGATGTCGAAGACCTCGTCGGGCTGGTCGGCCGCCGATGCGGCCGCCGGGTACCACGACACCACCCGGCGCCCGTCGTCGAGGGCGAAGGAGTGCACGCCCACCTCGTGGGGGCCGCGCGCCGCGTAGGCCGGGCTCGACGACGCCGCCGCCGTGGTCGTGGTGGACGCGTCGCCCCCACCGGCTGCGTCCTCGCTCCCTCCGTCCGACGCGCAGGATGCGACCGCCAGGGAGAGCGTGAGGACCAGGGCGAGGGTGCGGTGGGATCGGACGGTGCGCAGCATCGCCGGGAGGGTACCCGCCGACCGGCGCCGCCGAGCCGGACCGACCGCCACCGCTACGGCCGCCACTCGAGGACGGTGAAGCCCCCGAGCCCGTCGGGGTCGAGCAGGGCGTTGGCCTCGGAGGACCGGCTGCGCGCCGCGATCGCGGGGAGGCCGCCCGCGATCCCACCGAGCTCCTCCCACCGAGCTCGGCCCTCGGCCACCAGCTGGTCGATGCCGTGCTCGCGCAGGAACGCGGCCTGGGTGCGCACCCGGTCGGGCGGGGCCACGAGGGCGAGCTGGTCGATGGGCACGTCGCAGGTGATGTCGCAGGTGCCGGGCTCGGCGAGCGGGTCGCCGGATCGACCGTGGGCGGCGTAGGTGCGGAGCCACGCCGCTTGGTCGAGCGCGGCGAGCTCGCCGGTGGTGGGCCGGGCGTAGTCGACGGCCACCACCCGCCCGCCGGGACCGGCGAGGGCGAGGGCCTGACGCAGCCAGTCGACCGCCTCGGCGAGGACCGGGATCCGCGCCCCCACCGGCGCACCCGGCGCCCGGAGGTCGCACCAGGTGGCCTGCTCGCCACCGAAGGGGGCCAGCACCTCGACGAGCCGCCCGTCGCGCGCCCCGACCTGGACCTCGGCCCAGCCCTCGGCGGTCCGCGCCACGAGCGCCACCGGCAGGTTGTCGAGCAGCTCGTTGGCCACGACCACCACCGGCCCGGGCCCGAGGCTCCCCGGCTCGGGCAGGTCGGCGCGGCTGGTGGTGCCGGACGGGTGCGTGGGCCACTGCGCCTCCCCCACCTCGACCAGCACGAGCGCCAGCGCGGCGGCGCAGCGAGGCGCGGCGGCGAGGATCGAGCGGGCCAGCGTCCCCGGACCGGCCCCGGCCTCGACGACGGGGAAGGGGTCGGGCCGCCCGAGGTCGTCCCACCACCCGTCGAGGGCGCGGGCCACCACCGCACCGAAGAGCGGCCCGACCTCAGGGCTGGTGAGGAAGTCGCGCCGACGCCCGGCGCCCCCACCCGACGCGTAGAAGCCGAGGCCCGGGGCGTAGAGGGCCTGCGCCTGGAAGTCGGCGAAGCCGATGGGCCCGTGGGCCTCGAGGTGCGAGACGAGCCGGCGCCCGAGCTCGCTCACGGCGCCGGGCTCAGCGGCCGGCGAGGGCCTCGGAGGCGCCCTGGGCCAGGTCGGAGACCAGGCCGGGGAACACGCCGAGCACGAGGGTGGCGATGAGGGCGACGGTGACCACGGCGCCGAGCGGCACGGGCACGCGGATGGGCGTGGTGTCGCCGTCGGGCACGTCGTCCATGAACATCACCCGCATCAGCGACAGGTAGTACCCGAGGGCGATCACCGAGTTCACGGCCATCACCACGCCGATGACGTAGCCCCACGGGCTGTTCGCCGACACCACCGCATCGAACGCCTGGAACTTGGCCCACCAGCCGGCGGCGATGGGGATGCCACCGAGGGCGAACAGGAACGCGCCCATGGCGACGGCCAGGCCTGGCGCGTAGGTCCACAGGCCTCCCCACGAGGAGATCTCGCCGGTGCCGGTCTTGCGGCTCACGGTGATGATCACCGCGAACGCCCCGAGGTTCACGATCGTGTAGATGATCGCGTAGGTCACCATCGCGGTGATGATCTTCTCGTTCGCGGCTTCGACCCCGAACACGGCGAGCGGGGCGAGGATGAACCCCGCCTGGGCCACCGACGAGTAGGCGAAGAGGCGCACGATGTTGCTCTGGCGCAGGGCGATCACGTTGCCCACCGTCATCGTGGCGGCGGCCAGGGCGATCATCAGGATCCGCACCACGCGGGCCTCGCCGTAGAAGCCGACGTAGACAAGCTGCAAGATGGCCACGAAGCCGGCCGTCTTGGAGGCGACGGAGAGGAAGGCGGTGACCGGGGTGGGGGCGCCCTCGTAGGTGTCGGGCGCCCAGTTCTGGAACGGCACGGCCGACACCTTGAAGGCGAAGCCGATCAGCACGAACACGATGCCCAGGGTGGCGATGGGCTCGGCGCCGAAGCTGCCGTCGATGGCCCGGCCGACGTCGGCGAGCAGGGTGGATCCGGTGCCGCCGAAGATCAGCGACATGCCGTAGAGCATCACCGCCGAGGCGAACACGCCCATCAGGTAGTACTTCATCCCGGCCTCGTTGCCGGTGAGGGTGCGCTTGCGCCAGCCCGCCAGCAGGTACGCCGGGATCGACAGCATCTCGAGGGCGATGAAGATCCCGATGAGGTCGCGGCTCGAGGCCATGACCAGCATGCCGAAGACCGACGAGAGGATGAGCAGGTAGTACTCGCCCTCGGCGTAGTCGCCTTCGGCGATCGTGTTCGTCGACAGCAGGATCGTCAGGTAGCCGGCCACGAGGAACAGGCCCTTGAGCACGAGGGCGAAGTCGTCGACCACGTAGGAGCCGCCGAACATGGCGGTGGGGTCGTCGCGGGTGGCGAGGGTGAGCAGCGGCACGGTGGCGGCCAGCAGGCCCAGCCCGGCGATCGACGACGCCGTCCACTTGCTGTGCTCGGAGGTGAACACGTCGACGAGCAGCGCCAGCACGATGGTGGCCACCAGGATGAGCTCGGGCGCGATGGCGTGCCAGTCGATCTCGGGCCGGACGAAGTCCGGGAAGGCGGCGAGCACGGTGGCGATCACCCGATCAGCTCCCCACGCCGAAGGCGGCCAGGCTGGCGCGGACGGCGTCGTCGGTGACGTTGAAGATCAGCGCCGGGTAGATGCCGAGGGCGACGATGAGCACGACCATGGGCGCCCACGCGATGTAGTCGGTGACGTGCATGTCGTGGATGTGCTCGTCCTCGAACTCCTCGGTGGGCGTGCCGAAGGCGACGCGCTGGAGCAGCCAGAGGAGGTAGCCGGCGGCGAACACGGTGCCGACGGCGGCGATGACCATGTAGACCCGGAACAGCTCCTCGGAGAGGCCGGCGCCGGGGTTGTAGGCCGAGAGGATGGCGGGGAACTCGCCCCAGAACCCGGCCAGGCCGGGCAGGCCGAGCGAGGCCATGGCCGAGAAGCCGAGCAGCCAGCCCAT
>ERZ795053.4424-NODE-4424-length-15229-cov-5.557599_pt1 | contig 15229 bp, 13 predicted proteins | sample MGYA00375137_ERZ795053 | MGnify/ENA primary metagenome ERZ795053 (study PRJEB30182, sample SAMN05720284) | activated sludge metagenome | isolation source: Anaerobic digester | place: Hong Kong | collected 2014-12-17 ... | reverse complement strand
CGTCACCGCCGAGACAGCATGACCGCGCCGCCACTTCTTCAACGGGCTGTTAGGGATCACGCTTGAAGAGGCGCGCGTGTTGCTCAATGACGACATTCGCACACTTTTGCCGACGCTGGAGACGGCCATAACGGTGCCGGTAAACGATAACCAGTTCTCCGCATTGGTAAGTTTCGTTTTCAACATCGGCATCGGCGCGTTCAAACGGGCCTCTCTCCTGCGAAAACTGAATGCCGGCGATTACGCGGCCGTGCCGAAGGAGTTGATGCGCTGGGTCCGGGCTGGCGGCAAGGTGCTGGCCGGCCTCAAGCGCCGGCGCGAGGCCGAGGCCCGGCTCTGGCTGATGCCTTAGCTGCCGACCGGCTGACGACCCGCTGACGACGGGCTGACGACCTGCTGGCGCGGCCAACCGACCGCCCGGGCTTTGCATCATACCGCTGCGAATGATAATCCTCACCAAAAGGCGGCGCCAACGGGCCGCGGCGGGAGGAAGGAGCGGGCGGCATGAGCGGCGGTGCAATCCTGATCGGCGCGATCGCGCTTGCGCTGGTCATCGGCTATCTCTGGTATGCGACGATCGTCGCCCGGCGCAACAAGGTCAACGAGGCGCTCGGCTCGATCGACGTCCATCTGCGCCAGCGCCACGAGCTGATCCCCAATGTCGTCCGCCTGGCCGGGCGCTTCATGGAGCACGAGCGCGGCCTGATGGAGGCGGTGACGCGCCTGCGCGTCCAGGCTGATCAGGCCCTGGGCGGCGGCGCAGGAGAGCGCGGGCGCCTGTTCGAGGTCGAGAACGCGATCAGCCGCGAGGTCGGCCGCCTGCTGGTCGCGGTCGAGAACTACCCCGATCTCAAGTCCGACACCCAGATGCTGGAGGCGCAGCGCACCTGGACCGAGACCGAAGCCCAGCTGACGGCGGCCCAGCGCTTCTACAATGCCGCCGTCAACCAGTTGAACAACGCGGTGCAGATCTTCCCCGGTCCTGTGCTGGCCCGGCTTGCCGGCGTCGCGGCGATGCCATTTTTCAAGGCCGAGGCGGAAGCGAGGGTGGCGCCCGATGTCGACCGCATCTTGCCGTCTGCCGCTGATGCCGGCCTGAAGCGGTAGCGGCTGATGGCGGCTGCGGCGCCGCTGGCGGCGGGATCGTCGCTGAGCCTGCAGCTGGAACGGCAGCGGGCGCGCACGTGGCTCGGCATCCGCATCGCCGCCGCGTTCCCCGTGCTCGGCTGGCCGCTCGCGTTCCTGATCGGCGATGGCTCGGAAACCCGCGACAGCATCGGCGGCTTCCTGCTCATCGCCGGGATCATCGGCCTCTTTACCACCTGGGTTTTCATACGCGACTGGCAGCGCGGCTTCGCCGGCAAGCTGCTTGATGTCGTTGCGGCCGAGCAGCCGGGGTTGGTCCACATCGATGGCCAGCGCCAGGTGGCAGCGCGGGCGGCGCTGACCAGCGGAGACATCGACATCACAGCGTTCCAGGGGGTGGGACTGGTGGAACCGTTCGCGACGGCGCAGGTGGAACATGTGCTGAGCGGCCCGGTCGGCCGGGTGCCGTTCCTCCTGACCGAGGTTAGGCTGGTCAACCAGGAGGGCTATCAGGTGTTCCGGGGCGCGCTCGCCGGCTTTGCCACCGGGCGCGGCGGTGAGGCGATCACCGTGGTCGGGCGCGACTGGGGGCTGATCGGCAACGCGGTCGCGCGCTTCGGCAGCACCATCGAGCGGGTCACGCTCGAAGACCCGACGTTCGAGGCGATCTTTGAGGCTTACGGCACCGACCAGGTCGAAGCGCGCGTCGTTCTGACAACCACCATGCTGGAGCGGCTGCGCGCCCTCGACACCCTGGCCCGCGGCCTCTCGTTCCGCTGCGCCTTCGCGGGCGGCCGGATCCTCTTGGCCTTTCCCGGTATGCGCTGGCGGCCCTCGTGGTGGCTCGTCGCCCGGCCGCTCGCCGGCTGGGTGACTGACTATCGGCAGTGGCTGGAGACCCTGATCCGGTTGCCGTCGCGCATCATCGAGGTTCTGGCGTTGGCCCCGTCCGCGCGCTCTGGTGCGACCTCGCCCGCCGGTCCGGCTCGGCCGCTGGCGGCAGCACCAGCACCCGTCAGCGTCACCGCCGCGGCCGATGAGCCGTTCACCGGCGGCCTCAGCCGGATCGTCGCCGGCGTCGGCATGGCGCTGATCTATATCGCCTCTGGCACCCTGTTCGGCGGCCTCGCCGCCTTTTTCGGCTGGATGATCTTGCGCGAAGAGGGCTGGTCCGCCATCGTCGGCAACCCATTTATGCCGATGATCGCGCTGGGCCTTCTCTACGGCATCGGGGCTGTCGGCTTCGGGGCGATGCGGCTTTTCACCTTTGTGCGGACGTGGCGAGGGCCGTTGCGCGGACTGACGGCAAGCGGTTGGCCGGGTGCGAGGAGGCGAACGTGAAGACAGTTGCCGATCTCTTCGCACGCGAGATGGAGGACCATCTTCGCTTGGCGGAGGCGGTTGCAGCGGGTCAGGCGGACGCGTTTGCCGCCGCCGCCGGAGCCTGCGTCGAGCGCCTCGGCACCGGCGGTAAGCTGCTCCTGTTCGGCAACGGCGGCAGTGCTGCCGACGCGCAGCACCTCGCAGCCGAGCTGACCGTGCGCTTGCGTTGCGACCGGCGGCCGATCGCAGCGCTCGCACTCACCGCTGATACGGCCGTGCTGACGGCGGCCGGCAACGACCTAGGCTTCCAGCAGATCTTTGCCCGCCAGATCGAGGCCCTCGGTCAGGCCGGCGACATCGCGCTCGCCATCAGCACGTCCGGGCGCAGCCCGAACGTGCTCGAGGGCCTCGCCGCCGCGCGCAGGCGGGGGTTGCTCACCGTCGGCTTGTGCGGCGCGAACCCCTCGGAAATGGCGGCTCTATGCGACCACCTGCTGGCCGTGCCGTCGGCGGTGACCGCACGCGTCCAGGAGTTGCACATCGTGCTGGGGCACATGCTGTGCAGCGCCATCGAGCAGGGGCTCGGCCTGGCGCCGGATTGAGACGGGCCTTCAGGAATTCTGCAGCTGGAACTCCGGCGGCCGGCTTCGGCGCGCCTGCTCGTAGTACGGCATCATCTTGGGCGCGATCGCGGCCAGTTCCTCGATGCGCGTCTCGGGGCTGGGATGCGTGCTGAGGAACTGCGGCGGCGCCTTGCCTTCGCTGACACGCGCCATCTTCCGCCACAACGAGACGGCGGCGCGCGGGTCGTAGCCGGCCTTGGCGGCCAGCTCGATGCCGATCCGATCAGCCTCGCTTTCGGCGGTCCGGCTGTAGGGAAGCTCGATCGCGAGCGAGGCGGCCAGCGCCCCGGCGGCGCCCGCCGTCTGGCTGCCGGTGCCAAGCGCAAGTGCCGCGACGCCGAGCTGGGTTGCCAGCGCGACCGACATCTTTTCCGCCGTGTGCTTGGCGAGCGCGTGCGCGATCTCGTGCCCCAGCACCTGGGCCAGCTCGTCGTCCGAGGGCTCAACCTGCAGCACCAGGCCGGTGTAGAGCGCCATCTTGCCGCCGGCCATCGCCCAGGCGTTGACCGTCTTTGGATCGTCGAGGATCTTGATGCTCCAGTCCCAGCCTTCGGTATCGGGGCGCATGCGCACGGCCTGAGCGACCAGCCGGCTGGCGATGCGGTCGACCCGCGCCTTGAGCGCCCGATCATTGTCCAGCCGGCCGGCGCGGGCGTAAGGCGCGAGCTGGCTGCGGTAGGCTTCCTCCGACGCGCTGATGGCCGTGCTTTCCGGCACGATCATCAACTGCGAGCGGCCGGTCGGGCTGGAGGCACACGCGCTCAGCAGCGCCAGGAGCAGTGCGGCCCCGAAAAGATGTCTCATCGCTGATGCCCTCCCGTCCCTGCGGCGACCGCTGTTGCTGGTTTCTGGCGGCAGCCGCCCCAACCCTTTAAGTATGCCAACCTGGCTCTGATCGCACGAGCGGCCATGTGATGGAGAGGACCATGACGGCTTTCGACTTCGATCTCTTTACCATCGGCGCCGGCTCGGGCGGTGTGCGGGCGAGCCGTGTTGCCGCCGCTCACGGTGCCCGCGTCGCGGTTGCCGAGAACCGCTATCTCGGCGGCACCTGCGTCAATGTCGGCTGCGTGCCGAAGAAGCTCCTGGTCTACGCTGCGCAGTACGCAGAAGCCTGGCGCGAGGCGTCTGCCTTCGGCTGGTCGGGCGGTACCCCTGCGTTCGACTGGCAACGGCTGATCGCCAACAAGAATGCCGAGATCGAGCGCCTGAACCGCGTCTATCACGGCCTGTTGACGGATTCGGGCGTCACGATCATCGAGGGCCGGGCACGGCTCATCGATGCGCATACGGTTGCGGTCGGCGAGCGGCGGCTGACGGCCCACCATATTCTGATCGCGACCGGCGGCTGGCCGGTGGTGCCGTCGTTTCCGGGTGCCGAGCATGTGATCACCTCGAACGAGGCCTTCTTCCTCGATCGCCTGCCTGAGCGTGTCGTCATTCTGGGCGGCGGCTATATTGCGGTCGAGTTTGCCGGCATCTTTAATGGGTTAGGTTCGCGCGCCACCCAGCTCTATCGCGGGCCTCTGTTCCTGCGCGGCTTCGATGATGACATCCGCCACACGCTCGCCGAGGAGATGATCCGCGCCGGCATCGATCTGCGTTTCCGCACCAATATCCGAGCGCTCGCACGGACCGCCGACGGCCTTGCCGTCACCCTGGACGACGGCAGCACGCTGCAGGTGGATGCGGTCATGGCGGCGACTGGCCGCGCGCCTCTGACCGCCGATCTCGGCCTGGAGACGGCTGGCGTCACGCTTGATGGCAATGGCGCGGTGGTGGTCGATGCCGATCAGCGGACCTCGGTGGCGACCATTTATGCCGTCGGCGATTGCACGAACCGCCTCAACCTGACGCCGGTCGCGATTCGCGAAGGCCACGCCCTAGCGGACAGCCTGTTCGGGCCGAAGGCGGCGCGGGCCGATCACGAGGGTGTGCCGACGGCCGTCTTCAGCCAGCCGCCGGCAGCAACGGTCGGCCTCACCGAGGCGGCGGCACGCGAGCGCTTCGCCGATGTCCGCGTCTTCCGCACGACCTTCCGGCCGATGAAGCAGCAAATGGCCGGCGGCCAAGGCCGGACGATGATGAAGCTCGTCGTCGATGCCGCGACCGACCGTGTTGTCGGCGCCCACATGGTCGGTGCGGATGCGCCCGAGATCATCCAGGGGATTGCGATCGCGCTCAAGTGCGGGGCGACGAAGGCGGACTTCGACGCCACGGTCGGCATTCACCCGACCGCGGCCGAGGAGTTCGTCACCCTGCGGACGCCGGTCACAGCCAGTCCTGCCGCTTGAGTTGGTTGCTCCCCTCCGCACGGCATGGTTTGCTAACCTGACGGGCGCGGGCGGGGCGCCGGGAGAGGATACGACGAATGACCTTTGAGAGCTTCGGCTTGACCAGGGATCCGTTCGCGGACGCTGACCTGGCCGCAGCCGGCGAGCGGCGGCTGTTTGCGGCTGCTGCTGCCGAGCGCGCGCAGGAGGCGCTTCAGCAGGCGATCAGCGAAAGCCCGCTGCTGCTCGGCCGCGGCGGGCCGCGCACCCGGATCGTACTTCTTGTCGGCGCCGCTGGCGTCGGCAAGACGACCCTTATTGCGACCGTACAGGAGCGGCTCCAACAAACAGGGTGGCTGGTCGCGACGTGGAACGCGGAGGACGCCGAGCAACAGCCTTACGTGTCCGCCCTCAATCTTCTCGAAACCGCCTTCGCGGCGACGCCGGTAAGCGTGCATCTGGCAGCCGAACATCTGGCGGTCGCGGGCATCAGTGTCGTCCGACCGCACGTCGGCAGTCTTGAGCGGCCGACCGCGCTGATCGTCGACGATGCCGACGCGCTGATCGAGCCGACAATCGAAGACCTGATTCAGGTCAAGGCGGAGCGGGCGCTGACCGGCGAGCGCTGCTTCTGTGTTGTGCTGGTGGGAACGCCATCGCTCGTCGAGCGCTGCCGCGAAATGGATGCCGTCGCGGCACGAACGGCGAGCGGCGATGAGATCCGCTTGGTTCGCCTGCATGGCCTGAGCGAGGAGGAGATCGAGCCTTACCTCACCCATCGCCTGGCCGCTGCCGGCGGCGTTGCGACGAGCCTGTTCACGCCTGATGCGGTGACGCGGATCTTCGCCTACAGCCGTGGCTTGCCCGCGGTCATCAACCGCCTCGGCCAAGCCGCACTGGCGCTTGCGGAAGCGCGCGGGCATCATGTCGTCGAGGCAGCGCTCTTGGATGAAGCCGCGCTCGACTGCTGGCTGGACGAGGAAAAGGTCGCCTATTCCGGGATCGATGACCTGTCGGCCGAAGAGCAGTCGGGAACGCTGGGGGTGCCCGAAACGCTGGCCCCGCCGCCGACTGCCGGCGGAGCGGATACGCTGGCGAGCTGCGACGCGCCGGTTTCCGCTTGCGCCGATCAGGATGGAGCGCCGCTGTTGCGGCCGGACAGCGCGGCCGACGCAGTGCCGGAGCCGCCGGCGTCAACCACCGCAGACCCTGCTTCTGCCGCCTCAGCTCCCGCCACGCCCGAACAGCCGGCAACAGGCTCGATGCCTCCGGATGACGTGGGCGATGCTCAGGTCGCCGTCGCTGCTGCGGAGGGTGCTCAGGAACCACAAGCGGACGTGCCCGCAGCCGGCGATACCGTGGCACCGCCGCCTGACCCTGCGGCGCCGGCTTCGCAAGTGGCGGCGCTGGCGGCTTTCGTTCGTTCTCGGTTCGGCGCCGGGGGGAGAACCATTGCCGCGGGTGCTGCAATCGGCGCCCTGCTGGTGGTCGGCGCCGCGACGCTGGTCCGCCAGCTCGCCGAGCCATCGCCGCCGCCTGTGGCAGCGGAGGCCGGGCGCGATCCACGCGCCGCGCCCGTTCGCCCTGCCAGCGCGGAGAATGCGGCCAAGCCCGAGAGCGTCGCCGTGCAACCGGCTGCGCCCGCTCCGGCACCGGCACCGGTCTCGGCGGCACCGCCGATCGTGGCAAGCGCTGAACCACCGCAGGCAGGCGCGGCCGCCGCTGCGCCGGTCCATGGGTCGCCGAAGGTGCAAGCGTCGCCGCCGGATGTGGGCGATCCGGTGCTGAAGGCGGCGAAGGAGGTGCCCGCACCGGCTGCGCTCGCGATCGGGCCGATCGGTGATACCGGCTCCCTCATCGAGCGTGGAACCAGGCTCGCCGGCCTCGGTGACATCGCCGGGGCGCGGCGGTTCTTCGCGGCGGCGACACGCCGCGGCGACGGCCGCGCCAGTATCCTGCTGGCGCGCACCTACGATCCCTTGTTTTTCAGCGGCAGCGTCGTCAGCGGGACAAGACCCGACCCGGTGCAGGCGGTTCGCTGGTATGCGGAAGCAGAGCGCCTGGGCGAGACCGGGGCGTCGCAGCGGTTGCGAGCGCTTAAGGCGGATCCGGCGTCGCAGAAGCGAAACTGAAGGGGAGTTGCGGCCGGCCGCGGCCGTCAGCGCGGCGGCTGGGCCCGCCGCTCCCGCCACTGCTGAAACTGCAGGAACAGGACACCGCGTTCCTCTTCGCTCAGGGTCGCAACGCTGCCTTGCAGGTTTTTCGTCTCCAGGAACTGCAAGAACTCATCGAGCGCCGGCCGCAGTTCCTGATCCTTCGCGTCGGCAAGCGGCGTGACCGCCGGCCCGACATTGGTGCGCAGCCACTCTTCGGCGATGGCCGTCCGCGTCCAGCCCGGCGCCACTGCTGCCAGGTTGATCTCGCCCCACGCCGGATCCCGGCCGGGCTCGAGCAGGCGGCCGAACGCACCGAACAACGCCTCGACGAAGGTCTTGACCCGGCGCGTTCGCTCCACCGGCTGGCGGTCCCCACTCGCGACGACGAGCAGGTGCGGCACGGCAAGGGTGCTGACCGGAAGGCTGGCGGGGATGAGCCCCGGATAGTCGTCGGCGGTCAGGATGGCCGGCAGGTAAACCTGTTCCAGTTCGCCGCTCAGTGGCACGTTGAGGAAGCGGAGGTCGGCATCGGAGCCAAGCGCCTGCAGCGCGAACACCGGAATGCTGCCAAGAAAGACGACAGCCGCAATCTCGCCGCGGCGCAACTTCGCCAGTGCCGCTGGTAGTTCATCGCTTGCCGGCTCAACCGTGATGCCGAGCGTGCCCAGGACATGCGACGCCGTGACCGCAGCCGCACTCCCGGGCGGGCCGAGATTGACCGTCTGGCCGGCAAGCTGGCTGATGCCGCCCGTCTCTCCGCGGGCGAGCACGTACAGCACATCGCTGTACAGCGGTGCCAAGTAGGTTAGCCGCTTCTCGATGTTCGCATGCAAGCGTTGGCCGCGGAGCACCGCGATCACATCGGCCGGCACGATGGCGATGTCGGCTCCACGCAGGTAGAGAAGATCGGTAACCGTCTGCACCGGCCCGCGGCCCAGCATCGGCACGATGCGCAGGCGGCCGTCGGTATCGAGAGCGCTTGCGAGATCGGCCGCCAAGCGGGCCTCGCGCCCGCTGGCGCTGCTGGTGATGAGACCGATGGTGCCGCGGTTTACCGTGTCGCGCCATTCCTCGGCGCTCTGAGCCTGCGCGTGCTGCACGGCCGCGGCCAGGAGCAGCGCCGCAAGCGCAGTTCGGACCGGCTGCAAGCGCACCCCCGCCATGATCGGCCAGCCTTCTAGCTGCCGACCGAGGTGAACAACTGGTCGAGACGCTCCATCTCGGCGACCGCGATCTGCACCGGATTGCCGGCGAGGATGCCGGCGACGTTACGGAACGGAGCGCCGATATGCATGCCGGTGTGATCGATCGAAAGCTCGCGGATCTCCTTCTCGTGCGGCGAGCCGCGCATCTTCAGCACGGTGACGCCGCGACGCATCTCCCCGTAGAGCTCGACGTAGCGCAGCAAGATGATGGTGTCAGTGATCGAGGAGATGTGCGTCTCGGTCACCGAGCTGCCACCGGTCAGCGTCGGCGTTGTCGCCGTGAACAGGCCGGTGATCTCTTTGTGCTTGATGAACGAGGTCACGGCGAGCACGAACTCGCGGAAACCGCGGATGGTGGAGATGCGCTCCAGCGCTGATACGCTGTCGATCGCGACCCGCGTCGGCTTGAAGGAATCGATCTGCTCTTTGATGTGGATGACGTGGTCCTCAAGGCTCGCCGACTCCGGGTACTCGCAGACGACCTTGAGTTTGCCTTGCTTCTCCAAGGAATCGAAATCCACACCCCAGCCAATGGCGTTACGGCCCAACTGCTCGCGCGATTCCTCATAGGCCAGGAGCAGGCAGCGCTCGCCCGAGGCCGCTGCGCCAGAGACGAAGTGCGTCACCATCAGCGTCTTGCCGGTTCCGGTCGCGCCGGAGATGAGGATGATCGAGTCGCGGAACAGGCCGCCGCCGCACATCCGGTCGAGATCGGGATTGCCCGACGTGACGCGGACGTTGGCTGAGCGCTGTTTCAGCTCGATTGCCGACAGCGGGATGACGATGATCCCCTCGTACGGGATGACGGTGAAGGGGTACTCGCCCTTGCGATGGGTCGTGCCGCGCAGCTTCAAGATCTCGATCGTGCGCCGCCGCTTTTCATCCTCAAGGACGTTGCGCAGGATGACGACGCTGTCGGCAACGAACTCTTCCACGCCGTAGCGGGCGATATCGCCGTATTCTTCGGTGCGCTCGGCGGTGAGAACGGCGGTCAGATTCATTTCCCGCAGTGCCGAGGCGATACGGAACAGCTCGTAGCGGACACGGCTGAGGTTCGGAAAATGGCTGAACACGCAGCCGATCGAATCGAGGACGATGCGCTTGGCACCGACGCTGTGGGCGGCGTGCTCGATCCGCGCCAAGAGCGCGCCGAAGTCGTAATCACCAATGATCTCAACTTCCTGCGCCGGTTCCGGAGAGGCATCGACGAAGGCCCATTTCCCTTCCGCTTCGAGGGTCGGAATGTCCCAGCCGAAGCTGACCATGTTGCGGCGGAGATCCTTCGGATGTTCCTCGAAGGTGACGAACACGCCGTTCTCGCCCTCCACTTGGACGCCGGCGGCGAGAAACTGGGTCGCGAAGACCGTCTTGCCACTGCCGGCGCTGCCGGCAACCAGGACGGTGCGCCCCTGGGGCAGCCCGCCGTCGGCGATGAAGTCGAAACCGCGAATACCGGTCGGCGTCTTCTTGAGCCCTTCAACCACTCTCAGTCTCCGCTTTCGTGCCTGGGGGAATCACTTACCGCGAGATCAAGGCCGACCAGCAGCCGCTCCCGATTGGACAGATCGCCGACAACGCGCCTCAGCGGCGGTGGCAACTCCTTGACGAGCGTGGGAGTGGCGAGAATCTTCTCGTTCTCGGCGAGTTGCGGCCGTTCGAGAATATCGATGACCGCAAGCTCATAGGCGCGGCCTAACTCTTCCTCGCAGATCTGCCGCAAGGTCGAGATCGCTTGCTCGGTCCGCGCTGTCCGGCCAGCGATGTAAAGTTTCAGCGTGTACTTACTCATGCCGCAGGCCCTATGTCCTCGATGCTTTGAACGTACCGTCTGTCGCGGAAGCGGGCGAGCGCGCGGTCGGAGCCTTGCCCCACGACAACGACCGGTAGAACGAAGCCAAGTGGCCCATGACCTGGAGGATCAACAGGCGGCCCTCCTCAAAGTAGGCCTTGGTTCTCATGGCTGGCTCGCGGGAGATCTTGGCGGCGATCGCCGCCTTGTGGATGGCGACCACGTCGCGCGGGCCGGCGTTGATCATGCCGAGCCGTTCCGCAAAGCGAAGCAGCCGTGCCTCGAAATCGTCTACCAGTCTGCACGCTTGCCGCTCAAGTAGCATGTCCAAAAGGGTGTCGTATGCATTTAACAACGATTCAAACTCGTCGGGTGTCTTTTCGCGCAGAGACTGCATCCCGAGGCTGCGCCCGGTGATCGGCGAGGGTGCCGGTCCGCTGAGCGCGCCCAAGCCTCCGATCTCCTCCTCCGCCGAGAGCGAATCCGCATGCGCATCGCGCACCGCTTCGCGGACGACGCCAAGCACCAGCGGTTGCAAGGCTTCTTCGCGTTGCAGCACATGCTGGGCACCGGACCGCCTTGCCTTCTCGATAAGGCCATCGTTGATTGCGTGCGCGATGACGACGATCGGCGTCCGTGTAGAGTGTTGGCGCAGGGCTGTTATCCTTTGCAGCAGAGCGCCATCGTCATCGCTCACAGCTTCGGCGACGATTACATCCACCTTTCCTGCATCAAGGATCGCAAGGGCGTCATCAAGGCTGGTCGCTGCCATGACCTGCAGTTCACCATCGGCATGGCTTATCAATGGGCCGATGAGGGCGGATTCAGCCCCGTCGTCCGATCGAACCAGCAGTACGGTGGATCCTTGCACGTTCGCTAAAGCTTCCGTAGCTTGTGCCGCATCCCCAGGGGGCGGCACCCTCTTCACACAAGACGATTACCGAGCGTGACTTTACCCAAACCGATTGTGCAACGCCAACCGCCTGATGGCCACGGAGGGGTATGAAAGACACAGAGCTTGCCTGCGGCCGCTTGTCAAGCCCGAAGCCGCAGCGAAACCCCTTTGTTGTCGGCGATGGCTGTGCGATATGAACAGGCGTTCGCTGCCGGAAAGCACCGACCGGCCCGCAGCGAAGGCTTCACGTGGCAGGCTTTAAGTGGACGCGTTCATGGTGCGAAAGCGCCTCCTAATTGTTGATGATGAGCCGCGCTTTGCGGCATTCGTGGAACGGGTCGCCAGCGCGCTCAATTACCAGGTCGAGGTGACCCACCACGGTCGTGAGTTCATGAAGGCGTACGACCGGTCACCGCCCGATCTCGTCATCATCGACATGGTCATGCCGGATATCGACGGTAACGAGCTTATTCTTTGGCTGGTCAAGCGCCACTGCACCGCCAACGTAATCATTATTACTGGGTTCAGCCCTGACTACGCATTGAATGCGCGCCTTCTTGCCGAGTTCCGCGGTTTGCGGTCGGTAACGACGCTCAACAAGCCAGTCAGCGTGCCAACCCTGCGCGAGGCGCTGATGGCGCCCTTGTCGGCCCACGATGCGGCAAGCGGCCCGCCAACGGCCGGCGATGGCACGAATGAGCGATGAACAAAACCGGACTCTGCTCCTCCTGATCATGGCGGCGCTCACGCTTGCCGTGGCAGGCCTGGGCATTCTCCTTCTCTACGAGGACACGGTTCGCGGTCGCGAGCGGGCGCTGCAAACCGCCGTGCGGGAGCAGGCGCAAGCCTGGGACCGGGTGCTTGCGGAAGCGGTCCCGCCGGCCGCGGCGCCAAATGCTGCGGAAATCCGGCGCGATGCACTTCTCGCAACCGCAATCGATCCCGCCGTTTATCGCAGCTTAGGTCCTGATGGCCGGCTGTTCCTGGTCACTGCTGGTGCCGACGGCAGGCTTGCGGCCTTTGCGGCCGGCGAGCGTGAAGCGACGACGGCGCCGCCGGCTGCAGCGCTGCCGCTCGGCGAAGGCCTTGTGAGCGCGCTCAGTGGCTCCGTCCGTGAAGGCGGCGGCGGTGTGCCTGCGGGCGTCGTGGCGACCAATGGGGGAGAAGGGCGTGTCATCGCCGTTTTCCAGCCACTCGCCGCGCCCGGCCTCGCGGTGCTGGCGGAGATCCACATGCACACTCTCAGGGCGGACTTCGTGCGCACGGCGCTGATCGTGTTCGCTGCCGCGACCGTGCCGTTCGCTGGCTTCACCGTCGCCTTTCTAATGTTGAGCAATCGCATCATCCGCCGCGGCCGCGAGGGTGAGGTGCGCTTGCACGAAATGTTCGAAAACATGCGCTTAGGGGCCGCTGTCTGCCGGGCCGGCGACGGCGACGATTTTGTCATCACCGCCATCAACAAGAGCGCCGAGCGCATCGATGGGATCGCCCGCGAAGCCGCGATCGGCCGCAAGATCATCGACGTTCTGCCGTGGATGGATGACACCGGTGTGTTGAACCTCATGCGCCGGGTGCGGCGGACCGGCGCCGCCGAGCATCTGCCGGCGGCCTTTCATGGCAACCACTACGGCTCCTGCTGGCGCGAGGCGCACGTCTACACCTTGCCGACCGGTGAGATCGTCGCACTCTACGACGATGTTACCGACCGCAAGCGCGCCGAGGAGAGCCTGCGCGAGAGTGAAGCACGCTGGCGCTCGATCATCGAGATGCAGTCGGTCGCGATTATCATCGTCGATCACAACCAGGAGATCCGCTACGTCAACAAGGCCGCGGAGGCGCTGTTTCGGCAGGACAGCCACAACCTGATCGGCGTGCCTTTCGGTTACCCGATCACCGGCGACAATGTCGCCGAGATCGAGATCATCCAACCGCAGCGCGGCATCGCAAGGGCTGAAATGCGGGCGATCCCGATGCGCTGGGGCGGCGCCGAACATCACCTGTTGTTCATTCAGAATGTCTCTGCCTACAAGCGCGCCCAGGGCGATCTCGGCAAGCTGTTCCAGGCGATCGAACAGAGCCCGTCATCGGTGGTTATCACCGACAAGGACGGGCGGATCGAGTACGTCAACCCCAAGTTCACCGAAACGAGCGGTTACACGTACGCTGAGGTGGCCGGCAAGAACCCGCGCTTCCTCAAATCCGGTCAGGTTCCGGCGCACGTCTACCAAAAGCTCTGGCATACGATTGCCTCAGGCCAAGTCTGGCGCGGCGAGTTCCTCAACCGCAAGAAAAACGGCGATCTCTACTGGGAGACGGTGGCGATCGCCCCCATCCGCGATCCAAGCAACCGCATTACCCACTACGTCGGGATGAAAGATGACGTCACCGAGCGCAAGCGGACCGAGGAGCAGCTCCGCGTCGCGCAACGCCTCGAGGTGATCGGCCAGCTAACGGGCGGCATCGCGCACGACTTCAACAACCTCCTGGGCATCATCGTTGGCAATCTGCAGTTGTTGGAGGAAAAGCCGTCGCTTGACGGCGAGTCGCGCGAACTGATCGCCGATGCCATCTGGTCGGCGGAGCGGGGCGCGCAGCTGACCCATAGACTGCTCGCCTTCTCGCGCCGGCAGCGCCTGCATCCGACCGTGCTCGACCTCAACCACGTTTTGCGCGAGATGACTGAACTCTTGCGGCGGACGCTCGGCGACAAGATCGAGATCCGGGAAAACCTCGCGGCAGAACTCGGCAAGACCAAGATCGACCGGGCGCAGCTGGAGAGCGCGGTCTTGAACCTCGTGGTCAACGCCCGGGATGCGATGCCGGATGGTGGAACCCTGACCATCAGTACCGAGAATGTCCTGCTGACGGAAACGAGTGAGCCCGAGATCGATCTCGTCGGGGCCGGCGCCTACGTGATGATCGTTGTTGCCGACACCGGCGCCGGCATGCCGCCCGACGTCCTAGAGCGCATTTTCGAGCCCTTTTTCACCACCAAGAAAGTGGGCCAGGGCAGCGGCCTCGGTCTCAGCATGGTCTACGGCTTCGTGCACCAGTCGGACGGCCATATTGTCGTCGACAGCACGGTCGGCAGCGGTACGACGGTCAAGCTCTACCTGCCTCGGCTCGAGTCCCTGCCGGTTCCGGAAGCGGAGCGGTCGCCTGCGGCCCGGCGGCATGGCCGAGGCGGTGGCGAGACGATCCTCGTCGTCGAGGATGACGATCCCGTCCGTCGCAGCACATCGAGCGTGCTGACCAAGCACGGTTATCGCGTGCTGCAAGCCGCAACAGCGCAAGACGCGATCGAGATCGCGCGGCAGGAAAGCCGGCTCGACCTGATCTTTACCGATGTCATCCTGCCGGGCGATATTATGGGGATCGAGCTGGCACAGCAGGTGATTGCCGAAAGGCCGCATATCCGGGTTCTGCTCACCTCCGGCTACGCACCGACGGCTTTTTTCAGCAAAGTCGGCCTCGACGAGGTGCCGCCGTTCCTGCCTAAGCCCTATCGTCACGACGAGCTGACCGCAAAGATCCGCGACGTTCTCGACCAGTGAGATGGCGCCTGCCGACGCCCGGACCGCGACGATGGAGGGTGGCTCCCCGCTTTCAAGCGGCCCGGCGCCGCCCACGGTGCGGGTCGCCACTTTCAATGCGTCGTTGAGCCGGCCGGCCCCCGGCCAGCTGATCGATGAACTCGCGAGCGGCGATAGCGCCCAGGCACGGGCGGTCGCGGAGATTATCCAGCGGGTCCGTCCGGATGTCGTGCTGATCAGCGAGTTGGATCACGACGCAAACGGCACGGCAGTGGCGCTGTTGCAGGCACGCTACCTGTCTCGCGGTCAGAATGGGGCGGCGCCGATCACCTATCCATACGTCTTC
>ERZ795053.4423-NODE-4423-length-15231-cov-5.833026_pt1 | contig 15231 bp, 13 predicted proteins | sample MGYA00375137_ERZ795053 | MGnify/ENA primary metagenome ERZ795053 (study PRJEB30182, sample SAMN05720284) | activated sludge metagenome | isolation source: Anaerobic digester | place: Hong Kong | collected 2014-12-17 ... | reverse complement strand
TTGACTTCTCCCTGTCTTTCACTATGATGGGGGACATCACCCGACAAAAGGAGACCGCATGATATCACCGGCAAAAAGAGGACTCATCATCGTGATGATCCTCATCCTTGTCCTTCCCTTTTTGTACTTGACCGTTTTACAACCGATCCTCTCTCCTGAACCGGCCATCGAAACCTTTCACAGTGAAGAGGGCCGTTTCCTCTATGTGGTGGAAGAATACGGCAAATTCCCCAAAGAAAAACATACCCTGCGAAAGGTCGATACCTCCACCGGGAAGACTCTCTGGAAAGAGAAGATCCTCCCGGCCTATCACCTGAATCATCAGATTCGCCGGCCGACGCCTCCTCTCTTCTTCGACGAGACCTCAGTCTATTACTATCTACAGGATATGGATGATTCCTTTGTCCTGTTTCACTTTGACAAAGAGAGCGGAGAGCTTCTTGATTTCGTGGACATCAATGCCGCATCCGGCGGCCTGGCCCTGAGAGACTGCCTGTGGGTCCCCTATGTGCAGACAAAGGAGAACATCATCTGTTTCAACACGGTTCTGCGCAATTTCCCCGAGAAGCCTGTGGACAGTGCTCTCCAGATGACAATCTATTCCAAAAAGGACGGGACGGTCTCTGTCTTGACCCCGGCTCTTCCCGACTTTTTCATCCTCCAGGGGCCCCGGGGGCTGGAGGATGACGCAGACTTTATCACCTTCTATAATCTGCCCGATATCCTCGTGGTGGACAAAGAGGACCCTTCGCAGTTGGCCATGATCCCTGATATCTATACCTCTCCCTCTCAGGAGGGAAATATCCTCTCCTACCTCACAAGCGGCGGGGCGTATATGCGAAGAGACCTGGCTTCGGGGAAGACGCAGAAACTCTTTACGACAACCATGCGAAGCTTCAGCCGCTTTCGCCTGGTGACACCCCGCGGGATCATCACCTATCACCAGGACAAGGATTCCTTTTTTCTGCAATTACGTGATGAGACCGGAAGGCTGCAGTGGCGGTATCATCTCCCCAAGGGGTTCTCTTTTCATGACCTCTTTTCTTTCCAGCACAGCGATTACCTCCCTGGAGAATCGGCCTACGAATTTATCGACACCTTTTATTGGCCTCTTCTGGCCACTCAGGAACGCAAATCAGAATCCGTCTCTTCTGATACTTATCAGCTGATCATGCTTGATCTCCGCAGCGGCAAACCCCTTTGGGTCCGCACTCTGGATAAAGGTATCGATTGCTATCCCGATCACCTCTATAAGGAAGGCGCTTTCTATTATCTTCTTTACGATCATTCACTTTACAGGATAGATGGGACAAGCGGAGCTCTCACGAAATCATTTCAGTTCACATTAGAGAAAAACGGAAAAGAGTATCCTCTGCTTCCTCGTCATGCCAAAGGGCTTCCTCTCTACAGTTTTCAGGAAAATCGACTCATCTTTCAATCCGGGAACCGGTTCATCATCACAGCTGAGCTGGACAGTGAAGAGTTCTCGCTCTTCGGGAAGAGAGGACGGGGGGAGACGCTCTCCATGACGGTGATCCGGGGAGATTCGCTTACGTTAGGCACACTTCAAAAGGAGGAATAATGAAAACGAAAACTTTGGTTTGGGCTCTCATCCTTCTGCTGCCTCTTTTGGCAGGCTGTCCTGCACAACGGACACTCTCTTCAGAAGAAGAGGCCTTCGTGGGTTTCTGGCATTCCGCTCCTGCATTGGGAGGAAACACCTGGGGAGAGCGCTACTTTTTCTTTCCGGACGGCCGTTTTGCCTTTCTCTATGGCCAGTGGCCCGACGAGAGCCAGAGAGACGTCTCTTTCAGCGGGACCTGGGCCGTTGAAGGACAGAATCTCATCCTCACCATTACTAAAAAAGTTGTGTTAGAAGGGGGCCGTGTGGTGGAAGATGCCCTGGGGGCGGAGTGGCAGGATGCCGTGGAAAAAACGGTTCTCATGGATCCCCCCGAAAAGAGAACTGTGACGTTCACGCCTTTCATCGATGATGATATATTCCCGGAACACCCCCTGAAAAAAACGACGTTCAACGGGAAGCGCTTCTGGAAAACCCATGACGACCCGGAAGCTTATCGAGAACAGTTAGAGTGATCTTTGAGATCAAAAGAAAGGCCCGGGAAAACCCGGGCCTTTCTTTTAAAACTCCGCGTTTTTGGGAACACGGGGAAAGGGAATGACATCCCGGATGTTTTCCATTCCCGTCAGGGCCATGACAGCCCGTTCAAAACCGATGCCGAAGCCCGCATGAGGGGTCGTTCCGTATTTTCGTAAGTCCAGGTACCACCAGTAGTCAGATTCGTTGAGCCCCATATCATGGATCCTTTTCAACAGGACATCATGGCGCTCTTCACGCTGACTCCCGCCGATGAGTTCTCCCACGCCGGGGACCAGGAGATCCATGGCGGCGACAGTCTTTTCATCGTCATTGAGGCGCATATAAAAGGCCTTGATCTCTTTGGGGTAGTCGGTGACAAAGACGGGCCGGCCGAAGACCTCTTCAGAGAGGAAGCGTTCGTGCTCCGTCTGCAGGTCACATCCCCACTCCACGGGGAACTGGAACTCTTTTTTGGCCGATTTCAGGGCCTGGATAGCATCGGTATAGGTGATACGCCCGAAGTCGGCAGAGACGACCTTCTCCATCTTCTCCAGGATCCCCTTCTGGATAAACGCATCGAAAAACTCCATCTCTTCGGGGGCTTCGCACAGAACAAACCCGAAGACATCCTTTACCATGGCTTCAGCCAGCTCCATATCGTCCTTGAGGTCAGCAAAGGCGATCTCCGGCTCGACCATCCACAGTTCCGAGAGATGGCGCGGGGTATTGGAGTTCTCCGCCCTGAATGCCGGCCCGAAGGTATAGACCTTGCCGAAGGCCTGGCAGAAGGCTTCCACGTTGAGCTGTCCGCTCACGGTGAGGTTGGTCTCTTTTCCGAAAAAATCTCCTGTGAAATCAACTTTCCCCTCTTCGTTTTTGGGAATATCTGCAAGGTTCAGGGTGGTGACGCGAAACATCTCCCCGGCGCCTTCGCAGTCGCTTCCCGTGATCAGAGGGGTATGGACATAGACAAAGCCCTGCTCATGGAAAAAACGGTGAAACGCAAAAGCCAGAAGATGGCGCAGCCGGAACACTGCAGAAAAGGTGTTGGTCCGGGGACGCAGATGGGCGATGGTCCGCAGATATTCAAAACTGTGACGCTTTTTCTGCAGGGGGTAATCCTCGGGAGAGGCTCCCACCAGGCTGATCTTTCCTGCATGAAGCTCCACAGGCTGTTTCGGCGCCGGGGATTCCACTAACTCTCCTTCCGCCTGGACAGCAGCTCCCACTCCGAGTTTTGCGATCTCCTCATAACCGGGAAGAGAAGGGTCAAAGACCACCTGAAGGTTTTTAAAAAAAGAACCGTCATTCAGTTCCATGAAAGAGAAATTCTTGGAGTTTCGGATGGTCCGGACCCATCCCTGCACGCGGACAGTCTTTCCCGCTAAATGTTGAGCTTCTCTCCAAATGGCCTTCACTGACAGATCTTTCATCATCGACCTCCATGTTTTTCCCTATTTTAAGTATCCATTGAAAAGTGTCAAGAAGATAACGTCACGGAAGAGTGCGGCTCACGATCTCTGTCATGGGCTCAAAGAAGGGATTCACCCTCAACCGCTCCATCTCTTCTTTCCCTGAAAAGAGGCGTTTTTCTCCCCAGATGAGGGTCTTGTCTTCCCGGTAACGGTTGTAAAGGGCATCGTCGGGAGAAAGGAGCAGCGCCACGTGAGAGAGGGAGTAGAGATTGTCAGCCCAGGGCAGCGTCTCCACGGAGACATTTTCCTTTTCCGCAAGGCCGTATTCCCCGGTGATGATCACCAGAGGGGCTTTGGCCGCCCACTCCCGGGATAAGGCCCTGATATTCAAAACGTCCTTAAACTGGCCCCGGTGAGCCGGGTGAGCGTCGAAGAGAGTCAGGGCACCCGAAAAGCTGTACTTTTGGTAGAACCGGATCACAGCCTGAGCCGCGACCGTGGCATCTGCTGCAGACTGAAAAGTATAGACCGGTACGGGAAACTCGTTCACTTTCGTGTAACGCGCCAGTCTCTTCTCATTCTCCCTGGACAGGCGGTAGATCTGCCACGCGGCGTTCTTGGGAAAGGAGGCGTACTTGCATGGATCCTCCTCGTCCAAAATATCCAGCCAGGCGAATTTCCGTAAAAGAGGGAAACGGCTCACAGGCGTGTGGAGCCCCGTGACAGCAGCAGCCGGCGAGACGGCGAAAGCAGGAGAAAAGAGGAAAAGCGCTTCAGGGCGGGTCAGATCCCCCTCTTCCAGGGCGTCCAGGGTGTAGGAGAGGCTCAACGCCGCTCCTGTAGAAAAACCGGCCAGGTAGAGAGGGCCTTTTTTCTCCTTCTCCTGAGATTCCAGAAGACGGACGCCCTGAACCACTTGATCCTTCCACTCTTCAAAGCACACATGAAGCAGAGCCCCGGGGACGGTCCCGTGCCCCTTCAGGCGGAGAGCCAAAACACGATACCCTCTGCGGACAAAGAAGTCCCCCAGGGCTCTCATGGTATACGGGGAATCGGTGAGCCCGTGGAGAAGAAGGACAGCGCCCTTCACCTCTCCCCGGGGTTCCCGGTAGTAAGGGCTGTTTCTTATGATATTCTCTTCAGATGCAAAGGATCTTATAACCGGATCCTCTTCACTTGCGTAGATACTCTCCCGGATGAGTGTGACATACTCTCTTTGGTTTTGGAGATAGTCATCGAGAGACAGTGTCTTTTCTGCCTCCGGTTCTTTGACAACGGGAGTCTTATGCCAGGGGTACAAAGGAGGAGCGAAAAATGAAAAGAAAACCCAACCCGAGTAAAAAAGGGCAAAAAGAAGAAGGGCCCCTCCGAAGAGACGCCGAATGATTTTAAGAAGGAGCGGCGGGTTCCCCCTCCGCTCCCTCCTGTCTTTCAAGAAAGGGATCAGATGTCCCATATTTCCGGGTTATGGTCGATAACGGTTCTGTCTCCGTCTGTGATGGTAAAATCAGCTGACTTCACCACAGCTTCGGCATCGGTGATGAAGATGCGGGCCACTTTGGCTTTCCGTCCGTTCACCGGGGCGTCTTCCAGCAGGAGATAAGAGGTCATCACCATGGTGGCCATCTGGACGATGCGGCCGGCATGATACGCTTTTGTCTCATCATCCATCTCTTTGTAGAGAGCCACAGCCGTATTCAGCTTTTCTCTCATGGCGCGGATGCGTCTTTTCTCATCATCCCAGGCTGTCTCTTTCACAGATGCATCCATCCGGTCCAATTCCTCATTGAGGCTGCCGGTGACGATGCCGCCGATGGCCGCCACCACCTGAAGCTGGGTGGTCCCTTCGTAGATATTGGTGATCCGGGCATCCCTGTAATGGCGCTCGATGTTATAATCCTTCATGTAGCCGTCTCCGCCATGGATCTGAAGGCCGTCATAGGCGACTTTATTAGCCATCTCGGTGGAGTAGAACTTGGAGATGGGGGTCATGGTGTTGGCCAGGGCGGTATAGTATTTCATCTTGGCGCGTGCTTCGCCGTCCTTGTTCTCTTCAAACAATTCTGCATAGAGTTTCTTATAATCCACGGCCATGGAGGTATAGTAGGTGAGTTTCCTGGCGGCTTCAATGGAGACGCGCATCTTTGTGAGCATCTCGTAGACAGCGGGGAAATTGATGATCTCTTTGTGAAACTGCTTCCGTTCCGTGGCATAGGCCTGCGCTTCCCGGTAGGCGGCCTCGGCGATCCCGATGGCCTGTCCGGCGATTCCCAGACGGGCTCCGTTCATGAGTTCCATGACATACTTGATGAGCCCCATACGGCGTTTTCCCACCAATTTGGCCGGAGTCCCGTTAAACTGCATCTCGCATGTGGGAGAGCCGTGGATCCCCAATTTATCTTCCAGTCGTCTGATCTTGACCGTCTCGTCCCGGTCGATGACAAACATGGAGAGCCCCCGGGCATCATTGGTTCCCTCTTCGCTCCTGGCCAGGACCAGGGAGACCTGGGCATTTCCGTTGGTGATGAACCGTTTGGTCCCGTAGAGGCGCCAGGTATCCGTGGCTTCGTCATGGACCGCTTTGGTCTTCACACGCTGCAGGTCAGATCCGGCTTCCGCTTCGGTAAGGATCATGGCGCCGGTGACCTCTCCCCTGGCAAACCGGGGGACATAAGCCTGACGCAGCTCTTCATCGGCAAATTCGTAGATCGTCTCCCCGATATCCTGAAGAGAAAAGATGTTCATGAGTCCTGCTTCTGCCCGGGCCACGATCTCAATGAGCATGGTGTAGATGGTGGTGGGGAAATTGAGCCCGTCATATTTCCGGGGAACGGTGACTCCGTTAAGGCCCGCTTTTCGGAACTGGTCCAGGGCGATCTGAGTCCCCTTGGGGTAGATGACTTCTCCATCCACAAGATGAGCCCCCTCTTCATCGATCTCCGGGGCTAAAGGAGCAATGACCTCGCCGCAGATCTCCCCGGCGATCTCCAGGACCTTGGCGTAATTTTCCAGGGCCTCTTTGGCAGAGGACGGAGCATAATCATACTCTTCTGCTTCTTTAAAATCATTCTCTTTCATCCTGATGATCTCTTTGAGAGGCAGACGGTTCAGATGAAAGGCAATATCTTTATTATCAAGATAAAAATTTTCCATAGCTCCCCCTATTGTTGAAGTTTTTTATAGGCGGCGATGAGTTCTGGCAGGACTGTCTTGTAATCGCCTACGATCTTGTAATCGGCAATATCAAAGATGGGTGCTTCCGGGTCGGTATTGACAGCGACGATCTTGAACGACTCTTCCATCCCCGCACGGTGCTGGATCGCTCCGGATATCCCCACGGCGAAATAGAGTTTGGGACGGACAGTGGTCCCGGTCTGTCCGATCTGCCTGTCGGCTTCAGCCCATCCGGCATCCACAGCCGCGCGTGTGGCGCCCACTTCTGCGCCCAGGACTTTGGCCAGTTCTTTGACCAGGGCGAACCCTTCAGCGCTTCCCAGGCCCATACCCCCGGCAACGATGACTTCTGCGCCCTTGAGATTGATGGTCTTCTCTTTTCTCTCACGGTGCAGGATGGTGGTGAGCCCGGCGACTTCAGCGGGAATCGAGACCTTGAGAGGCCGGACATCCGCTTTTCTTCCTTTCACAGGCTCTCCCTTTTTCATCACCCCTTCACGGACAGTGGCCATCTGAGGGGCATAATCCGGAGTCACGATGGTGGCCCTGATATTTCCCCCGAAGGCGGGGCGGATCTGATAGAGCATCTTTTCATCGCCGATCTGGAGTTCTGTACAATCCGCGGTGAGGCCGGTATAAAAGTAGGAGGCCACGTGGGGTGCCAGGTCGCGTCCGATGAGAGTGGCCCCGAAGAGGACGATCTGGGGGTTTTCCTCGCGGATCGCCTGTTTGGCAGCGTGAAAATAGGGAAGTGTCCTGTAATGGTTCAGCTCTTTATCTTCCACGGTATAGATGATGTCGGCTCCGTGAGCGGCGATCTCATCAGCGAGTCCGGAGACCTTCTCACCGACGATAAAAGCACTGACCTTTTCCTTCAATTCCGTAGCCAGGTCCCTGGCCTTTGTTAACAACTCAAAACTCACATCTTTGATCTGTCCGTCTTCCTGTTCGATGAAGACCATGACACTGCCTTGTCTCTTCATAGCATTACCCCAATATTTTAGCCCGGCGCAAGTCGCTGATCAATCGTTCAGCCCCTTTGCTGTCGGGAGTCAATTCCACAGTCTCTTCTTTTTTCAACACAACGTTTTCAATTTTTTTGACTTTCGTGGGAGATCCGAAGAGTCCCAGCTTCCGGAGATCCACATCAAGGTCGTCGGCGCAGACGACAGGGATGAGGAGCCCCTTTTTCTTCAGGTCTTTCTCCAGCTCTTTTTCATCCTTATATTCAAGGTGAGTCTTCAGGGCTGCTGCGAAATCCATGCGGGAAAGGGCTTTTTTATATTTCATCATCCTGCGGACTTCCGCGGGACGGGGCCTGTTGGCTGTATCCACCACAGTGACCATGGCCGGGAGAGAGACCTCCACTTCTTCAATGCCTCCTTCGATGAGCCGGCGGAGTGTGACAGACTTCTTTTTCATGTCGATCACCTCTTCGGCATACGTCACCTGGTTGACTCCGGCTTTTTCAGCCACCTGGGGGCCCACTTGTGCCGTATCACCGTCGATGGCCTGGCGTCCCGCCAGGATCAGGTCCACTCCGGGAACGAGCTTTTTTACAGCTGCTGCCAGGGTATAGGCTGTCGCCCATGTATCAGAACCGGCAAACTTGATATCACTGAGAAGGAAGACCTGATCCACACCCCGATAGAGACATTGCCTTAAGACCTCCGAAGCCGAGGGAGGGCCCATGGTGAGGGCGGTGATCGTTGTCCCGGGCCTTTTATCTTTGATTTCCAGAGCCATTTCCAGCGCATTGAGATCTTCGGGATTGAAGATCGCCGGAAGAGCTGAACGGTTGATGGTTCCGTCCTCTTTCATCACATCCCCGGAGATATTATGCGTATCCGGGACCTGTTTAACTAATACAACGATTTTGTATTCCAAAATAAACCTCCTGATTCACCGACATCAAAAACAGAGCTGCCGGGTCCGGCAGCTCCGAAAAATAGTGCCACACATGAGCTCTTCTGTCAAGTTTATTTAATGAACATCATTCGGTTATGATCCGGATCACTTCATCAAGCCGTTTAACGAAATAGATGGTCAGCCCCTTCTTGATCTTGGCCGGGATCTTCTCATAATCATTGCGGTTCGCTTCGGGAAGGATGATCTCTTTGACCCCGTTGCGTTTCGCGGCCACGACTTTTTCACGGATTCCTCCCACGGGAAGAACATTTCCTGTGAGAGAAAGCTCCCCGGTCATGGCCAGGTCGTTGGAGATTTTCACTTTCCTGAAGAGGGAGTAGAGAGCCGTGGCCATGGTCACCCCCGCTGAAGGCCCGTCTTTGGGTGTGGCTCCTTCCGGGACATGAAGATGGACCTGGGACTCTTCAAAGGCCTCTTTGGGGATCCCGAGATGTGCACGGTTCGCCCGGATATAGCTGAAGGCGATATTGGCTGATTCCGACATGACCTCTCCCAACTGGCCGGTGAGCTTGAGTCCGCCCTTCCCGTCCAGGGTCACTGCTTCGATGACCAGAGTGGTCCCGCCCAGAGCGGTCCAGGCCAGCCCCCGCACCATTCCGGGTTTGGTGACACGCTGCCACTCTTCTTTTGTAAAGAAGGGCTGTCCCAGGTACTTCTCCACACATTTGGGCGTAATGGTCATGGAGAGCTCTTCGCCGCTTTCGGCGGCTTTCAAGGCCACTTTCCGCATAATCTTGTCAATGAGCTTCTCCAGGTCGCGGACACCCGCCTGGCGGGCATACTTTTTACAGATCTCCGTGATCGATTTTTTCGGAAACTTGACACTCTTTTTGGAGATCCCGTGTTTTTCCATGGATTTGGGAACCAGATAACGCTTCCCGATCTCCGTCTTCTCCTCATCGATATAACCGGAGAGACGGATGGTCTCCATCCGGTCCAGAAGAGGACGGGGGATGGTATCCAGTGTATTGGCTGTGCAGATGAAGAGGACTTCCGAGAGGTCAAACGGGATATCCAGGTAATGGTCCCGGAAGGTGTAGTTCTGTTCCGGATCCAGGACTTCCAGCAAAGCAGCGGACGGGTCTCCCTGGAAACTGACCCCCAGTTTGTCGATCTCATCCAGCATGATCACCGGGTTTTTCGTCTTGACGATGGCCATGGACTGCATGATCTTTCCGGGCATGGCCCCCACATAGGTCCTGCGGTGCCCCTTGATCTCCGACTCGTCTCTCATCCCGCCCAATGAAAACCTGAAGAACTCCCTGTTCATGGAGCGGGCGAGCGACCGTCCCACAGAGGTCTTCCCCACTCCCGGAGGCCCCACGAAAAGGATGATGGACCCTCGTGAATCGGGCTTGATCTTCTTTACTGCCAGAAATTCCAGGATCCTGTCTTTCACATCCTGAAGCCCGTAGTGATCGGCATCCAGGATCTTCCTGGCCCTTGCGATATCGATATTGTCTTCTGTGCGCTCCACCCAGGGCAGGGAGAGGAGGGTATCCAGATAATTTCTTACAACGCCGTATTCAGCGGAGATGGGTTCCAGGAGGTTGAGCTTCTCCAGCTCCTTTTCGATCTTTTCACGGACCTCTTCTGAAAGGGCTGTCCGGACACTTTCATACCGTTTTCTGAAACCTTCCACATCCTGTGTCTTCTCGTCCTTTTCCATCCCCAGCTCGTCTTTGATCATCTTCAGCTGTTCTCTCAGAAAGTATTCGCGCTGACGGTTGGCGACTTTCTCCTCGATCTCTTTACGGATCTTGTTCTGCATCTTGAGCATCTCCTTCTCCTTGTTGAGAAGGATAAGAAGCCTTTCCAGGCGTTTTTTGATCTCAAAGGTCTCCAGGATCTTCTGCTGCTGGGCAGACGCGATGTTGAGGACACTCACGATGATATCGGCCATACGCCCGGGATGTTCATTGATGTTGATGAGATTGAGCTTCATCTCCTGGGTCATGAGAGGGTTGTTCTCAATGACGAACTTGATATCGGCCAGCATGGACTGGGTGAGAGCGCGCAGTTCGATATCGTTCTCATCGGGCTCCTCTTCGTCAAAATACTCCACGGCCACGGTGATATAGGGCTCAAAGGAGATGAACTTTTTCACCGAGAAACGTTTCATGGTATTGACCAGGATATTGTAGTGCCCTTCAGGGAGTTCCACCTTCTTGAAGATCTTGGCGGCGGTCCCCACCATATGGAGGTCGCCCTGGGTAATGGCACTCATCTCATCCACGTCATTTTTCAGGTAAATAAAGCCGATCATATGATCCCGTTCAAGGATATCATCGACCATCTGTTTGAGCTGCTCTTCGACGACCAGGACAGGAGCCACAAGGCCGGGGAAGATCGGCCTCATCTTCAAAGGCAGAATAAAAAGTTTATGCGGAAGGATCTCGTCGGCGATGACAATTTTCTTTTCCGTTGAGACCTCTTCACGATCCTGTTCAGGATCTTTGTTGTCTAAACTGTCATTCATCGTAACCTCCATTCTCGTTCATAGTTCAGGGACTCTCCGCTGAGGGGAGAAGTGTCCGATATAACCGGCCCACTCATCCCGCTGATAAGAGCTGTCCACGGAAAAGCCCGTCTTTTCGAAAAACACGTCCGCCTCTTCCCTGCGCCCTTGGGGAATCCCTGAGATTATAACACATGTCTCCGGGGAAAGTTTCTCTGCAAAAAGAGAGAGGACAGGGAAAAGATAGCGTGGCAGCATATTGGCCAGGAGACAATCGGTCTTGTCCCAAAGCCTGTAATGGCCTGCAAAAGCCCTATGGTCTTCCTGAAAAGCCTGAAACGTCACCCCGTTCAGTGCCATGACACGGGCGGCTGTATCACTGAAATTATCGGCCACATCAAAGGCATACAGCTCTTCAGCCCCCTTGAGCAGGGCGTAGAGGGTCAATATTCCGCTTCCGGCCCCGGCATCGATGACACGCTTTCCTGAAAAGTCGAAACGCTCCATCATCTCCCCCATGAGGCGCGTGGTGGCATGTTCCCCCGTGCCGAAGATCTGAGACCCCCACAGGCGAATCGCCTTTTCTCCCGGGAGAGGAGTCACCTCTTCTCCGAGAAGAATATGGACATCACCGGTAAAAGAGATCCGCCGGGGATAGAGAGTGATCTTCCCCTCCTCGAGATAAGCAGAGACCCCCGGGGGAAGCACCCTGTCCAGCAGATTTTTCACGGTGACCGCCTCATCATAGTGGGAAGCATAAAAGGCAAGACGCACCTGGCCCTTTCCCACGGGGTAGGAATCCGGAAGGGCGTCAGGATCGTCCCCGTACACAGCCAAAAGCTCATCGAACTCTTCCACAGAAGCTCTGGACAGCATGTCAGGGGTAAAACAGGCCTCATAGGGGCCCAATTGCTGAAGATTCCAGTCCACAATGATCTTATAAAAATGTTCCATTAAAGGCCGAGTTCTGAGGATATCCCCTTCATTCCGTCCAGAACCACATCGATAAACTCTTCAAGGGGCATAAAGGATTCGCAGGAACGGATAATATCCCTGTTCGCTCCCCGTGCAAAACTTTTCTCGTTAAACCGGCGAAGGATAAACTCTCCGTCAAGAGCTTCGATTTTTTTGTCAGGATGCATCAGAGCTGCCGCCACGATGAGGCCCGTGAGAGGGTCAGCGGCATAAAGAGCTTTATCCATGAGGGTTTCACGGGGCAGCTTCCCGGGATGAGCTTTGATGGCATAGATCATCTCCTCATCCAGGTCGGCTTCCTCTTTCAAGATCTCTTCGGCCACGAGCCCGTGTTTTTCAGGTGTCTCCATGGTCCGGTCGTAGTCGATATCATGCAAAAGGCCTGCCAGGGCCCACCGGGTGCTGTCGCCGTCCAGCTTCTCCGCCAGGGACTTCATCGCCGCTTCCACAGCCAGGCAATGTTTCACCAGGTTCTTCGTCTTGAGGTGTCGTTTCAACAGGGCAAGGGCTTCACTGCGTTCTGTCATGATCAGGAAGCTCCTTCACTCTTTTTTGTGCTTTTTGAAGATGTCGCACCGCTTTTTCGGCTTCCGGAAGAGGATGAGGATGTCTTGCCTGATGCGGCGCTTTTTTTCTTTGTCTTCTCTTCTGCGTCTTTCTTCTCTTCTTTCTCTTTCCGGGCGGCTTCTTTTTCTTTTTCTTTTGCTTTTTCTTTTGCTTTTTCTTCCTCTTCGGCCATGCGTTTCAGATCGGCATCGTTGATGTTATGCTCCTCTTTGATCCGGTTGATATCAAACTCCAGGTTATTGATCTTCTCATTGATCACATTGATCTTCTCAAAACGGGCTCTGATCTCCGTTCTGCTGCAGATATCCTCTTCCTTCCTGCTGATCAGGTCATAGAGGCTTTCACCCATCTCGGTAAAGAGGTTGTTCTTCTCTTTATTCAGGGAACTGATCTTGATCTTCAATTCTGCGATGGCGGTATACTCCCTGCCCTTCTCATAGGCCTCAGAGCTGAATTTCTTCACTTTATCCCAGACTTTATGCATGGTCCCTTTGTTTTCACTTTCTTTCATATTCATAGGCCCTCCTTGCTTATTCCCCTTTTATCTTGATTATACCATCTTCAGTGTGGATTTCAAGGGGAGAGGGGAAGGCCGCGGGACTGAAGATGAAGCGCTCGCGGATAAAGAAATTCAACGTCCCGGTGATCGTCAGCGCCACGAGATTACAGAGCAAAACACCCCAATGGGTCATCTGTTCAAGAAGGATGATGAGGATCATCTTGATCCCGAGGATCATGAGAGCCGCGATATCATAGGCGGCGAACCGTTTCCAGAAGTGGTGCTTGAGGCCCTGCTGAAGACGGTCGGGCCAGATCCAGAGACAGGAGACCGCAAAGTTGATAAGCATGGCCAGTTGAAAGGAGAGGACCGGGCCGACGATGTAGGTCGCCGAGTAACTTCTGACCAGAAGTGTAAAGAGCCAAAGGAAAAAAAGATCTGCAGCCGTCCCCAGGAGGCTGGCTGTAAAATAACGGGTCAGTCGTCGCAGCGGAGTGAAATGGTGGTGCATCCTACTCCCCTTTGACAGGATCTCCGTAATGACGAAGGTGTTTGATGTAACACCGGCGGCGTTTATGCTGCCGATGGGGGAAAAACCTCCACTGTCCCTGCACATTGGCATTCTCTTCCAACTCGGGATTGCTTTCCGCTTTGGGGATCCCCAGGCGGATATAGTTATGGAGAAACGTGTTGATGAGGACGGCATTGACTCCTTTCCCCTGGAGCTCATGTCTCACGGCCACAAGATAGAGATCCACCAGATCCACCTTTTTGATAGCCCGGAGAACATCGAAGGCCCCTCTGGGGAAAAGACGCCCACGGCATTTCTGCATGGCTCGGGACAGCGAGGGCATGGTGATCCCCACGCCGGCCACCTTCTCCTCCTCATCGATGACCACACAGATATAGTCCAGCCGGAGAAATCCAAGATACTGATCGATGTATTGGTTGATCTGCTCTTCCGTGAGGGTGACAAACCCGTAGAGATGTCCGTAGGCATCATTGATCAGGCTGAAAAGCTCATGGCCGTAGCGTTTCACCAGTTCTTTTTTGTTTTTCGGATTGTAGACCCTCAGCCTGTTTTTTTTCAGGACAATATCCGTAAGCCGTTCCAGCTTCTCCACAGGTTCTTTCGGGATGGTGATCTCATACTCCACCCAGTCCGTATCTTTGACATACCCCAGCTCTTCAAGATGACGGGCGTAATAGGGGTGGTTATAGATAGTGGCAAAGGTCCCCAACTCTTCAAAACCCTCCACAAGGACGCCCTCTTTATCCATATCGGTAAATCCCAGGGGGCCGTGAAGGGCATCCATTCCCTTTTGAAAGGCCCATTTTTCCACGGTATCCAGAAGAGCCCTGGTCACATCCACGTCATCGATGACGTCAAACCATCCGAATCGGGCCTGTTTGCTGCCCCATTGCTCGATAAACCGGTTGTTGATGATCCCGGCGATCCGGCCGGCGGGTTTCCCGTCTTTATAAGCCATCCAGTAGACAGCATCGCAAAAACCGAGAGCTGCATTCTTCCCCGGGGTCAATGTGTTGATCTCATCCATCAAAAGCGGAGGAACCCAGTAATCGTTCCCTTTATAGAGGGAAAAGGGGAATTTGATAAACTTTTTCAGGTCCCTCTTGCTTGTCATCTCTTTAATCGTGATGCTCACGGCTTATCCTTCCTGCGTCTCCTGCGCGACGCTTCTTTCAGCCCTTTTTGACCACCCAACACTGATGAGGCCTGTGCTGTTGAAAATCTGCCGGTATCGTCTCTTCAGTGATCTCCCGGATCTCTGCCTCACCGGACAAAGCCGGATCCATTTGAAACTTTCTTGCGTTGGTCGAAAAGAGGATCGTCCCCTCTCTTTTCAGCAGCGGAAGAGCTTGTCTGATAAGCCGGGAATGATCCTTTTTAATATCAAAGACATAATCCATCTTCTTGCTCGTTGAAAATGTGGGAGGATCGATGATGATCATATCCCACGCCTCTCCCGGAGCCCGGTCCAGAAAGGCAAAGACATCACTGTTTTCCACGCGGTGCTCCTTTGCCGTGATCCCGTTGAGTTCCAGGTTCCGCCGGGCCCACAGACAATAGGGACGGGACAGGTCCACAGAG
>ERZ795053.4422-NODE-4422-length-15232-cov-18.477038_pt1 | contig 15232 bp, 10 predicted proteins | sample MGYA00375137_ERZ795053 | MGnify/ENA primary metagenome ERZ795053 (study PRJEB30182, sample SAMN05720284) | activated sludge metagenome | isolation source: Anaerobic digester | place: Hong Kong | collected 2014-12-17 ... | reverse complement strand
CTGGTCATGGTGCTCATCATCATCGTGGAGTTGTTGTACCGCAAAACAGAGTTCATCAAAAGGAAAAAAGAGGCGGCAACCTGGCCGCTCATCCACTATCCTACCCAGATCATCCTGATGATGGTCATCGTGATCTTCACGGTGATCGGTGCCAGAGGTGGTATTCAACCGGATCCGATCTCGCCGGCCAAAGCTGATGCCTACATGGCTGATGATCGTCTGGGGGAACTGGTCATCAATACACCTTTCTCCGTCATTTATGCATTCGGGCACCGAAAGCTGGTGGAGCCGAATTTTTATACGCCGGAAGAATTGCAGCAACTGTATTCGCCTTATCACGACCAGGTAGATTTCTATCATACCGATACACCGGGCAATGTATGTGTCATCGTGCTCGAGAGTTTCAGTAAGGAATACATAGGCTACTTCACCGGCAATAAAGGCTATACACCTTTCCTGGATTCGCTGTTGGGTCAGGGGCTTGCGTTCACCAATTTTTATGCGAACGGCAAGTCGAGCAACCAGGGCATCATCGCTACGGTAAGTGGCATTCCGGTCATGATGGAAGAGCCCTTCATCTCCAGCCTGTATAAGAACAATGCATTTGTGGGTATAGGCAGTCTTCTGCAGACCAAAGGATATTACAGCGCTTTCTTCCACGGTGCCAACAACGGCAGTATGGGCTTTGATGCCTTCACCCAGCGGGCGGGTTTCAATGCGTATTATGGTCGCAATGAGTTTGGCGATGATACTTATTTCGACGGTAACTGGGGCATCTTTGACGAACCCTTCCTCCAGTACACGGCAAAGACCATGAGCACCCTGCCGGAACCTTTCTATTCACAGATCTTCACCATCTCATCCCACCATCCCTATACCATGCCGCAGCAGTATATCGGTAAGTTTCCAAAGGGTCCGATTCCGATGTGCGAAGTAGTTGGGTACAGCGATATGGCATTGCGAAAATTCTTTGAGGAAGCCCGGAAGCAACCGTGGTTCGAGAATACGCTTTTCATCCTGACAGCCGATCATAATGGTCCGCCTACACCGGGCAATGATTTCTACAAGAACCAGGTGGGCGCCCACAGTACCTGGATGCTGATGTACAAACCCGATGGCAGTTTCAGCGGTACCACCAACATGACCGCACAGCAGACCGACATCATGCCAACGGTCCTGGATTATGTGGATTATGATGGTCCGTATTGTGCATTTGGTACCACAGTCTTTGACACCATTACAACCCGCTTCGCATTTGATTACCACGCCGGCGATTACCTGCTGGTGCACGAAGACACAGCGCTTATCTATAATGGTTTTGACAGAGAGCTTTACTATTTTCCGAACGACAGTACTCTGTCCAACGACATACAGCAACATGCTCCGGCTTCCTTAGATTACATGGACACCCGGCTGCGGGCCATCATTCAGGTCCACCATAAAGCTATGCTACACAACCAGCTGACAGCCCAGTGAAGAAAAAGGTCCTGTTCATTATCAATCCCATTGCAGGAGTGAAGCGCAAGGACAAGCTGCCTCGTCTGATCGATGCTGCTCTGGATCATGTGCAATATACCTATGACATCGTCTATACGGAACATCGTGGTCATGCCACAGAGATCACTGAAAGGGCGATAAAAGATGGCGTGGAGGTGGTGGCAGTTGCCGGAGGCGATGGTTCGGTCAATGAGGTGGCCATGGCTCTCCGCGGAACAAGTGTGAAGCTCGCTATTCTGCCTTATGGTTCCGGTAACGGGCTGGCACGTGCATTGGGTAATCCGATGAAGATAGCTGAGGCAGTAAGGCTCATCAATACCGGGAAAGTTCGGGCAGTAGATACAGCAAAAGTGAATGATCATGTGTTCTTCAGTCTGATCGGTATTGGCTTTGATGCGTTTGCAGTGAAGGTGTTCGACCGGGAAGAAGCCCGCGGATTCCTGGCCTATGCCTGGGCTGCCATCAGGAGTTTATCTGCCTATCAGTCTTATTCTTTTGTGATGGATTGTGATGGAGTGGAATACAATGGTGCGGCATTTCTGATCAATATCTGCAACAGCGACCAGTACGGATACAATGTGCGCATAGCACCATTCGCTGAGCCCGATGATGGTTTGCTGGATGTGGTGTTGGTAAGAGATCTTCCCAAATGGAAGGCAGTTTGGCTGGTATTTCTGGTGCTCATGAACAAACACCATAACAGTCGTATGCTGGAGTTCATCAAAGCCCGCAAAGTACACCTGCAAACTTCCCGTCATGCCTATATGCAGGTGGACGGTGAGACCATGCACAAAGACAAGCAGTTTGACGTACAGATCTGCAATGAACAATTACAAGTACTGGTGAAGCCTTAATTTTGGAATATGTCTAATCGCAACAAGGGGAAACAAGGTGTGGTCTATTCCACCGATCCGGATTTTCAGTTCCGGGAAGAAGATGCACAGGAGTCTGATACTTTATTGCCACAGCAACAGAACCTGAAGGTCTATCGCGACAAGAAACAACGGGGCGGAAAAGAGGTTACCATCATTGAGGGATTCATCGGCCGTACCGAAGACCTGGAGAAACTGGGTAAAGATCTCAAGAACAAATGCGGTACGGGTGGCAGTGTGAAAGACGGACTTATTTTAGTACAGGGCGATCAGCGCAACAAGGTGGGCGACTACCTGACTTCAAAGGGATACAAATTCAAATTCGCCGGAGGCTAAGCGATTCGCAGGCCATTCTCCACTTTTCTTTCCGGTTGCAGCAAGACCACCTTACCATCTGCATCCACACTGCCCAGCACCAGACATTCAGAAAAGAAATTAGCGATCTGTTTGGGCGGGAAGTTCACTACAGCAATGACCTGCTGCCCGATGAGCGATTCAGGTGTATAGTGATCAGTGATCTGCGCAGAAGATCTTTTGATACCCAGTGATCCGAAATCTATGGTCAGCTGGTAAGCGGGTTTCCTGGCATTTTCAAATACTACTGCTTCCAGGATGGTGCCGGTACGCATATCGGTTTGCAGGAAAGTGTCAAATGTGATTTCAGCCATGGATATAGTTTGGGCATGAATGTAAGTAACAATAGAGTTGAATGTTTGCCCATAATGCCGGTACACACATTTTCTGAAAGATTTTCTGGCAGGAATCTTCTTTATTGTCCGATTTATCAGGTTCTGTTTCTCCTCAGAAGCCCTTTTGCAAGGTGTTTTGCAGTTATCTTATATTTAACTGATTTGTCAGGCAAGAGACATCTTATGCTGATCCGGAAAGAATAAGGCACTTGTTGTAAAAAATACAATAACTTTATCGACCCAACCCATGTGTAAACCTGTCTGGCTGTTAGTTCTCATCTTTAGTTCGGTTACTGTGTATGCACAGTTCAACCTGGCTGGTGATGCCATCAGCCTGGGTGGTGACTGCTATCGGTTGACCACAACTCTGACCAGTCAGGAAGGAGCCGCATGGTACACCACACCCATCAGTCTGGAGGAAACCTTCAAGATCAGTTTTGACATTTATACCGGAACCTCAGACGGAGGTGCTGATGGTATGACATTCACCTTCCAAACCAATAATACAGGAGTAGGTATTGGTGGAGGTAGTCTGGGTGTGCAGGGCATCAGTCCGTCGGTGCACCTGGAGTTTGATACCTGGCAGAATGGCGACAAAGGCGATCCCTGGTATGACCACATGGGTCTGAACAGCATGGGCGAAGCAAGTCATAGTTTGTCAACTGCACTAACGCCTTACTACTATGTAGAAACGGGGGTCACCAACATAGAAGACAATACCTACCGTGAGGTGATCGTATTGTGGGAGGCCGATATTCAGACCTACTCCGTTTGGGTGGACTGTGCGTATAGATTTTCTTACACCGGCGATCTGGTCAACGACATCTTTGGTGGTGATCCTGAAGTCTATTTTGGTTTTACAGGTTCTACGGGAGGTGCGGTCAATACCCACATCGTTTGCTTCAATTACATAGTTTATCCGGAAGACCCGGAGCCGCTGCCAGATGCTTTCATCTGCGAGGGCGACAGTGTGCAGATGGAAGCAGCAGAAGGCTTCGTTACCTATACCTGGTCACCCGCCACCGGCGTGAGCGATCCCGGTATTGCTGATCCGTGGTTCAGTCCGGTAACCACCACTACCTATTACCTCACCATGTCAGATGAATGCGGAATATCTGAATATGACACGGTGCTGGTGGAAGTGGAAGAAGACGATTCTGAATTCAGTTATCCAGCCGATACCTATTGTGCTGAAGGTACTGTGCTGCCAGATTACATAGAAAGTCCCGGTGGGTTTTTCAGTATTGAACCACCGGGTCTTCTGATCAACAGTACTACCGGGCAGCTGAATCTGGATGGAGCCACTCCCGGAACGTATGTGGTAGAGTACGTGCCACCTGCAGGTATATGTCCGGTTTCGAGTACTCAGACCATCACCATCGAGCCATTCCCCGATGCGTCATTCTCTTATCCTGAAACGATCTACTGTGCAGCAGGCACTGCATTGCCTGCAGATGTCGTGGTTGGAGGTGGAAGTTTTTCAGCATCACCGGCAGGGCTTTCAGTCAATACTTCAACCGGACTCATTGACCTGGCCACAGCAACTATCGGCGAAACATATACTATATATTATGACGTAACAGTGTTCTGTTCATCGGCCGACAGTTTTACCATCACCATACAGGATTTTGAAGATGCGGGGTTTGCGTATGATGAAACACACTATTGCCCGACAGGTACTGTGCTCCCGGCATTCATCAATACTGCGGGAGGCACTTTTTCTGTTTCACCTGCCGGACTGGTCGTGGATCCATCGACCGGAGAAGTGGACCTGAGTTCAGGAACCGTCGGCACCAACTACACCATTACTTATCTGACCTCGGCTACAGACTGCGGCGCTTCGTCTTCTGTCACCCTGTTCATAGATCCGCTGGATGATGCATCCTTTGCCTATTCAGATGATCACTACTGTGCTACCGGTACCATTCTGCCGGATTATATCACCACCTCAGGTGGAAGCTTCACTGCAGATCCTCCCTCACTTTTGGTTGATGCAGTAAGCGGGGAGGTGGACCTGGAAACAGGCGCAGTAGGAACGACCTATACCATCACTTACACCACTGCCGATGGTCCCTGTCAGAACTGGGATGCTGTATCCATCACCATTGATGCCAACGACGACTCCACCTTCAGTTATACCGATGATACATTTTGTCCGGAAGGTGTGGCACTGCCTGATCTGATCGCAACTCCCGGAGGTTCTTTCACTGCCTGGCCTGCCGGACTTGGAGTGGATGCCTTCAGTGGTCTGCTGGATCTCAGTACCGCCACACCGGGAACCTATACGGTAACTTATACCACACCTGTAAGCTTGTGTACCTCTTCGATGGATCTGACCATTACCATTGATACCGTTACAGATGCATTTTTTGCATATGATAACCCGGCCTACTGCAGGGTAGGAAGTATCATTCCATTTGTCCTGCATCCCGGAGGTGGTTTCACGGCTGATGCAGGTTTGGTCATTGACGCTGAAACCGGAGAAGTGGATCTGGAATCCTGTACACCCGGTGGCCCGTATGCGGTGTATTATCAGAGTCCTGGATGCACCGAAGAAGACACAGTATGGCTGACCATCTGGCCTGAACCTGAACTGTCCTTTGCGCCTGACGGACCTCTGTGTATTGAAGACGCACCGCTTCTTCTCACTGCTGATCCACCCGGAGGCAGCTTTGCAGGCACCGGAGTGGCGGGAAGTAGTTTTGTTCCGGGTGCAGCAGGAGAAGGTCTGTTTGAGCTAACCTATTCCTATACTGATGTAAATGGCTGCAGCAATGAGATATCTGCATTTCTGGAAGTGATCGAAAATTCAGTCAGTGTCGGAGCTGATGTAACCATCATAGAGGGTACCAGTACCGCATTGCAGGCTGTGGGTGGTGTCATCTTCAGCTGGGAGCCAGCAGATGGACTGAGTTGTACCGGTTGTGCTTCACCCCTGGCATCTCCTGCGCAGACCACCACCTATTGGGTGACCTCCTGGGATGCATACGGGTGTATGGCCATTGATACCGTACGGGTGGAAGTGGTTCCTTTCGATGATGTGACGGTCTTTGTACCCAACACTTTCACGCCGAATTTTGATGGTATCAATGATTACCTCTTTGTGTATGGATCTGATATTGAACGCATCAACTACCTGCGCATTTTCGACCGATGGGGAAACGAGGTCTGGTTTGGTGAGAACCTGCCTGCGGGCATGGAGAATACCGGATGGAATGGTACTTCCAACGGCACTCCGGTCAACAGTGGTACCTATGCCTTCATCGCAGAGGTACAGCTCACTTTCGGGGTATCAAAGCGGGTCAGTGGAAATGTGACCCTGTTGCGTTAGTCAAGCCAAAGACTTAGGCGGGTGTAACTTATTTTTGTTCGATAATTCCAGCTATGAAATATTGTCTCATTCTGATCTCTGTGTTGTTGGTTCAAGGTGCCCGGGCACAATGGGTATTAAATGGTGATGCCGAAGAACTGGGCGATAACTGTTTTCAGCTGACAGAAGAACTGCCCACCCAGGCCGGATCTGTCTGGTATGACAGCCTCATCAACCTGGAAGAAGATTTTGAGGTCAACTTTGAGATCTATCTGGGTACGCTGGATGCTTCCGGTGCCGATGGTATTGCCTTCGTTCTCCAGCCGGTCAGTACCGGTCTGGGCGAATCTGGAGGCGGACTAGGCTATGAAGGCATTGAGCCATCGCTTGATATTGAATTCGATACCTGGCAGAACGGTATTTACGGCGATCCTACTTATGATCATATCAGCATCATGCAGGATGGTATCCTCGACCACTTCGCGGCAACTGCACTGACTCCCTACACCCAGATCCTTTCAGGATCAACTAACGCTGAAGACGGAAACTATCACCAGGTGCGCATCACCTGGGAAGCAGGATCGCAAACCATCAGTTGTTTTGTTGACTGTGATCTTCGGGTCACCTATTCCGGCGATATCATTGATGATATATTCGACGGCGATCCATTTGTGTTCATGGGTTTTACAGCCGCCACCGGTGGGTCCTACAATGACCAGATCGTTTGTCTCGATTATGTTACCGCAGTAGATGAACTGGATGATGTTACAGTTTGTCCGGGCGATAGTGTGCAACTATTCCTTCCGGAAGGTTTTGTATCCTATTCCTGGTCGCCCGCAACCGGTGTGTCTGACCCTACTGCTCCCGATCCGTGGTTGTCGCCGGATGTCACCACAACCTACACTGTTACCATCACCGATGAATGCGGCAATACCATCACCAACATAGTGACGGTTACCGTAGGCAGCCCGGAGCTGGTGGATCTGGGCCCTGATCTGAGCCTCTGTGAAGGCGATGAGGAACTGATCAGCGTATTCCTGGCAGGAGCTACCTATGAGTGGAATAACGGCAGCACCCTGCCTGCAATCACCATTACAGAGTCAGGCACTTACTGGGTAGAACTTACCCTGGGTAACTGCACCGATGCAGATACCATCAATGTCAATTATTCGCCGGCACCATTTGTCAACTTTGGCCCGGATACAGTTGTCTGCGGACTTTCGGAAGTAGTATTTCTGGATGCCACCAATCCAGGCGCCACCTACCTGTGGCAAGATGGCAGCACCAGCCCAACCTATACGGTTACAGAAGACGGTTTGTATTTCGTGACCGTAAGCATTGGTTCCTGTATCGATCAGGATTCACTGGCTGTAAACTACAGCTCCTATCCTGCGGTTGATCTGGGGCCTGACATATATCTCTGTCCTGACAGTGTAGTGCTTTTACTGGCTGGCCCGCCGGTCTTTGTCTATACCTGGCAGGACGGCAGTTCAGGAAACACCTATCTGATCACAGAATCCGGCGAGTATTGGGTGGATGTGAATTCCAACGGATGCATCACACGTGCTTATATAGATGTGATAGACGACCCATGCATCTGTGAAATGATCGTTCCCAATGCCTTTTCACCCAATAATGATGGTTACAATGATGAATTCAGGCAACTGGAATGCTCGCAGCTAAACCGGTTCAATATGAAGATCTACAATCGCTGGGGTGAGCTGATGTTCGAGACCAGCGATTACAGTGCCGGATGGGATGGAACTTTCCGGGGTGAACAATGTGAGATGGGAGCTTACGTCTTTGTCATTGAATACGACATCATAGACGGCGAAAGCGGCATCAAACAGGGCAGTTTCCTCCTGCTGCGATAGGGGTTCAGAAAAATATCCACCACCATGTGAAAAAATACGACGGGCCCGGGGGGTCCGTTTTTTTATTTTAGCCATTCCGATACCCGAATTGCATAATGAAGTTCTCGCACCTCCATAACCACACCCAATTCTCCCTGCTGGACGGTGCTTCGCCCATCAAAAAGCTTTATAGCAAGGCAGTGGAGGATGGTATGCCGGCACTGGCCATCACTGACCACGGAAACATGTTCGGCGTATTTCATTTCGTGGCTGAAGCAGCAAAACACACCAACGAGGATGGCAGTCTGAAGGTCAAGCCCATAGTTGGCTGTGAGTTTTATGTGGTGGAAGATCGGCACAAACGCCAGTTCACCCGTGAGGAAAGAGACGTACGCTATCATCAGGTGCTGCTGGCAAAAAATGATGTGGGCTACCGAAACCTTGTCAAGCTGTGTTCTCTGGGATATATGGAGGGGATGTACAGCAAGTACCCCCGAATAGACAGGTCGCTGATCGAACAATATCACGAAGGCCTCATTGCCACGACCTGTTGTCTGGCTGCTGAAGTTCCGAGGGCCATCATCCGCAAAGGAGAAGAAGAGGCCGAAGGTGTATTCAAGTGGTGGCTGGATCTTTTTGGCGATGACTACTACATAGAACTGCAGCGTCACGGTATTCCGGAGCAGGACGAGGTGAATGCTGTGTTGCAGAAATGGTCGGCAAAATACAACGTGCCGATGATCGCAACCAACGACTCACATTATGTGGATCGTCAGGATGCGAATGCGCATGACATTTTATTGTGTATCAATACTGCCGAGAAACAGGCAACTCCCAAGGCAAAGGACTTTTCAGATGAAGAAGGTTCCATGCGGGGTACCCGTTTTGCTTTCTATAATGATGAATTCTTCTTCAAGACCCAGGCCGAAATGGGCAAGGTTTTCCGGGATGTTCCGGAAGCGCTGGACAATACCAATGCCATCATTGACAAGGTGGAGGTGCTGGACCTGAAGAAGGATATCCTGCTGCCGCACTTTCAGCTGCCTGCCGGATTCACCGATCAGGATGCCTATCTGCACCACCTCACCATGGAAGGTGCGAAGGCTCGCTATAAGGACATCACTCCTGACATTCAGGAACGATTGGACTTTGAACTGTTCACCATCAGAACGATGGGATTTGCAGGCTACTTCCTTATCGTGGCAGATTTCATCAACCATGGCAAGGACATCGGTGTATTCGTGGGCCCCGGACGAGGCTCTGCTGCCGGCTCTGCGGTGGCTTATTGCATTGGCATCACCAACATCGACCCGATACATTATAATCTCCTGTTCGAGCGCTTCCTCAATCCCGACAGAAAGAGCATGCCCGATATTGATACCGACTTCGACGATGAAGGCCGGCAAAAGGTTATCGAGTATGTGGTGGACAAATACGGCAAGAATCAGGTAGCGCAGCTCATCACCTTCGGTACCATGGCTGCCAAAATGAGTATCAAAGACGTGGGCCGGGTTCTGGACCTTCCGCTGGCGGAAGCCAACATGCTGGCAAAGTATGTTCCGGAACGCCCGGGTATCAACCTGAACAGGCTCATGTTTGCACCGTTAAAGGGTGAAGGAAGCCTGGCGGAGAAAGAGAATTTGTCGCCGGATGAAATGACCAATATCCAGCAGCTGAGAAAGATCATGCAGGGTGATGACCTGCAGGCGAAGGTCATTCAGGAAGCTGTCAAGCTGGAAGGCTCTGTGCGCAACACCGGTATTCATGCTGCCGGCATCATCATCGCTCCGTCTGATCTGACAGATCTGCTTCCGGTAGCAGTGGCCAAAGATTCAGAGCTGCTGGTCACCCAGTATGAAGGCGAGATCATTGAAAGTGCAGGCGTAATCAAGATGGACTTTCTTGGGCTGAAAACATTAAGTATCCTCAAGACCGCTCTCAAACATATCAAACTCAACCACCACAGAGATATTGATCTGGATATACTGGCACTGGAAGACGAGCCAACTTTCGGGTTGTATCAACGGGGAGAGACCAATGGTACGTTTCAGTTCGAGAGTGCAGGTATGCAGAAATACCTGAAGGAACTTAAACCCGATAAGTTCGAAGACCTCATTGCCATGAACGCCCTGTACAGACCGGGTCCCATGGATTACATTCCCACCTACATAGCAAGGAAACAGGGCAGAGAAAAGATCACCTATGACCTGCCCGAAATGGAGGAGATCCTGAAAGAGACCTATGGCGTAACGGTCTATCAGGAACAGGTCATGCTGCTCAGTCAGAGACTGGCCAACTTCACCAAGGGTGATGCTGATACCCTCCGCAAGGCCATGGGAAAGAAACAAAAGGCCGTGCTCGACAAGATGAAGAGCAAGTTCATGGAAGGTTGTGTGGCCAACGGGCATCCTGACAAGGTTTGCGAAAAGATCTGGACAGACTGGGAGGCATTTGCCCAGTATGCATTCAATAAATCACATTCCACCTGTTATGCGCTGGTGGCCTATCAGACTGCCTATCTCAAAGCCAATTATCCGGCAGAGTATATGTGTGCCGTACTCACCCATAACCAGAATAACCTGGACAAGGTGTCTTTCTTCATGGATGAATGCAGGCGCATGGAGATCATGGTACTCGGACCGGATATCAATGAGTCAGGAGTTTCGTTTACGGTGAATGAAAAAGGTGAGATCCGGTTTGGGCTGGCCGCGATCAAAGGAGTTGGCGAGGCAGCCGTGCAGGAGATCATCCAGCAACGTGAACAGGACGGAGCGTTTCAAACATTTTTTGATCTGGTAAGGCGTGTCAACCTCCGCACGGTCAATAAGAAGACCATGGAATCGCTGGTGTTGGCGGGAGCTTTTGATACATTCGGACTGAAACGGGCACAGTATTTTGCCCAGCAGAAGAATGATCAGCTGAATGTATTGGAACATGCCATCAAGTATGGTGGCACCTATCAGCAGGGAAGCCAGCAGGAACAGGCTACATTGTTTGGCGATGCAGTGGAGGTGGAGATCGCAGAACCAACAGTTCCTGATGTACCGGAGTGGAACAGTGTAGATAAGCTCAAGCAGGAATATGATGTGTGCGGCATCTACCTGAGTGGTCACCCGCTTGATGAACACCGTCTGGAAGTGGAAGCTTTCCGCACCTGTTCCATTGCAGATATGCATCAGTTCGTGGGAAGAACCATCAGCCTGATCGGTCTGGTGGGCAGTTCACAAACCAGGACCACCAAAACCGGAGATAAGTTTTCCATCTTCACCCTGGAAGACTATTCCGGTAATCTGGAATGTATGCTCTTCAAGGAAATGTATGTGAAGTTCAAACACTACGTAGAAGACCCGGGCTACATCATCCATGTAAAAGGGAATTGTCAACCCGGCTATCGTGATAAGGAGAAGATAGAGGTTCGTGTGCAGGAAGTGGAACTGTTGAGTGAGACAAGGGCCAAACGTTCCATCAAAGTGCGTCTTAAGATGCCTTTGGCAAAGGTAGATACCAAACAGATCGTTGATCTGAAGGCCATTCTGGATGCGCATCCCGGAAACGACCAGCTGGCCATGGAGGTCTATCATGAACAGATGCAGGTGCCGCTCCGTTCTGTCAATGGCCTGGTGCAGGTAGATAAAGGGCTGATCAAAGCGCTGGGAAGGTTTGGCGAAGTGCAGCTGGCGGTTGGGTGAGGTTGCGTATCTTTGCCGGGAACTTATCTGCCCGTCAGCTGGTTTGCAGAATACAAGAATAATCAAGAACAACTATAGCAAATGGCAACAGAATTTACAGACGCTAATTTCAAGGAGCAGGTCCTTGATAGCGACAAACTGACCGTGATCGATTTTTGGGCTGTGTGGTGCGGCCCCTGTCGTATGGTAGCTCCCGTGATCGAAGAGCTGGCCAAAGATTATGATGGACAGGTCAACATCGGAAAGGTAGATGTGGACAGCAATCCTATGGTCAGCCAGCAATTCGGTATCCGGAATATACCTACCATCCTCTTCGTAAAAAATGGAGAAGTGGTTGACAAGCAGGTAGGAGCTGTTCCTCGCTCAGTGCTGGAAGCCAAGATGAAGCAGCACATGTAAGTGTGTGCCGGTAACATACCAGTTAAAGCCTTCTTTCGTTTAAAGAAGGCTTTTTAATTTCACCCAATGCAAACGGAACTATTACGTCTTCAGGATATCCGCCAGGTAGAGCACCTGGAACTCCTGGCCAAACAGGTAGTGGAAGGCTTTATTCTGGGTTTGCATAAGAGCCCCTTTCATGGTTTCTCTGTCGAATTTGCTGAACACCGGATATACAATCCCGGTGAAAGTACCCGCTATATTGACTGGAAGGTTTTTGGCCGGACAGATCGTTTGTATTCCAAGAAGTTTGAAGAAGAGACCAACCTGCGTTGCCAGCTGGTCATAGATACTTCCTCGTCCATGTACTTCCCGGAACAACCGGCGCCTTCCGGGAAATTCACCATGAATAAGGTGGTCTTTTCTGCTGTATGTGCCGCAGCCATCATCCAGATGCTCCGCGGTCAGCGGGATGCTGCCGGCCTCACCCTGTTCAGCGATGCTGTGCACCTGCATACCAAAGCCGGATCAGGGCATGTTCACCACCAGCTGTTGTTCAGTAATCTGGAAAAATTCCTGGGCGAAAAAAGCAGAAATAACAAGACCCGGGCAGCAGATTGTCTGCATCGCATCGCAGAACAGATACACCGCAGAAGCATGGTGGTCATCTTCTCAGATATGATGGAAGGCGGTGAAGATCAGGATGACCTCTTTTCTGCATTGCAACACCTTAAATACAATAAGCATGAGGTAGTGCTTTTTCATGTGGTTGATCACCTGAAGGAACTGGAATTTGAATATGAGAACAGGCCATATGTATTTGTGGACATGGAGACAGGCGAAAAAGTGCGCATCCAGGGTAATGAGATCAGAACGCATTACAAAGAACGCATGCAGAAATATCTGAACAATCTGAAACTGCGTTGCCATCAGTATCAGATCGATTTTGTGGAGGCAGACATCAACAAAGATTTCAAACAGGTGCTAATGCCCTATCTGGTCAAGCGGATGAAAATGAAATAAAGCATGGCAGTTCTGCATTTCAAATCTTCAGGTAAAGGAGAACCTCTCATCATTCTGCACGGTTTGTTCGGTATGCTGGATAACTGGCAGACCATAGCCAACCGCCTGGACAACAGATACCTGGTCTATCTGGTGGACCTGCGAAACCACGGAAGGTCGCCGCACATGGAGTCCATGACCTATCCTGAAATGGCTGAAGATATAGTTCAGCTGATGGATGCAGAAGGCATTCCGGCTGCTAATATTCTCGGACATTCCATGGGTGGCAAAGTAGCCATGCAGCTGGCATTCGATCATCCTTTACGGGTACAGAAACTTATCGTTGCAGATATCGGTCCGAAAGGTTACCCTCCTGGCCATGACCAGATCTTCGAGGCGCTGGATGCGGTGGTTCTTCCGGCCGTCACACAACGAAGAGATGCAGAAGAGATGATGCAACAGGTATTGCACGACCCGGGTATCATCCTTTTTCTGATGAAGAATCTGCAACGCCACACCGATGGCTCTTACGGTTGGCGCATGAACCTGGAGGTGATCAGAGAACAGTACTCGTCCATTCGCGGACCGGTATCAGGAGAATCATTTCATGACCCCGCTCTTTTTATACGCGGCAGCAGATCTGATTACATCCCTGATAATGACTGGCCTGCCATTCAGGAGCTGTTCCCGCTGGCAGCACTGGTCACTATTCCCGATGCCGGCCACTGGGTGCATGCTGATCAGCCAGACATGCTCCTGAATGAGGTGGTCAGGTTCCTCCTATCATGAGTATCTTTGTTTAAACAAAGTCATAACTATGAAAGCAATTGTACTGTCTGTTGCAGTATTGGTATGCGCTGTGGGGTACACCCAGCCGGTTATTACTGCAGATGTCTTACCGGAGGTGGCTGAGAGCTTCAGCCTGACACCCTTTGATGCCACAGGTTTTGATCCGGGTGATACTGGTGCAGGTGTTACCTGGAATTTCAGCGATCTTGACGCAAGCGGATCGGTGGAAACAACTGTGGCTCATGATGCCTCCACCATTGGTGGCCACGAGGATTTTCCTGAAGCCAATGTTGCGTGGACAAACGACGGACTGACGTTTACTTTCTTCAAGTCAAACAGCAGTGTACTTGAAAACTGGGGAAGTGTTGTCAATGATGCTGATCTGGGTTTTATTTCTATCCCATACAGTGATGGGGAGGAACTCCTGACCTTACCACTGAATTTTGGAGATACGAACGAAGATGATTTTGAGGGGGCATTCTCAGCAGGAGGATTTGATGTGGCAAGAACAGGCACTACTACTATGCATGCAGATGCCTACGGAACATTGATCACTCCAGCAGGCACTCTGTACAACGTTTTACGGGTGAAGGTGGTGGAAGATTATTCAGATGAGATCATCCTGCTGGGCTTATCTACTGTATATCACTTTGAACAGTACTACTGGTTTTTGAATGGAAATACCGGACCGGTCTTCCAGTATGTATATGCATATGTAGATGCGCTTGGTACCATTACCGAACAGGAGGTCGGATATTATAATGCTGATGTGGTAGGTATCCGTGATATACCTTCCCTGAACATCTCAGTGTATCCGAATCCGGCATCAGATCATGTGATGATAGACCTTCCGGGTATGCAGGGTACTGTGCAGGTTACGATCAATGATCTTGCTGGTAACCTGGTCTGGGAAACCTCCGTGCAAACCGATGGTAACGTAACAGTTACTCCTGGTCAGTTACCTGCCGGACAATATTTGTTACAGGTGGAACAGGACGGTGCATTCGGTGCAGCCTGGATCAGCTGGCAATGAACGGTCATGAAAATAAAAAAAGGCATCCGGTCCGGATGCCTTTTTTTTATGTCTGAAAGTATCAGAGCGTTCCCCGCAACTCCTGTTCTCTTTCTATTGATTCGAACAGGGCCTTGAAGT
>ERZ795053.4420-NODE-4420-length-15235-cov-9.914097_pt1 | contig 15235 bp, 8 predicted proteins | sample MGYA00375137_ERZ795053 | MGnify/ENA primary metagenome ERZ795053 (study PRJEB30182, sample SAMN05720284) | activated sludge metagenome | isolation source: Anaerobic digester | place: Hong Kong | collected 2014-12-17 ... | reverse complement strand
TTAAAAGTCGGGCCGATCTTTGCATTCAACATTCAGCACTCAACACTCAACATTTCTACCCATTCCATCCGGCCATCTGCATCAATTTGGACTTGATCTGAGCCCGCATTTTTTCCAGGTGAACTGCTTCCAGTTCCCGGATCTGTTGCTCGTTTTGTTCGATCATGTTGGCTTTTTCCTTTTCGTATTGTTCCTTCATTTCGCTGGCTACCTTTTTTTGTAGTTTTTCCGGGAATTCGGTCAGCTCTCCACCAATCTCCCGCAGCAGTTGCCAGGATCTGCCGGCAGCAGCGGCAGCCTTCACGATGACGGCTGGTACCGAATATTTTACCAGCTCTCCCTGATCATTGACCCGAAAGATCACGGGCACCATCGACCGACGATCCTGAGGGTCCTGGCGCAGATAGGTCGCCACGGGAACGGCTTGGTCTGCATTATCCATCCAGGGACTGTATCCACTCCGGTATTCAGGTTGTACGTAAAACCAGTCGGCAGGGGTCATTTCGTAATCCACTTCCTGCGGTTCGTCTTCAGTGCCGTAATGAATGATCCGATGTACCCATTCGTTGTCCGGGTCCGGGTTTTCCTGCAAGTGCAAGCGCGACATCATCAACTGACCGGGACGATCGGGCTGATAGTCCAGGAGAACCCAAGTCCTGGTTTCGCTGGCCAATTGATGCAATAGCTGCGGATTGCCGTGAGGTACATCCGGTGCCAGTAATCGCAGGAGGGCCGCACCGGGTTTTCCCATTGCATGGAACAACCCATTGAAAAGATGATCCGGATTCGCCAAAGAAAATTGTCCTGCTTGCACGGACTGCAATCCCAGGTAAGGCGCCAGGGATAATGGTCCGAAAGCCAGATGGGTTGCAGCCTGGTCAAATCCGGGCTTCACCTCATCAAGCACAAATACTTTGACAGGCAATCCCTGATCAAGCAATCCTGCCAAAGGACTGGAGGACTGCCGATCCAGGAACGATTGCCGCGTGATGAGCAGTAGTGGCGGAACCATGGCTTTCTCCACTTCCGTCAGATCTTCCCAGGTCAATCCGGCGATCTGGGCATCGTGAATGATGGGATTGTACTGGTTGTTTTGTTCCAGTCCGGCCCGACGAATGATCTTGATGTTGTCCAATAGGTGACGGATGTGCGCCCGGACCAGCCCCAGAGCCATGCCCGGCGTATTGCCATTGAAGGTCATGACCGGCACCGTGAATGAGTTGACCGGGAAGGTTGCCACCTCATGCAATGAATGGTCGAGTGCTACGGTATACCGTGCCCGGCCCTCACCGGAAATTCCGGAGGTGATCAATTCACCCAAATCTTCCAACTGGCGGAGCAGGCCCAGCTTGCGTTGCAATACCGCTTTGTCCAATAAGTGACCTGATTTCTTGTTGCTACCGCGTGCCAAAAGCTCGTCGAGTGTCAGGTGTGCTGTTTGGATTTGATCCAGCGAACCGGAAAGGGTGGCCACATCCACTTCCGGAAGGGCGCTGCTCAATTCGGATTTCAATTGACCTTTGATGGCCTCAGACAAACTGTCCAACTGTTTCAGAAGTGTCCGGGAAGCCTGCTGGCCACTGACCTCAGCAACGGAGGTGATCAAATGGATGATCGTCTTCACTCCGGCATGTGCCGGATCGCTCGCTCCGGTCAGCGATTCGTAATAATTACGGCTGAGCATAAGCGCGGCAAGGGACGGATAGCTGGTATCATCCATCAATTGTTGGATGGTATCTCCGGAAGTATCGGGGACTTGTTCCCATAATGCAAATTGACGTTGTATCCGGGTGTGCAGGGCCGGTGTTTCTTCTTCCATACGGAAGGCATCTTCCGGACAAACCGCAGCGCAAATGCTACAGCCGGTACAGGCATGGGGAGCGATGTTTAGGCTAAATAGTTCCTTAGTGGAATCGTTGAAAAAGCGTGCGGTGATGACGGCCGGAAGAGGGCCAATGACATCTAAAACTGCATTAAATTCCTGTCGCAGGCTGTTTTCCCGTTCTTCCGTATGTTTTCCCCGGATCAGGAAATCTTCAAAAGCAGGAGTAAGCAGGTGGGCTATGGTAAGTTCCTGATGTTTACTGTTTAATGCTTGCTGGTGGGCCGATGCATATGAGTTGGCAACCTTGGCCAGATTCTTTATCTGGGGAAACAATTGGGTGATGACATGGCCTCGCAATTGGGCTTGCTGGATGCCGGACTGCAATAAGGTCTCGAAATTAGTGACCAGAGAAGGCAGGGCGCTGTGGGGGCAATGGATCAGACATTCGCCGCAACCGGTACAACGGGAAGTGTCGAGTACCGGAAGTTTGGTCCGCTGCATGGCTTCACGTCCGAGCGCTGCAGTGGCAGGTGGCATGACGGGCATGGCCTGGAATGGGTCTGCTGTCCATTCGTTGCTACCTTCATAAAAAAAGGCCGTGGTGTCATAGAAATGAGTGGTCCTGGCATAAGCCGGGCCGAGATCTTTGCTTTTGCGTAGTACCATGGGGATGCGATCGGGCAAACGGGTGGTGCCTTCCTTAGCTGTGGAATGGGCAGGTTTCAGGTTCGGATAGGCACGCTGCACATCCTGCATGAGTACCTGCTTTTTGGGATAGTTGGAGTGATCCAGATAATACGGCACATCCAACCAGACCAGGGATTCTGTGATTTTCCGTTCTTCGGCTTTTTGCAAGAAATCTTGCAGAGCCATGGCTTCCGGCGAATGGACATAACTAGCAGCATAAACGGGAGCTGAATGATAAGCCAGACCGGCCTGCAGCAAGCGGGCTAGTACCGGAATGCTGCTGTGGGATGACTCCACCGAAACGACAGTGGTGGCTTTTTCGGCCACTTTTTTTAAGGCTAAAGACATTGGTTGCAGTTGTTGCAATTCCACCTGCATCAAACGCGATTTTGTCTTCAGTTCTTCGGTGGCCATCCAGACTTCCGGAGCATCGCTCACCAATAAAAGTCCTCCCCGCTCGGTGTTTTTACCTTTTAAGGCTTGGTACTGAGTGCCAAACAAAGTTGCAAATTCTGCCCGGGCTGCCTCAAGGAATTCATCGACAGTGGCACTGAAAAAAGCTTGCCGGGCGGCGGATTCGTAGGCCAGTCCGGCTGGAGATTTGGCTACCCCGCTCATAACCGGAATATCCGGGTGAAATTGCCGAGGTATGCGACGGCGGGTTTTGCCAAATAACATTTGTTGGGCTTCGGTCGGAACCGCGATGCGATCATCGGCATCACCCAGGTATTGCTGGATCAGGCGTTGATCAGGCAGGTAGGCGGAGTCAAGTGGATCACCGGCATAGATGAGGACTCCGGGAACCAACGCCCGCTCGGCTACGTAGTGGGCAATAAGTGTCAGGTCAATCAGTTCCCGGGCATTCGTCGCGCGCAGGACGAAAGCGCCGGAATCCATCACAAGGCGGGATTGCCCGGGTTCGATTACGACTATGATCGGCAACAATTGCCTTGTGGCTTGTTGCAATGCGGTCAGGGCTTGATTCTGGTTGTTTAACCAGGCTGCGGTGCGCAGACCGCCGGCACTGACACCCAGGATGAATGCAAGTTCTCCGGAAGAATCCATGTGTACTTGCCTGCCTGAGGGGTGTTGTCCGGTGATCGCAGGTGCATCCGGCAGGCTAACACCTTCACTGATGGTCGCTTCCAATTGAAGCCAGATCTGACGTGCCGTATTGTTCGCTTTCATCACTGATAATAAATGTCTTCATCAAATTCACCGGTGTCCACCTGTCCCACTGCCAGACCGGAGGTGACCTGATCTTCAAATTGTTTCTCGTGTTCCAGCCAGACGATGGCTCCGGTTGGACACCTTACGGTAGCCACCGGGGATGTCAGTTCGTTCATCTCGTAATGGATGACCGGCAGGTTATTGGACATCTCAATCAGACCAGGGATGGAATCGGCAGCACAGCGTCCGCAAGCATTGCAAGCGACCGAGCAGCGGGCCAGGGCTTCCTCACCGGCTAGTAAAGACTTGCATTGGACGATCAATTTTTGCGTCGTAGGCATGAGGGTGAAGAGTCCTTTGGGGCATATTTCCACGCAATCGTTGCAAGCGACGCATTTGTCAATGTCCACCACCGGCAAACCGTTGGCATTCATGTGAATGGCGTCAAAGTCACAGGCGTCGGCACAGTCACCCCAGCCCAGACAACCCCAGTTGCAATCTTTGGTGCCTCCGGCGATGGCAGCCTCTCCACGGCAGGTATTCAGATGTCCGGAGTAGGCAACTTGCCTGGGTGATTCTTTGGTTCCTCCGGCGCAGAGTAAGCGGGCCACAACCTTTTCACCACCACCGGCATCAACCCCAAGGAAGGTGGCAATCTTTTCCACACTGGAAGGAGAGCTAACGGTGCATTTCCCGGGACTCATCTCCATGCCGACCAGTTTCTCAGCGAAAGCACGGCACCCAGGCATGCCACAAGCCCCGCAATTGGCCCCTGGCAGCATGCTTTCTACCCGGTCGATGCGAGGGTCCTCATACACTTTCATCTTCTTATAGGCAATGGCCAGGATGGTGGCAAAGAGGAGCCCCAATCCGGTAAGCAAGAGTATGGATATGGTCACTTCACCAAACATGCTCAATTGAATTTTTCAGCGCGTTTGATCAGTGCTTCCAGGTTAGGCTCAGCCGGATTTTGAGGTAGCCCCGGATGGATGCAGCGAGCCGGGCACTTCTCGGCGGCAGCTACTATCAGGGCAAAAGTGCCCCCCTGAGGATTGTGGACATAGGCTTGTTTGTCACCATTGTATTTGAATACACCCGGTACTGCATTGATGCAATCGTTGCAGGTCGTACAGCGAAACGTTTCAATCCAGGCTTCCGCACTGACTTCCACTTCCTCTTCCTGCGGAGGTGACTCCTTTTGAACCACCGTGGGTTCCTCCCCTTGCTCAACAGGTGACTGGGCTTTTGGCTGCGTAATAGAAGACGACGGAGCCGGTACAACTTGGTCCAGATCGAGCAGAACATTGACCAACCGGTCCATCGCTTTACCTCCTTCTTCCTGGCGTACACGTGCAATTTCAGATTCCATCTCCGCCTTCAGCGCTTCCATCTCTTTAATTTTGGCTGTTTCCCAATCGTTACGAGCCTTTTCGATGGCGCGGTTAACATGATAACTGTTCACTCCAGCTAATTCCTGGATAAATTGCCAGTTATCCAATCGTTCCTTGCAGGGAGCCAACCAGGAAAACGGGATAACGGCTTTATGCAATTCATCCTTTTCATCGAGCACCCAAATGAATGGCAGCTGACTTTCTATAGCCCCGGATGACATCGTTAGATAGTCTTCCAGAGGCAACAGATTATCCGGATAATGTGAAGGTGGAATGATCTCCAGTTCGCCGGACCGGGCCGGATCCATGGCATAAAAATCGGCCATGGTCAGGGTAAACTCCTTGTTTTCGGTTTGTCCGGCTGATAATACTTCCAGACTGGTGCTGGCAAAATGCCGATCTGCCTGAGGGTTGGCCTGGATGGAGAAACGGCTGCCGAATTGTTCTCCGGCTCGAATGTCATAGACCAGACGAGGAAAAACACGGCTTTCACAGGCTGTATTCAGCGTTACATAGTCGTACATGGAGTCTTTTGAAGCCTTGTCGGCAAACAATACATTCCACAAAACCGGTAGTGGGGAATTCAGGCCGGCTTGGAGCGCCTGATTGAGTTGACCGGGCAAGTCACTGCTGCCCTGGAAGATGTATGCATTGCGGTGCGATAACGCCAATGAGGCCAGCTCTTGCCGAAATAAAGACAAATCTTCGTCCTCTTCAGGAAGTCTCAATTCCCCTACCCGATTGATTGCCAATACTTTTATGGGGGCATTATCGGTTACCAAAGCAAGAAAGTCTTCCGGCTCCTGCAATAACTGCCGGCTTTCTGCAATCACCAGCAGCCCTGGTAATAGCTGGACATCTTCTTCTCTGAGGTTTACAAATCCAAACCGTTCAAAATAGCGATTGTGGAGATCTTCATCGTATTCATTGGAGAGCTCGAGCTCTGCCATCCGCATGGCTGCGATAATCCCGACAAGATCATTCATTTCACTGCGGAAATAAGCTTCCGCTTTTGCACAGGGATGGCCGGTCGTGATATCCAGCGTAGCTTCCTGTAAAATCCCATCCAATGAAAATTCACGGGCTAATTCAGCCGTTACAAAGACCATACTCCGATGGTCCTTAAAAAACTCAGCAGCATGTTCCAGGGTAGCCAGTGCATCACTTATACGTTGGATCCTTTCCGGTGCCCATCCGGTAGTCGCATCAGCAGGCATCATTTTCTCCACCGTTTCAAAAGAAACCAAGCCGGAAATCAGGTCATGCTGGCCGGTATCAATTGTTTCCTTGTCAGCCGGCACATTGTGATGGAGCCGGAGCAATTCTGTCAGTCCGGAAGTCAGTTTGCGAATCCGCTCTGTCAACTCACGGGTTGCATTCAGACGGTGGCGGAGTTCAAGGTTGAGCAGTCGGAATGGAATGGCAGAGGCGTATTCGATTAATACACCTTCACTTTTTAGCATGGCTTCTTCCAGTTGTCCGCAATCTTTCAGGAACTGCTTTCCTTCCTCTCCATGTACCTCCAGGTCTTTCAACTTTGTAAAGGCTTCCTGAACGACATTTTTATAATCCCCGGGATTTTTTCCGGTCAGAATCTGTCGCATGTAACCTTCCAGGCGTAACAGGTTGGGTTTCAAAATTTTTTCTTCCCCTTCAGAAAACAGGTCCTGGTATTTATCCTGCAGCAAGGTGCGCAACGGATGGAGGCTGTGGGCTTCAGGATGGTAGAAAACCGGATAATCGCTATCCGGATGTTGGCCCCGGATAAATGGCGCCAGAAGCACTGGCGCGACCGGTCTGGTGAGTCCTAGCGTTGTTTTGACTCCATCGGCAAAGAAGTGACGCAAGGCTTTTAGGTAGGTCCGCAATTCCGCCTCATCTGCGCGGGGTCCGTTTGGAAGTACCGGCTTATGTTCAGATGGCTCTTCTTTCTGTACGGTTTCAACCATCGAAGCGTCGCTTGAGGCTAACGGATCAACGCTGAAATAATCGCCGAAGGGAATTTGACTTTCTTTTTCCATGGCTTTGGGCTTCAAATGGCATAGCGATCCAGGAGTGCATCCAAGGCTTTGCTTTTGTCATCAATGGACATTCCCAGATTATGCGCTCCATAATCATCATACCGCATGTTTTCCGTGTTTTGGTAGAGTAATCCTACCGGAATGCCATCGTGGATCTCAGCTACTTCCCTGGCCGCACCGAGGTCAGAAGGATCGTGATCCAGGTTCCGTTTGAAAGATTTCGCAATGGCGGGGTCCAAATCGATGCCCTTTTCATGATTCAATAAAATCAATGAATTAGGATCGGCGGACATATCACCATACAGGTCTTTCATAAACATGGGGCAGCGCTGTACGATACGCACGAAAGCCAGGCCCGGATGATCAGCAGCCTTCCAGATGGTCGCCTGCAGATGAGCGGGGTGCCAGTCTGTGGTCTGCGCCACAAACGAAACATTAGAAAATCCAAGTGTCGTCTGCAAAGGATTGATTGGTGGTACCACGGAACCGTGGGGGTGCGTATTGGAATGCGTACCCAATGCACTGGTAGGGGATGTTTGCTTTTTTGTTAAGCCATAGATCCCGTTATCGAACAGCAGGACGACCATTTTCATATTGTACCGGATGGCATGAACCCAGTGGCCAGCACCGATGGAACAACAGTCGCCATCACCGGTAATTACAAATAAGTGGAGGTCCGGCCGGCGAAATTTCACTCCACAGGCCACCGGAAATGCCCGACCATGCAGGCCATGGAATCCATAGGTCCCCATGTAGTGGGGAAATCTGCTGCTACAGCCGATACCGGAAACACAGACCGTCTTTTCCGGAGGATATTGTTTGTCTTTACACACTTTGTGAACAGCCGCTAAAATGGAATGGCCGCCACATCCGGGGCACCACCGCGCCGTACTTTTTGCGTAATCATCGAGCCCGTAATAGACTTCAGGCATCGGTATGCTACAGGCATCTGCTTTCAAGCCAAACATGATCTGATATTTTCTGAAGAATTATGAAGATTAATCGTTCTCAAGCCAATTGCTTTTTAATGATCTCAAGGACCTGGCCAGGCCCCAACGGCTGACCGTAGACGTTACCTGCACACTCGATGTCCACCAGCGTGCGTGCGCGCAATTGCCAGGCCAGTTGGGAATACCGTCGATTCTCAGGGGTGATCATCGGGTCACCCAGGGTATCGCTGTAATTGATCTCTATGGTCATTACCTTTTTAAACCGTGCAAATAGGTCAGCCAGGCCCGGTTCAAAGGGGAATAAGAACCGCAGGTGGATGGAGCTAACCTTTAATCCCTGATCGCGGGCCATTTCAACGCCTTCATCAATGGCTCCCAGAGTCGACCCCCACCCTACGATCAGCAGATCACCTTCCGGGTCGCCATGGATCGTTGGTGGTTTCAGCGTTTTTTGGAAGGCAGCAAATTTCCGGCTGCGGGCTTCGGATGACCGCTGATTGATTTCCGGATCGTAAGCCACCTTACTGTTCTCATCATGAGCCAGTCCGGTCAGCGTATACATTCCTCCGCGTTGACCCGGGATAGGTCGCTTGCTGATACCGGTTTCCGGGCTCCAGTCAAAGGCACGGATTCCTTCTTTCCAGGCACTCTGGTCGATGGGCAGAGAAAACCAGTCGCGGTTGATCTGTGGTCTTTTAAAGGGTTGCACGCCGGTAGCCAGATTGGCATCGCTTAAAAGAAATACCGGAGTCCGGAAAGCCTCCGCCAGCTTGCGGGCGAGGATGACAAAATGAAAGCATTCTTCTATGGTTGCCGCAGCAATGACAATTTTGGGAACATCTCCGGTCTGCCCCATAATCGCAGCAGTCAAATCACTCTGTTCTACCTTCGTTGGCAGCCCGGTAGAAGGTCCCCCACGCTGTACATCAATGATAACCAACGGAACTTCAGCCATCACCGCCAAACCGATAAATTCGGTCTTCAGGGCAATTCCCGGACCTGAAGTGATGGTGACCGCCGTCTTACCTGCGTAGGAAGCCCCAACCGCAAACCCAATGGCTGCAATTTCATCTTCGGCCTGGTGCACGACACCGCCTACCTTTTCAAAGTGCTCCGCGAGATGATGGGAGGCTGACGTTGCTGGGGTAATGGGATACATGGAACACAACTCGATCCCGGCAGCCATGATTCCGAGGCTAAGGGCTTCGTTGCCATTCATCACCACCTGGTCGTCAGTAACTTTCATGGGTGGAATCTCGTAATGAACATCCAGGTGATCCTCAGCCCATTGATACCCGGCACGCAGCAAATTAATATTGACATCAATCACCAGCTGGGATTTCTTGCGAAAAGTGAGGTGGATTTGTTTCTCCGCTAATTCCATATCCCGGTCATAGATGTAACACAGCAAGCCTAAGACCCACATATTTTTCCCTTTGCGGGCATCCATGACCAGCTTAAGACATTCCGTCTCCATCGGTATTTCCCGGACATCAAATCCTTCTGACCTGAATTCGGTTAATGCCTCGGCGTATTGCCTCCGGATCTCCGGATTCTCATCCGTAGCCCACTTATTCTCAATCAGAAGGACGGTTCCTTCTTTATAGGCATTTTGACGCAATCGACCATACAACACCTGTTCGTTTAGTGCAACCACCAATCCGGCATGATCTCCCATATTGGTGATTTTCTTAGCTCCGAATCGAACCCTGATCCCGGAAGCACCTTCGCGTGATCGGGCAGGTGGCTGGATCTCCGCAGGAATAATCTCTACTGTCCAGACGCCGTTACCCATTTTGGCGGAAATCTGACCCAGGCTTTGCCCACATTTTTGCGCGCCTTCGCCCGAATCGCTGACGATCTCTACGATGGCCTGATCAATCTTATTCCGTTGTTTGGTACCATGGCCTTTGGAGGAATCCAGGACATCGAGTGTATGCTTATCCATCGACTTTTACTTTTCACCGAAATTACACCAACACCACGCTAAAGAGAAGACGAAAAAGATGACGGATATCACCTTGTCTGAGAAAGTTTATACTTGCAAAAGAAATTCTTTTTAATACAGAAATTTCAAAAGTCCGTTTGTTTAAAGCCAGGAGGACAGCAAAGGAATTCGGCCGATAGCTAAACCGACAAAATTAATCGCGAACGCAATTAATGCGTTTTTTATCCGGCACTTTAAATGATCCGGCAAGTAGGTAAATCATTGGATAAGGTGCGCTGCGTCGTGTGATCAACGTTTCACCCCATGATGATTTTAATTGCCAAATTCCTTTACAGGCACCAATAATGGGCAAATATCTCCATTGGCAAGGGCATATCCGATTTGTTTTGAACCGCTACCCTTTGGTTGTATCAGCCAGAAAATTATTAACCTCTAACCAATGGATAAATGCATCAAACCATCGATTACTGGTTCGATTGGGATTACCCAGGCCAAATCCATGACCCCCATTCTGATAGAGATGAAATTCGACCGGACGTCCTGCTTTGTACCAGGAATCAATCACTCCAAACTGTCCACGAAAAAGAAAATCATCGGATGCAATCACATTAAACATCGGCGGTGCATTTTCGGGCACGACAACGGAACCCATACCTCCATAGATCGGACCGATAAAGGCCAGCTTCATGGTTTTTGAGTTCAGGGTTGCATGCATCGTCAAGCCTGCCCCGGCGGAGAATCCAATCATACCTATGCGGTCTGGATCCACACCCCATTCTTCCGCACGACGCAAGATCATTGCATAAGCTGCCTCGGCATCTTCCAATTGGTTGCTCAGGTCCATCTGCGGCGGACGCGAAGGGGTTTCTCCCGCTGTTCCGGAATTATTCGCAGGTGCAGGTCGAGGATTATTCATCCAGGCGGCAAAGTCATCGAGTGATTCCACTGTAGGAAAGAGGCGATATTTGAGTACAAATGCTGCAATCCCCTCCTTCGCCAGGGCCTCGGCAACCTCCCAGCCTTCATTACCCATCGAAAGCCAGCGGAATCCTCCGCCCGGAGCTACGATGACTGCAGCGCCATTAGCCTTGCCGGGCGCCGGCAAAAACGGCGTCAATGTTGCTGTAGTAATATTGCGTGCCATTGGGTCTCCCCACTGGCGAAACCAGGACTCACCGGCAGGCTGATTTTCGACGCCGCCGGTACCCAGTATAATGGCATTTGGTTCCGAGGGAGCTTCAAGGGGATAAATGGTTCCATCCTGTGCATTGACCGTCAAGGAAAAGAAAATCATAAACATCAGGATGATAGTACGCGCGTCAGGTATTGTTCGAAGATTCATTGATTTACCATTTTTAAGCATGCCCATCTAAAATATTGTTTTTTCAAGCCTTTTGTCAATTCTGCGCTGCTTATTACATTCATTATCTGAACCGATTCAAACAAACCAATAGCATTTTAATTATGAAACACATCTCCCTTTTTCAACTGGCAAGTAAACAACTAGCTTTTAAGCCTGTCCCATTTATACTTGTTATTCTGACCTCTTGTAGCCCGGCACAAGAATACGACCTGATCTTCCGCAATGGAACTATTGTAGATGGCACAGGTAAAGCTGCCTATATCGGGGATGTAGCCCTTAATGGAGATACCATTATGGCGGTCGGAAAATTAACCAGGGCCGTGGGGGCGGAAGAAGTGGACATCACCGGGCTGGTGATTGCACCGGGGTTCATCAACATTCACAGTCATGCTGAAACGGATGCCCTTCCTACCGCGGTCAACATGCTCAGCCAGGGTGTGACGACGGAGATCATGAACGCCGACGGTCGTAGTCCTCTGGATCTAACCCTGCAAATGCACCAGTTGGATTCCGGCGGGCTGGCCCTGAATGTCGGAGGTTGTATCGGTTTTAACAGTGTCTGGCAAGCTTCCGTTGGGTTAAACGACCTACGGCCTACAGAAGCTCAGATCCAAGAGATGCAGGAGATGATCCGCCAAGGGCTCGAAGCTGGAGCATGGGGTGTATCTGCCGGACTGGATTATGTACCCGGCCGTTATGCAAAAACCGCGGAGGTTATTGAAGTCCTAAACCCGTTTGCTGACTGGAAGGTCGTCTTTGCCAATCATGACCGGCTCACACCCGAGAGTCATTACAGTTCGATAGCCGGCATGACCGAGACCATTGATATAGGTACCGCCAGCGGTCTGATACCGCTGATTACCCACATGAAAGTCCAGGGCTGGGAACAAGGCAAGGTGGATACCATTCTGCAACGTATGGCCGCTGCCAAAACCGATTTTGAAGGGGGCGCTGTCGCCGACGTATACCCCTATCTCGCTGGGATGACCAGCCTGGCCAGCCTTATCATCCCCAGCTGGGCCCAGGAAGGTGGGTACGAAACGATGGTTGCACGGTTTAAAGATCCGGCATTGCGTGCCAGGATCATTCTGGAAGCCGAGGAAGCCATGACACTTCGCTTCGGAGGCTATGAAGGTATTTTTTTACTGGATTCTCAACGGGAACTGAGTGATGCCATGGAAGCATATGGTATAGAATCACCAGGCGAAGCCGTTATCCGTCTGCTGGAAGAAAAGAACCAGGCCATTATTGCGCGTTTCGGCATCGAGTCCGATCTGATCGCCATCATGCAGCATCCTACCGCTTCCATCGCGTGCGACTGCGGAGCGTCCTTACGCGACCGCCTGCACCCACGGAGTTGGGGTAGCTTCCCCAAGGTGCTGGGCGAATATGTACGTGAAAAAAAGGCTCTTACATTGGAAAATGCAATCTATAAAATGTCCGGTCTCCCGGCTAAGACGATCGGTATGACGGACCGGGGGACCCTGGCACCAGGCATGGTTGCAGACATGGTGGTTTTCGATCCAAACACGGTCATTGACAAGGCGACCTATGAAAAACCTACCCTGATGTCAGAAGGCATTTTCCACACCCTGGTCAATGGCGTATTCGCCTGGCGGGATGGAGCCGCTACGGGAGAGAAGGCAGGGAAGACGCTGGTTCGGCCCATTCCGGCAAAATAATTTGCAGCTACTGTCTCGTTAACGCGCATCTACCACACAACCATGGTAAGTTCTCCAATGGACTACTTAAACAACATCGGAGCAAACTCCGACAAATAGATCCTCCAGTTGGTCCAGGTGTGTCCACCAGTGCTTTCCCGATAGGTATAGGGGAATCCGGCTTCATCGAGTGCTTTACGCATGGTCACGACGCTTTCATATAGAAAGTCATCCTTGCCGATGGCAATCCAATAAACTTTCGGATGGGCTGTTTTTAACGCTGCAATTTGTTCAGCCCGTTGGCTATCGTCGGTCTTAATGCCAAACCGGCTGAGATCTGCAAAACCCATGCTCATAACGCCAATGTAATCGAATAATTCCGGATGCATGAAGGTGGTGTTTTGCGTCTGCAAGCCTCCCATACTCAATCCGGTCAGCGCACGATTTGTTTTGCCTGTTTTGACCCGGTAGTGGGATTCAATGTACGGAATCACATCTTTGACCAGACTTTGTTCGAATTTCATATTGGCCATCCCGACGCCTCCCTGGGATGGATTGGGCAATACCGGGCTATCGGTAAAAGCAGCGGCCTGGTCGGGGTTACCATTGGTCATCACCACGATCATCGGCTTGGCTTTGCCGGCATTGATCAGGTTATCCATAATGGTTGGGGCTACACCCAGCGTGGTCCAGGCATCTTCGTCCCCTCCCCCGCCGTGCAGCAGGTAGAGTACCGGATAACTTTCTTTTGAATCTTCGTAGCCAGGTGGGGTGTATACATACATCCGACGGGTCAGGTCCAGCGTTGGTGAGGCATACCAAACCTTATGGAGGGTACCTTTCGGTCCGGTCATTGGCTCATAGAGCTCCGCCCCGGCACCACGCACAAAGAGTATGGATTCCACCCGGAAGGCTCCGTCGCGCCATATGCTTTTATTGGAAGGATCGAGGGTATTGACGCCGTCGACGAGAAAGCTGTATCCGTACAGTTCGGGTGCCAACGGACCAATGGTCACCGTCCAGAGTCCGGTATCCCCTTTCATCATGGGCTCGGACTGCATAAACGGCATCCAGTTGCCGGTAAGGCGGACTTCATCAGCCTTGGGAGCCAGGATACGGAAGGTTACTTTATTGTCCTGGTCGATCTCCGGCGAGATGATGGGATTACGCTGGAACTGCGCGAAGGCAAAACCTACAGTTAACGTGAAGGCCAAAAGCAGCGTCACCCGCAAGGCTGGAGTGTTTCGAACGAGTTTCATTTTTACTTTTTTTTGATTATTCAATGGAAAATAGTCGATGCGATCTGGCTTTCCAACTAGCTGACAAGTCGGTGTGTTACGATAAGCCTGGCTTCGCCAGTTAAATGTATTCAAATTATTGTAACAATTAGCGACAATAGGTTAAGAAATGCTCACTTTAAGAAAAGAAACGCTGGAAAATGGCTCAACTGATGCCCGGGATTTTATGCCAACCAGAAAGCCATTTCAATCTTTGTGCAATTACTGCGGTTCCAAGCATTTTCTTTTGCCGGCTGTAAAATGAATTGCAACCATACGATCAGCTAGCCCTGCATGCGGTAATTTGCAGAACGCCCGGCCGACTGATCAGGGTATTCTCCTGCATTTCAAAAACATCCAATTCCTGCAGGAGTGCCTGGATTTCAGCCAGGTTGGCATGTCCCGCCTGTACAATTCCCTGCCGGAAGATGTCGAGGAGCAGCCAACCCAGGCGATTGCAGCTGTGCGGTATAAATAATGGAGCCACATAGACCTTCTCCGAAATAAAGTACCCCAGCCGGGTTATCAATTCCGTTAAAACCTCTTCACTGCGGCGTGGGTCCGCCTCTAATAGACCAATCAAATTCATGGCCCTTGCGAAAGCATGATTGTAGGGATAGGCCCGGAAACCGGAATCCTGGACGAGTTCGACCAGGAGCAGTCCATGCGGTTTCAGGTACATGGTCAGGTTTCTGAATCCTTGCAAAGGCATCGAAATTGTTGAACCTATCCTTACAATGCAAAAATCATATAATGATGCCAAACGCCAATTTTCCAGTTCATTGCTGGAAATTTTTACCCGATGCGGCCATCGTAAGTCCATGCGGGACTGCATAATGTTTTTAACCTTTGCATCCTTCTTTTTACTGTCAGGAGAAATCAATCGTCCGTCCGAAAAGGTATCCAGTATAAAAGAATCACCTTCCCTCAGAGAGGTTACCA
>ERZ795053.4419-NODE-4419-length-15235-cov-27.180237_pt1 | contig 15235 bp, 15 predicted proteins | sample MGYA00375137_ERZ795053 | MGnify/ENA primary metagenome ERZ795053 (study PRJEB30182, sample SAMN05720284) | activated sludge metagenome | isolation source: Anaerobic digester | place: Hong Kong | collected 2014-12-17 ... | reverse complement strand
GTGGGGGCGTCCGGGTCGTAACCCAGAGCCTCCGCCTGGTCGATGAGGTTGCCGAGGAGACCGAGGCGTCGAGGATCGGGCCGATCTGTTCCAGGGTGAAGCCCAACTCCTTGAGAGCGATCAGCCGGTTGAGCCGCGAAAGCTGTTCCGCGGCATACCAGCGATAGCCCGAGGACGGGTCCACGTGGACAGGCTCGAGCAGGCCGAGGGCGTCATAGTGGCGCAGCATGCGCACCGACACCTGACCGTGTAGGGCGAAGTCTCCGATACTCAACATGGCGCTGTCAGCGAATCGCCTGACACCGTGTCAGGGTCAAGCGCTCCGGACAAGTTTCTCGAAAGTCTTCTCAGAGATCGAAGTTCGTCGGCATGAGGATGACGTCGCGGATGGTGACATTCCGCGGGCGGGTCAACATGAAGAGGATGACCTCGGCCACATCGCTGGGCTCCATCAGCGAGCCGGACTCCTTCGCCTCGCGCAACTTGTCCTCGGGCCAGTCCGAGAGCAGCGCGCTGGCCACGGGGCCGGGGGAGACCGAGCCGACGCGGATGCCGTGCTTGAAGTACTGACGCCGTGTCGTCTGCACGAAGCAGTTGATCGCCCACTTGCTCGAGGCGTAGACCGGCTCCCACGGCGTGGGGTAATGCGCTGCAAGAGAACTCGTGACGAGGATGTCGCCGCCGCCCGCCTCGATCATGTGGGGCAGGACATCGTGGACGTTCTTCATGACGACATTGACGTTGAGGTGCAACATCCGGTCGATGGCCTCGTTGCTGGCCTCGGTCAGATCGCCGCCGACATAGATCCCGGCGTTGGAGTGGAAGATGTCGAGCTTGCCGCCGAAGGATTCGAGCACCCGGGGGATCAGTCCGGCGCACTGCGCCGTGTCGAGCAGGTCGGCCTGGATGGGCACGACGGCCTCGCCGTGCTCGTCCTTCATCTTGTTGAGCAGGTTCTCGTCACGATCGATGATGGCCACCCGCGCTCCGGCCCCGATCATGGCCTCGGCGCTGGCCCTCCCGATCCCGGCGCCCGCCCCCGTGACCGCTGCCGTCTTGCCGCTCAATGCACCTGCTGACATCGCCTGCTCCTTCGGGTGGTCGAGATCATCCGTGCTTCATCGAAGCACGGATCACGCCCGCCTGCCCACCCTTACGGGACGACGGCCCGCACCGCCTCGGCGAGGCGTCCGGGCTCCTGCTCACGCAAGGAATACCGAGCGCGCACGAGGGGCTTTTCGACCGTCAGCACGCGGCTGAGATCGATCGGGGTGCCCGCCACCACGGCATCCACGGGCATCGCTTCGATCGTGGCCTGGAGGTCGTCGACCTGACCTTCCCCGTAGCCCATGGCCGGCAGGATCCCGGCGGCGTTCGGGTACTTGGCGTAGGTCGCGGCGATGGCGCCCACGGCATACGGCTGCGGGTCGACGATCTCGGCGACCCCCGCGGCCTTCGCGCCGACGACACCCGCGCCGAAGCTCATCGACCCGTGCGTGAGGGTCGGACCGTCCTCGACGACCACGACGCGTTTGCCGGCGATCGCCTCCGCGTCGTCGACTGTCACGGGTGAGTCGCAGCGCAGCACCGTCGCCGTCGGATTCATCTGCCGCACACTGGCTTCCACGGCCTCGATGTCCTCGGGCGCGGCGCTGTCGCATTTGGCGACGATGACGACATCCGCCATTCGCACGTTCGCCTCGCCGGGGTGATAGGTGGCTTCATGCCCCGGGCGCAGCGGGTCCGTGAGCACGATGTGGAGGTCGCTCTTGTAGAACGGGATGTCGTTGTTGCCGCCATCCCAGAGGATGACATCGGCCTCGTCCTCGGCGGCACGCAGGATCTGCTCGTAGTCCACCCCGGCATAGACGACGAAACCGTTGTCGATGTGTGGCTCGTACTCCTCACGTTCCTCGATCGTGCACTCGTGCAGGTCCAGGTCCTCATAGGTCGCGAACCGCTGGCAGGCCTGCTTGGCCAGGTCGCCATAGGGCATCGGGTGGCGGATGGCGACGACGCGCTGGTCCAGATCGGCGAGGATCTTCGACAGGTACCGGGTGGTCTGGGATTTGCCGACCCCGGTGCGCACGGCGGTGATGGCGATCACGGGTTTCGTGGACTCCACCATCGACGAATCGGCGCCGTGCAGAAGGAAATTCGCGCCTGCCGCGATCGCCCGCGAGGCAAGGTGCATCACCTGTTCGTGAGGCAGGTCGCTGTAGGCCAGCGCGACGGTGTCGATGCGTTCGTTCTCGATGAGTTCTTCCATCCGCGCCTCTTCGTAGATGGGTATGCCGCCCGGATACAGCGAACCCGCCAGTTCAGGCGGATAGGTGCGGCCTTCGATGTCCGGGATCTGGGTCGCGGTGAACGCGACGACCTCCTTGGCCGGGTCGTCCCGGTAGATGACGTTGAAGTCGTGGAAGTCGCGGCCGGCGGCGCCGAGGATGAGGATGCGTTCGCGGGCCTGGGGCAGTGCGGACACTGGGGCGGTCATGGTGATCTCCGTCGCGGCTGCGGTCGACCGCCGGAACCGACTTGCCCTGACTTTGGGCAGTCCTGGCTGCGGGACCCGCCTGTCCCCAGCCTACTCGGCGCTTTTCGGCCAGCCCGGACGGGGTCAGCGGGGCCGAGAGGTGCGTCAGTCAAGCCCCGAGTCCTATCGGGGAGCTTCGTATGGTTGGCTAATCTGCCGTTATGGCACATACGCTGCTCGTCCTGCGACATGCCAAGTCGGACTGGGCCGTGCCGGTCAGCGATCGCGAACGGCCACTCGCGAAGCGTGGTGTGCGTCAAGCGCCGCATACCGGCCGGTGGATCGCCGACAACGATCTTGTGCCGGATGTCGTCATCGTCTCCCCGGCCACGCGCGCAATCCGGACCTGGGAACTCGTCTGCGGCGCCTGGACCGCTCCGCCGACGGAGGTCAGGATCGACGAGGCGGCCTACACCTTCGGCGCGGGCGGTTTGCTCGGCCTCGTGCGCGCGACGCCGGAATCCGTCGCCCGGCTGGCATTGGTCGGCCACAACCCGGCCGTCGAAGACCTGGTCGCCGTTCTCACCGACGAGTCCGTGCGCATGCCGACCTCCGCCCTGGCCGTGGTCGACCTCGATCGCTGGCAGGGCGCCGGTATGCGGGACGGTCGCCTCAGGTATGCCGGTCGCCCCGCCGACGAATCGGGTTTCTGATCCGAACTGCCAAGTGCCGTGACTAGACGGCCGCTTCGCGCCAGCGCGGAGGGAGGTAGGCGCACGTCGGGTCGGAGGCGAGCGGATCGCCGGTGACGGCATACGCGTGGGACCGGGAGCCGCCGCACACCTGGTTGAACTCGCACACCCCGCACTTGCCGGCGAAGTGATCGGGGTCGCGCAGCGCCTTGAGGATCGGCGCCTCACGATAGATCTCGCGGAAGGTCGTGCCCTCGTCGCGGACGTTGCCGGCACGCTGCGGCAGGAAGCCGGAGGGGTAGACCCACCCCTGATGGTCGACGAAGACGAAGCCGCGTCCGGAGTTGGTGTCGATCGGCGGTCGTGCGGGCCGGGTGGGGAGTTCGCGTCCGGCAAGGACCTCGGATGTGCGCTGGGTGAGAGCGGCATACAGCTGTCCGGTGGCGAACGCCTCGGCGCCGTGACCCTCCTTCTCGGCTGCGGCGCGCTGCACGACGACGCGCCGATAGTGCTGCGCCTCAGTGGTTTTCACCGGCATGGTGTGCGAGATGTCGACCATCCAGTGCAGGACGTCCTCCACCTGGTCCGGACTCAACGCCTCCAGCGCCTTGCCCCGCCCGGTCGGGACGAGGAAGAAGAGACTCCACAGGTGGACCTTGAGATCGAGCAGCAGCGCCAACAGCTTGGGAAGTTCTGCGACGGTTCGGCTGGTCACGGTCGAGTTGACCTGCAGCCGGAAGCCCGCGTCGTTGATGAGGCCGGCCGAGTCGATCGTGCGCTGCCACGTGCCGCCGAAACCACGGAAGGCGTCGTGCACGGCCGGGGTCGCCCCGTCCAACGACAAGGACATCGCCGACGCCCCCGCCTCCCGCATCGCAGCGAGCCGCTCTGCGGTGACATTCGGTGTGGCAGAGGGGGACAGGGCCATGTGCAGGCCGAGGGAATGGCCGTATGCCGTCAGCTCGGCCAGGTCTTCGCGCTCGAAGGGGTCACCGCCCGTGAGGATGACGATCGGGTAGGGCTTGCCGAAGCCCGCGATGTCGTCGAACAGCGCTTTGCCCTCGGTTGTGCTCAGCTCCAACGGGTTTCGCTGATGGATCGCCTCAGCACGACAGTGCGCACACGCGAGCTGGCAGGCACGCGTGACTTCCCAGATGACGATGAACGGCCGCTCGCTCACATCGTGGCGGATCTGCCGCACGACCCGGCGATCGGCCTGGAGACTGCTCACCCGTCCATACCATCATCGATCTGCGTTGCGCGCGTAGTGAGGGGTGCCTCAGCTGACGTAGAGGCAGAACGGGTGGCCGACGGGGTCGAGCAGCACGCGCACGTCGTCTTGCGGCTGGTATGCCGCGAGTTCGGCCCCCAGGGCGATCGCACGTTCGACTTCGGCGTCGAGATCCTCGACCTCGAAGTCGAGGTGCGACTGCATCTGTTGGCCACCCGGGGGTGTCGGCCATACGGGCCGCACATAATCCGGGTTGCGCTGCACGGCGAGATAGGCGACCCCTTCGCCCAGGTCGAGAGCGCCGTCCTCCTCATCGGCCTTGTAGATCGGCCAGCCTCGCAGCTTCGAGTAGAAGTTCAGCAGGGGTGCAACTTCCGGGGCGTCGAGCACCACGCCCCAGAAGTCCTTCCGTGCCCAACGGTCCGTCTCGGGAGTGTCCGTCACCAGTCGGCTCCTTCGCAGTCCGTGCCGGGGGTGGTCTCGACCTGGATTGTGGCATGCGCGATGCCGAACCGGTCGCGCAACAGGGCGGTCGCGGCGGCGAGCGGGTCCCCGGCTGCGTCGCCGGCCCGGACCAGATGTGCCGTGGCGACATTCATGCCCGAGGTCAACTGCCAGACATGCACGTCGTGGACCTCCGCGACCCCGTCGAGGCCTTCGAGTGCGGCGAGGATCTCTCGCGGCTCCATCCCGGCGGGGGCGTGTTGGCCGAGCACGGCGAGCACTTCACGACCGAGGAGCAGGGCGCGCACGGCGACGAAGAGCGCGATGGCGAGGGCGATCACGGTGTCCCACCGCGAGTCGCCCGTCGCCTCGATGAGCAGGGCGGCGGCGATCACGCCGACGGACCCGAGCGTGTCACCGAGGACCTCGAGGTAGGCACCCTTGACGTTCAGGCTCTCGCCGGCGACGGAGTGCAACAACGCCAAGCACACGAGGTTGACGATCAGGCCGAGCGCGCCCACGAGCAGCATCGCCTGCAAGGCCGGCGCCGTGGCGTGATCGGCGCGCTGCACGGCCTCGATCACGATGTAGACGGCCACGCCCAGCATGACGAGCACCGCGATGCCCGACGCGAAGACCTCGGCCCGATACGAACCGAACGTGCGCCGCCCGGTCGTGTCCGGCCGTGTGGCGATGCGGGTCGCCACGAGTGCCGCCCCGAGGGTGACGACGTCGGCGGCCATATGGCCGGCGTCGCTGATCAGGGCGAGCGAGCCCGAGACCAGACCAGTGATCAGTTCCACCGCGAAGAAGCCGGAGATCAGGGCGAAGGAGATCGCGAGCCGCCACCGGTGATGGGCCGCCGCCGAGCCTCCATGGGCGTGCCCGCCGCTCACGTGGACCTCTCCATGGTCGCCATCATCACCTGTGGGGCGTGTGGATGGGGGAATGCGCGAGGTCTAGCGTGAGGGTTGGACCCCACGAGGAGGCTCGCAGGGGCGGTGCCGCCGCAACGTCGGACCGCTTGGGGTCGACTGGACGAAAGGGTTCCCGCGTCATGACCACGTTGCACACCATGGGCCAGCAGCATTCCCGCCGCAGTTGGGCCGAGCCCTACAAGATCAAGGTCGTCGAGCCGCTCCGGACGACCACGCGCGAGGAGCGCGACCGGGCGATCGCCGAGGCGGGCTGGAACACCTTCTTGCTGCACTCGCGCGACGTCTACATCGACCTGCTGACCGACTCCGGCACCTCCGCGATGTCGGACCGGCAGTGGGCCGGGATGATGCTCGGCGACGAGGCCTACGCCGGGAGCGTCAACTTCTACCGCCTCGAAGAGACCGTGCAGAAGTACTACGGCTACAAACACCTGGTTCCGACGCACCAGGGTCGCGGCGCCGAAAACCTGTTGTCGCAGGCGGCAATCACGCCGGGCGATCACGTGCCGGGCAATATGTACTTCACGACGACGCGCTTCCACCAAGAGAAGGCCGGCGCGACCTTCCACGACGTGATCATCGACGAGGCGCACGACACCGCCTCGCTCCATCCCTTCAAAGGCAATATCGACCTCGACAAGCTCCAGGCCCTCATCGACGAGGTCGGCGCCGACAAGATCCCATACGTGTGCATGGCGGCCACCGTCAATATGGCCGGGGGACAGCCGATCTCGATGGAAAACGCGCGCGCCGTGCGGGAGTTGACCGACCGCCACGGCATCAAGGTCTATCTCGACGCGACCCGCGCGGTGGAGAACGCCTACTTCATCATCGAGCGCGAAGCGGGGTATGCCGACAAGTCCCTCGCCGAGGTCCTGGCGGAGTTCTGCTCCTACAGCGACGGCGCGACGATGTCGGGCAAGAAGGACCACCTCGTCAACATCGGCGGGTGGTTCGCCACCAACGACGACGAGCTCTTCGAGGAGGTCCGCAACCTCGTCGTCGTCTACGAGGGTCTGCACACCTACGGCGGCATGGCCGGCCGGGACATGGAGGCGATGGCCATCGGCATCGAGGAATCACTCGACATGCCCTACATGCGCTCACGCATCGGACAGATCCAATACCTCGGTGAGCTGCTCGAACAGTGGGACATCCCCTTCGTCAAACCCGTTGGGGGACATGCGATCTTCCTCGACGCCCGGGCCTTCTATCCCCACCTGGATCAGGAGCAGTTCCCAGCGCAGACGCTCGCCGCCAACCTCTACGCCGACTCGGGCATCCGCTCGATGGAGCGCGGCATCGTCTCGGCCGGCCGTGACCCGGAAACGGGGGAGCACCGGCACCCGAAGCTGGAACTGACCCGGCTGACGATCCCGCGGCGGGTCTACACCCAGGCCCACCTCGACCTGGTCGCCGAGAGTGTCAAGGCGTGCTTCGACGCGCGCGATTCGGCGACGGGTCTACGGCTGGTTTACGAGCCCAAGTATCTGCGCTTCTTCCAGGCCCGCTTCGAACCGCTGCCCTGACCTCTTCCGCCCGACACGGGCGGGGTCAGTGGTGTTCGCCCCGGGCGACGAGGTCCGCGTAGTCAGGGTGACGTTGGATCCAACTCTTGATGAACTCGCATTGCGGCTTGACTCGGCGGGTGCCCTCGCGCACCTCGTCCAAGGCGAACCGTGCCAGCGCGCTGCCGACGCCCTGCCCCTCGAACTTGTCGTCGACTTCGGTGTGGGTGAAGACGATCAGGTCGTCAGAGAGGATGTATTCGGCGAAGCCGGCGAGTTCGCCGTCCAGGTGCGCCTCGTAGCGGTCCTGAGCGGGATTGTTCGTGACGACGACATCGGACATGCGGACCTCCTCGGTGAGGCCTCCATCCTGACAGGCGCACGTGGGGGAGGCGCCTGCTAGAGCGCGCCCGAGTGCTGCGCTCGCGGTGGCGAGGGCCGGGGGCGCGTTGCCGTCGACGTCAGCACCGGCCGAGGATGGCGGCGTCCAGGTCGCGATTCTTCAGGATGGTCGAGAAGCGCGCCGGCCGGTCCGCACAGACCTTGCTGATCGGTCCCTTGTACTCGATGTGCAGGACGGCCTTGCCCGCGTTCAGCATCGGACGGTATCGACAGCCCTCGCTGATGGGCGAGTGACAGCAGCGCCCGCAGGTATGCCGTGGAGTCCGCCTTCGTCAGCGAGAAACCGGTTCCGTTCTCGTAGCCGTCGACATTGTCGGGGTCGACTGCCTCGAATCCCTTTGCCTTGCACACATCCATCCGCGTGCCCATGATCGGCAGGAGCACTTTGAGGGCCCGCGTATCGAGCCAGCGCTCACCCTTCCACCCCGACAACGGACGGCCTGTGACGCGGTCGGGGAACGCGCCGGCGTCGGAGCGCCAGTCCTCCCACGATCCCGCGCTGAGGTAGCAGATCGCGTGCCGGCCCGAGGCCCGCAGTGATGCCGCTGCGGCCCCCGCGCGGGTATGCCGGCGTGGCCGGATCCGGTGGACTCGACGGACTCCTCGCCGATCCGGGGATCCAGGCGTTGGGCGCCGACGCCACGCGGCTGACCCTGTGCCTCGCGGTCTGGGCCATGATCATGGGAGCCGTCACGGCGGAAGTGTTCTCCCAGTACGGCACCCAGGCGATCAGCGACCCGGCGGCCCACTTCGCCGAAGTCGTGGAACTGGCGGTCGTCGTCATCGCCGGCGGGCAGACTGGTCGGTGACCACACCGGCATACGACGAAAGGCACCGCCATGGCTGACTCGCCGGAGGACTATCTCGCCGCCGCACCCGAGGCCGGCCGGCCCTGGCTGACGGAGTTCTGGGACCACGTCCGCCGCCGCAGCCCGGAGTTGGAGCTGGCGATGTTCCGCGGCGTGCCGATGTTCAAGTTCGAACGGAGCTATCAGGACGGCTATGTCATGTTCACCGCGGCCAAGGGCCACTTCTCGGCGCATTCCCTCGCGTTCGAGCTGATCGAGGAGACCAAGGCCGAGATCCCCGGCTCCTTCGGCGGAAAGGGTTGTGTGAGTGTGAAATACGCCAACGAGGAGGCGAAGCCGGCGCTGAAGGCGTATGTGGACGAGGTGCTGCGGGCGGCGTCAGCGGAGGACTGATGCCGACCGCCTATGTCGTCGGCAGCGGTCCCAACGGGCTCGCGGGTGCCGTGCGGCTGGCCGAGGCCGGTCTCGACGTCACCGTGCTCGAACGCGCTGACCGGATCGGCGGCGGGATGCGCACCTCGGAGAACACCCTGCCGGGTTTGCTCCACGACGACTGCTCCGCGTTCCACCCGACGGGCGCCGCCTCGCCCTATCTGCAGTCACTCGGCCTCGAACGCCATGGGCTGCAATGGCTGTGGCCGGAGATTCAATACGCCCACCCGCTCGACGACGGCTCGGCCGGGCTGGCCTTCCGGTCCGTCGAGTCGACGGCCGAGGGTCTGGGTCGTGACGGGGCGTCGTGGGCGCGGCTGTTCGGGCCGCTGGCCCGGCAGTATGACGCGCTGGCGGCCGAGCTCTTCCGGCCCGTCCTGCATGTCCCGCGCCATCCGCTCGCCCTGGCCCGGTTCGGTCCCGCCGCGCTCCTCCCGGCGACCGTGCTCGCGCGCCGGTGGCAGGACCCGCAGGCCAAGGCGCTGTATGGCGGTGTCGCCGCCCATCTCCTCGGTCGCCTCGACCGGCCGGTCTCGGCCGCGGTCGGGCTGATGCTCGGTGCCGCCGCGCACGCGTATGGCTGGCCGGTCGCCAAAGGTGGCTCGCAGGCGATCGCGACCGCCCTCGCCGCCCGGCTGACCGACCTCGGCGGCCGCATCGAGACGAGGGCGGAGGTCACGGCATACGACCAGATCGGCGACGCCGACGTCGTCCTCTTCGACCTCTCGCCACCGGCGGTGGCGCGGATCCTGGGCGAGCGGCTGCCGCAGCGGGCGGCGGCGGCATACCGGCGGTATCGCTTCGGCCCCGGCGCCTTCAAGGTCGACCTGGCCATCGAGGGCGAGATCCCGTGGCGCAACCCCGACGTCGGCCGCGCCGGCACCGTCCATCTCGGCGGGACACTCGAGGAGACCGCGGCAGCGGAGGCGGACGTCGTCGCGGGGCGGATGCCGTGGCGGCCGTTCGTCCTGCTGGGGCAGCAGTATGTCGCCGACCCCACTCGCTCGGCCGGCGGGCTCAATCCGGTGTATGCCTACGCGCATGTGCCGGCCGGCTGGGTGGGCGACGCGACCGACGCGGTCGTCGGCCAGATCGAGCGGTTCGCGCCCGGCTTCCGCCATCGCATCCGGGCCACCTTCACGCGGGGTCCCGCGGAGCTGGAGGCGTACAACCCCAACTACGTCGGTGGTGACATCGCGACCGGCCGCAACTCGCCCGTCCAGGTCGTCATGCGCCCGCGCATCTCGCTGCACCCCTACCGCACCGGGGCCGCCGGTGCCTACCTGTGCTCGGCGGCGACCCCGCCGGGCGCGGGTGTGCACGGCATGGGCGGCTTCCACGCCGCAGAGACGGCGCTGGCCGATCTCGAGCCCCGTCGGGAACGCGGAAACGCCTGAGCGCCGGCGCCGGTCAGGGGCGCTCCAAGGTGTCGCGCAGGAGGGCCTCGAGTTCGGCGTAATGCCGTTGCGCCGCCTGCGCGTCGTAGGCACCGGTGTCCGCCATCGTGAAGCCGTGGCGGGCGCCGGGATACACCGCGGTCGTATGCCGCACCCCCGCCTCAGCGAGCGCCGCGTCCAGCCGGGACTGTGCCTCGGCGTCCATGCCGGCGTCCTCGTCGGCGTGACCGTAGACGAAGGCGGCGCGGGCATGCGCGAGGCCCCGGTGCGGGCTGTCCGGGTCGTCCGTGGCCAAGCGGCCACCGTGGAACCCGCCGCAGGCCGCGATGCTCGCATCGAGGCCGGCGGCGCGCGTGGCGAGCCGGGCGCCCATGCAATAGCCGGTGACGCCGATGGCACCCGGTGCGCACTGCGGCAACGCACGCAGCGCTGCGACGTATGCCGGGACGTCGACCGCCGCCGCCGCGCCGTCGAGCCGCCCGATCATCGGCATGACTCGTGCGAAAACCTTTGCGACAGTGTCCGGGTCGCGCAGATCGGCGGGTGGGGAGACCTCCGCGACCCGGCCAGAACGATAGAGAGTGTTGGGTGCCAGGACGACATATCCCCACGACGCGATGCGATCGGCCATCGCCTCGATCTGCGGGCGTAGCCCGAAGGCGTCCATGAAGAGCAGCACCCCGGGATGGGCGTCTGTCTCGTCCGGGGTGGCCACGATCGCCTCGACCCGCTCCGTCGCTACCGGGATCTCGATCAGCTGACGCATGCCTCGAACCTAACCGCCCGATCCGGGTCTCGTCACCGCGGCAAGGTCACGGCCACGGCGACGGCGACGCAGCGCGCGGACGGTGTCTCGTCGTCGCCCTGCGCCCCGGGCAACAGCGCCGTGCGCTGGCGCGTCGTGTCGCAATGTGCGCAACAGGGCGCTTCGGCGACGCGATACTGGCGGACATGCCGGCCGACCTGATCCGCTCCGGTCTTCTGTCCGATGTCGCGCAGTACGCGTATGCCGCCGCCGTCCCGAGGGCACTCGCCTCGTCTTCCTCGCCGGGTCATGCCCGCTGGACGAGTCCGGTGTCACGGTCGGGACCCGGGACTACCTGCGCCAGGCTGAGCAGTGTGTCGCCAACTTGCGCACCGTCCTGGGAGAGCTGTCGGCCGACATCACCGACTTGGTCAGTACCAGGGTGCTGGTCGCGAGCACGGACCAGCAGGATCTCGGCGCCGCCTGGCACGGATACCGGGCTGCCATCGCACCGCACGACCCGCCGAGCACACTCCTGGGCGTCACCGTCCTCGGCTACGACCACCAGCTCGTCGAGATCGAAGCCGTCGCCGCGATCCGCTGCTGAGGAGCGATGTCACCGGTCTGGCATCGCCGGCCGCAGCGTCGGCTCGGTCACGGGGTCGGGTCTGCAACATCGTCGGGTGCTTGGCGCATCCTCACCCCGGTGCAGGGGGTCGATGCATCGAGGGCCCGAGGATATGCGTAACGACGACGCGAGCAGTCAGCAGGGCGGCGGTGGTCTCACGAGGAGGTGTAGGTTCCGGCGCTTCCTGTCCGAGTTCCAGGCCGCTGACCTGCAGCGGGACAAGATGGTGAGACGTCGTCCGTCTCACTATCTTGTCCGCTTCCTCGGCCGCAGCCATAGACGGATGATGGGAATGACGGTCGAGGTTCCCGCCCGAGCACGTCTCAGCTCAGAGGCTCTTGACCTTGCTGTAGAGATCCCGAAGTGCGACGTCGGACATGTCGATGATGGGTTCGTACATGAACGAGTTCACGTGGATGTTCTCCGGAGTCATAAGCACCACGCTGTCGAGCGTGTCCACGGCCGCGGGCGTTCCGGCGCCTCGGTTCTTGAACGCCTGGAACAGCGCCTGCGTCTGGTTTGCCACGATCCCACCGGTGAAGCCCGGGTCCGCCAGCTCGTCGATCATGTACTTCTCGGCCAGGATCCGCGTGGCGATCGATAGCACAATCTTGTTCTCGAAGTTCACTCCCTCGGGCGCTGTGAGCGCGATGTCAGCCTGCTCGATCAGAAGGTCTACCACCGAATCGCCAGGTTGAGCCCACATCTGGCCTTGCGGCCCGGGGAAGGTGTCATTGAAGATGCGGTCGAGGTCGGCATTGGTGATGGAACTGGAGTCGCTCTTCCAGTGCAGCAAAGACGTGAGCTTGATGTACTCGGGGTCGTCCTCGCCCTTGGTGTATTCGAGGATGTTCCGCACGAACGGGATCGAGGCGACGCGCTGCATGCCATTGGAGAAGAAGTTCATCTTGAACCCGAGGATGAACGGGTTCTTGACGTGCTGCGCCTGGCTGAGGACAACCTTGGAGTCGCCCTTCTGAGCCATGAAGCATTGGTTGTAGCGCACGACGCCGCGGCTGAGAAGCGTTCGGAAGAAGTCGAAGTTGTGCGTGAGAAGCACGAGTTTGAAGTCGGTGTGTTCGGCCATCTCCTTGAGGTACTGGATGATGGCGTACTTGTTCTTGTAGTCGAAGGAGTCGGCGAGGTCGTCGATGACGAAGAGGGTTTCGCGACCCTCCGCCTTGCGCGTCTCCATCTCGAAGAGCACGTTGAGTATGTAGAGGGCCTTCTTCTCGCCGTTGCTTAGGACCGAGAGGAGGTCATCTCTCTCCACCCCTCTCGACTCGCCGCCCTCCTCGAACTTGAAGATCAGCTTGAGCACGGCCTCTTGGCCGAGCGCGACCTTGTGTTTGTTCTCGGCGCTGAGGCGGAAGGGTACGAAGAAGCGGTCGTTGAAGATCCGAATGACCTTCTCCCACTGTGTGCTCTCTTCAGCGGCCTGCTTCTCGATGTCCTTCCTGCGTTCCTCCGTGTCCTTGAAGCACGTAACGACCCGCTGATATAGATCCTCGTGAGTCTTGAGGTACGCCTTCCAGACCTTCTGCTGGAAGGAGCCGACGTTCGTGAGTTCCGGTAGGAGCTCCTCACGGCTCGCGATAAAATCAAAGAAGTTGCGTGCGTCGATGTTCTTCTGCAGGGCCCTCTCGACCGCTTCGAGCTTCTTGCGGAGGGGCTCGTCCTCCGTGATCCGCTTCTTCTCCTCGGCGATCAGTTCCTTCAGCTCGGCATCGCTGGTGATCGTTCGCTGGGTGTCGCCGTCGTGGTCCCGCAGGAGGAGTGAGTGTTTGGCGGAGAAGAAGCCGTTGTCGCCGAGGCTCTTGTTGACGTTTGTCGCGTTGTAGAAGGTGAACGAGCTCCGGTTGAAGAACACGGACTCGTCCAGGAGTTCGTTGAGGCGGGTGACGTACTCGGCCAGCAGTGCCTGGACCCCCGGGGTGCGCAGGACGGCGTCGACCTTGTCGTTGAAAATTACGTCGTACGGCAGGTCCGCGAACCTGGTGTCTTCGAGCTGGCCGACCTCGTACTCGACACGTGCCAGCGCCTCGAAGAACCTGTCGGCCTCTTGGGTAAACACCCTCGACACGGTGCCGATCACGTCCTGCTTCGTGCGGGATTGGTCGCGCAGCGCAGCTACCAACTGGTCCCGTGCCTCGACGAGGTCAACCTGAAGCCCTTCGTACTCCCGGCGAAGTGCTGGGTTAACCAGCAGAGTCGAAGTGGACTCGGTGGGACCCAGTTCCTCGTCATAGGAGAGCACGACCACAACGTCATCTGGGTCCAGCGCGTTGCCGTTCTCATCGGTGATGTGCCGCTCGGTCTCCCTCGTTGGGAACATGCGGTCGGACGACTCCTTGCCACTGGCGAAGTCCTTGAACGTCTGAGCGAACGACGTCTTCATCGTGCCGTTGGGAGCGTAGACCGCGACCGCGTGTCCGTTTGAGAAGTTGAAGGCCGCATCCAGTTCTCGGATGCCGTGGCAGTTCTTCAGCTCGACGTTCAGGTTCTCCATGGTCACCAACCTAGGGGGTGACGGTTCTAGATCGAGCGGCGTCAATCGACGGTTGGCTCACCTTCCTTGTGGCCGCGGTCATGGCGCGACGTGGGCAAGCGCTGTGGCTGATGTAGCGTCTGAGAATCCTGGAGACCAGCGGGGTGAGTGAAGTATCCGGGCGTAACGCTCGATCAGGTCTGATCCTGAGGCGGCAGGAGTTCCTCAAGCTCGACACGGACCTCGGCCGACAGAACTGCCGCTTGGTCGGCCAGCGCCTCGGCTTCAGCTGCATCCGTGGCCCTCTTACGCCGCCGTCCGGAAGAGGAGCAATGATCAGAACCTGTGGATGGTCCTCGGCGGGGCGTGCGTGATGGGCGCACCTTCCCGAGGAAGATCTGGATGAACAGTTCGCTCTGATCAGGACCGGCGTTGGCGCGCTGGTTCGGGAAGGTACGCCCGATGCTCACGGTAGTTCACGAAGAGTCCGAGTCCAACCAGCACACCCCGGCAGCGGTCGGCGGGTCGATGCTGGATGAGTTGGCCCGCGAGGGCGCGCGGGCGTTGTTGGCGGCGGCGTTGCAGGCCGAGGTCGCCGCCTACATCGACGCCCACGCGGGTGAGGTCGACGAGGCAGGTCACCGGCTGGTGGTCCGCAACGGCTCGCACGCGCCTCGCGAGGTCGCCACCGCTGCCGGCGCGGTCCCGGTCAAGGCGCCGCGGGTCAATGACAAGCGCGTCGATCCCGTGACCGGAGAACGGGCCCGGTTCGCTTCGGCGATCCTGCCGGCGTGGGCGCGCAAGTCGCCGCAGGTGGCGGAGGTGTTGCCGCTGCTGTACCTGCACGGCTTGTCCTCGGGCGACTTCACGCCCGCGCTGGAGGGCTTCTTCGGGTCGGCCGCGGGCCTGTCGGCGGCGACGGTGACCCGGCTGACGGCACAGTGGCAGGACGAGGCCCGCGCGTTCAACGCCCGCTCGCTGGCCGAGAGTGACTACGTGTACCTGTGGGTCGACGGGATCCACGTCAAGGTCCGCCTCGAGCAGG
>ERZ795053.4418-NODE-4418-length-15237-cov-6.010671_pt1 | contig 15237 bp, 14 predicted proteins | sample MGYA00375137_ERZ795053 | MGnify/ENA primary metagenome ERZ795053 (study PRJEB30182, sample SAMN05720284) | activated sludge metagenome | isolation source: Anaerobic digester | place: Hong Kong | collected 2014-12-17 ... | reverse complement strand
GAGAGCCCCTGGATAATCTCTCCCAGCTGATCAAGGCTCTTCGTCTTCTAAACCATCCCGACAAGATGAATTTCGGCGCCCGACGGATCACCATTTCCACAGTGGGTATCCCCGATGGGATCAGGGCTTTGGCAGACGAAAACCGTCAATACGGCCTTTCCTGGTCACTTCATGCGCCGACAGACGATTTGCGTTCCTCTCTGATCCCTGTGAACAGACGCTATCCCATAAACGAGGTCATGGAGGCACTGAAAGAATACGGACGACGTACAGGCGGGTCTTTGACACTGGAATACATCCTTCTCAAGGGTGTCAACGATGCACCGGAACTGGCCAGGGAGACGGCTTCCCTTGCGCGAATGCTCAACGCCAAGGTCAACCTGATCCCCTATAATGCACACCCCTATGCCGATTATGAGCGTCCCGGAGCCGAGGCCGTTCAAGCGTTTTCCGGGATCCTTCAGGCTGAAGGCCTTGTGGCCACGGTGCGGGAAAGCAAAGGAAATGATATCGACGCGGCCTGCGGGCAGCTGGCCGGACGTCATCACTAAGGAGGTTAAACCCATGGCTGTCTTTACCGTTTCACGTACTTACGGGCTGGATGTTGAAGAGATGCTTCAGGAATTTGCCGAAAAGAACAGTTTGGATATCTTTTCCCATGAGCTTCTTATGGAAGTCGCCAAGTCGGTTCAGCAGCCCCTGGACAAAATAGAAGACCTTTATTCCATGGATTCTTTTAATTCCTTCAAGATCTTCATCGCAGAGATGCTCCAGTCCATGGCCGACTCCTCTTCCCTCATGGTCACCGGTTCTCAGATCGATGCCCCGGTCTATTTCCCTCTCTTTTTCCCCACTCTTCACGGAAAGGAAGAGGAGAAGAAGATCGAAAACAGGAAATCCTATACCGATCTCATGAAAAAAGTCATCGAAGACCTCTATCGTAAAGGCGATGTCATCATCATAGGACGAGGTTCCCAGATCATATTGCAACCTTACCCCGATGTGATCCATTTGCGTTTTGACGCGTCTCTCGAGTACCGCGTGAAGAAAGTGGTTGAAAAGGAGAAGATCACGGAAAACGAGGCGGAAGACAGGATCAAAAAGATCGATAAAAAGCGGAGAGACTACATCGATTACTTTTACGGAAAGAAGGTTGACTCCCCGGAGCTCTATGATATGATAATCAACGTTGAAAGGCTGAGAGGAAAAGCCCTCGGCAAAGTCCTGCAATCCTTGATATAAAAGGGGGATGAAGTCCATGAAAGAAGATCTCAAAAAAAGAATTGAAAAAGCGAAAGGGATGTTCCAGGAAAGGCTGGAGTATCTGATTCGTGATATCAATATGATCGAAAAAGATGTCGCTAATATCGGCCAGGACCTGTCCGCCTTGGAACAGGAGCTTGCCCAGGTCCGTCAGAGCCTGTCCCTTTCGTCACCGGAAGAGGGTAAGAGCAACGAAATGACAGACAGCCGTGAAAAACCTTTTACATAAGATCTTCTCGCTCGGGATACTACTCTTTTCCCTTTGGAGCCTGAGTCACGCCGCTTTTTTCGACCGGCCCTACTATACACGGGACGAGATCCCTCTTTTTTTCACCGATACAGGCGCTTTCATCACCGTTTCATATAACGGGAGACCCTTTGACCCTTTTGGAGACTCTTCCACTATCCCGCTGGCTCCCTGCAAAGGTGATAAGGAGGGACTGAAAAGGGCTTATATCCCTTTAGGGTTCAATGCTCCCCGGGGAGTCTATACGGTGCTTCTCGACGGTGATGAGAGCCGGAAATATCATTTTCTGGTTACGAGACGCCCTCTGCAGCCTTTGCCTGAACCTCTCTTCATGTGGACTGTGGAGAACGGAGGGCGCTACGATCATTTGGAAGCTGACTTTCTCAGAGACCCTTCCTTTTCTGCTGAACATATCGACCGCTGGATAGAGAGGACGGGGTTCAACACGCTCTATTTCATGATCGGACAGACGAATTCGTCCCTGAAAAGTGTCGATGAAGGAAATCCCTGGATCCCGGGACCGTTGAAGACATGGCGGGGATTCGCCCGTCATCGCCAGGCCTCCTACAAAGGGGGTTACATCGGAAGTTATCTCTCTTTCGGGAACGGAAACAGAAAACTGAAGCAGTACCGCTTTTCGAAGGATTTTGATGATGACCAAAAGAGGATTTTTACCAACAAATTCATCTCAATAACCGATTCTCAAAGAGAAGCCGATATTCTCAAGCTGGCGAAGGAACTGGACGAGAACGAAGATATCGATTTTGTGGGGCTTGACTATATCCGCATGGGTCCCGGAGGCTTTGAGCATTATCAGGAGTTTGCCGACATCTTCGGGATAACCCTCCCCGGGGGAGACGAAGATGAGAAGATCTCATATGTCGGGTCCCATGTCCGCCTGGGTACCATCCCCGATCTGAGGGAGAAGTGGCGTTATTTCAGAGCGTACAAGACAGCCCAGGTCATCAGAAGGGTGAGCAAAGCTGTCAGAAAACCTCTTTTTGTCTTTACCCTGGGATGGGAGCAGGGCCATTCACACGGCCAGGATCCGGCCATGTTCTCCGATGCGGGAGCAGATGTCATTATGGTGATGTTTTATGAAGCTACCCATCTTCAGCATGACCAGATGATGGAAAGTTGGCGTGATTATCTCAAAGAAGCGGGGCCTCTTCAAGTCCTGGCCGGCCAGGATGTGGATGTGGTCCTCAACGATGCCGCGGACCCGGCCCGTCAGGGGCCTGAAGAGATGCTTCGGCGCTATGAGGATAATATCAGAGTCCTCTCTGAGCGGGGACAACTTGCGGGGTTTTTCCTCCATGACCTGGTGAGAACCTTCAACGGACGCATATTACCTCACTATTCAGAAGAATGGCTCTTCGCCGCCGGGACGGTAAGGCAGCGTTTCCTAGAGAAGCGTGGGGAGGCTCCGGTCTCTTCGTCCCTGAAAAAAAATGAGGGGGGCTTCATCTGGAGTCTTCATAACAATACTGACCAAAAGGCCCTGATCGGCTTTATGGATATCTTTCCGGATCTCTGGAAACCCTTTTTGTTGGACGGAGAAGAGATCCCTCCCAAGGGAACACTTGAAATACATCTGCCTTACAGGTATAGTAATACAAGATTGAAGCGGAACTATATTTCCGTCTATGCTCGTTTGAGCGACGGAACCCGGATTACAGATATGCTCTATTATCCCGTTCCGTATAAAGGAGGAAAAGGGGATGAATGAGAAGAAAAGTGTCCTCATCGGCATCACAGGAGGGATAGCGGCCTACAAGATCGCCACTCTTGTCCGGCTCTTTAAGAAAGCTCATTGGAACGTCATCGTGGCCATGACAAAGAACGCCATGGAGTTTATCACTCCGCTGACTTTTGAGACTCTTTCGGGGAATCCGGTCATCACCGACAGCTTTGAACGAAGCCTTCCCGTCTACGGGTCCATGGAACATATCTCCCTGGCCGATTCCATCGATGCTTTTGTCTGCGCTCCCGCTACGGGTAATATCATCGCCAAAGCTGCAGCCGGTCTGGCTGATGACATCCTATCCACGACGATCCTTGCCCTGAAAAAGGAGACTCCAAAGATCATCTGTCCCGCCATGAATGTCCGGATGTATGAAAATCCGGCCACCCGGGATAATCTCGAGACATTGAAGAAGAGAGGTTTTATCATCATAGAGCCTGATGCCGGCGAACTGGCCTGCGGAGTTGAAGGGAAAGGGCGCCTTCCCAGGGAAGAGGTCATCTTTGCTGTCACTGAGCGGGAAACCTCCGGCAAGCCGCTTTCAGGGAAAAAGATCATCGTGACATCGGGAGCCACTGTGGAATCCATCGATCCGGTCCGATATATCACAAACCACTCTTCCGGGAAGATGGGACTGGCTGTGGCCGAAGAGTGCTGGCGCCTGGGAGCCGATGTCCTTCTGATCAGCGGACGGGATGCCGTTCCAAGCCTGACAGTACCCCAGGAAAGAGTCACGGGGGCTTCAGAGATGAAAGAGTCCGTCTTGCGCCAGCTGAAAGAAAAGGGAGCCGACCTTGTGGTCATGACGGCAGCAGTCGCCGACTATACTCCTGAGAAGACAGAGAGCCGAAAGATAAAAAAAGGAGAAGGGGGATTGACCCTTCCATTGAAAAGAACCCCGGACATCATCTCTGAGATCAAAAAAGCGAGCCAAGTCCCTGTAATCGGGTTTGCCGCTGAATCGGACAATGTCGTGGAATATGCCCGGGAAAAATTAAAAAAGAAGGGATTGTCCCTTATCGTTGCCAATGATATCACCCAGAAAGAGGGGGGATTCCGTTCAGATTTCAACCATTGCTATTTTGTCTCAATGGAAGAGACCCGTGAATTGAAACGGATGTCAAAAAGGGACATCGCCGGACATCTGGCCGGAGAGATCGTCCTTTTGTTCAATAGGGGACGCTGATGGGTAGTCGAGCTGTAGACATACTGATCGATTTTCTCACTGAACAGGGATTCATCAGCTCCATTTCCTACAGAGAGGAGTTGAGCGATGAAGAACTTCTTTCTGCCGCTCTCTCCCGCTTACAGGAGAATGTCCATTATGGGAAGTCTTTTCGCCAGATCCAGTCACTTCATGACCTGATTCCAAGCGGAGGATCAGGATACCGGGAAGCGGGTGCCGCTGTCGAGAAGAAAGCCCTGGAACTTTTTCCTGCCTCTTCATCTCTCCTGATCTCCTGCGAAGACACAGACTGTTATGATGCATGTCTTTCTCATCTGAGCGAACAGGTCTCAAAACATTCATTCCATCAGGCCTTAGTCTCCAAAGGATATTTCCCCTGGGCCACTAAGGATGAGTCCTTGCTGGCCATGGCTTTGAAAAGCGGGAATGAGATATCCCATATCCTCCTCCTCCGGGGGGAAAAACCGGACCTGGCTGCGGCTCCTTTTGTAAAGCTGGCTTCCCTCTTCTCGTTCTTTGCTTCAGCGGCTCTTAACAGGGGACGCGCTTACGACCTTCTGCAGCAGACTACCGACAGAGACTTCAAAAAGCAGTTCGAAGAGGAACATGAAAAGCTCAAAAAGACAGAGAACCTTGTCCTGCTCAGCCAGTTTACCGTCGGTTTGAACCATGAGATCAATAACCCCCTGGCTGTGATCAAGGGAGCCCTTTATCTTATGAGAAAGAGCGAAGCTGCCGGAAAAGACGATACCGTCTTAAAGAATATCGGGCGGATAGAGGAAGCGGTGTCTGCGATTTCCGAAATCGTGCAGAATCTGGAAAACCTGAAACGTAAATATAAGATCAAAGAGTATCTGAAAGATGTCCATATGGTCGATTTTTCCATGGATAAGCCAAAGGAGGAGAAGAAATGATCCGTGACAAAGAGAAGGATTATTTTGATGAGGTCACAGCACGGCTCAATGAGAGGATGGAGTATCTCAAAAGAGACATGAATCTCCTGCTTCGCAACTTGAGCGATATAAAGGACAGTGTGGTCCAGCTGACCGGCGAAATCGAAAAAATCACAAAAATCAGAAATTAGGAGGGCCTATGTCCTATTTCAAGGTCACCGGAGGGCGTCCCCTGAAAGGGGCTATCAGGCCTGCCGGTAATAAAAACGAAGCGCTTCCTGTCATCGCCGCATCCCTTCTGACTCCGCACGATATCATTCTGGAGAATGTGCCTGATATCAAAGATGTCCATGTCCTTCTTGACCTGATCCGGTCCCTGGGAGCAAATGTTGAGCGGCTGGGCGCCAATGAGTGGAAGATCAATGCCTCTTCTCTCGACTCAAGCGACCTTGATGAAGGGCTGTTCAAACAGCTGAGAGCTTCGCTGACTCTCATCGGGCCTCTTCTTGCGCGAAAAGGGGAGGTGAGCTGCCCTCTTCCCGGGGGAGACAGGATCGGGCGGCGGAGGATAGATACTCATCTTTTAGTCATGGAACAGCTCGGTGCGAATCTGGAGCATGATGAAAAAGCAGAAAGGCTCTATTTTTCTGTCTCGGGAAAAAGCCTTACAGGAGCCTCCATCCTGCTGGATGAGCCCTCTGTGACAGCCACGGAGAATGCCGTCATGGCTGCGGTCACGGCCCGGGGACGTACGGTCATCTATAACGCTGCCTGTGAGCCTCATGTCCAGGGACTCTGTAACTTTCTCAACAGCCTGGGGGCCCGCATTGAAGGGGCAGGGACAAACCGTATTACTATAGAAGGCGTCCGAAATCTTTCCGGAGGCCGGTACCGTATCCAGTATGATTATATCGAGGCGGGAAGTTTTATGTCTCTGGCGGCTGTAACCGGCGGAGAGATAACCATTTCTGACGTCTTCAGGGACAATGAAGAGGTTTTTACCGTGATCTCATCAGGGTTCAAACGCCTTGGGCTTCAATTCTCAAAAAAGGGGAAAGATCTCTTTATCCCCGGCTCTCAGAAAATGCAGATCAAACCCGATTTCAAGGGAGCGATCCCTACCATCAGCGACGGGCCATGGCCTCTTTTCCCGGCCGACCTCACTTCGGTCATCATCGTGGCGGCTACACAGGCTCACGGAAGCGTTATCGTCCATGAAAAGATGTTTGAAAGCCGCATGTTCTTTGTGGATAAACTTAAGTATATGGGAGCTCAGATCGTCCTGTGTGATCCCCATAGAGTCGTCATCATCGGGCCTTCTCCTCTTCTGGGGAGCGAGGTGGTCAGCCCGGACATCAGGGCGGGGATCTCCCTTCTTATCGCGGCTTTGGGAGCTCAGGGGATATCGGAGATCCATAATATTATTCAGATCGACCGAGGCTATGAGCATATAGACACGCGCCTGCAGGCTTTAGGGGCAGAGATCGAGCGGGTCGGGGAGTGACAGGGTGAAGGTCGTCCGGGGTGCCGTTAACATTCCGTCCAATACCGAAGAAGAGATCCGAAAGGGGACGCAGGAGCTTTTTGCCGGCGTTCTTAAAAAAGCGTCGATAAAACCCCGGCAGATCCATTTTCTTCTCATCAGTGCTACTCCCGATATCACCGCTTCCTATCCTTGCGCCGCCATCAGAAGTCTGGGGTTTGAAACACTTCCTCTGTTGTGTGTCCAGGAAATGGATGTTGAAAAGAGCCTTCCTCTGACCATAAGGTTTCTCCTCACGGCCAGGGGAAGAGACAAGCGTTTTTTCTGTTATCTCCGCGAGACATCCCGGCTCCGTGAGAGCCTTACCCTTTAAGGGGGTGGCGTAGCAGGCTATGAAAAAAAATGCAGCACTCATCGCCGGCCGGGAGTCTCCTGACTACAGCTTTTTAAAAAGAGTCCTCTGGGACCGGTTTGACATTTATGCCGCAGACCACGGGGCAGATGTCTGTCAACAGCTCCATCTTGAACCCCTTGCCCTCATCGGTGATTTTGATTCTCTCAGGGATACATCTCTTCTGGAGGGGAAGAAGCCCCTTGTCATCAGGCTACCCGTCGAAAAGGATATTTCGGACCTCTTTTATGCTCTGGAGTATATACGCTCAGTAGATTCATATGAGACGATTACTCTTTTCAACGCAGACGGAGGCCGTACCGATCATTTTTATTTTAATCTCCGCGCCGTGGAAAGGTTCGGCCCCCAGGTCAGGATGGCCACATCCCATGGCCTTGTCTCTCTATTGAATCCGGGCGAGACTCTCCGGCTTTCTGTTCCAAAGGAGACTCTCTTTTCGCTTCTCCCTCTGGAGCGTTCTTACGGTGTGACCATAAAAGACGCCCGGTATCCCCTGAACAGTGTCATCCTGGAACCCGATACCCTCTCTCTGAGTAATGTCAGCGGAGAAAAGACAGAGATATCCTATACAGAGGGGCGGATCCTGCTCTTTATCTCAGGATTCCCCGAAGATTTCCCTGTAAAGGGGTGAGTCGGGGGCGTCAAGAATTGAAAGGTAATCTTCGATCACAGGAAAAGGGTACTTATACTTTTTCAATTGAAAATCGAGTCCCGCTATCCCTGTGAATGAGATCCCGCATTCACAGGCCGCCTGGTAATCGCTATGTGTATCTCCGAAAAAGAGGATGTTGTCCGGTGCTACAGAAGAAAAGGAGAGAAGGGCCTTGCGGACGGCTTCGATTTTCGTCAGGCAATCATCCCCGAAACCGCCGGCGGGATCTTTCAAGGAAAAACGGGCAGAAGAGAGTTTAAGGATAGATCCCTCTCTGGTATTCCCTGTGGCCAATCCAAGAGAGAGGCCGATATTCAAGCAATGGTTTAACATTTCACGCGCACCGGGAATAACCTCCCATTGATAGTTTTCCGATGCTCTTTTCAGGGCTTCTCTGAAGATAAATGAGAACTTTTCCCAGAGAACTTGAGAAAAAGTAATTCCGGATTGTCGGCAGAAGGCTTTGAAGACACCCAGATCTGTGGCGCCGCGCAGGGAAAAACAGAACTCTCCCCTCATCAGATCGGGAAAAAGTGAGAAGAGAGCCTCGCAAAAAGCCTCACGGCCGGCGTGGTTTACTTTGATCAATGTACCATCGATATCAAACAAAAGAAGTTCTTTCATAGAGATAATATACACGAAGAAAAGAGTAACGCAACCTTGACAATGAAAGAAATGTATATTATATTATACAATATATAATATATGTTACAAAGGAGGCTTTATGGACGGTGAACGGATCAGAAAATATCGTGAAGCGGCGGGATATACCCAGGAAAACCTGGCAACAGAGCTGGGTATCAGCCGTCAAACTGTGGCCCTCATAGAAGGAGGAAGGTACAACCCTTCTTTGAAGATATGTCTGAAGATGGCCCAGATCTTCGGACGCTCTCTGGATGACCTTTTCGGATCCGGGGGGCGAGACCCTCTGGAGAAAGAAGAGGCCTTCGCCGTTGTCGATATAGGCAGTACAGCCACAAAAGCCGTCCTTTTGACCAAAGAGGACAATAAATGGGTGGTGGCCGCCGATTCCTATGTAAAGACCACAGTGGAAGAACCGGATAATGATGTCACCATAGGGGTGACTGCAGCATTAAGGGAGATCGATTCCCGGTACAAGGGGAAGAAGATCGTCACATCAGCCGGAAAGCCGCAAATCCCGATGCTGGCCACCAGTTCAGCCGGAGGGGGGCTTCAGATAGCTGTATTCGGCGTCTCTTCCACCGACACGGGAGAAGTTGCGTCTCAGGCGGCTAATGGAGCGGGAGGGGTCATCCTCAGGCGTTTTACCATCGATGACGAGCTTCCCGTGATAGAACGCATGCGTTTTCTCCACGATATCCATCCCGATATGATCCTTCTGGCCGGAGGGATCGACGGGGGGAATATCGCGGGAGTTGTGCGTCTGGCCGAGATACTGGCTCTTTCAGAGCCTACAATGAAATATTCCCGTCAGGAAAGGCCTCCTGTGGTCTATGCGGGGAATACCAATGCCCGTGGCCTGGTTCTGAAGACTCTGCAGGGATTTAATTGCCACGTGACAGAGAACCTCCGTCCTTCGCTTGAAAAGACCAATATCTTTCCCGCCCAGGCTTCTATTCATCATCTCTTCCTCAACCATGTCATGGAAAAAGCCCCGGGATATCCCAAGCTGAAAAAATGGGCCGGAGACCATATCCTGCCGACTCCTGTAGGTGTAGAAAAGATCCTCTCTCTCTATGGTGAGATGAAACGTAAAAACGTGGTCATGGCCGATATGGGAGGCGCCACTACCGATCTATTCTCCAATATCATCGGAGAGTATAACCGGACTGTAGCCGCTAATATCGGGATGAGTTATTCAATAGGACAGATCTTCAAAGAGGCCGGGGAAGAGGAGGTGGCAAGGCGCCTGGAAGCACCCCTAAGTGCTGAGGTGGCACGCCGGTACTGCGGGAACAAGATGCTCTATCCCACCCGCCTTCCTGAAGAAGAGTGGGAGATAGAAGTGGAACAGCACATGGCCGTTCTGGGCCTGCGTCTTGCCTGGGAGCAGCATCAGAAGACTAATTTCCGGATTCTGCGTGTAGGATTTCTTGACCGGAGGAGACGGGACGAGAATTTCGATCCCTTCTCGGAGGTCCTTGCCATAAGAGATACGCCGAAATCCTTTCAGTTTGCCGATATCGACCTGTTTATCGGATCCGGAGGTGTTCTCTCCCATACCCGTCAGGATGCTGAAGCTGTTCATATGCTTCTGGACGGGTTCCTCCCTGAAGGGATCACGACTCTGGCTGTAGACAAGGGCTTCCACAGCCCCCATTTTGGTATCCTTAGTACGCTTACCCCCACCGAAGCCCTGGATGCCTTCGTCGAGTCGAGCCTCAGGGAGATAGCTTATGTCTTGGCTCCCACCGGGAAGGTCTACGATGAAAAAAAGAGCGCCCTGACTCTCATCCGGGAAGAGGGGGCTGTCTCTACTGAAGTCGCATGGGGTTCTCTGCTCTTTTATCCCCAGGGGCTCAAAGCCAGAGTCATCCCGGCCAAAAACGTCTCTCTGGACAAAAACGGTAACGAAGTCACCATCGATTCCGCTCTTCCCGTGGTCATAGACTGCCGGGGGCGGGGACGCTTCTTCAACGGGAAACCGTTCACTTCCTATGTCACTCTTTATCAGGGGGAGGCAGAACCCGGTGAGGAGGCTCCTCTCGAACATGTCTCTTTGGAACAAGATATCAAGGCTGACGTCCCTCGCAGGATGCCCTACAAAGGAGAGGTCCTGGTAAAAGCAGGAGATGAGGTCCATCCTGAGACTCCCGTAGGAGAAAACAATATGACTCCTCCGCGGATCTTCATGGTAGATCTCAGAAGGCTTCTGGGATATGACATCAAGGCTGAAAAAGAGGAGCTTCTGGCAGGGATCACGGTTCGGGAAAACGACATCGTCTCTACTAACCAGACAGTCTTTGACGGAAAGATCGGAAAAAAACATCACGTTTTGAAGACTCCTGTCCGTGGACGTGTCCTGGCTGTAGAGGAAAACGGTATCCTCGTCCTTGAGGAGATCCAGGACTACTCCACAAAACCTGTGAAAATCCCCCTGGCCTCTCTTCTCAATATCAGGCCGAGGCATATGAAGGGGTATCTTAGTGTAAAAGAGGGAGATTTCATCGAAAAGGGAATGCACCTTGTGAAACTGTCTTCAGAGACTCTTTACATGCGGGAATCTCCCGGACTGAAAGCTCCGGTTACAGGGATCGTGAAAAAAATAGACCATGAAGAGGGAAGTGTGACAATACAGTATGATTTCAAACCTCTGATCACCTATGCCTTTGTCCGGGGGCGTGTCAAAGAGATCGTTCCGGGCTATGAAGTCATTATCGAGGCAAAAGGACACCGTCTGACGGGGCGTATAGGGTTCGGGCATGAGCATTGGGGAGAAGTCGCTCCCTGGGAAGTAAGCGAAAAAGAGGGGAAGATCCTCTTTTTGGACGGAGAAGTAACGCTGGACCATCTCAAGGCCTGCCGTGAAAAAAGCGTAAGAGGGCTTGTCGCTCCTTCCATGGTCCTCTCTGACTGGCGCACTTTCATGGGGGAAGAGCTGGGAAGCGCCATCACCGGGGATGAGGGGCTCGGGTTCACCCTTCTCCTTACCAGGGGATTCGGACAGGGTTCATTCAGCAAAGAGACACGCGCTTTCCTTGAGAAGTATTCAGGAGAGGCAGGCAGTATCATCGGGCGGACACAGATCAGAGCCGGGGTAATCCGGCCTTTCCTCCTTATCAACAGCTGACCATCCTTCGTTGACTTTTCAAACGGCCTGTGATATGATTTCGGTGGGGTCAGAAGGGCCCCGCCGTTATTTAAACGAGGGAGGGCTCATGGCTGTTTCAATCCAAAACCATACACTTTCCAACGATTCGCCGTTTTTTCTCATCGCCGGCCCATGTGTCATCGAAGGGGAGAAAATGGTGCTCGATATTGCCGAGGATCTTCAGAAGATCTGCAGGGACAGAGGCATATTTTTTATCTTCAAAGCCTCTTTCGATAAAGCCAACAGGTCATCAATAGAAAGCTACCGCGGACCCGGCCTGGAAGAGGGCCTCCGCATCCTGCAAAAGGTCAAGGATGAGCTTGGACTCCCGGTGGTCACGGATATCCATACAGAGGAACAGGCCAGAGCTGCTGCACAAGTGGTCGACATGATACAGATCCCCGCATTTCTCTGCCGTCAGACTGACCTTCTCCTGGAAGCGGGAAAGACCGGAATCCCCGTCAATATCAAAAAAGGACAGTTTTTAGCTCCCTGGGACATGACCCATGCCGCTGCAAAAGTGGCCTCCACGGGAAATGAAAGGATCCTTCTCACCGAAAGAGGAGCAAGTTTCGGCTACAATAACCTGATCACAGATATCCGCTCTCTGGTGGTGTTGCGTCAGATGGGATATCCGGTTATTTTCGACGCCACCCACAGTGTCCAGCAGCCTGGCGGGCTGGGAGGGCGAAGCGGGGGAAACCGTGAATATGTCTTTCCCCTGGCCAAAGCCGCCCTCACTGCCGGTATCGCAGGACTCTTTATGGAAGTACATCCCGACCCGGACAAAGGACTCTCCGACGGGCCCAATATGGTTCCTCTGAGGGACCTTCCCGGCATGCTCGATTTTTTCAAAAAACTCGATACCCTTGTCAAGGAGGAGAGTCTATGAAAGAGGCAGCCCGGCGCGTTCTGGATGTGGAACTGGAGGCTTTGAAGAGACTCTACGACAGGATCGACAATCGCTTTTTCCATGCGGTGACCCTGCTGGCCTCGGTCAAGGGAAGTGTCGTCATCACCGGAATGGGCAAGTCGGGGCTTGTGGGCCGAAAGATCTCGGCGACCCTGGCCAGTACCGGGACCCCGTCCTTTTTTCTTCATCCGGCCGAAGCTTCTCATGGTGACCTGGGTATGATCCGCCGGGAAGACTTGGTCATCGCGATCTCCAACAGCGGTGAGACAGAAGAACTCATCAAGATCCTGCCGACTCTTAAACGCATGGGCGTCCCTCTCATAGCTATTACCGGGAAAAAGAACTCTACCCTGGCCCGATACAGCGACGAAGTCCTGGATATCTCTGTGGAGAAGGAGGCCTGCCCCCTGAACCTGGCCCCTACAGCTTCCACAACGGTCACTCTCGTCCTCGGGGACATGCTGGCTATCACCCTTCTTGAAGAGAAGGGGTTTAAAGCCGAAGATTTCGCTCTCTACCACCCCGGCGGAGCTTTAGGGAAAAAACTTCTGCTTACCGTGGCCGATCTCATGGTCACAGGAGAAGGCATCCCGCGGGTCTCACCGGAGACACCGCTGAAAGAGGCCATCTATGAGATCTCCTCCAAAGGGAAGGGGATGACCACCGTTGCAGATGATTCAGGACGTCTTTTGGGTATCTTCACCGACGGAGATTTCAAACGTTTTCTGCAGACCCATGACTCTCTCAATCAAATCCTTATGAAAGATATCATGATCCGCCACCCCAAGACCATCACCGAGGACAAGTTAGCTGCTTTTGCCCTCAAGAACATGGAAGACTATAATATCACATCTCTTGTCGTAGTGGACGATTCCGAGCATATCGAAGGCGTTATCCATATTCATGACATTCTCAAAGCGGGGATCTTATGACATTTGAAGACCAGCTCAGAAAGATCAGGCTTATCATCTTCGATGTGGACGGTGTCCTTACCGACGGCTCTCTCTATCTGGATGACGAAGGAAGAGAATATAAGGCGTTTCACTCCCGCGACGGGCTGGGTATGAAAATGCTTCTCGCGAAGGGGATCATCCTCGCTATTGTGACAGGGCGAAAATCCCGCCTTGTAGAAAAGAGGGCCCGGGACCTGGGGATCACCGAGGTCTACCAGGGAATCAAAGACAAACTCTCTGTCTATGAGGAGTTGAAAGCCAAATATCATCTTCAGGATGACGAGACAGCTTGTGTGGGAGACGATATCCCCGAGTTGGAGGTCTTCAAGCGTGCGGGTATCGCTTTTACCGTCTCCGATGCCCACGAACTCATGTTGCAGGAAGCCGATTATGTGACAAACCTTCCCGGAGGACGGGGAGCGGCCCGTGAAATCACCGATCTTATTATGAAGGCCCATGACTGGGACCCTTTTATACCCTGACATCAACGAGGAGGAACAGAGATGAAAGAGCTGCCAAAATATTACGGCGGATTGGATTCAGAGAAAAAATGGCAACGTTTCTGGGAAGAGGAGAATATCTTTTCATACGAAGGGAAAGGGGATAAGCCCGTCTATTCAGTAGACACTCCTCCCCCCACGGTCTCGGGACAGCTGCATATCGGCCATGTCTTTTCCTATACCCAGGCTGAGATCATGACGCGATACAAACGCATGCGGGGTTACAATGTCTTCTATCCCTTCGGGTTTGATGACAACGGGCTTCCTACCGAGCGCCTTGTGGAGAAAAAGCTGAAAAAAAGCGCCTCCTCCATGGACCGCGAAGAGTTCATCTCTCATTGTCTTGAGGTCTCTGCTGAAGTAGAAGCGGAATTCAAGACTCTCTGGCAAAGCCTGGGTTTCTCGGCTGACTGGAATCAGCTCTATTCCACCATCGATGAGCGTTCACGCCGGATCTCCCAGCGTTCGTTTATCGATCTTTTTGAAAAGGGCTATGTGGTCCATAAGGCTACCCCGGCGCTCTATTGTCCCCATTGCCGGACTACTGTGGCCCAGGCCGAGACAGAAGACAAAGAGTTCGATTCGGAATTCGTGGATATCGCCTTTACGCTGGAAAACGGAGAGGAACTGATCATCTCCACCACGCGCCCGGAACTCCTTCCGGCGCTGACCGCTGTCTTCGTCCATCCGGATGACCCCAGGTATAAAAAGGCCCACGGGATGACTGTCCGCCCTCCGCTTTTTGATATCGATGTGACTATCCGTCCCGATGAAAAAGTAGATCCTGAGAAGGGCTCCGGGGCGGTCATGTGCTGTACCTTCGGAGATTCCACCGATGTGGAATGGTATCATACCCACAACCTGGAGCTGCGCCAGGCCATCGACGAAAACGGCCGCATGAATACCCTGGCGGGCCCCTACGAGGGGATGAAGATCAAAGAGGCGCGAAAAGCCATCATAAACGACCTGGAAGAGGGCGGTTTCGTACGTGGGAAACGCCATGTCACCCATCCTGTAAACACTCATGACCGTTGCGGGCGGGAGATGGAGTTTATCGTTAAAAAACAGTGGTTTATCAAGATCCTCGAGCATAAAGAAGAGCTTATCCGGCTGGCTGATTCCATCAAATGGTACCCTGAATTCATGAAAGAGCGTTATATCCATTGGGTCTCCAATCTCAAATGGGACTGGGGGATCT
>ERZ795053.4416-NODE-4416-length-15239-cov-20.578043_pt1 | contig 15239 bp, 8 predicted proteins | sample MGYA00375137_ERZ795053 | MGnify/ENA primary metagenome ERZ795053 (study PRJEB30182, sample SAMN05720284) | activated sludge metagenome | isolation source: Anaerobic digester | place: Hong Kong | collected 2014-12-17 ... | reverse complement strand
GGCGCGAACAGCGCACGTGCATTGATGACATCGCACTGTTCCGCAAGCGCGCCAATCAACCGCCGGCCGTCACCGCAACGCTGTCGCCGGCGCGTGTGCCTGGCGGGCAGGCCGTGCAGGCGTTTGCCGTCGCCGGCGACGATCCCGACGGCGCCATCGCCCGTGTGCTCTGGGAGTTCGGCGATGGCACGCGCGCGCTGAGCGCGTCCGGCACGCGGCGCGTCGCCGCAACCGGCCGCTTCACCGCCACCGTGCGCGTGGCCGACGACGAGGGCGCCGTGGCCGTGCGCACCGTGCGTTGGGAAGCGCTCGATGCGTCTGCCCCCACCCTCGCGGTTGCGTGGCCGGCGGCGGCACGCACGACGGTCGCGTCGCCGACCTTGCTCCTGACCGGCACGGCCGGCGCCACCGTGACGAATGTCGGCGTCAGCAGCGATCGTGACGAAGCGGTTGCCGCCGACGGCACGGCGCAGTGGCAGGCGCTTCTCCCGCTGCATCCGGGCGCCAACCGCATCCTCGTCCAGGCGATCGATGCAGACGGCCGCATTGCCACCGACGAACGGATCGTGCGCTATGTGCCGCCGGGCCGGCTGGCGCTGCGTGATGTCGACTCGCCCCCTACTGCCGTGCGCTGGGAACCGCTGGAGATCACCTTCGACCTTGCCAACTCGGCCGCCACCCACCCGCATCTGCCGTACGAACCCACACCGCGGCCCGGCCTCGGCTGGGTCGACGGTGTCAGCGTCGACGTGCACTTCACGCCCGACGCGTGGCAGACTGTCTACACGCGGCCGGCCTTCCGCCAGCAACGCTACGACCGCGCGCTGAAAGATGGCCGAGAGTGGCTCTATCCCGCCGGCGACCCGGTGTGGACAGTGCGCTTTGCGCCGCCGCTGACGGGCACGTGGCAGTATCGCATCGAAGCGCGTGAGGCCAGAGGCGTGGCGGCGTCGGCGGTCTACTCGTTCACGGCATCGGCCGCGCTGGGTGCCGAGAATCACGGACCGATCGCCGTTGCCGCCGCCGACACACGCTACTTCGAGTTCGCCGACGGCACGCCTTTCCTCGGAGCCGGCCTCGGCACGGGATTCGACGCCGGACGCTTTTCCTACGCTGCGACCGATCTCTTCGACACCGTTGGCGAGGGCAACCAGAACTTCTTCCGCTGGTGGCTGGGCGGCGCGATCTGGGGCTCGGCGTGGCAGCCGTGGCGCTCGCGTACGCTGGAGCCCGACGGCTACGTGCCCGCCACCGGGCTCACGCTCGATCGCGCCTACGGCGACGGCCTGGCTTCCCTGCGTCTCGACCGCGCCAACCCCATCATGTTCTATGGCTTCGACTCGGGCTGGTCGGGGCTGGTCGATGGGCGCAGCTATCGCCTGCGCGTGCGCTGGCGCACGGAAGGGATCGACAGTCCCGTCGATCCGGCGATGCCCTACGGCGTGGCGCTCAAGTTCACCGGCTGGCCCGAAGTGGGCAAGACCGTCGCTGAACCTGCCCTCATCGCGCATGTCCATGGCGACACGCCCTGGCACGTGGCGGAAGCGGACTTCACGGCGGCCGGCTTTTTCCCAGACCAATACCTGTCGCTCGTCTTCGAGAACGCGGCAGACGGCGCCGCCTACGTCGATGCTGTCACGTTACAGGAAGTGCACTCCGACGGCACGCTCGGTCCGCAGTTGCTGCGGTCGCCGCGCGCAAACAGCCACCTGACCTTCGACGACCGCCGCGCCGCAGGCATCGACGCCGTCTTGCGCGAAGCGAACGAGCGCGGCATCTACTTCAAGCTGGTCATCAGCGAGAAGGACGAGTGGCTCGTCAACCACCTGGGGCCGGAGGGGCTGCCCGATCCGCTGGGTGGCAACTTTTTCAATGGCGCCGGCACGCCGGCGCACTGGCTGCATGCCGCGTACTGGCGTTATCTGTCGGCGCGTTACGGCGCCTTCCGTGCGGTGCACTCCTGGGAACTGGTCAACGAGACGGCGCCCGGCTTTGGCGATGCCTTTGTGCTGGCGGCCGACCTGGCACGCACGGCCGCGGCCGACGGCAACCCCCATCTCGCCTCGGTCTCCACCTGGGCCACGCTGGCCGAAGATGCCTGGCTGCATCCCGCCGCCGCACCGATCGGCTACGTCGACTTTCACGCCTACGTCAACGGCACCGGCTGGATCGAGCCCAAGGACGAACTAACCGCCGACAGCGCCCGCTTCTTTGCCGACTATGATCAGGCGGCGCTGGCGGCCGGCTTCGGCAAGCCCGTCGTGTGGGGCGAACTGGGCATCGACGGCACGGCGACCACGGACGAGGAGGATCCGCGCCTGGCGGGGGATGTCGCCGGCGTGTGGCTGCACAAGCTGACCTGGGCGCGGCTTGGGCCGGGCGGCGTCTACCCACTCTACTGGTACACGGACAACATCTTCGCCCATGCGCTGCATCCCATCTTCGGGGCGTGGCGGCGCTTCATGGAAGACATTCCCCTGACCAACGGACGCTACGAAGACGCGGCCGCCACCGTCACCAATCCCGACCTGCGCGTGCTGGGGCAGAAGGACACGACCGGCGGCCGGGCGCACCTGTGGATCGACAACCGCCATCACACGTGGCGCGCGGTCGTCGACGGCGTGGCCATTGCGCCGGTCAGCGGCGGCGTCACCGTGGCCATGGGCGAGCCGTATGCCCGCTATCGGGTCGAGTGGTTCGACACCGTAGACGGGCTGCCGACGACGACGGAGACGGTCATCGCCGACAGCCGCGGCTTTGTTGTGCTCTCACTGATGGATCTGGCAACCGATATCGCGGTCAAGTTGGAGCGGCAATGAATGGCGCGGCAGGCAGCCGCTAATGCACCGGATAGCCGCCGAACTCGCGCACGGCCTCGTACATGGCCACCAAGTTCGCGATGGGCGTACTGGGCTGCACGTTGTGGATCGTGTTAAAGACGAAGCCGCCGCCCGGCCCAAAGATGCGCATACGCTCGCGCACCTCGGCGCGCACGTCGTCCGGCGTGCCGTTGGGCAGCGTCTGTTGCGTGTCGACGCCGCCGCCCCAGAAGGTGACGCGCTCGCCAAACTGGCGCTTCAACTCGTGCGGGTCCATCATGGCCGCCGAGCACTGCACGGGGTTCATGATGTCAAAGCCGGCGTCCAGGAAGTCGGGGATGAGCGCCATGACCGAGCCACACGAGTGGATGAAGGTCTTCCACGTGGTGTTGGCATGCACCCAGTCGTTGACGCGGCGGTGGAAGGGCTGGTAGAGCGTGCGGTACGCCTTGGGTGAGATGAAGGGGCCGCGCTGCGTGCCGAAGTCCGTGCCGGTGACGAAGATGATGTCGACGCGCTCGCCCACCGCAGCGTGGAGCTTAGCCAGGTTCTCCAGCGCAATCTCGCACTGGCGTTCGAAGACGGCGTAGATGTAGTCCTGGTTGGCTGCCGTGGCCATGTACCAATCCTCGATGGCGCGGATGCCGCGCGGCATTTCCTTGAGCCAGGCAGCGGGTACCAGCGCGATGTCGCCAAAGCCCGTGCCGCCAAAGTCGGCGAAGATGGCGCGGTCGCTCTCGTTGCGGAGGCGTTCGGCCTCGACGCGGAAGTACTCGAGATCGACGTCGCTGATCGGGCCGAACTCCTGCAAGTTGTCCTCGGGGTCGAGGTTGTCGTAGTCGACCTCACCCTGGCGCACGATGGCATCGAAGTAGAAGCCGTTCTTGGGCATGTGGCCCGACGGCGCCACCGACTTGTCGCCTTCCGGGTACATGAGGATGCTGCCGTCCGGCTCCGGGTCGGTGTTGAAGCCTTCGGGCACTAGCACGGGCGTGCCGTCGAAGTGCGTCCACGGCTTCCACGCGCTGTCGTTGCGAAAGCCGAACATGGTGCGCGGATGGCGCAGGCCCACGACGTCGACACCCAGCGCATCGGCCAGGTCGTTCCTGATCTCGCCCAGCATCTGGTAGGGCTCGATGACCTTCACCGGCGTGCCCGGCGCGTCAAGCCCCAGTGCCTGGCGCAACTTGTAGACCATGGTGACATTCATGCCCGTCACCAGGCTGCCGCCCAGGTCGAGCGGGATGCGGTCGGCTTCCTCATGGTTGATGGCGAGACGGACGCGTTCTCTGGAATTCATGGCGTTGCTCCTGTGGTGACGTTGCGGGGGAGATCGGTGCTTTCCAGCATACCAGATACTGCCGGCCCAGTGAGTGACACATGCCATCTTTTCATCGGGTCGCCTGCCTCAAGAAACAAACGCCCGGTGGCAGCCAGCCACCGGGCGTTCTCTCTGGGAGAATCTTCCCGGAAGCTCAGAGCTTCCGGGAAGATTTTGAGGTGAACCTTGTCTCAGTTCCCGCAGGGCGCCACGTTGCGCCAGTTGGCGATCGTGTCGTTCACCGTCTGCACGCCGGTAGCCCCATAGTTGAGCGTAAGCGTGCGGTTGGCGATCTCCTCGCAGGCGCCGCCCTTCTCCACGAAGTCCCATGAACCGAGCGTGTACTTGTATTCGATCTGCGTGCCTTCCTTGCCCGTGAAGGTGATCGTCCAGACATTGCCGCCTGCCGGCGCCAGGCTGACGGCGCCGGGATTCCACTCCGGATAGCCGCCGTCGAGACGGTTGAGGGAGCCGGCGATGAAGACGGTAGCGTCGGCGGGCGTCGTGGCCGGCGCGGTCACGCTAAAGTTCAGCGTCACCGTGCGCAGCGCCGCCGTGCCGGTCGCTTCGTTGGAAACCCCCGAACGGTTGAAGGATGTATCGACCGCCTGCACGACGTAGAAGTAGCTCTGGTTCTCTTCCACCGACGTGTCCATGTAGGCGGTGGCGCCGGTGACGGTGGCGATGCGGGCGTAGGGGCCGCCGGCCGTGCTGCCGCGCAGCACCTCATAGCCGTGTAGCGCCACATCGTCGGTCGACGCGTCCCACGCCAGCGCGATGCCGGCCGGTGAACCGCTGACCACCTGCAGGTTGCCCGGCACGGAGGGCGCCGTGGTGTCGCCGCTCGCGTTGACGGTCAGCTTGCCCGGGTTGCCAGGCGCCGCATCCGCTGCGACCGGCCCGCTGAGATCGGCGTAGAGCCACGTGCGCCCGCCGTTGGTGCTGTAGCGGTAGACGTAGTCGAAGCTGCCCGTCTGCTCCGGCAGCAGGCTGGCGACGAATTCGTCGTTGTTGCCGGCGTCGACGTTGAAGGACGCATCGACCCACGTCCAATCCACGTTGCCGGCCGGGTTGCTGCCCGCCGGGCCAAAGCCAAGCTGGGCCATGAGCGTGGGCGTGGCGCCGGGTGCGTTGGTGACGCCGTCGATCCACACCTGGCCATAGGCGTTGTCGGTGCGATTGACGGTGCTGATCGTGTGATTTATTGTCGGCGGCCATTGCAGATTGGCCCAGCCGATCTGGTAGCTCGGTACGGCCGATGCCTCGTTGGAGGCGGCGCCTACGTTGCCGGCCGCGTCAACGGACTTGACGACGTAGAAGTACGCCTGGGCATTGGTCAGGCCGCTGTCGGTGAAGGTGGTGCCGCTGCTCTCGCCGGCCAGCACGTAGCCGCCGCCCGTCACCGGGCTGCGGTAGATGCGGTAGGAGGCCGCGTCGCTTACCGCGCTCCACGCCAGCGTCACCTGGCGATCGCCGGCCGTGGCCGTCAGGTTGGCGGGCGCCACCGGCGCCACGAGGTCCTGTCCGGCCGCAGGCAGCAGGATCACTGCGCCCAGCGGCGGCAGCGTGACGTTGAGCACGCCGTTCGCTGCCGTGTAGGTCACCGGAGCCAACTGCGGCACGCGGTAGAGTACTTCCTGGAGCCGGACGTTGGCGGGCAACATGCCGTTCAGCGGGATGGCGAGCGTCTGCGGCGTGCTGTTGCGGTTGATGGCGACCACGGCGGCCTGGTCGGGCGTGCGCAGGAGGTAGGCCATGGTGCGGTTGGCGTCGTCGGTCAGCAGGAAGGTCATCTCGCCGTTGCGGAAGACCGGGTTCTGCCGGCGCAGGCTCGTCAGCGTGGCGTAGTGGCGGAAGAGGCGCTGATCGCCGCCCGCGCCGGCCGGCCCGACGCCCGTCCACGGGAAGGTGCGGCGGTCGTCCGGGTCGTCGTCGCCGTTGAGGCCGATCTCGTCGCCGTAGTAGATGGTCGGCGCGCCGGGGATCGTCATCTGCACGACGGCCGCCAGCATGAGCCGCGCCTTGCCTTCGGCGAGGTTGGCGGCGTTGAACTCGCGATCCTCGCGGTTGCGCTCACCCGGCGTCAGCGCCCACAGGATGCGCTGCGTGTCATGGCTGCCCATGAGGTTGAGCAGGGTGTAGTAGGCGGCGTCCGGGTAATCCTCGCGCACGGAGATGAGCTTTTCGGCAAAAAGGCTCGGCGGCTGATTGCTCTGGCCGTCGTCCACAAAGCCCTTGTCGTCGACCTTGCCGAAGAAGCCCAGGATCGCATTGCGGAAGCGGTAGTTCATGGCCGTGTCGGCCTGGTCGCCCAGCACCTTGGGCAGCACCTCGAACTTCTTCCACAACTCGCCGATGATGGGAGCGTCGGGCTTGGTCGCCTTGACCGCGGCGCGGAAGGAGGGCCAGAAGTCGGCCGGGAAGGAGCCGTCGCCCATGACGTCGAGACGCCAGCCGGCCGCGCCCAGGTTGAGCCAGTAGCGCGCCACGGCATCGTTGGCGGCGTAGACCAGGTCGCGCACTTCCGGGTTGTACTTGTCGAGCACCGGCAGGCTGTCGAAGCCAAACCAGGCGTCGTAGGTCATGGTGTTCGGGCCATCCGGTCCGGCACAGGGACCGCCGGCCATGGCGCGGAAGGTGAACCAGGTGCGATAGGGTGAGTCGACGCTTTCGCACGCGCCGACCGTGGCGAAGTGGCCGTAGCGGTCAAAGTAGGCGCTGTCCGAGGAGACGTGATTGAAGACGCCGTCGAGCACGATGCGGATGCCCTGTTGCTCGGCCAGCTTGACCAGTTGCTGGAATTCCTGGTTGCTGCCGAAGAACTTGTCAACCTGGTAGTAGTCCTGCGTGTCGTAGGCGTGGTTGGAGCCGGCTTCGAAGATGGGGTTCAGATAGATGACGTTTACGCCCAGCGCCTTGAGGTAATTCAGCCGCTGCATGATGCCGCGCAGGTCGCCGCCGAAGTAGTCGCGGCCGCGCGGGGCTTCGTTGCACGGCTGCGCCGCGTTCTGGTAGGCGCGGCAGTAGCCTTCGGGCAGATCGCCCCAGTTCTTGATGATGATCTGATCCAGCGATTCGGGCGGGAAGCCGTAGCGCGGCTCGTTGCCGCTGGGGTTGTTGTTGGATCGACCGTCGCGGAAGCGATCCGGGAAGATCTGGTAGACGACGGCGTTCTGCATCCACGAGATGGGTTGGAAGGCCGGGTCGTAGACGGTGATGGCATAGCCGTTGTCGCGCACGCCGGGTCGCGCTTCGCCCCAGCCGCCGTTGCGGAAGTCGTCGTCGTCGTAGAAGGCCGTCGCCGTGCCGTCCTGTACGATGAAGCGATAGTAGAGGGTCGTCGGCACATCCGGGGTAACGGTCGTCTGCCAGAAGTCGCACACCTTGTCGGGCTGGCTGGCATCATAGCAGGAGACGCCGGAGGCCACGCGCTGCATGTCAAGGAAGCTCTGCGCGTTGGCGGTCGTGTTCCAGACGCGCACGCGCACGCCCGTCACGTCGTTGGCGTAGGTGCGGAAGCGCAGCGTCACCGTGTCGTTGGGGTTGACGGCGCCGAAGGGCACGCGATAGAGGCTGTCGTGCGAGTCGTGGCCCAGGCCGAAGTATTCGATGTTGTTGTCGGGACCGGAGCCGCCGCCCTGCACCGTGATGGTCAGGACGTTGGTGGCGCTGTCGAAGCTGAACTCTACCGTGCCGCCCGCCGGCACCGTGAAGGGGATGTTGGCGCCACCTTGCACGCCGCCCTGGCCGAAGTTTACATCCCAGCTTTCGTTGAGCGCGACCTTGGCCTCGTAGCTGCCGGCCGGGATCTGGTCGGTGCTGAAGGTGTAGGTGCCGTCGCCGTCGACATCTTGCAGCCAGGAGCGCAGGCAATCGGGCTGCCAGTCGCCGGCACAGCCGATTTCGCTCTGGAAGGAGCCGGGCACGGAGGCGATGACGCTGTTGCGGTTGCTGGTGACCCAGTTCGACTTGTGGTCATAGAAGAACTTGACGTTGTCGCTGTTGCTCAGGTTGAGCGCGATGTTGGCGCCACCCGGCACTGCGTTGGCGCCGTAGTTCTCGTCCCACGTGCCGTTGAGCGCGGCCTTGTATTCGTAGCTGCCGGCGGGCAGGGCGAAGGTTGCCTGCCAGACGTCGTCGTCGGCGTCGAAGAGTAGCGCGCTGTTTGCGCACGCCGGGTCCCAGTCGCCTGGGCAGCCGAGCTCGCTTTGCAGGGAACCGGCGATGACAACACCTGTGGGGGGCGGCGTATTGGCCGCCAGTGAGATCGGTGCTGGTGCCAGCGTCTCGTCGGGCGCAGGCGCCGTCGGCAGCGTGACGGGTGGGGCTGCCGGCGCCTGTGCCTGGCTAAGGCCGGCGCTGCCGGTCGTCTGGATCGCCGGCAGGAAGAGGCGGCCTGCTGCATCGGGCGCGGTGGCCGGCTCCTGCTGCCATGCCTGTGGCGTGCCGGGCGACGCGGCCGCGGGCAACGGCAGCAGCGATGCCACCATCGCCAGCAGCAAGAGCAGATAGGTCAGCTTTCGTTTGCTCATAGGTTATTTCTCCTTTGAAATGGATAGAAAACGGCGCGCGTAGTGCGTCGCTGCGCGTGCGCGCCGCGGGTTCTCTCACAGGATCGGGTTGCAGCCGTAGCGGGTGCGGAGTGGGTCGGTGAGTTTGAGGATAGCGTCATTGATTCGGGCTGGCTGAAAGGACACTCAACAAAACAGCAGCGCCCATTTCTGGGCGCTGCCATTATACAACCCTTATACGAAGCACTGTCAAAACGCAGGAAATTACGTTTTCGATACGTGTTCGCTTCGAAACTTACAGACGAAGCACCATTCCCTCGTTGCCCACCACATAGAGCGCACGCAGCCGGAGCTTGCCCGTGCTCTCCATGCCTGTTGACAGCACGATCTCGCCTTCCTTGCCTAGCGCGCTGAGGTCGATGCGGTGCGTGCTGCCGGCGAAGTTGAGCACGACGAGCAGCCGTTCGTCGCCATGCGTGCGCGTGTAGGCGAAGAGATTCTCCACGCCCGTGTCGACCGCGGCATAATCGCCGACAGTCAGCGCGGCCGATGACTGGCGCAGGGCGGTGAGCGCGCGGAAGAAGCTGAGCATAGAACGCGGATCGCCACTCTCCACGGCCACGTTGCGCTGCGCGTAGTCAGGCGCAAGGGGCAGCCAGGGCTGGACGCCCGGCGCCGCAAAGCCGGCATTGGGCGATGCGTCCCACTGCATGGGCGTGCGTTCGGGGTCGCGACCGACAATGTGCGCAATCTCTGGCTGGTTGACCGCCGGCGGATCCTGGACAAACTCGGGCGGGATCGGGACATTCTCCATGCCGAGTTCGTCGCCGTAGTAGCAGGTGGGCGTCCCGCGCAGCGTGAGCAACAGCATTTGCGCCACGCGTGCCTGCGCCGCACCCACGCGCGTGGCGACGCGGTGCTGGTCATGGTTGCCCAGCACCCAGTTCGGCCAGCCACCCGCCGGCAGATCGGCTTCGTATTGATCGACGAGCCGGCGCACGGTTTGCGCCTCCCACGGCGCCAGGATCAGTTGGAAGTTGAAGGGCAGGTGCACCTCGTCGAAGTCGGCGCCGTAGTAGGTCATCAACTGTTCGTTGTGCAGGTAGATCTCGCCGACCATCATGCGGTCGTCGTACTCATCGAGCAGGGCGCGCATGCGGCGGATGACGTCGTGCACCTCGGGCTGGTCCTGCGTGTAGATGTGTTGCAGGCGGAAGTGCGGGTTGACGCCATCCCAGTTCGGATCCTCCGGCTCGTCGCGCAATTCGGCGTCCTTGATCATGAGCCAGATCACGTCGACGCGGAAGCCGTCCACGCCGCGCTCGAGCCAGAAGCGCATCTCGCCGAGCATGGCCTCCAGCACGGCGGGGTTGCGATAGTTGAGTTCCGGCTGCTGCGTGACGAACTGGTGCAGGTAGTACTGGCCGGTTTGCTCGTCGAGCGTCCAGGCCGGACCGCCGAAGAAGCTCGTCCAGTTGTTGGGCGGGCCGCCGTCGGGCGCGGGGTCGCGCCAGATGTACCAGTCGCGCTTGGGGTTGGTGCGGCTGCTGCGGCTTTCCTGGAACCACGGGTGCTCGCTGGAGGTGTGGTTGGGCACCAGGTCGAGGATCAGCTTCATGCCGCGCGCGTGGACGTCCGCCAACAGCGCGTCGAAGTCGGCCAGCGTACCGAACATGGGATGGATGTCCGTGTAGTGGGCCACATCATAGCCGAAGTCGTGCATGGGCGACGGGTAGATGGGCGAGAGCCACACCGCGCCCACGTTCAGGCTTTGCACGTACTCCAGCCGCTGGCGGATGCCGGGCAGGTCGCCGATGCCGTCGCCGTTGCTGTCCTGGAAGGAGCGCGGGTAGATCTGATAGATGATGCCGGTTTGCCACCAGTGAAAGTTACCGTTCATGATCTCTGTCCCCCTTGAAACATATTGATAGCGGTGCTGGCGTTTTAATCACTCAGTTCTTGAAAGTGGGCTTCAAACCACTTCAGTAGTTCGAGAATGCTCATGGGTTTGTCCGGCTGGACATCTTGCTCGTCCACAACGTGAACGTGATAGGGGAAGTTGTCCAACTCGGGATGATCCGGGGTGCTGTCCCACCGGCGACGCAAGACTTTCCTGGCGCCATCCATCCATTGATGACGATAGTCAACCGTTTTGATTGCCTCGACGTCCAGCACAAAGTACTCGGCAGCTTCCAGGAAGTCGCCGTTGACGAGTGTTGCGCGCAGCCGGAGGTAACCGTCATCGGAGTTTGTCCAGACACGGAGGACGTGGAAGTTCTCCAGGACTGGGCTGCTGACAAGTGCAAGCTCAATCTCCGCCACATAGGAAGCTGGTTCGATCACGTTGCACTTTCGCCGCGGAGAATGTGCAGCCGTGCCCGAATGCGATTTCGCATCTTGCAGAACGCGTTCCATTCCATGTAATCGGCGCTGTCGGACAACTCGCCACTTTGGAATTGCTGCCAGAACTCGTCAGATGACAGCTTGTGCGCTGTCTCAAAACGGCGCAATTCACCCTCTATGCGTTGCAGATCGGCCTCATCTCGCTCAACCTGGCGTTCAACGATCTTGCGCAGCGCATTGTCGATGAACGAGTCGTGAAATCCTGCTGCATAGAGTGATTGAAGGTTATCGAGCACTTGCATCGTCATGGCATCGATTCTCACCAGAAGTTCTAGAGCCGCTGCTCGTTCCCACGAACAGTTCAAACATCGGTCTTCATAGTATATCAGATTCGCATCTTCATCCACGGCGCCGAGTTGTGGAAGTTCGCCACCGCGCTGCCCGGCGGGTTGATGGTGTCGCACGCCTGGCGCAGCTCGTCGGAGAGCGTCATCTCCAGGATGGGCAGCACGTGTTCCAGTTGCGCCACGGTGCGCGGGCCGTAGAGCGGCGCGGTGATGCCCGGCTGCTCCTTCACCCACAGCAGGCCGAGCTGCGCCGGCGGGATGCCGGCCGCTTCCGCCAGCGCCACGAAGCGATCGCCCGCGGCGATGCCCGCCGCCGAGACGCGCTCGGCGTAGATGCCGCCACGCAACGCCGCCCGCGACTCCGGCGGGAAGGCGGTTGCGTCGCGGTAGCGCCCCACGAGGATCCCGGCCGCCAGCGAACCCCACGGCAGCAAGCCCAGCCCATATTTTTGGGCCAGCGGCGCCAGTTCGTTCTCCATGCGCCGGTCGAGCAGGTTGTAGGGCGGCTGCTCGGAGACGAAGCGTGCAAAGCCGCGCTGCCCGCTCACCATGAGCGCCTCCATTATCTGCCACGCCGGGTGCGTCGTCGTGCCGATGTAGCGCACCTTGCCGTCGCGCACCAGCATGTCCAGCGCGTAGAGCGTCTCCTCCACGGGGATCTCCGGCGAGGGGCGGTGCAACTGGTAGAGATCGATGTGGTCGGTCTGCAAGCGGCGCAGCGACGCCTCGCACGCGGCCAGGATGTGGCGCCGAGAGTTGCCGCGATCGTTCGGGCCCGGTCCCACCGGGTAGTGCACCTTGGTGGCGACGACGACTGCGTGCCGGTTGCCGCGCTCATGCAGCCAGTGGCCGATGAAGCGCTCGCTGTCGCCACCCGAGTAGCTGTTGGAGGTGTCGATGAGGTTGATGCCACCCGCCACAGCGCGATCGAGGATGGCGTGCGCCGTCGCTTCCGGCAGCGGGTTGGCGAAGTTATCGGTGCCCAGCCCGAGCGGGGCGACCTTGAGGCCGGTGCGGCCAAGCGTGCGGTAGTTCATTGTCTGCGTTCCAGTCGATCAACAGGACAGAGAAAGGGCGCTTGTGAGCAGCGCGGAGATTGTCAACGAATAGTAAGCATATCCCGTTGACATTGAAAACGCCACCTGGATAAGATCAAGGTAATTCCGCTGCTGCGTGCGACCATCGCCGGGCAGGCTGATGGGACACTTTGACCGACCTCACGTGAGGCAGTTCGGGAATAGACGAATGAACGAATTGTCACCGCGTACGCCCTACTTGCAGTCCTTGCTCCCCCCTGATGCCAAGCTCCGTGTCCTGGTCGTCGACGACGATCGGGGCTTCTGCGATCTGATGGTCCGCACCTTTGAGATGATTGGTTTCGAAGGGCACGTCGCCCATGACGGGCATAGTGCCCTGGACGCGCTGCGCGCGCAAGCGTTCGACGCCGTGCTGCTCGATATTCTCATGCCCGGCGGCATGACCGGGCTGGATCTCTGTCGTGAGTTGCGCTCATTCTCCGACATCCCGGTCGTCATGGTGACGGCACTCAACCGCGCCGAGGATGTCGTGCAGTCCATCAACGCCGGCGCCGACAGCGTCATTGCCAAGCCCTTCCGCTTTCGCGAGGCACAGGCGCGCGTGCTGGCCGTACTGCGTCGCGCCGGAACCCTCAAGACGTCGCTGCCCGGTGATTCGCTGGGCGATGGCAGGCAGCAGGTCAAACGCAGCGCCAATGAAGTCACCATCGGCGGGCGGCAGCGCCTGCTGTCGCACCAGGAGTATCGGCTCTTCAATCTGCTCGCCGCCCAGGCGGACCAGCCGGTCAGCAAGGCCGAGATCTTCGAGGAACTGTGGGGAAACGGCCAGCGCGTCAACCTCAACCTGGTCGAGCGGGTCGTCAACCGCCTGCGCGCCAAGGTCGAGGACGATCCCGGCAATCCACAATACATCGTGACCTGCGCCTACGGCCATTACATGTACCGCCGGCGGGGCCGCAAAAGCTGACTTGAACGACCTCGGAAGATTGGGCATACTTCTCTGACCGGCCATTCAGCAGGATGGCTCAGAGTTTCGTCACGCGCCAAGGAGGTCCCATGCCCGAGCAAAACGCCAACATTCTGGCCGAACCCATTTGCGAAGCCATCACAGTCGTCGTGAGTACACGCGTCGGCGGCGACCCCGGCCGCGTGGTGCGGCGTCGCCTGGCGACCGCCCTGCGGCTGACGCTGGGCCGGCCCGTGACCGGCTGGCACGTGCGCCGCGTGCGCGGCAGCGACCAACCCGAATATGACATCACCCCGCCCGACGGCGAGCACCTGCCCGTCGCCGATGCGTGGGACCTGACCTACATGCTGGCCGAGCAGCCGGACATCGTCTATGCAGAGCCTTCCTTCCGTGTCCTGCAAGATGCAGAAGCCGTGCCGGCCGAGACCTTGCCCGCCGCGCCCGCCGCACAGCCGGCCGCACTGCCCGGCTTCGACTCGTGTGCCGACGATACGCCGCCCGCGTCCGTCGACCCGAACCAGCTCGACTGGGCGCCGCGTCTGGTCGACCTGCCCTGTGCGTGGGAACTGGAACCGCCGCCGCCTGCTCCCGGCTTTGCGCCCGGCCGGCGGCGCGGCAAGGGCATCCGCGTCGGCCACCCCGACAGCGGCTACCGGCGCCATCCCGACCTCTTCGAAGAGCCGGCCGGGCAGCCCGTGCGCGTGCTCACCGCGCTCGAGCGCGATTTCGTCGACAAGGACAGCAAGGCGGAGAACCCGGACGGCGGCCACGGTCTCAACACTGGTGGCGTCCTCATGAGTTCGGATGTGACGGGCTTCGTGGTCGGCGCGGCGCCCGAGGCTGAGATCGTTCCCCTGCGTGTCACGAAGCCGCGCTTTGGCCTGCCCGCGCCCGTGCTCTTTGACAGCGGCGCACGAGCGCTGCGCGATGCCATTCGCTATGCCGTGAATGAGGCGGGCTGTCACGTCATCTCCATCAGCCTGGGTTGGTTCGGCAACTGGTCGCTGCACCAGGCGATCCGCGAGGCCGTGGACAAGAACGTCATCGTCATCGCCGCGTCGGGCAACTATGTGAAGCTCGTCGTGTGGCCCGCCGCCTACCCTGAGGTGATTGCCGTGGCGGGCTGCGACGCGCAGCGCAAGCCGTGGTGGGGCGCATGCACCGGGCCGCAGGTTGCGGTGACGGGGCCGGCGGCACGCGTGTGGGTGTCAGGGTTCACCGCAGCGGGGCTGCCGGGCGCCGGGCAGAGCGACGGCACTTCCTTTGCCACGGCCATGCTCGCCGGCATTGCCGCGCTGTGGCTGGCCTATCACGGTCGCGACTATCTGCTGCACCGCTATGCCGGGCACGCAACGCTCAGCGCCGTCTTCCGCCACGTCGTGCAGACCACGTGCGACGACTTCGCCGGCGATCGGCCCAGCGGTTACGGCGCCGGTATCTACAACGCGCGGCGCATCCTCGCCACGCCGCTGCCCAGCGTCGCCGATCTGGCGTTTGCCGGCCTGGCCGCGCCCGCCGCGCCACGGCCGGTCACGCCGGTGGATACCATCGCCGCGGCCTTCCCCACCGTGCCGGAGGATGTGTTGCGCCTGCGCCTGGCCGCGCTCTTGCAGGTCGACGAAGCGGAACTGGATGCACGGCTGGCGGGCGTCGAGCAGGAGCTGCTCTTCCAGATCGCCACCAACCCGGCCCTGCGCGAGCAGCTTGGCGCGCCGGTGGTGGATGTGGCGGCGGGCGGCATGATACCGGCCGCTGCACCGGCACCCGAAGCACAGGCGACGCTCTCCGCCGCCCCGCTCTCGGACACGCTGCGCAGCCGGATCAAATAGGCAACCGCAACCACAAAGACGCAAAGAACACGAAGGGGCACGAAGAAAAGCAGAGCAATTGTGGA
>ERZ795053.4415-NODE-4415-length-15242-cov-5.201225_pt1 | contig 15242 bp, 10 predicted proteins | sample MGYA00375137_ERZ795053 | MGnify/ENA primary metagenome ERZ795053 (study PRJEB30182, sample SAMN05720284) | activated sludge metagenome | isolation source: Anaerobic digester | place: Hong Kong | collected 2014-12-17 ... | reverse complement strand
GAGCGAGCACCCTCTGGCAGCCGCCATCGTGCGCGCCGCGGACGAACGCGCGTTGAAATCGCCCGAAGCCGCGGAGTTCGAATCGGTCACCGGAAAAGGAGTGCAGGGCAAGGTTGATGGCCATAGCGTCGCCCTCGGCAACCGCGCCCTGATGGAGCAGCTCGGCGTGGACGCCGGAAAGCTCGCCGAACGCGCCGACGCGCTGCGCCGCGAGGGCCAGACCGTCATGTTCGTCGCGATCGACGGCAAGTCCGCCGGCCTGCTGGGGGTGGCTGACCCGATCAAGTCATCCACGCGCGAGGCGGTCGAGCTTCTGCACGAAGCGGGCGTGACGATCGTCATGCTCACCGGGGACAACCGCACGACCGCGGAGGCGGTCGCGCGCCAGCTCGGCATCGATCGCGTGGAGGCGGAGGTGTTGCCCGATCAGAAGGCGGAGGTGATCAAGCGGCTGCAAGGTGACGGCCGCCGCGTGGCCATGGCCGGGGACGGCATCAACGACGCCCCCGCGCTCGCCCAGGCCGAGGTGGGGCTCGCGATGGGCACGGGCACCGACGTCGCGATCGAGTCCGCCGGCGTGACGCTGGTCAAGGGCGACCTGCGCGGCATCGCCAAAACCCGATTGCTCAGCGCCCGCACGATGCGCAACATCCGCCAGAACCTGTTTTTCGCACTCGTCTACAACGCGCTGGGCATCCCGCTGGCTGCGGGCGTCCTTTACCCGGTCTTCGGTCTACTGCTTTCCCCGATGATTGCCGCAGCCGCCATGACGTTCAGCAGTGTCTCCGTCGTCACCAACGCCCTGCGCCTGAATCGCGTCGAGCTGTAGCGCGCCGCACGGTCCGCATGGCCGTCCGCTTCCTTACGGGCGCGGCTCTGTTCCCAATCATCATTCCGCATTCATCATTCGCCGTATGATCTCCACCGTCCCGTGCGTGTGCTCCGCCGCCGCGATCATGCCGCCGGCGGCGCGCACGACCGCCTGCACCTCGGGGTCCGCATCGGCTGGACAGCCCACGTGGGCCGCCGCCCGACCGTCGAGCATGTCGAGGTCGTTGAGGTGATCCCCAATGGCGAGAATCTGTTCGCGGGCGATGCCGAGATGCCGCGCCGCCTCGGCGAGTACGACGCCCTTGCCGGCCTCGCGATGCGTGATGATCACCCAGGTCGCGTTCTGCAGGATCTGCGCATCCGGAACAGCAGCCAGCAGGGTGCGCAGCTCCGCGATGAACGTCTCCGTGTGCGGCCTGGTGTTGAGATTCCACCCGACGATCAGGTCGGTATCCTGCTCAAAGTTGAACTGGTACGTCGCGCGCAGGCGTTCCAAATGCGGCGCCAACGCGGTTGTCACCTGCGGGTACATCTGCTCGAGCCGCGTCCGCATGAGCGTGTTGAACGGCTCATGCGCCACGGACCTCTCACCCGTCCAGTGAATGAACCGCTCGCCCGACAGGTACGCCACCGGCATGTTCGCCAGCCGCCGGCACGCCTGGACCATCCCCGCCTGGTTCTGAAACGACCGCCCGGAGTTCACGCACCAGCGCACGCCGCGCCGCCCGACGTCGTTGAGCACATCCACGACGTGATCCGCGAGCCAGGTGTGCGGCCCGGCGTGATCCGCGGCTGTCCCGTCGAGATCGAGACAGATCAACCGAATGCCGCGACCCGCACTTGCTCCCTGATCGCCCTGGCTCTGCGCCCTACTTGCCAATGCCCAGGTCCCCCGATGTGAGCAGCGCGTCGAAATGAAACCCGCCGCCCTCGATGTTCTCCCGCGCGCCTTCCTGGCGATCGATCACCGCGACGATCCGCTCGATCGTGCAGCCGAGCTCGGTGAGCTTCTTTGCCGCCTCGAGAACCTGCCCGCCGGTCGTGGCGATATCCTCGACCAGCAGCACGTGGTCGCCCTTGTTCAGCACGCCCTCGTAGTCGCGTTCGGTGCCGTAGCCCTTTTTCGCGTTGCGCACGATCACGAAGGGCAGCCCCGTCGCCATGGAGGCCGCCGCCGCCAGCGCCACGCCGCCGAGTTCCGCCCCTGCGATCAGCGTCGTCGCGGGCGTGCGGAATTTCGCAAACTCCTCGCCAAGCTGGCGGAGAATGTCCGGTTGCGTCTCGAACCGGTACTTGTCGAGGTAGTACGTGCTCGTCCGCCCCGAGCGGAGCACGAAGTGTCCGGTGAGGTAGGCGGAGTCCTTGATCCGTTGGATGAGTTCTTCACGTTTCATGGTCATACCGTTCCTCGGCCCCGGCGGGGCCGGATTTTGCTTTTGCCGCACCCGACTCCGGGCTGCCACCCGGGATTATTCTGGCACGCTGCTTCGCGGCAAGTTGCGAACCTCCTGCCATTGGCGAACGAGCACAAGCGCCCGGCTCTCCATGTGGGACCGACTTTCCAGTCGGTCTTTCGAAGCCGCGTCCCGCCCATTTGCCGCGGACTTTGCGACGCTATGCCCGGCGCCGGTTGCCGTCAAACCTTCAACCGCGCCTCGAGCCGGCGTGCGCCGCGGTAGCGTCGGCGCACCGGCGCGACGTGGTCGCGGAGGAACGCGTCCACCTGTTCGGCGGAGCGGCCGGTATACGCCTTGGCGTCCAGCACCTTCTTCAGATCCACCCTCGCGAAGGCCTCGTCGCCCGCGAGCCGGGCGAGCAGGTCGTTCGGTCGCCCGTGCAGCTTCACCTCGGCGGCGGCTGCCTGGCTGTGGCGGCGGATGCGCTCGTGCGCGTCCTGCCGGTCCCACCCGGCCTTGGCTGCGGCCATCATCACGTTTTCGGTGGCGATGAAGGGCAGCTCCGCCGCCACCCGCGCCGCGATCACCTGTGGATAAACCACCATGCCGCCCGCGACGTTGTGCACGAGCCGCAGCATCCCCTCCGTCGCCAGAAAGAGCTCCGGAACGCTCACCCGCTTGTTGGCCGAGTCGTCCAGCGTCCGCTCGAACCACTGCTCCGCGGCCGTCATCTGCGGACTCGTCGCCAGCGACAGCACGAGCCGCGCCAGCCCCGTCGCCCGCTCCATCCGCATCGGGTTGCGCTTGTAGGCCATCGCACTCGATCCCACCTGCCCCGCCTCGAACGGCTCCTCGACCTCCTTGAGATTACCCAGCAGGCGCATGTCGTTCGCGACCTTGTGCACGCTCTGGGCAATCCCCGCGAGGGCAGCGGCCACCTGGGCGTCCACCTTCCGCGAGTAGGTCTGCCCGGTCACCGGCTCGATCAGCTTGAAGTCGAACGCCTTGGCCACGAGCTTCTCGAGCCGCTCGACCTTCGCGGCGTCGCCGTCGAAGAGCGCCAGAAAGCTCGCCTGCGTTCCGGTGGCGCCCTTCACCCCGCGGAACCGCAGCGCCGCGATCCGCGCCTCAACCTCCTCGAGATCGCGGATGAAATCCCAGCACCACAGCGTCGCGCGCTTGCCGACGGTCGTGAGCTGCGCCGGCTGATAGTGTGTGAACCCCAGCGCCGGCAGCGCCCGATGCTTCCGCGCGAACGCCCCGAGCCGGTCGATGCACGCCGCGAGCCACTCGGCGATCAGCCGCAGCGCATCGCGCATGATCACGAGGTCCGCGTTGTCCACGATGTCGCAGCTCGTCGCCCCGAGGTGCAGGATGCCCCGCGCCTCCGGAGCCGCGTCCCCGAAGGTGTGCAGGTGGGCCATCACGTCGTGCCGGAGCTTGGCCTCGTACCGACCCGCCGCCGCGAAGTCGATGCGGGGGGCGGCCTTTTTCAGCGCTGCGAGCTGCTTCGCCTTAATCGGCAGCCCCAACTCCCGCTGGGCCTCAGCCAGTGCGATCCACAGCCGCCGCCACGTCGCGATGCGGTGCTCCGCCCCGAAGAGCCGGCTCATCCGCTCCGACGCGTTCCGGGCTACCAATGCAGATACGTACAGTTCGTGTCCCGAGCCCATCGTGCCCCCTTAGGTCCGAAGGCCTTTTCACCACCGCTGCTCGACGCGACACCTGCCCGCGGATACCATTGAAGGGTGCCCCGCGCCGCAGCCGTCCGCGCTCCCGCCGCTTGCCATAAAGCCCGCAGCCACTGCGGTTTACGTGCAGGCCCGGCATCCGGATCGACTGTTGCGACCCGGCGGCATTGGTCGATGATCATACAGTACGCCGACAGCGTCCGCACCACCGTGGCCGGACGCGGCTGGATCCATGCTCCACAGGTTCCCGACGATGACGAATCGCTCACGCTGGTGGCTCCTGCTCCTTGCGCTTCCCCTGGGTGCGTGCACGACGAATCCGGTCGCCCGCCTCAACGCCGACGCCGGCGCCGACATGACCATCGCACCGGAGGAGTCGGCGACGCTGACCGCCACGGCGACCGGCGGCGTCTCCCCGTATACCTTCCACTGGAGCGTCACGCAGCAGCCGGAAGGCGCCGCCGTTGACCTCTCCGGGCGCGAAGTCGCCAAGACGCTGAACACGGGTGTGCTCGCGGTCGCCGGAGCGTACCAGTTCCGCGTGCGCATCAGCGACGGCAACGGGGAGAGCGACGCGTCCTTCGTCACGGTCAACGTTGGCGGTGCACTCGCGATCACGGCGACGGCGCGGGACGTTCTGCGCGCGGTTGGAGAATCCACGCCGCTCGAGGTCACCTTCGACGCCTCCACGACCGGCCTGACGGCCAAGAGCGTCGAGTGGCGCGTGGTCGAGGGTGGCGCGTCCATCAGCGACGCTTCGAGCCGCACGCCGAACCTGACGCTGAACACCGAGGACAGCGCCAAGGTGCGTGTGACTGCGCGGGCCACGAACGCCGACGGCGAAGCGCAGATGGGCATCGCGGTCGTCACCGTGGTCGGTGTGCGCGACGCCACGCCGCAGGTCGTTTTGGAAAACACCGGCGCGGTTTCCGGTGACATGATCATCGAGCTGTTCGGGGACGAAGCGCCCAACACCGTCGCGAACTTCCTGCGCTACGTCGATTCCGGCTACTACGACGGCCTGATCTGGCACCGCGTGGACAACGGTTTCGTCATTCAGACGGGAGCTTACGAGCGTGTCGGCGGCGAACTGGTGAAGCGGTTCAGCGCGCGGCCCCCGATCGCCAGCGAGGCTAACAACGGCCGCACGAATCAGCGCGGCGCCGTGGGCCTGGCGCTCAAGGGCACCGACGCCGACAGCGGTGACACGCAGTTCTACGTCGATCTCGCGGACAACTTCTCGCTCGACACGGGCACGCCCGCGTACACGGTCTTCGGGCGCGTCGTTTCCGGCCTCGAGGAGGTCGTGGACGCCATTGCGGATGTCAATGTCACCACCGACGGACCGGGTCTCACCGAGGTTCCGGTGGATGACATCGTCATCACCCGCATCTACCGCATCGCCCAGGAAATTCCCACCGACAGCGGCAGCAACGGTCCGCTGATCGAGGTGGACGTCACGGCCGAAGCAGACGATGCGCTGCGCGTTGTCGGCGAATCCACGCAGTTGCGCGCGACCGTCGCCGATCCGCCGGAGGGGCTGCTGTACAACTGGACGGTCGTTTCCGGCGCCGCCTCGTTCAGCAACCCGGCGTCGGAATCAACGACCGTGACCATCAATTCCGCCGACACCGTGCAACTGCGTGTCACCGTGCGCGGCGAAGGCGTGAAGACGACGAGCGCCGACGTGTACGTGGTCGGTGTCGCAAGCGCCACGCCGCGCGTGATCATCACCAACAGCGGCGGCGTGTCGGGCGAAATCGTGCTCGAACTGCTCACCGAGGCTGCGCCCAAGACGGTCGCCAACTTCCTGCGCTACGTGGACGACCGATTCTTCGACGGCGTCGTCTGGCATCGCGTCGACAGCGGCTTCGTCATCCAGGGCGGAGCATTCGAACGCACCGCCGAGGGCCTCGTCGCCCGCGAGGGCGTCCGCGACCCGGTCGAGAGCGAGGCGAACAACGGCGAGAGCAACGTGCGCGGCACCGTGGCCATGGCCCTGCGCGGCACCAACGCCAACTCCGGCACCAATCAGTTCTTCGTCAACCTGGGCGACAACTCGAGCCTCGACAACGGCAATCCTCCGTTTACTGTTTTTGCCCGGGTCGTCGAGGGACTGGACGTCGTCGATGACATTTCGACCGTTGCAGTCGGGACGGACGCGCTCTCGGGCCTTTCGGATGTGCCCGTGGACGATATCGTCATGACCAGCGTGCGACGCGAGAGCAACAGCGCCGGCGGGGCGCTGGCCACGTTCGCGTCGGCCGCCACGCTGGACACCACCGCGCGGGCGTTTGCCGCAGCGAACCTGATGCTCGACCTGCGCAACGCTGTGGTCGATTTTGATGAACCGTTCGCCCTGATTGCGGGGGGGCTGCACGCCCCGACGAACGGAGACCTGCAATCGCTTTCCACGGTCTCCTTCTTCAATCCCCGCACGCGCGCCTTTGCGAGCGCATACACGGCGCCTAACGCAACTGCCTCGAACACGTTCACGCTGGCCACTCCACGCAGCCACCACCTGCAGATTACGACGCGGCGCGGCGAAGTACTTATCATCGGCGGCGAAACTGGCGCATCGGGCGACAGCTTTGGAGCTCCCACCGCCACGGTCGAGATGTTCGACCCATCCGCGGGCGAACTCACGCAACTCGCGTCCATGCACGTCGCCCGCGGCAACGGCCAGACGGCCACGCGCATGCCCGTCACGCGAACCGTCGTGGCCGGCGGCGATTCCTGGGAGGTCTATAGTCCCAACGATGATGCCTGGGAGGGACCCTACGATCTGCTGCATACCCGCTTGTTCCACAGCTCGGTCCTGCTCCGTGACATCAACAACGCCTCCAACGACCCCTTCGTGAATCCGGACCATCGCGCGCTGCTCATCGGCGGCGAAGGCGACGGCTCCATGACCTTCGAGATGCTCCAACCGGATGACGGCTCCAGCGACGCGCTCAACTCCGTCCTGCCGCGCGGCCTGAAACGCGCCGCCGCCGTCAACATCGACGAGGATGACAACAACGACGTGCTCATCGCCGGCGGAATCGACATTGCCACCGGCGACACCGTGGCGGATGCCTACCTCCTGCGGCCCGAAGATGACGTTCTCGACAGCGTCGACCCCTTGCCCGACCTGCCCAATGGCGCCGCCGGGCAACAGGTGGTTTTTCTCGGCAACCGCTACGCGGTGTTCCTCGGTGGCGAGCAGGTCATCAACGGTACCGCGACCGCGCTCGACTATTACGCAATCTTCGACCGCGATACGGAGACCTGGGTCGAGCACGGCGCCATGCTCACCGCCCGCACGAACTTCGCGGTCACCGTGCTGGATGACCGTACGGCGTTGATCGTGGGCGGGAGCGATGCCGCCGATCCCCCCACGGAATTTCGCAACGACGCCGAGATCCTCACGCTCAATATCGATACCAACGGGAGCTAGCGTACTTGCCAAGAGCGGCCAAAACGGTTAAGTCTGCGCGTCGGAATTGAGTCAATGGCCCTGTTGGGCCGGCCGGATCCCTCAACCATGAGCACCGAAGCACCCGCCAACCTGGAATCCCTTGCGGCCCGGATCATCGCCATCCGGGACTCTCTTTGACGTCGCGGCCAAGCAACGCGAACTCGAGGCCATCACCGCCCGGATGGCCGAACCCGGATTCTGGGACAACGCCGACGCCGCCCAGCAGACCGTCCAGGAACTCAAGCGCCTGAAGGCCGTCGTCGAACCGCTCGACGACCTCTCCGGCCGCGTCGACAGCGCCCGCGACATCCGCGGCATGCTCGCCGAGGACAACGATGCCGCCATGCGCGCCGAGCTCGATGACGAAATCGTCCGCATCGCCCGCGACATCGACGACGTCGAACGCATCACCATGCTCTCGCGCGAGCATGACTCCAGCAACTGCTACTTTGCGATCCAGGCCGGCACCGGCGGCGCCGACGCCCAGGATTGGGCCGAAATGATGATGCGCATGTACCTGCGCTTCTTCGAACGCAGCGGCTTCGACGTCGAACAGCTCTCCATGCGCGACGGCGAGGAAGCCGGCATTCAGAGCGCCACGTTTTTCGTCCAGGGCCCCTTCGCCTACGGCCTGCTCAGTTGCGAAATGGGCGTCCACCGCATGGAACGCATCAGCCCCTTCAACGCCCAGGGCAAACGCCAGACCAGCTTCGCCTCCGTCGACGTCCAGCCTGAAATCGACGAGATCGACATCGACATCGACTGGGACAAGGACATCCGCGAGGACACCTACCGCGCCGGCGGTGCCGGCGGCCAGCACGTCAACAAGACCTCCTCGGCTGTCCGCCTGACCTACCTGCCGCTCAACGTCGTCGTGCAGTGCCAGAACGAGCGCAGTCAGCACAAGAACCGCGCCCAGGCGCAGAAAATGCTCAAGGCCAAGCTCTACAACATCGAGCAGGCCAAGCGCGACGCCGAACTTGCCAAGGCCTACGGCGAGAAAGGCCAGATCGGGTGGGGCTACCGCATCCGTACCTATACCCTCCAGCCCTACCGCCTCGTCAAGGACGAACGCACCGGCCACAAGGACAGCGACGTCGACGCCGTCCTTGACGGCGAACTCTCCGGCTTCATCGACGCCATGCTGCGCAAGCGCGCCGGTCAGCAGAAGTAGTTCCCTTGCCGGCACTGCCCGGCGGCTACGTCCGAAAAGCCAGTGCGGACGATTTGGCCGAGTCTGCCCCGTTGGGTGTCAATGTATTCGCATCGGGTTCACTTTACCGCGACGCGCACCGCGGCTGTACGTAATTCAGACCCAGCACCTCGCCGATCAAACTAGGAACACGAGGATCGTGGCGCTCGGACAACCTGGCGCCAGACAGCGGTGCGTCCTGGACACTCGCCAACCGGCTACCACGGTCCTTTGTTCGGGGATACTCCATGGACCTACGGAAGAAAATCACCCTGATTGGTATAACCCAACTGGCTGTCGTCGCCGGCATTCTCCTGGCTCTGTACGCACGCGAGGCGCGGAAGAAGGTCCAGCAGCAGTACGTCGAGAAGGCCCGCGCGGTCATTCTCACTGCCGAATCGACGCGCGAGGAAATGGGGCGCAAGTGGGACCAGCAGATCTTCACCGCCGAGCAACTCCGCGAGTGGTACGACCACAACGAAGTGAGCAAGATCCTCTCCGCGGTTCCCGTCGTCACCGCGTGGCGCGCCGCGATGAACCGTGCCGAAGAGGGCGGCTACGAGTTCCGCGTCCCCAAGTTCAGCCCCCGAAACGCCAAGAACGAACCGGATGAGGTCGAGGCCCGCGTCCTCAAGATGTTCGACAAGGAAGGCATCAACGAGTACCACGAAATCGACCCGAAAATCAACGCGATCCGTTACTTCCGCCCCGTCCGGCTCACCCGCGAGTGCCTCTATTGTCACGGCAACCCCGCCACCAGCGCCGAACTCTGGGGCAACGACAAGGGGCTCGACCCGACCGGCGCCAAGATGGAAAACTGGCAGGTCGGCGAGGTCCACGGCGCGTTCGAAGTGATTCAGAATCTCGGGGCAGCCGACGCCCAGATCGCTGCGTCGCTGCACAAGGCCTACTACCTCATCGGTGGGCTGGTCCTGCTGGGCGCCGTCATCTTCTATATCCTCGCCAACCGCGGGATCAACGGACTCTACCGGCCGATCCGCAACATCGCCCGTTCGCTCAACGAAGGCGCCGACCAGGTCGCCGACGCCTCGATGCAGCTCGCCAGCACAAGCCAGATCCTCGCGGCCAACTCCGGTGAACAGGCTTCCGCACTCGAGGAAAGCTCGGCTGCGCTCGAGGAGATGTCCGCCATCACCACCACCAACGCCGACAACGCCAACAAGGCAAATTCGATATCCCAGCAGACCCAGCAGGCCGCCGACGAGGGCAGCGAGGTCGTTCGTCAGCTCAACACCGCGATGGAAGGCATCAGCGACGCCAGCAAGCAGATCCACCGGATCATCAAGGTCATCGAGGAGATCGCCTTCCAGACCAACCTGCTCGCGCTCAATGCGGCTGTCGAGGCCGCCCGCGCCGGCGAACACGGCAAGGGCTTCGCCGTCGTCGCCGACGAGGTGCGCACGCTGGCCCAGCGCGCTGCCACCGCCGCCAGCGAGATCGGCGACCTGATCACCAACTCGACGGAACGCGGTCGCGAGGGCGTCAAGATCGCAGCCGGGGTATCCGAGTCGCTCGAGGGCATCCTCGACAATGTGCGCAGCGTCTCCGGCCTCATCGCCAACATCGCCACCGCCTCCAACGAGCAGGCCCAGGGCGTCATGCAGATCAACGAGGCGGTCTCGCAGATGGACACCTCCACGCAGCAGAACGCGTCCGCGGCTGAGCAGTCGGCAGCCGCGGCTGAGCAGCTCAGTGCCCAGGCCGGCAACGTCAAGGGCATGGTCGAGCAGTTGCTCAGACTGGTGGGCAGCAGTGTCCGGGCACGCCTGGGTGGCCTATCCGCCGCAACGGTACCCACCAGCTCGTCGCCGGCGTCTGGACGCAAAACGGTGCCGGTAGGCGGATCCACCGCGCCAAAGCAAACGAAGCCCGCTAGCGCCAAAGCGGCGCCGCAGCCTGCGGGCAAGACGCTCCGCCCCAAGGCCGCGTCCAAGAACAACGACGACGAGTTCATGCCGCTCGACAACGACAGCGGACTCGAGCAGTTCTGACCTAACCGGCGTGAAGCAGCGGCGACGCGCGGCGGGCATGACCTTGCTCGCCGCGCGTCGCTGTTTATCCGCGGGGTCCCGATTCCCCCGCCCAATCGAACGTCTGGGGCGATCCCCAATGCCCTGACGATTCGCCGAGGTTGAACGTCCCCGCCGCGGTCTTGCCGCATGGAACCCGTAGTAAAGCGCGGCCGCCCGCCCGTCGATGCGCCCCAACGAGGCACTGCGTTTCTATTCGAGATTATTGCCGCAACGGGCCTGTATTCATGCGACTGAAGACCAAACTCATCACCTCCAAACTCCTGCTCACCATCATCCCCGTGCTGGCCGTTGCCACCGTCATCCTCAGCCGCACCAACCTCGGCTTCTCCCGCTTCGCCGCCAACGCGCGCCACAGCCTCGAGACCAACACAGAGCGGGCCCGCGAGGGCCTCATCCATCTTGCCAAGGATGACCTCACCCACATCGCGGAAAACGTCTACCGCATGTGTGCCCAGACCCAGGAGCTGCAGCAGCAGAAGGTGGACGCCAACCTCGTCGCGGCCCGCGACGTGCTCGATCGCACCGGCGCAACGTCGTTCGCCGCCGAGCGGGTCACCTGGAACGCCGTCAACCAGTTCACCAAGGACACTACGACGGTCGATCTTCCCCGCTTCATGGTCGGCGAGCTGTGGACCGGTCAGAATCCCGATCTCGCCGTACCGACGCCTGTGGTCGACGAAGTCATGCGCCTCACCGGCGCGACCTGCACGATCTTCCAGCGCATGGACGAGGCCGGCAGCATGCTCCGCGTCGCCACCAACGTCGCCAAGCTCGACAATACCCGGGCGATCGGCACGTACATTCCGGCGACGCAGCCCGATGGCAGTCCCAACCCCGTGGTCAGCACGCTGCTGGAAGGCAAGACGTTTCGCGGCCGCGCCTTCGTCGTCAACGCGTGGTATGTCACCGCCTACGAACCGATCACCGCTGCGGATGGCAGCGTCGTGGGCGCACTCTACGTCGGCGTCAAGGAGGAATCGTCCACCGCGCTCCGCAACGGCATCATGTCGATCAAGATCGGCAAGACCGGCTACGTCTACGTCCTCAACGCCAAGGGCAGCACCCGCGGCCACTACGTGATCTCAGCCGGCGGCAAGCGCGACGGCGAGGACATCTGGAACGCCAAGGATGCCGACGGCCGCCTCTTCATCCAGGACATCTGCGCGATCGCCACCGGGCTGGCCCCCGGCCAGACTGCCGAAACGACCTATCCGTGGAAGAACGCTGCCGATCCCAAGCCACGCAAAAAGATCGTCAAGCTCGCGTACTTCGCGCCCTGGGACTGGGTCATCGGCGCCGGGTCTTATGAGGACGAGTTTTACCACGTCGCCGACGAGATCGAGGCGAAGTCCGACGAGACCATCGCCGCCATGCAGCACACCAAGGAGAGCACGATCCGCTCCTCCGTCGCCTGGGCGGCGGGCGTCACGCTGCTCGTCATCATCGTCGCGACGATCGTCGCGCTCTCCGTCGCCCGCTCCATCGCCAACCCCCTCACGCGGATCATCACCGGGCTGGGCGACGGCGCCGAAGAGGTCAACGCAGCCGCCACGCACGTCGCGGACGTCTCGCAGCAGCTCGCAGCCGGCGCCGGCACGCAGGCCAGCTCCCTCGGGGAAACCTCCGCAGCCGTATCCCAGCTCGCCGCGACCACCCGCCGCAACGCCGACGACGCCAACGAGGCCTGTGACCTGGCGGCTGGCGCCCGCACCGCCGCCCAAGCCGGCGACAAGATCGTCGGACGCCTCAACAAGACCATGCTCGCCATCAACGAGTCGTCCGAGCAGATCAGCCGCATCATCCAGGTGATTCAGGAGATCGCGTTCCAGACCAATCTGCTCGCGCTCAATGCTGCCGTCGAGGCCGCCCGCGCCGGCGAACACGGCAAGGGCTTTGCGGTCGTCGCCGACGAGGTCCGCAACCTCGCCCAGCGCGCCGGCAGCGCCGCCCGCGACACGACCGAACTGATCGAGGACGCCGTCACCAACGCCCAGGACGGCCGCGCCGTCGCCGAGGAAGTCGGCGCCACGCTCACGCGCATCTTCGAGAGCACCACGCGCGTCGCCGACCTGATCAACGACATCAACAAGGTCTCGCGCGAGCAGACCCGCGGCGTCGACCAGATCAGCACAGCGGTGAGCCAAGTCGACGAGGTCACGAAGCAGTCCGCCGCCAACGCCGGCGAGTCCGCGAGCACGGCTGACCGCCTCTCGAAACAGGCCAACGCCGTCCACACGATGGTCTTCGAGCTGCGCGACCTGGTCTACGGCGAAGACCGGGCCAAGGCCCGGGCGACGTAGAGCCGGAGGCCCGGCTGGACCCAGGCCACAGGTTCTCCCCGTTTGCGTCAGCGCCGCGCACGCGCCCGGCTGCGCAGGCCGTCATGCCGCCCCGCCGAGGATTTGCCCAACTGAACCGTCTGGGCTATCGTCATTTCCCACGAGGGAGTGTCCGGACGCCTGGTGGGTCCCGCGGCCTTCAAAGCCGTTGAAGGGTCGTACACGCGGCTCTTGGTGGGTTCGATTCCCATCCACTCCCGTCCCGCGCCCAACAGAGCCGCGCACGCAAGTACGCGGCAACGCGAGCCGCCCCTGCCTGCGTCGGGCGTGCCCGGGTCATTGTTCCTGATTTCAGAATTTGTCGCCCGCGACGCCGACTTGGTCATCGCAGGCGCGTACCACCAACCGCAGAATTCTCTGAGGAGGAGGATCGTGACAAAGTACCTGATCTCATTCCCCAGTGCCGCAATGAGGGTACCCGACAGTGAATGGGAAGCGGTGGGTCGCGACGCTCACGCCGTGATTCGTGAGGCGAAGAAAGCGGGCGTCTACGTTTTCGGCGGTGGTATCGATGAGACGGTACCGCCCGTGCTGGTTTCGGCCAATGGCTCAGTCGCGGAGGGAGGCTACCCGTGGGCGCCTCCGCTCGATGGTGGATTCACGGTACTTGAGTTGCCTTCCAGGACGGAGGCCATCGCCTGGGCCGCACGTATTTCGAAGGCGTGTCGCTGTGATCAGGAGCTTCGCGTATTCGGGTTTGATCCAGAGTCGTGAGGTCGGAGCGTGTGTGCTTTCATCCAAAGTGAGTCATTCGGCTCTTGCTCGTGACTGACGGTGAGCTCGGCCGCCACCAGACGGCGACCCCCGCTGCGACAACCATGGAAGGTTTTCAAATCCCGCTAGGGGGTTCCCCACATCGGCGGCGCACTGAGACAAGTTGCGGATTCGCCATGTCAGTCGTCCACCTGATCGTTCACCAAAGCCCGCTCGATCTTGGCGCCACATTCTGAACAGCGGTCTCCGGCCGAACCGCGCAAATCATAACCGCAACCCACGCACAACCCGATGTTCAGACGATTTTCATAGCGCCGCCAGCGTCGGAGCCCTGTTACATACGGGATCGCCGCGAGAAGGCACAACGCGATGAAATGAAAGCCCACGTGGTAGCTCGAATACGCGAATCCAGAGGTCCACCGTCCTGCGTGGACGTAGAAGTCCGAATTGGTCCATCCGCCGTCGCCGCGAAGCCCCGCATAAATCGAGCCTACGGCGCCCCAACCATTGATTACAGGGATGTTGCGACATTCGAAGACGTTGAACCTCGGAAGGGTCTTAATGGGATTGAAACAGATGCAGTCGTACACCTGCTCAGAGCCCTCGTACCTCTGAAATCGCCGAACATCCTCCGTCATGACATCGGCAATGTCGTCCGAAACGCCTTCCCGAAGGTACTTCAGGCCAGCAGGATCATGCCTATAAACTCCTGCCTCCACGACGCCCGGAAAAAGATAGAAACCGGCGACGCGATTCTCCCCCAGCGATACGAGGCAGTACATCATGCGCTGATGCGAACTGATCCATGCTGCTACAATCAGTGGTAACAGCATCAGTCTCGGCATCAGGCAGGCGCGCAGGGCAACGCGGCGCCGCGTCAGCCTGAACCCAATGATGGCGTAGGTTACGAATGGAGCGAACAGCAACAAGAACCAGCCGCTGAATGGCGTGAGCAACAGCGCAAGGACGATGGCTGCTAGGGCGGTGAGGACGCGAGGGCCCATCGGTTGGTAAAGGAATGTCTTCATTCCGCTGCACCGTGCCATGACACCGATCCGCCGCGATGTCCCGATAGGAACGAAAGTTGAGGGGCGAAGATCGCGCCGGCGTGCAAGGCGCCGCTGGGTACCACCCTGTTGCGTGCTCGCGCCACACCTCGCTGGACACGCAGAGCCGCCGTAAACCGGTCTGCCGATAAACACTCACCGCACCGGCCAGATCCGTAAGTCTACGATAATCAAGTATTTACAGCTAGGCAAATGCGCGTGCCCACGTCCAACGTTACGCCTACCATATTGTCAATTGGATTCCTCCGATCCCAACCGGCGCGCAGCCCCCAAGCAGATGGAGTGGCATCGTGTAGAATCGCAACGCGGGAAGGCGCACAAGCCACCGGGGGCTTGAACGGCCACCACGGGTAAGGCACGATGAGCGTCCCTACGGCAAAGTACATCCGCGTGCAGCGCTCCGTGGACGCTGTCGTGTCGGCTTCGTTTGTCGCATAGTGTGCGTACCCCACCCATGACGCGGCTCGGGTATGTGCTCGACAGCTATTCGCCGAAAG
>ERZ795053.4411-NODE-4411-length-15252-cov-5.478055_pt1 | contig 15252 bp, 11 predicted proteins | sample MGYA00375137_ERZ795053 | MGnify/ENA primary metagenome ERZ795053 (study PRJEB30182, sample SAMN05720284) | activated sludge metagenome | isolation source: Anaerobic digester | place: Hong Kong | collected 2014-12-17 ... | reverse complement strand
TGGGGAAAAAGACTTTATTGAGATTGCAGCGCTGATTTAAACCGAAACAGGACTCGACATTGCATTGTCAATGTTACTTATCTGAAAAATCTGCGCGTGGACACGCCTGTAACTGCGGCAAGGACAGCATGCGCAAAAAGTGCTCGAATGGCTGGAAAGAATCAGAAAGATGGCAAAATAATCTTGATGAAGGGGAATACCTATAATGTTGTAAGTTTACCACAAATGATTGATTTTTAAAATCGTAAGGTTAATTATTGGAGATGCTAGATTCTTATGGTGAATTACTAAGCAGTAATTAATCAGTCTGAGTGCCAGCGGCGAAGGAGGGCAGTGGAACGCGCAAGGATTACCTCATCTGGCGTATTCAAGGTGAAAATCGCATCGGCACCTTCTCGTAACGCAAGTAAGGACCAATCCAGTGTCGCATTATCTGTCAGAACTATGAGCGGCGCGTTGCTAAAGGCGCGTACTTGGTCGAGACGCGCCAACATCTCTTGCTCAATGACCTCTACGCATTCCAGCATGATAAGTGCACAGTTAAAATGTGTCTCGTTGAACCCACCCTCTTGAACGATGTCTAGCACTTGAATATTCATTCCCGCGCTGTCGAAGCGATCAATGAGTGTAACGACCTTGGGACGCTGCGCATGATTGGTGCGAAACCAAAGCAGACGGGTAGCAAGTAACTCGGATTGGTTGCCGCGATGACCATTTGTCTTTGCAAAACTTTCATGCCTGGCTTTCTGTTCACCAGGAGTGGTGAACGAAAGATCGATGCCATCGCGTCTTATCATATCGCTTTGGGAAAATAAGATATCAGCTGTACAATGCTGTCTACGAGAGAACGTGTGGCCTCTATCGTAACGACCTTTAGCCAAAGATAACTTTCTGAATTGAGCCCGCGTGTGCGTCACACCCCGCTCCTCTGCATCCTGTGCGTCACGATATCGCTGCTGTGCAGAGCGGGGCTGATCCCGATACAGGTGTTGTTGATGGCGGTATTGTCGATGAAACGGACCTTCGGCAGCAGGAATAAGAATCCACTGATTTTGGGTTTTAACGAAACAGCGCCCATTCATGGTCAATTGGTTTTCCAATCAGGTAGAAATGACGTCGAGATTCAGCTCTGTTTACAGACGAAAGTCTCTATCAATTGTAACTTCTATTGGTTACAACTATTGGTTACAACAATGGCAATCTAGGCCATTGCAAGAAAATAAATCCTCCGTAGGTGCCTAGAAGGCAACCGCCCCTTGCGGGCGCCTTCTAGGCACCTACAGGATGGGGTGGTTTATTATTTGCAGAAGCCTTATATCTTCAAAGCAATCGCAGTTAAACAGAAAAGCATCCGTTTCTGCTGCATATGTTGTATCACTGTAATTATATTCCCTTTCATTTTAATTTCAACACATTTTACTTACATTTCACTTACTTGTTGGGGATTTCCACTCCAGGAGGAGCGAGCTGAAGAAGTATTTGGAGGGAACAGTGGGGAAGATCGAGCGGTCAATCGCGAGGTCAACAGCATAGATGCTTGTATCGTACGCCTACCGATGAGGTACACCTGATACATCGTGATAATAAGCGGCTGTTTGCCGTCAAGTAGCATGAGAATTCCATGCCACAGACGAAAGCAAACTTGAGGTCGTGCAGAAGCCCTTCTCCATCCATTGAATGGTGCTTTTGAAAAGTGTTCTACCCTTTGTACAATGGGCAGACTGTTCAGTGCTGACTCTTCAACACTACCGCACGCTACTATATTTGGAAGTCACTGCCGTTGTCAACCACCACTTTCTGGCTGTAGTTGGTGACATAGGTCATGAGCTTTTCATGCAGCTTTTTCCAGCCGTTGCTCTGCATGATCTCATTGAGCTTCTCTTGATTTTCGACAACACCCATCGTCAACATTTGGGGACCTTCGCCATACATGGTATATAAGACTTCACTTGGCTCGATCCCAAGTTGCATGAGCCGCGGTGCAAATTCTCGCACAACAAATTCGGAGAAATCCTGTTCGCGCCCCATCTTGATATCCCATTGCATCAAGAGTTTCAGCATATCGGTACTGTTTTCCTTTCAAGAAACGCATGTGCCTATTGTACTATGTATGGACATCTATATGGTACTATCGTGAGTACTCTACTGATTGCGGCCTGATGTCAGGGACGAGTGGTTTGGATTGATCTCAACTATCTATGTCACAATACCAAAAGCATACCGGAAATGCAATATTTCAGTTAGAAAACGCGGCTCTCCCCATGCGCGTTTGGTTCTGTACGCTGCTTGCGATACTGTGGGTTTGGTTACCTCAAGAAAGTGTCTTTGCAGCCCCTATGGCGACACACCAGAGACAGCCAAATCCCAACCAACCTATCGCGATTCCGTTTGTGTTGCCGCTGGAATCGACGACTGTAGCATTGCTAACCCATACGGCCGATTTTACGTTTGAAATTGATGAGGCGTCAACTAGCGCAAATCGTTTTACCCTGCAACTTGACGCTTCCTATCGATTTGAAAATGGTGCAGCCGACCCTGCACTGCTTACCTTGAAAATTACTGAGCCGACACCAGGGGATGAATCCACGGAGTTGGGACTGGCGGCCGAAGGTGTTCCGCTCAATCTGTTTCGCACAGAGGGAATCGGCTACACTGCACAACTGCAAATTGCACCGGATACACGAACAACGGTCACCCTACGTTATCGCGTCTCCAACCTGGAAACTGCCTTACCCTTGCTCTCATACCCCGCCTCAACGCTCTCTGGCTGGCCAGGTACGCCAAGTGTTCGGGTGAGTATCGCTCTGCCCCCTGCGGCCGGCCCCGAGAGTTGGCTATACGTTGCTCCTGACAGTTGGCGCTATATGCAAAGCGAATCCAATGCGCTGTTTGGTGTCAAATGGCTCTATGATGCACAAATTCCCAGCGACCCGTTTGTCTTTGAACTGATCCATCCCCATGCGTGGCAACAACTGCAAGATCTGGAAGCGCAAGCATCTACCACACCCACACTTTACCAAGAGATTGGGGACCGTTATCGTGCTCTGCTCGATGCCGTCCCTGTCGATGACACCTATGATGATGTCCGTACGCGATTTTACAGCCAGGCGTTAGCCGCCTATACATCAGGCATCGACGTGCTGAATGCCGCTGGCCAAACGGGGAATGAGTTGGGCGAACTCTATACCCATTTGGCTTCACTTTACCGCACCCAAGTGGCTGATCGGGCCGGCACGATCAATATTGCCTACAGTGAGGCAATGGTCAATGCGGCCCAACAGGCACTGGCACAGCTACCCACTACATCGAGCCAACGCCTAGAGCTAACCCAGTGGGTTGTCGACGGCTTGCAACTGGCATTGGCCGAAGCACAGGCCAATAGTCAATGGTCCAATGCGCTTGCGCTCGTCGAACAGTTGGCGGCCTTACCGTCCGATTTAGTGGATCACGCTATCCTTGAGCAGACCAAGCGATCCATTACCGTGCGCCAGGCGTTACAACTGTTGGAAGAAGAGAATCGCCAAGCAGCCTTTGCTTTGGCAGGGGCAGAGCTGGCCGACGAAGCACTCTTGCCGCCCCAAGAGTTGCGCACCCCTTTCAGCCGTTGGACGATATCCACGACCGTTACGCCCGATGCGATGGAAATCACCGTGGAACCGCTGGCCTTTGTCCGTCAACATGCAATGGCCATCACGGCCATTGATGGATTGGTTGCCGCACTCAAGCGTTCAGCCGATTCAGCAATTACTGTGGATTGGTCCCCGGTGCATTTGCCGACGAATGAGCCGGAGCGCGATGGGCAGGCGAGCACAGTGCCGTTGACCGAGGAACAAGCGCGCCCAGTGGGACGGCTGCTTATTCGTGCGCCCAGTGCTAGCTCTTTCGCATCGTTGACAACGGCCATGCCAGCGTCGGCAGAATGGTCCTTTGTTTATGCGCTTCTACGCCAACTGCAGCCTACTGTCGAGCGCAACCGAGCCTGGTTTGATCGCCGGACAACCGTGCGTGTTCTGCTGGATTTTCAGACGGTGGCGGCGGAATGGCAAGGCGCGGCCACAAATCTGGAACGGCAGGCCACTGCGCTTGAAGAGGCGGCAGCCGCACGCGATATGCGCGATGCTTCTGAAGCGGAAGCATCGCTCCGGGCACGCATTCAGGCTGCCAACTATCGGGCTGCCGCTCAGCAGTGGCGCAAACTCGTCACAACAAGTTGGTTGCAATTGCAGATAGCGGTACCCTCCGGTATCCAGCGAGCATCCCGCTCTTGGGTCATTACCCCTGAAACCCCGGCTTCCTTGGCAGAATTGACAGGAAGCACAGGTTACCTGTCTGGCTTTATCAGTATCCTCGTGTTGGGGATGGCTTTTCTACTCTTGATCAGCAGCGTGCTTTGGTGGCTGCTCTGAGTATTTGTGTTCGCTCCTATGGGCGAAGCGGTGAAATCGCTCCCATTCTCAGCGAGAATCTACCCGATTTCACCTGCAGACCTATATGAGCCTCTGTGTTCTGTATGTAGAGATTTAGGAGATCATTCTATGGCGGCAACGGTTCCTTCCTCCATCGCCTCATCCAAAGCTACGGGTGCAGCGGCACAAGCCGGTCGTACTCGCGCTTGGGAGGGTTTCCGCTATGCACAAAATATCTACTTTGAGGATGGTCTCTGGCTGACAGGCATCTTGTCGGCTTTGCTCTTTCTCACGGTGGCGGCGTCGCTTGATGCGGCCGGCTATGTACCCAATATGGGTCTGTTGTTGCCGGTCACATTGGGTGCAATCGCCATGAGTATGCTCATGGCCTATAGCCGTTTCGACAGTTTCTTTGCCTTTTCACATGGCATGTTCACGGGGTTGGCCTGGATTCTCTATCTGATGGCAGGGTTGGTAACTGCGGAAGAAAATCGCTCCTTCCTCGAATTCGGCTTTCCTGAGCTTCAGGCCAATGTTTACTTTGTCCTGTATCGGTTGCTCAACTGGACAGAAGCCGCCTTTGGTGGCCGCCCCAGTGCCGACAACTATATGTTCATTTTCGAAATCTGTTTTCTCGTCTGGTGGCTCACCTATTTGGGGATCTGGTCGATCTTTCGCCATGGCTACACGTGGCGGGCAATCATCCCGGCAGGGATCGTGCTACTCATCAACACCTACTATGCACCCCAGTCCACGCTGCCCTTCCTGGTTTTCTTTGCCTTTGTTGCGATGATTCTGCTTGTCCGCACCAACTTGGCCGAGCAGCAGGTGCGTTGGCGTGCGCAGCGCACCTATTTCAGTCAGGATATTGCGCTGGACTTCATGCGCACGGGCTTTACCTACGCACTGCTTGTGATGCTACTGGCCTGGTTGGCGCCCGGCTTGGGGCGCAGCCCGGCAGTACGTGATTTCATTGCACCGCTCAATGAACAGTATGAATCCCTAAGTGCCAATGTCAATGAACTCTATCAAGGGATTAACCGCCAGGTGCGTCCAACGACGGCCGCTTTTGGTGACACGCTGCGGCTTGGCGGTGAACGCAATGTTGGCGATAACACGATCTTTACCGCCTATACAACCCGTGGACGGTACTGGCGAGCCGTTGTTTTCGATACCTTTGATGGGCGGAGTTGGCAAAATACAACGGAGCAGGAAGAACGTTTTGAGGAAGACAAGATTTTGCCGGTTGCGAACTGGCTCATGCGTGAGCCAGTAACCCAAACCATCACACTACTTTCGCCCACGGGTAACGTGATCTTTGGTGCACCGGATGTCTATCTCGCAAATGTTCCCATTGAAGGGCAGGTACAACCTGTACAGGCCACTGGCCTGATTGCTGCCAGCGATGGTTCGAATGCGCTACCCTATGAATTTACCTTTATGCGCTCCCGACGCACATTGGATCCGGGAATGAGCTACTCTGTGGTAAGTCTGCAAACCGTGGTGACGGAGAAGGCGCTGCGCGAAGCCGATACCGATTATCCCGCAACCATTCGCGATCGCTATCTGCAGTTGCCGGAAAACTTTTCGCCTGCGATTGCGGCTCTGGCGCAGGAAATGATCGCCGATCGCTTTGCCGCCACTGCTCCGGAACAGCCGACACCCTATGATCAAGCCAAGGTCATTGAACAATACCTGCGGACCATTGAGTACGACGATGCCATCCCCGCACCGCCGCCCGATCAAGATCCAATTGAATACTTTCTCTTTGACATCAAACGGGGTTACTGCGATTACTATGCAACGGCCATGGTGTTGATGTTGCGTAGCCTGGGAATCCCTTCCCGCGCCGTCAGTGGATACGCAGAGGGCCTCTACAGTGAGGAGGATGGCTTCTACTCCGTGCGCGAAGTGGATGCTCACACCTGGGTTGAAGTCTACTTCCCGGATTATGGCTGGATTGAATTCGAGCCAACCGCCGGCGAAACGTCGCTACAACGTCCCTCTGGTGAAGAAGTGGATCGCGGCGACGAAAATTTTCAAGACAACCCCAGTGGTGTCAACGAACCATCTAGTCCGGAAGATTTGCAGGATGAGTTAATGAATCCTCCGTTTTTGGAGGATCTACCGCAAGATTTTGGATCCATTGGGGGCGGCGGTGGCTTGGCCAGTTGGTCGTGGCAACTGTGGGCGGCGCTGACGGTGGTCCTGCTGATTCTTGGGATCATTGGGCTGCGCTTTGTTCCAGGCATTGGCGTACCTACCTACAATGCAGAAATGGCATCGCTTCTCTATGCACGGTTGCACCGCTGGATGGAACGCCTGGGAATTCGACTTGCTGAGACCGAAACGCCCTATGAACAAGGTCGACGACTGGGGCAGGTGCTGCCCGAAGGGAAATCGCTGATCCAGCAAATCATCCACACCTACGTGCTACATCGCTTTGCCCCCCGTACTGTCACTGGTGCCACACCGTTGGCCCCCACGAGCACAGGCGGTGCCCCTCATCCCAGCACTGGTGACAGCAGCGAAGTGCTTGGTCGCGCCTGGCGCGAGCTTGAGCCGATTTTCTGGAAAGCTTGGTTGCGCCGCTTCTATGTCACAAAGATCCGGCGCCGGGAGAATCCATTCGCGTTGCGCCGGGAATGATAAGCCGGAGACAGCGCTGTTATGAGGGGTGCTGAACTCTCATGTGGCGCTGAACACAAGAAGTTGTAAACTCATCTGCTCTGTCAATTTTAGTAATTGAACAACGCTGTGTTACTATAGACCAGATAAATCTTCCCGGAATCTGCCCCCGTCTTGCCATTCCGGTTCACAAGATAATTACATTTGCCTGCCAAAACCTTTGCACCTGACCAATGCGAACTCTTCACAAGTGTATCGTTCGCGTTTCTAATTTGAGCGGAGTATAATTAGTGGGCAGCATCCCTCATTCCGGGGCTTCCCGAAATTTCGGGTAAATTGTCGTTCATATGGCGGAGAGGTGAAATCGTTGCCATTCTCACCGAGAATCTACCCGATTTCACCCGGAGACCTATATGAGCCTAAACCGTACTGTATCAATTACTATCTATAAAAATTATTGAAGGAGATTGTATGAAACGAGCAACCGTTCTGCGCATTCTCACCGGCCTTCTTGTCATGGCACTTATCTTGGGTGGCTGTGTAGCGCCTGGTGGCGCGCCGGCTGACGGCGGTGGTGAAGCTGCCGCTGACAGCGGTACGACCGCTGCTGAGGGCGGTGATGCGGAGTGTACCGATGCCATTGGCTGTGTTGACGTCGCTGCTGGTGATCCGATTGTCATGGCTTCTGCACTGGTTATCACGGGCCCCAACGAACAACTGGGTCTTGACTCCCAGTATGGTGTAGAGATTGCCATTCAGTATCGTGGCGAAGTGGCCGGCCATGCCGTTGAACTGCAGCCGGAAGATGATGGCTGTAGCGCCGAAGGCGGGCAAACTGCCGGCCAGAAGATCGTCTCCAATCCGGACATTGTTGCGGTCATCGGTACAAGTTGCTCCGGCGCTGGTGTACCGATGTCGCAGATCGTCTGTGGTGCCGGTATTGCCATGATCTCGCCTTCCAACACAGCTCCGGTGCTGACCGATCCGGCAACTCGCCAACCATGCTACTTCCGCACGGCACACAATGACAAAGTGCAAGGCGCAGCCATGGCGGCTTATGCGTTTAATGAACTTGGTATCACTAAGGCCGCAGCCGTTCACGACGGCGACCCCTACACCGAAGGGCTGGCCAGTGTCTTCCGCGATTCCTTCACCGAACTTGGTGGAGAAATCGTGGCCTTTGAGGCAGAAGCCGCCGACGCCACCAATGTACAACCGTTGTTGACCTCAATTGCTGCTTCCGAACCGGAACTGATCTACTACCCGGTCTTCATTCCGCTGGGCTCCCTGATCACCAAGACAGCCAAGGAGATTGATGGACTGGAAGATGTTGTTCTGGCCGCGGCCGATGGTGTGCAATCGCCGGACTTCTTGGCCAATGCCGGTGACGCAGCGGAAGGCATGTATGTCTCCGGGCCAGATCTGGGCTTTGCCAATGAACTCTACGACCAATTCTTGGCCACCTACCAAGAAAATTATGGGAGCGCACCTCTCTCCGTCTTCCACGCTCATGCGTTTGATGCAACCAATCTCGTCTTGGATGCGATCGAGGAAGTTGCTGTACAGAACGAAGATGGTTCGTTGACAATCGGTCGCCAGGCCTTGATCGATGCCATTGCTGCTACCAGTGGCTATGAAGGGATCACCGGCACCTTGTCCTGTGATGAGAATGGTGACTGTGCCGATCCCCGGATTGCGGTGAGCCAGGTGCAGGATGGTGCGTTCCAGGCCATCTGGCAGTATGGACAAGAATAGTGTAGACGTTCTGACTATTGCCTAAAAGTAGGTCTCGGATCCGATCCGAGACCTACTTTTTATGTGGCCAGTGCATGAGGGCGTTTTCACACGTTCGACTGGTGAACGATGAAACTTTGGAAACAACCACAACTGATAGACACATTATTTAAACAGGCACAATGTACCCGCAGAACTGAATACCGTGAGATTGTGCCATGTTTATGTGTCATCTCTATGAGGAAGTCCGATGTTACGTAGGTTTAATTATATTGATGTAATTTTATGGATCTTTCGGATCGGTATCATTGGATTGGTGGTTTGGGGCACGGTGGCCAAGTTGAGCTTTGGCGTGGGCCGCAGTTATTCCACGGCAAATTGGTTGGATTTCGTGATCTCCGGCCTTTCGCAGGGCAGTCTCTATGCCTTGATTGCGTTGGGGTACACGATGGTTTACGGTGTGCTCTTTATGATTAATTTTGCCCACGGCGAATTTTTCATGGCAGGGGCAATGACCAGTGCGGTTTTGGTTGCGCTGCCCCTAGCAGAAGCCAACATCCTCAACGACTATCCGATTCCTTCACTGCTGCTCATTTTCCTCTCGGCTATACTTGTGTCAATCGGGGTGGCGGTGCTAACAGAACGGGTAGCCTACCGACCGCTGCGGCGAGCACCCCGTCTTGTGCCATTGATTACCGCCATTGGCGCTTCGTTCTTCTGGCAATATTACTTCCGTGGCCTCTTTGGCTCCTCCTTGATTCCTTTCCCCGAATTTGATATTTTCAAAGGTGAAGCCGATCTCTTCGGTATCCAGATTCTCAAAACCAATCTGATGGTAATGGTCACCTCCGTAGTGATGCTCATCGGTCTACAGCTCTTTGTCACGCGCAGCAAGATTGGGAAAGCCATCCGTGCCGTCTCTGAGGACAAGGATACCGCGATTTTAATGGGCATTGACGTTGATCGCACCATCTCCATTACCTTTGCTGTGGGCGCAGCGATGGCAGGCGTTGCCGGTGTTCTTTATGCCATTGTCTTCCGACAACTCAACTTCATCATGGGTTTTACACCCGGAATCAAAGCATTTACGGCGGCTGTGTTGGGTGGCATTGGGAGTGTGCCCGGCGCGGCGTTGGGTGGTCTGTTTCTGGGGGTGATCGAAGCCGTAGGACCGCCGCTCTTTTTGGAGGGGTTGAATATTCCCGGCGCCCATCAATTAAAAGATGTCATTGCCTTTACCATGTTGGTCCTCGTTCTCATTTTCCGACCACAAGGTATCATGGGTGAACGGCTAACGAGTAAGAAAGCGTAGGACAGTTGCCCATGTCACAGTTTTGGAAACAGACCGTACAAATTGCGCTGATCGCCGGCGCCGTGACGCTCAGTGCGGCGGTGATTGGCCTTATTGAAACGTTTGATCAGCGTGACATTATTGCCGGTATCCTGACGCTGGGTGAGATTTTGCTCTTCGCTGCGGCGCCGGTGGCCGGTTACATTTGCATTAATCGGCTGAAGACGCAAAGATTTGGCGTTGCACTCCTGCAAGGGCTCGTCGCCGGTCTGGTGGTTGTCCTGCCGGTTTGGGGGCTGCTCGTGTTAAATTCCTTTTGGGAATCGATCCGTGAGGCCTTTATCAATGTGTCTCCAGCCTTGATTGAGATTCTCACTTTGCGTCAGCCTAGTGCCATTACCGGTGTGCTACTGTTGGGTGGAAGTTTTGCACTGCTGGGTGTCATTGGGGCACTCTTCGCGCGGCTGCCGAAGCTCTTGCAACGGTCCCTGCTCACCGGCATTGGTTGGGTCATCGGTCTCGGCCTCTTATCTGAGATTCTCGTCGATATCTTACGCCCGCGTATCGGGCGACCCTTGACAGGTGTGGTCTTTGGTGCCAAAGGATTGCACCTCACGCCGACGCTGGTGATTTTCGCCACAATCACCATTCTGACCTTCGTTTGGCGGCAATGGGGTGGCACACAGTACCAGCGGGTGCGCGGCACCATGTCTTCTGGACAACTGCGGTGGGCGCACCGCATCCAGGTTGTATTGGGCGTCATTATTTTATTGATTCTGCCTTCTTTTGTTGGCGTCTATCTTTCTGAAATTATCAACAACATTGGTCTCTATATTTTGATGGGGTTGGGCTTAAACATTGCCATTGGCCTCGCCGGACTACTGGATTTGGGCTATGTGACGAACTTTGCCGTGGGTGCCTATATTATGGCCATCCTCACCTCCAGCAGTCCCCTGGGTATCGAACAGAGTGCTGGTTTCGGTGGTATCACCTTTTGGATGGCGCTACCCATTAGTGTCGCCGCGGCCATGTTGACCGGCTTCATATTGGCGTTGCCGGTGCTGCGTATGCGGGGCGACTATCTGGCCATTACCACATTGGGCTTTGGGGAGATCATCCGCATCTTGGCTCGCTCCGATTGGTTGAAGCCCATTATCGGCGGTGCGCAGGGCATTTTGCTCATCCCTCAAGCCGCTATTACCGGCTGGTTTAGCTCGCTCCTCTCTTTCATTCTGGTGCCCATTGAGACCTTCTTATCTCGTTTTGGGATCACGCTGTTGGCGGTTAACAATCAAGGGGATATTGTCTTCGATACACCACCGCAGCTCTATTACCTGCTGGTGCTGGCCTGTCTGTTCATGCTCTTTATCTCAGTCCGCCTCAATGGCTCGCGGATTGGTCGGCAGTGGATGGCCATGCGTGAGGATGAGGATGTCGCCGGTGCCATGGGGATTGACACGACAAAGGCCAAGATTATCGCCTTCACGCTGAGTGCCGCCTCGGGTGGGCTGGCCGGCGCCATCTTTGCGGCCAAGCTTGGCTCCATCTATCCGCACAGCTTTCAACTGCTGATCTCGATCAATGTGTTGGCGCTGATTATTGTCGGTGGGATGGGCAGCATTCCTGGTATTGTTGTTGGTGCATTTGCCCTTATTGGGCTCCCCGAATTGTTGCGTGAGTTTGCCGAATTCCGACTCCTTTTTTACGGAATTGCCCTCATGGCCATGATGTTGGTGCGCCCTGAGGGGTTGTGGCCTTCCGCCACGCGCCGACGTGAGCTGCAAAGTACGGAGCCACTGGTTGAGCAAACACCGACACGAGCCGGTGAGGCGCATGAAGCTGTGACAATTGGGAGCTAACGCAATGGCAGACAATATCCTCACGGCACAGCAGGTGACCAAACGCTTCGGTGGCTTGGTTGCGGTCAACGATGTGGACTTCGTGATCCCACGTAATTCCATTGTGAGCATCATCGGCCCCAATGGTGCCGGCAAGACCACCTTTTTCAATTGCATCACCGGTTTCTATCAGATCGATGAGGGCACTTTTCTCTTTGACGGCAACCGAGTTGATGGCCTTTCCACTGATCAGATCACGCGGCTTGGCATCGCCCGCACCTTTCAAAACATTCGTCTCTTCAGCAACATGACGGCCATTGAAAATGTCATGGTCGGTGAAGAACCTCATCTGCACTCCTCCTGGCTTGGCGCCATCTTTGGCACCAAAGCCACCCGTGCCGAAGAAGAGGAGGCGGAGGTGGAAGGACGGCGTTTGCTCGAATTTGTTGGGTTGCGCGGCAAAGGCGATCTGCTGGCGAAAAATCTCTCCTACGGTGATCAACGGCGCCTCGAAATTGGCCGTGCGCTGGCCAGCAAGCCAAAGCTGTTGCTGCTCGATGAACCAACGGCCGGCATGAATCCTCGTGAAACGGCAGAGACAACGCATTTTATTCGCAAGCTACGCGACGAACTGGCGATTACCATTCTATTAATTGAGCACGATATGCGGGTAGTCATGGGGATCTCCGAACATGTCACGGTGCTTGATTACGGACAAAAGATCGCCGAAGGTACCCCTGCTGAGATTCAACAAAATCCCCGTGTGATTGAAGCCTATCTAGGTCGCGGTGCCGCCGCCAATCTAGAAGAGCAAACCGGGTAAGGATACGAAGGATATCCCATATGGCACTTCTTGAAGTCAACCAGGTCCATGCCTACTATGGCAACATCCATGCCCTCAAAGGAATTTCGTTGCGTGTGGAAGAAGGGGAGATTGTTGCGTTGATCGGTGGCAATGGTGCCGGCAAGACCACAACGTTGCGTACAATCAGTTGTCTTTTGCGTCCGCGCACCGGCACGGTATACTTTCGTGGCGAGGATCTGGCGGGCTATCCGGCTCATCATCTGGTCTCCCATGGGATCGCCATGGTGCCGGAAGGACGTGGTGTCTTTTCCAAGCTCACCGTGGCCGAAAATCTGGAGATGGGCGCCTATCACCGCAAGGACAAAGCCGGCATTGCCGCTGATTTGGATCATATTTATCAGCTCTTCCCGCGTCTTCACGAGCGCCGTCGACAAGTGGCAGGTACGATGAGTGGGGGAGAGCAGCAAATGTTGGTGATGGGGCGTGCCTTAATGTCGCGTCCACAGTTGTTGTTGCTTGATGAGCCGTCGATGGGGCTTGCACCGATTTTGGTGGAGACTATTTTTTCGACCATTGAAGAGATCAATAAGGTTGGGACGACGGTTCTTCTGGTCGAGCAAAATGCCCACATGGCGCTACAAGTAGCACGTCGCGGCTATGTCTTGCAAACCGGCGAGATTGTACTGAGCAAAAGTGCCGCTGAGCTGCAACAGGATCCCACTGTTCAAAAAGCTTACCTGGGGATAGAGTAACATCTCTCAATACGTGCCCTGTGTGCCCCGGACACCTGTTTGCACCACGGGATGCAAACTCATCATCTGTTATCGGAACGCAAACTATTCACTAATGTTTTTCCAACAAAAGTCTGGTACGATGCGATGAACCCTTTGATTATTGGATTGACCGGCAATATTGCCACAGGGAAGAGTACTGTTTTACAATATTTGGCCGCCAAGGGTGCTTATGTGCTCGATGCTGATAAGCTGGCGCATGAGAGCATGCAGACAGGAACGCATACCTATTGGGCAATTGTGGACGAGTTCGGCCAATCGATTCTACAGGTCGACGGCACCATTGATCGGCGGGCCCTCGGGAAGGTGGTCTTTACGGATCCCAAGGCATTGGCTCGCTTGGAGGCAATTGTTCATCCGGCCGTCTTTGATCTGGCACGCCAAGAGCTGTTGACAGTAGAGGCCAATGTCATTGTATTGGAAGCGATCAAACTGCTCGAAGCAGGACAACTCGTTACGCTCTGTGACGAAGTTTGGGTTGTGACGGCCACGCAAGAGACACAGTTGCGCCGACTCCATGAAACACGGAAGATGAGCGAGGAAGAGGCGGCACGCCGTATGGCCGCGCAATCGCCTCAAGAGGAAAAGGTCAAACAGGCCGATCGGGTGATCACCAACGATGGTGATCTCGCTGCGTTAACAGCACAGTTAGACACGATTTGGCAAGACCTCTCCCAGAAATTTGCATAGACGGTTAGATAGGCTCTCAGGATGCAACCACTGAAAAACTTCTGGAATAACCATCCCATTCTTTCAAACTGGCTTGTGTTAGCCTTGGGCATGGTGATTATTCTCTATTTCAATGCGCGCCATGTTGGTTTCCTGCCCAATCAGTGGGCCGCGTTGGTCGTGGCAACGGTGGGGTTGGCTGGCCTTTGTTCGTGGATTATCAGCTGGGAATAGTGCCGCGCAGATCTGTGACACGACTTACGCACCGCGAACGAATGCTCAGCGAGAAACAGCAAACGAAGTAGAACATGTTCTCGGGTGGCTAATAGTAAATCCGGGCAGAACTAAGTAGACAGCTAAATTGCTTGCTTCCCAGAGAGAAGCGCTACTTATTTCTGCCCAGGTATTTACGCCAAACTGTAGTAGGTCTTATGTGAGTTAGGTATAAAATTAAGTTATGGCAACCACAATGGAAAAACGTGATTATTACGAAGTACTTGGGGTTTCGCGCAACGTCGATAAAGATACGCTCAAAAAGTCATTCCGCAAGTTGGCGCAAAAGTACCACCCAGATGTCAATAAATCAGCGGAAGCGGAGACGATGTTCAAAGAGATCAACGAAGCCTATCAGGTGCTTAGCGACGACCAGCGGCGCGCGGCATATGACCGTTTTGGTCATGAGGGCTTGCAGGGCATGGGCGGCATGGACTTCTCCGGCGGCTTTGGCGATCTCGGGAGCATCTTTGAAGAGCTCTTCTCCGGCTTGGGTGGCTTCTCGACCGGCAGTGGTCGTGGACGGCGCACCCAGCCACGACGGGGTGCCGATTTGCGCGCCGATATTACCCTTACCTTTGAAGAGGCCGTCTTTGGCATTGACAAAGAGTTGGATATTCCGCGGTTGGAAACCTGTGAACATTGCAGTGGCAGCGGTGCAGAGCCACCAACCTCGCCTGTCACCTGTTCCACCTGTAATGGTACCGGTGAGATCCAACGGCGGCAGCAGAGTCCCCTCTTCGGCACGGTGATTACCGCCAGCCCCTGCACAACCTGTAATGGTACTGGTGAGGTGATCCCATCGCCATGTACGGTT
>ERZ795053.4407-NODE-4407-length-15260-cov-15.788096_pt1 | contig 15260 bp, 14 predicted proteins | sample MGYA00375137_ERZ795053 | MGnify/ENA primary metagenome ERZ795053 (study PRJEB30182, sample SAMN05720284) | activated sludge metagenome | isolation source: Anaerobic digester | place: Hong Kong | collected 2014-12-17 ... | reverse complement strand
TGGCGCATAGCATATTGTGGTTGCGGGATGGGCGTTGGGCGTGGTATAATCAGCCGGATAAGTCGGAAGTTGAGACGCGATTTTAGTAATGAAGTTTTCGGATGACAAATCAGAAGAATTGGATAAGAAAGGAACAATTTATCAATTGCTTTTCTACTGTTCTTTTACCAAGAACGTGGTATAATGAACTTGGACAGGAGGAACGAGACATGATGGATAGCAAAAGAAATATATGCACAGCGGTTCTTATAGTCGTTGCCATCATAGTGTTTACATGGTTACTGTACTGCTTGGAGCATGCTTTGCCGACAGCTTTAGAAGGCATACTCTCAGATAGTGCGTTTGCGTAAAGGAGGATGAAATGAAATACTGTTTATGCATAGTTGCTATTGTTGCGCTTCTCTTTAATTTTGGTTGCGCAAGTTCAACAGGCCGGTCTGCGTCTACCGATACTGCTGTTTGCATGCCAACAGAATCCACTAATGTGAACGATGAGATATTAGCGCCGTCCGATACTCCGACCATTCCTGACGCTTTCGATATTGCTTGTGATGAAGAGATTATGCATAACGCCGTCACTGAGATGAAGGATTTCCTTTCTGAACACGTTGAACTGCTGGAGAGGATGGCTGATGATATGAGTACATCACCAATAGCTTTCCTTTCGGATAATAGCGCATATCTTAAGGCGGATTCCGAAGGAATATACAATTAATGCGAAGATGCAGATGTACCGGAAAGCGTCAAAGCTTATTTTGCAATCGATGGCTTTCGTCCTGAATCTGCTTATTGGGATGACAGTGGCAGGATCGTAGAAACCCAAGCTTATGCCTTATCCAATATTTACCATAATGATGACGGAACCTTTTATTTCACAGTGTATTTGCTCTACGGAGAGAATCTGAATAATTTGTCAAATGAATACTTTTATCTTGAGGCACTGGAGGGAGATTGGCATCTATATGCTGAGATACACGAATGATTCAGCATTGACAGGAGGGCATATGCCGATAGGGAATACAACTCTGTACGCACAGTGGGGCGACGGCAGTCTCTAAGACGGCTCGCCGACAGCTCACCAAGGAGCGGAAGCGGCATATGTGCAATCAAAACGGTCAAGTATGGGTATGACAAGCAGCGGACGGGCATTACCGCCACAGGTCAGACCATAGCCTACGAACGGTCTTAGAACACAAAAGACCGTCAATGGCACAACCACCAACTACGTTATTTAGTCGCTGGAAAATGCTGATGCCATGCCAATCGATTGCAAATAGTCAATGAATTTGTTTATGCTATCTTCAAATTGCTTTATGTACTCAGACGATACGGTTGATTTGTAATTCAATAACAATTCATTTGTCTTCTTGGGATTATTCGCCTTTATGTAAGTGTATATACATTCCTCTATGAGCCTTGGCTCTGATTTTGCTCCTTTTTCAAAATACTCTGCCCAGTCAGTCCACTCAGCTTCTGCGAAATCTGACATATTTTCAACTGGAATATAAGGAGTAAAGCAATCATATTTGTTCTCCAGTTTGAATCCCATTTTTTCAGCAACTGCGATAGAGCCTTGGTTGAAATCTACGCAAAGCCATTCTATATGCTTGTAGCCTTTTAACTCACAGAGTCGAATAACTTCGTTTACTACTGTTTTTGCAAATCCCTTTCGGCGATAGCCATCATCCGTATGTATTCCTATTGCAATTTTATCATTATGAGCACAGTCGCTTATTGACCAGCTTACAATGGTGTCTTCATTTCTGATATATGAGCCTACCCCATATTTTAGAAAGATCTCATAGTCTTTCCAATTTTCTATCCAATCCAAAATTTCATTTGCGTTTTTATACTTCTTCTGTTTAAGTTCTTCTAAATTGACGGATTCCAAAAAGTAGCCGTTTGGCAAAGCAAAAGTCATATTATTTTTATCTGCAATCTCGAGCACATAATGCCGTCTTGTATATCTGCGGATAAATTTGTCGGGGTGAATCTGGGGGATAATATCATTCCATTGTTTCGTATCCGGAGTGATTGGCGCCCAAAAGTCAATTTTCTCTCCGACAGAATCATTAAAGTCTGCATCTGTTGTTATTCCGGCAACAAGATTGCACTCGCTGGTTTGGATGAGTGCGGCAGTTGGATTATCAAGGTTATTAACATAAACACTGCCTGATGTTATATCGTCTATAACAGAAAATACAGATAACTCATTTTTCGATATTATTAGTGGTAATAATTTAGCGTATTCCTTTTTAGGCAATTCTTGAAGCATGATAACGCCTCTCCTTTTTCTCTATTGAGCAAGATTATGCAAATAATCTCCGTGTTCGGTTTTGCTCTCTTATACAGTTTGACGAAATGCCGCACAAGAGCAAAAGACAAAAAACCACCTTTGCCTTGGTAGACAAAGGTGGTTTTCTTCGTGGCTCCCCAGGTCTGATTCGAACAGACAACCCTTCGGTTAACAGCCGAATGCTCTGCCGTTGAGCTACTGAGGAACGTACCTGCTTATTATACACATTCATGAAACATGTTCAAATCCAATTTATGGCGATTGCAGCTTTGTTTAACACGCTAACGCTTGAAAGCTCACTAAAGCTCTCGTTTTCTCCGTTTTACGCTTTGGTTATCCTTTGAATACGAACTCGCGTTGATACTTCTCCATGAGATCGCAGGCGTTGCCCACTCCGTCCTCGCCCTTAAGCTTTTCGGCGGCGTCCTCGGCGTTTTTCCTGTACGCGGGATTGTCAAGCAAATCGCAAAGCCCCGCAAGGAAAGCCTCGCGTGTAAGCTCCTTTTTCTGCACGGGCTTTGGGCCGAATCCGCGTTTGCAGAGCATTTCAGCCCAGTCCTTCTGATCGCTGCCGAAGGGTATGCCAAAGGTGGGCTTGCCAAACCTCAAACCCATAGCGACTGAGCCGGCACCGCAATGATGCACAACGGCGCTGACCCTTGGAAACAGCCACTCATGCGGCACATACTCAAGCTGAAGCACATTGTCGGGCAACAGCTTCGGATCGCAGTACTTCTCGGGTACGGCGAGTAAAGCGCGTCTGCCGCTCTCGCGTAAGGCGTCGATGATGCTTTGCAGCTTATCTCCAAGCATGGGCGTCATGCTCCCGAACCCTATATATACGGGAGCCTCGCCCGCCGCCAAAAAGTCCGCAAGCTTTTGATCCGGCTGATAGTCCAACTTGCTAAGCTCATCGAACCAATAACCCGTGATATGCACATGCTCTGAGTAACCCTTCTGCCTCGGGTATATTGTCGGGCTGTACGCGAACAAATGCTCAAACCCGCCGCCCCTGCGCCGAAACAGCATATACTTCCATGAGGGTGGGAGACCGAGCTTCTTACGCCATGAACCAAATGCTTTCTTCTGTATGTTCGCGGTAAAGAAGGCTACGCAGCAATGGCTGTAATAGTTATACGCGCCTTTCAGAAGGAACAGCGGGTACTCCGGCCAACCAAAATTGCGTGTCTCTACCGTAGGGGCATCGGGCCAGAACGACACGCGCATATAGGGCTTTTTGAAAGCCTCGCCGAAATAACACATGCAGGCGGAGGAATATGTGATGAACAGCAGAAGATCGGCTTCCTTGCATACGGGGTAAGCGATATCGAATATCTCATCCTTATCCTTGCCCAACACCTTCGGCAGATCGAGGAAGGTTGAAAGCGAGAAACCGTCGTCATTCATGATAACGCTCATCAGATCCTCTACCGATCCCGAAATAGGCAGGTACTTCAGCCAAGGGGACTTCTCTGCAAACTTCGCGTATTCTTGGTATCCTATAAGCGAAACCTCGTGACCGCGCTCATGCAGACGTTTACTGAGGATGAAACAGGGTCTTGTGTCACCCATAGAGCCTAAGGAAAGTATTGCAATTTTCATCAGAGTTCTCCCCCAAAACCGACTAATTATCGAAAACCATCAAGGCTTCCGTTATGTCCGAAACTGACCTAAGCCGCGCTCCCTCAACATTGATCTTGGCGCGCCGCGGCACCAGTATGTTCTGATATCCGAGCCGTACGGCTTCCTTTACGCGTGTTTCCATATGTGACACCGGTCGTATCTCGCCCGTAAGCCCTATCTCGCCTATCGCGCAGGTCTGTGACGGCAGAGCCTTTTCAAGCAGCGACGACGCAAGGCACAGCGCAATAGCAAGGTCTGCGCCCCTGTCGCTGAGTCTCAACTGACCCGCGACGTTGCAGTAGACGTCCTTGTCCGAAAACCTAAGGTGAGCTTTGCGCTCAAGCACAGCCAAAAGTACGTTTATGCGTATGATATCCGGCCCTATGGCGGTTCGTCTCGGACTTCCGTACAGGGTGGGACAAAGCAGGGATTGAACCTCCGCAAGCAAGGGCCGCGTTCCCTCCATGGTGCTTACCACGGCGCAGCCGATATTGGTGTGTTCGGACAGGAAAAGCTGTGAAGGATTGCTGACGGCGTGCATACCGTCCTCGCGCATTTCGAAAATACCTATTTCATTTGTCGCGCCGAAGCGGTTCTTCTCCGTGCGCAGGAGCCTAAGTCCTTCATGGCGGCTGCCCTCGAAGTACAGCACAGTATCCACGATATGCTCAAGCACCTTTGGTCCCGCTATCGCGCCCTCCTTAGTGACATGTCCGACTATGAACACAATGGCGCCGTTGTCCTTTGCATAGCGCGTAAGCACCGCCGTGACCCCTCGAACCTGTGAGACTGTACCCTGCTGCGAGTTGGCCTCGGAGGTAAGCATGGTCTGAATGGAATCGACTATCACATATTTGCAGGCGTGCTTCTCCGCTTCGGACAACGCGCCCTCAACATCCGGTTCGCAATAAAGCAGCAGATCGCTTGCGATGCCAAGCCTTTCGGCTCTGAGCTTAATCTGCGCCGCGCTCTCCTCGCCTGACACATACAGCACTGTGCCTAAGGGGTCGAGCTTGTCCGCCATTTGCAGCAACAGGGTGGACTTGCCTATTCCGGGATCGCCGCCAAGCAGCACTACCATTCCGGGCACAAGTCCGCCGCCCAAGGTGCGGTCAAGCTCTGATATGCCCGTTGAGATGCGATCAGACTCGGTAGCCTTTACGCGGGACAGCCGCTGCGCCGAAGCTCCGCCGCTGCGCTTGGGCTTTGCGCTCTCCGGCAGGGGAGTCTCCTCAATTAGGGTGTTCCACGCGCCGCATTGTGGGCATTTGCCCATCCAGCCGGCGGTGGAATACCCGCATTCAGTACAAACAAATTGATTTCTGCTCTTGGCCATTATGCCTTGACCGCGTACTTTTCGACTATGCCCAGAAGGATATCGACACAGTAGTCCATACCTTCGATGGAAACATGCTCATACGGCCCGTGGAACGCGGAACCGCCCGTGCCGAGGTTAGGACAGGGTAAACCCATGTAGCTCAAGGTCGCGCCGTCGGTACCGCCGCGGATTGGCTCTATGACAGGCTCTAAGCCAAGCTCGCGTATAACCGCCACAGCGTTGTCGATGAGGTGGAAGCAGGGCTTGATAAGCTCACACATGTTGCGGTATTGATCGCGCATCTGCATGACAACCGTGCCGCTGCCGTACTTTTCGTTGAGCAGCTTGATGACATGCATCAGCGTTTCCTTTCTGCCCTCGAAGCGTTCGGGGTTATGGTCGCGGATGATGTAGTACATCTTGCAGGTCTCGACATTGCCCGTAATTTCGCAGAGGTGGAAAAAGCCCTCATAGTTCTCGGTGTCACGCGGGGTGTCGCCCGAGGGCAGCATGGCGTTCAATTCCATGGCGACGAGCGAAGCGTTGATCATCTTGTCCTTAGCGGAGCCGGGGTGTACGTTGAATCCATGAATGGTTATGGCGGCTGAGGCCGCGTTAAAGTTTTCGTATACGACCTCGCCCTCAAGATCGCCGTCCACGGTGTACGCAAAGTCAGCGCCGAATTCGGGAATGTTGAAGTGCGAAGCGCCTTTGCCGACCTCCTCATCGGGGGTAAAGCCAATGCAGATTTTGCCGTGCGGAATGTCGGAGGTCAGGAGCTTCTCCGCAAGGGTCATTATCTCCGCAACGCCAGCCTTGTCATCCGCGCCGAGCAGCGTAGTGCCGTCGGTAACTATGAGCGTACGCCCTGCGAGCTTTGTAAGGTGGGGGAACACCTTGGGACTTATCGTCCTGCCGCTCTCGCCCAAGACAATCTCACCGCCGTCGTAGTTCTCTACGAGGCGCGGCTTGACGTTCTCGCCGCAGAAGTCGGGAATGGTGTCCACATGCGCGATGAAGCCCATGCTTGGAGCCGACTCACATCCGCTTGTCGCGGGTATGCTCGCGTAGACGTAGCCGAACTCGTCCATATGCGCGTTTGACACGCCCATGTCAAGCAATTCCTGTACAAGTATGCGGCCAAGGTCTTTTTGACGCTCGGTGGTCGGAACGGACTCGCTCTCATCGCTCGAAGCGGTGTGAATTTTGACGTAGTTTAGCAACCTTTCGTATGCTCTCATGATGCCTCCATAGAAATTCATTGTGATGTTCTTATCGAAACCATGGGTATTATATCATAAGCAAGGGCATATGCAAAGGGAAAAATTGAACTTGGGGATAGGTTTCAATAATAATATATGAAAATAGTTCTTGACAGATGAACGGATATTTTGTATTATAAAACTTGCCCAAGCTCGGTTCGTCTAGTGGCCTAGGACACCGCCCTCTCACGGCGGGAACAGGGGTTCGACTCCCCTATCGGGTACCACGAAGAAAACCACTTTTGTCTACCAAGGCAAAGGTGGTTTTTCTTGCCTTTAGAGGCAAGACGGGTATAAATCGAGCACATTTTAGATAGGTCGCCACAGCAAGCGGATTCAGACGGTTTCATAAATAGAGAGACAATACCCCACGAAAGCGCATCAGTCCATCATGCCCGAATAGAACATATCGTATGCGCCCACATCCCAAAGCGCATCGATAACGCGGTTAACAAGCAGCCCAAATTCAGCGCCGCTCTGGCTGAATCGGGAGGGGAAGACGCGATAGGTTTGCTCGTCAAACGTGAAATAAAGCACGGCATACTTTATATCCCACTCCGGGGTTCTGGTCGTTTCGGCCATTTCCTCAAACCGATCCAGAATCGCGTCAACCGCCGGAATTCCTGTGTGTGGCGTATCGTCATCAATGATAATACAGTGAGCCTGATACTTCTGCATCACATATCCACAATTCTTCTTTTTCATGTAAAGCTCCTTTCTTAGCTCGGGTGCGCAGGTATTATAGAATTCTTTTGTACACTTCCAGCAGACTCTTGATCTGATAGCTGAGAAGCCACGACACGCTGTTGTACTGAACCCATGTTTCCTTCAGCTGCTGCAAAAGCGGAAACAGATAGATCTCCGTTTCGACTATGTATGACGCCATCTTCTCCCGTGAAAAGCCGCTTGCCATAGTTGAAAGATTGTTGCAGCGATCGAGGCATTTCACAAGACAAGCCGTCGCGTTGTTGCCGATTCGTTCGTAGTACATCGGTCTGAAAGTCTTCATATCCACGATTGGCGGATACGACAAGAGCTGAACCGCCGTTTGAACTTCATCGTTGACCGGCAACTCCTCTACGCGTACACCGCAGTCTTCCACCACGTCATGCAGAAGGATCGTTGCTATCACATCATCGTCTTCGATTCCCAGCGCAAGCGCATGACATGACATGGTCAAAGGATGGATGATATAGGGAACGCCCTCCCTGCCAACTCGCAGCTGCCCGCTGTGCCATTTCTTCATCCGCGGCAGCACAGCCAGCACCTGCGGAAGCCCTTTTGCCACCGCTGCCGACTTAACAAATGTGTACATGTGCTGCTCGTCGAACAAGCGTTCATGCGTGACCCAGTCAGGCCTTGCGAACTCTTCGAGGAGTACTCCAACCGTGGTATGCAGCACCTGTGCCAATAGAAGCAGACGCGATGTGTCGGGCTGGTACTCGTCACGTTCCCAACTGCTGACGGCCTGAAAGGATACGTCCAACGCCTCTGCCAGTTGCGATTGCGTCAGGTTGACCTGCTTTCTAAATGAACTGATTTGACTTCCTAAGCTCATAATCTCTACCTCCTGTTCATCCTCAGTATAAACCGCCTGCGCATCAGCCGCAAGCAAGCTAATGTCGAACATAAAAGAAATAATTCAAGCTGTGCTTGTATTTTATCAGTCTAACGTTCCGTGTGCAAGGTGCGGATAGAGAAAACCGTATGAAAAGCGGCGCTAATATGTGACAGCTTTGTAGGTTTGTCAATCATCTTGGACAGAACAGGCAAGGATGAAAGTGTTGGGTGTGCTATACTGTAAAGGACGCTTGGGTTGGTTGTTGGACTTTCTTCGATGGACGGCAAGCTGACATTGAAATCGGCGAGTGAGCAGAAGGGATGGGTGTCGCAGAAGCGGTGTTGCTCCGCAATGGTGGCCACGCTCGACCTTGCCGTTATGACGGGGAGCGCAGGGTCGTATCAGCTTGTGACGGACGCCCCGATCAGCAGCGGTTAATATAAAAGAGCCTTACTAAATCATGCTTTGACGAGGAGAACCGGTTTGTGAACTCAAAGCCGTTGCTGGTTTGAACGCACTCAACCGTGACCTCCGTGTGCTTGAAAAACGCATACCTCTTCTTGAGAAAATCCGCAGACGATTAAGTTCTTTGTTCATTGTAAGCAGCGAGGTAATGCAGCCTTGTGAACTCATCGATGGAGTACACTAAAATGAGCTTGTCACCTGTGGAGCAGCAGCGGCGGGTTTATACGGAGTAGCGGCCGCGCTACGCTATTTTGCGGTCAACACCAATTGAAGAGGTCTGACTGCACTGCGTCAGAGGCTTATACATCACCCCCACAGTCGCCACCTTTATCCGTTGTCCAATATGTTTTGCAGTTCTACAAGTCGAATAAGCATGCATATTCACTAATACTTTACAATTATCGAAGTCTGTGTTATAATGACATAAAGATTGTTTTATTGAACTAAGCCGCTGAGATAGCGGTGGTCAGCACCTTTATGGCTGTCATTATGCCCGGAGCGTGGCGCGTTTGGCATTGTGTCTTAATGATAAAAGCCCCCAGGGTAGGGAGCCTTGGTGCACACACTGTGCGGTCGACCGAAGTCGACGAGTTGGATAAATCCTTATTTGAACTCGTAGTGTAAGTCTATGGGGTAGACTACATTATGTATATATCACACATTAAGGAGATTGTCAACATGAGAATTGCGGAAGATTTCTATGTTGGACTGGATATTGGGACAGATTCTGTCGGATATGCAGTAACGGATCAAAGCTACAAGCTGCTCAAGTTCAAAGGAGAGCCCTTATGGGGGGTTACAATCTTTGATGCTGCCAAGCAAAGTGCCGAGCGGCGCAGCTTTCGTACCGCAAGGCGCAGGATTAAGCGAACACAGCAACGAGTCGCGCTTGTTGGCGAGATATTTGCTAAGGAGATTGGAGATGTTGATCCGCGCTTTTTCATACGCCGTATGGAAAGCGCTCTGTATCGAGACGATGTTTCGCCGCAAGACCCATATCCTGTTTTTAGTGATGAAAAATACACTGATGTGAATTTCTACGGTGAGCATCCAACTATTCATCACCTTTTGACGGAACTAATGACGGATTGCAAGCCTCACGATATAAGGCTTGTCTATATAGCCTGCGCTTGGCTTGTAGCGCATCGCGGTCATTTTCTTAGCGAAGTGGATCGTGACAATGTTGAGAATGTATGCGACTTCAATGCTGTTTATGATGAGCTTATGGACCACTTCACGCAGAACGGCATGAACAAACCGTGGCAGTGTGGAGCGTTGGACTTTGCAGGAGTAATGCAGCAGAAGGAAGGAGTTACTCAAAAGGAGAAGGATTTCTACAACTTGCTGTTCAATGGGAAAAAGCCTAAGGATGATGGGCAGGAAGCTTGTATGTGTAGTCGCTCCCGGCTGATAAAACTTCTCTGCGGTGGCAAGGTTACGGCTGACAACCTGTTTTGCACCGACGCCTATTCCGATGTCCCCTCATTTTCACTTGGCATGGGTGACGATGAATTGTCGGTAGTCCTGCGCGAACTGGGAGATGATGCGGAGTTGGTCGTGCGTGCAAAAGCTGTTTTCGATTGGGCAGCGCTTGTAGATGTGCTCGCGGGGAAGTCAACAATATCGGAGGCAAAAGTCTTTGTGTATGAGCAACACAAGAGGGATCTGAAAGCATTAAAGGCCTTTATTCGAAAGTATCGCGCTGACAGGTACAGTGAAGTCTTTCGAGTTGCGGGCAAAGACAAGAAAAACTACGCAGCCTACTCGCACAACTTCAAGTCTGTGAATCTGAAGGACCTGAAAGATTCCAAGCTCCCCTCCGCCTCAAAGGAAGATTTCTCCAAGTATTTGATTTCCGTCGTCAAGGGGATCAAATGCGACGAGTGCGACCAACCCTTTTACGAGGACATGATGTCACGTTTGGAGCTGCGGTCGTTCCTGCCCAAGCAAGTTGAGACGGACAATCGCGTAATACCTTACCAGCTTTACTGGCATGAGCTGTGCCAAGTCCTGCGAAATGCGGAGGTTTATCTGCCCTTTTTGAGTGAGCGGGATGAGGACGGCCTCACGGCAAGTGACAAGATTAAGTCAATCTTCACCTTCAGGGTACCGTATTATGTCGGCCCTCTCAACAGGCAAAGCGAGCATGCGTGGCTTGAACGCAAGGCGGAGAAGATCTATCCTTGGAATTTTGACGAAGTCGTCGATGCGGATATGAGCGAGCAGGCATTCATACGTCGAATGACAAATACTTGCACCTATTTACCGGATCAACCTGTGTTAGCGAAGAATTCCATTCTGAACTGTCGCTTCAATGTACTAAATGAGATCAACAACCTCAAGATCGATGACGTGCCAATATCTGTCAATGCTAAGCAGGGTATATACCATGATCTGTTTGAGAAGCGTGCACGGGTAACTCCGAAGATGATCCGACAGTACTGCTTATCAAACGGCTATATGCAGGAGGGTCAGACTCTCGGCGGAATCGATATTGCAATAAAATCCACACTGCGCCCGCAGCTCGACTTCGCATATTTACTGAATGCGGGAACGCTCTCTGAGCAAGACGCTGAAAGGATTATTGAGCGCATTACTTATAGCGAAGATTGGATGCGGCTTTCACGGTGGCTGTCACGAGAATATCCTGTACTTAGTGAAGATGATGTTCGCCGCATATCCCGCCAAAAGTATAATGATTTTGGACGACTGTCAAGGGCTTTACTCGACGGGCTCGAGGGTATGTGTGAACGAACGGGAGAATGTGGCACAATCATACATTTTCTTTGGGACACTAACTGCAATCTGATGCAGCTGCTTTCGAGCGATTACACCTTCACCGCATTGATCGAGCAGGCAAAAGCGGAGTATTATCGCTCAAAGCCGAAGAATCTTTCTGAACGCCTTGACGACCTGTACATATCGAACGCCGTCAAGCGTCCGATAATTCGCGCGATGGAAATCATTAAGGAGTTGACGAAGGCACTTGGTGCGAAACCTGCAAAAATCTTTGTTGAAATGGCACGCGATGCGGGTGACGACAAAAAAGGAAAGAGAACGCAAACGCGCCTTAATCAGCTTAAGGAACTGTACAAACGAATTGACAGCGATGATACGCGCCTGCTCGATGCACAGTTGAATGAAATGGGCGGCGATGCCGATAACCGTTTGCAGAGCGAGGCGCTGTTTCTGTACTACTTGCAGCTTGGCAGATGCATGTACACCGGCAAGCCCATACAGGTGGATCGCTTAAAGGAGAATCTCTATAACATTGAGCATATCTATCCTCAAAGCTATGTTAAGGATGACAGCATACTGAACAATAAGGTGCTGGTCTTTTCCGATATCAACGGGCAAAAGAGCAATCAGTATCCGATTGATTCTAACATCCGACAGAATATGAGAAGCTACTGGGATATGCTACACAAAAATGGTCTGATAAACGATGAGAAGCATATGCGCTTGACCAGGGGCACGTCATTCACCTCGGATGAAAAACTGGGATTCATCAACCGCCAACTGGTTGAGACTCGACAATCCACAAAAGTGGTCGCGATGTTGCTCAAAGAGATGTATCCGGAGCCGGACACCAAGGTTGTCTATGTCAAAGCGGGACTGGTCTCTGATTTCAGGCACGAGTTTGACATGGTCAAATCCCGCGGAGTCAACGATCTGCATCATGCAAAAGATGCGTATCTGAACATAGTCGTCGGCAACGTCTACTATGAGCGATTCTCGAAACGATGGTTTAGCATTGATTCCGAGTACAGTATCAAAACAAAAACGATATTCGGGAGACCTGTTCGCTGCGGTGAGAATATCGTTTGGAACGGAGCTTCCTCCCTGAACATGATTCGCTCCTCTTTGCAAAAGAACAACATTCATCTAACCCAATACGCATTCATGCGCAAGGGCGGGCTTTTCGACCAAATGCCTCAACGGCGTCAGGAAGGGCTTGTTCCGCGCAAGGCAGGTCTTGACACCGAGAAGTACGGAGGGTACGCAAAACCGACCGCAACGTTTTATATCGTTGTCAGGTATATATGCAAGCAGAAACGTGACGTTATGCTCATGCCGGTTGAACTGATGTTTGCGGATCGGTTCCTTCAGGATGAGGGCTATGCACGCCGGTATGTACAGGATACTGTGAGTAAGATATTGAACAAACCAATCTCGAACATCGATTTCCCCCTTGGCATGCGCCCGCTGAAGATTAATACTGTTCTCTCCTTCGACGGCTTCTTAACCTGCCTCAGCGGGAAGAGCAGCGGAGGCCGTTACATATTGCTCTCCCACATTATGCCGCTTACTGTCGGTACGCAATGGGAACGCTATATCAAACGAATTGAGAGCTTCGAGGAGAAGCGAAAGAAGAATTCGAACATCGTGGCAAACAGCAAATACGATATGATTACGAGCAAGCAAAATGTTGAACTGTACGATCTATTTTCAGATAAGATTCAAAACAGACCCTACAACATCATGTTTGGTGGGCTAACGCAATGTCTTATTGACGGACGTGAGAAATTCATTGGGCTTCCTGTCGAGCAGCAGACCTCCTGCCTGCTGCAGATATTGCTTCTGTTTAAAACCTGCCGCGCCGGAAGCTGCGATTTGCGCGCAGTTGGCGGGAGTGCCAATACAGGCATACAATATGTAAGCGCTACGTTGTCAAACTGGCAGAGATATCAAAAGGTATGCATCGTAGACGCATCTCCGGCAGGATTGTTTATGAAGACGTCCGTCAATCTTTTGGAGTTGCTGTGAGTTGGAGAACCGTAGTCGTTCATAGCCGATGCAAGCTCGATTTGAAGTTGGGCTACATGGTCATGCGTGGCGAGGAGACAAAGCGGGTGTTTATTGACGAGATTGCCATTTTGATTATTGAGAGCACCGCAGTGTCCTTGACAGGCTGCCTGCTCGCTGCGCTTTCGGAGCGCAAAGTCAGGGTTATATTTTGTGATTCGAAGCGGAATCCTTTTGCTGAGATGTCACCATACACAGGAGCTCACGACTCATCGCGCAAAATTAGGATGCAGATGAATTGGAAGGATAGCACCAAGGAGTTGGTATGGACGAGCATCGTTAGGGAGAAGATAGCAAAGCAGGCTGAATTGCTGTCGGAATGCGGCTTCATTAGGGAGACGGAGATGCTGAAGCGATATATTGAGGAGATGGAGGCAGGCGACAGTACCAACCGGGAAGGACATGCTGCTAAAGTATATTTTAACGCGCTGTTTGGCCTTGATTTTACCAGAAGGTCGGAATGCACCACCAATGCGGCTCTGGATTATGGTTACGGTCTTATCCTTTCTGCGTTCAATCGAGAAGCAGCCGCAAATGGCTACCTCTCCCAGCTGGGACTGCATCATGACAACGCGTTCAACCCTTACAATCTCAGCAGTGATTTGATGGAGCCGTACCGTATCCTAATTGACAGGACCGTTCGCGAATGCGGCTTTACCGAATTCAGCACAGCAGAGAAGCATAGGTTGGTTGCCGTACTATATTCGACTGTGACTATTGGTGCCGCGAAGCAAAATGTCATGAACGCTATAAGACTGTATGTCAAGAGTGTTTTTGATGCTTTGAATGACGATACTGTATCCGATATTCGATGGTATCGATTATGAGTTATCGCTTTATGAGGATTATTGTTTTCTTTGATTTGCCAACAGAAACGCCCGAGGACAAAAGGCAGTATCGCCTGTTTCGCAAAATGCTTATAGGCAATGGGTTTTTGATGCTGCAGAAATCTGTGTACTGTCGTATGGTTTTAAACCAAAGTATTCAAAAAAGCGTGATGGATACGGTACGAAAGAACAGACCCGCGACGGGTCTTGTTGCCGCGCTGACAGTCACCGAAAAACAATTTGCGGGGATAGAGTACCTTTCTGGAGAATTTGTAACAGATGTAATTGATACCGATGAAAGGATTGTTATCCTATGAAACTGGTTTCGCCGCTGTTCAGTCAACTTATGGTTTTCAGGGAAGACAATGTTGTGTCTATCGTCATTGAGAACCAGAAATGCTTTTATGGTCTCATCGAAGATATAAGTCTGCAAATGGAAGGTAATAGGGGACAGGCTGTACTGTCAAAGGACAACGTGCCGATTCCGTTTTCGAAGAATGCCGAACTGATTCAATGCTTTGTACCGTTTACCGCCAACAATAAGGCTTTGCTTGGGAAGATTGCCGCTGAAATGGAACGAACGGGAATGGATGAGGCGCACTATCTAAAGACGCAAACCATCCTGTCGGAGATCGAGCGGTATGTTATGGAGCTTGCGTTTGACCTTGCCTGCGAAGTGACGGCGGACAAACTCTCGTTGGCTTCCATACTAAAGGCGTGCAGCATTACGATAGCGGAGACGGGCAGTACGAATCTTGAACGGATTTTAGATTATATGATACTGGTGCGCGAGCTTGAGCGAGACAAGCTGTTCGTTTTTGTGAACATGAGGAGTTATTTTTCCGATGAGGGCATGGAAGCCTTCATTTCAAGTGTGCTTGACCATAAGCTGAAGGTATTGCTCATTGAAAGCAGCGAAAGGGCGCGTCTGCCACATGAGCAGCGTTTGACAATTGATGCGGATTGGTGCGAAATTTGATTGCTTTTTTACGGGGAATGTTGTAAAATAAACTGTCCATAGACTGCTCGCGGTTAGTAGCGGCCGTTCCTCTAAGAGTAATTTGAGGTTTGAGAGTAGTGTAAATCTATGGGGTTCTCAAAC
>ERZ795053.4404-NODE-4404-length-15262-cov-8.618925_pt1 | contig 15262 bp, 11 predicted proteins | sample MGYA00375137_ERZ795053 | MGnify/ENA primary metagenome ERZ795053 (study PRJEB30182, sample SAMN05720284) | activated sludge metagenome | isolation source: Anaerobic digester | place: Hong Kong | collected 2014-12-17 ... | reverse complement strand
ACCAAAAAACCATTTAAAACTCATGCAAAGAAAACTACTGATCGCCGACGATGAAGTGCATATCCGGATGTTACTGGAGCAGACCCTCGAAGACCTGGAAGAAGAGGGTATCGAATTGCTGCACGCCCGCAATGGTGAGGAAGCCGTAGAAATCATCCAGGCCGAACATCCCCAGCTGGTCTTTCTGGACTACAACATGCCCAGGATGACCGGGATCGACGTTTGCCACCGGATCAAAAAAGAATTAGGCATGACCGGAGTGTACATCGTTTTGCTGACCGGTAACGGGCAAGACACGGATCGCGTGGAAGGACTTTCTGCCGGTGCCGATCGGTACCTGACGAAACCCTTTGACCCTGGGATGGTATCCAATCTGGCAGGCGAAGTTTTTGATTTGTGATTTTCAGCGATTTACAGGACACCCCGGGCATTGCCTTCATCCTTCCGGAAGGCGGTACCCTACAAAATTGACTCAATAATGATCAGCATTTTCTTATCTTGAACAGTGCAATAATTGGGAATCCAAGAAGGAACAGCGGATTTGCTTTTGAATAACTCCAAAAGATGACGAACAATGAAATCCAAGCCGGATATGGTCCGGCATCTCGATTTTACCTGGTGTTTTTATTTTTTATTGGTGTGATATTTACCGGATCCGCTCAAACCCAACTGGATCAACTCGGCTATCCATTGATTTCAAATTACGGTCCCAAAGATTACAACGGCGCACAACAGGTCTGGTCTATTGCCCAGGATGGACGGGGCTTTATTTATTTCGGGGTTCAGCCTGGTCTGTTGGAGTACGATGGCGTGTCCTGGCGCAGGATCCGCCTCGATAGCAAATCCTTGCAATTGGCTCGTTCTCTGGCGGTCGATGAAAATGGGAGAGTCTACTTTGGTGCCATTACCAACATGGGTTACATCGTCCAGGATGAAAAAGGTAATTCGGTTCCGGTATCACTTTTCCAGCATATACCGGTTCGATACCGTCATTTCGAAGATACCTGGAATACGTCCATTTGCAATGGGTATGTCTATTTCAACATACGCGAAAATATTCTCGCCTGGAAAGAAGGCATGGACACCATGAAAGTATGGACTGGAAATGGAAACGATTTCCACGGTATGTTTGTCGTACACGATAAATTGTATTTACGTCAATGGAATGTAGGGCTTAATGTGATGGAGGGTGATTCCCTCCGACTGCTTCCCGGTGGAGAACAGTTCGCCAATGAACGCGTCTATGTCATGCTTCCCTATGACGAACAAAGAATTTTAATAGGGACACGAGCAAGTGGTTTTTTTCTATTTGATGGCAACAACTTCATTCCGTTTCCCACGGAAATAGATGATGCTTTAAAGGAGGTTGACCTTTATCTACCTGGAGCCAAACTTGATGATGGAAATTTTGCCATAGGCACGATAGGAGGCGGGGTCTATGTTTTAAACAAAGATGGTCGCATCGTAAAGCACCTGGACAGAAAGGCTGGTGTCCGGGATGACTTTTCCACCTATGTCTATGAAGACAACAGTGGTAGCCTATGGATCGCGACAACGGACGGCGCATCAAAAGTAGAGACGTCCTCCGGATTGACTTACTATGATGAACGCATCGGGGTAAACAGTACCGTCCTCTCGATAATTAGCGATAAAGAAGGTTTTTATGCCGGGACCGAAGGGCCACTTTTGCGTTTTAATCCATCTACCAAATCATTCACCCCTATTTCTGGTACTGGTCCACAGACCTTCACGATGCAAAATTTACATGGTAAGCTGTACGCTGGAAATTTTGACGGCATTCAAAGGATAGTTGGGGATCGAGCCACTGCAGTCGCCACCAGCCAACGTAACAATTTGAATGTGACCTATTTTGTACAATCTGCATACGATAGTAACCTCGTTTTCATTGCGGCGGGCAATGGCGTTGGGTTATTGCGATATAAAGACCTAAAATGGGAATTGGATGGTTTCCTTCCTGATTTTGCCAATTCGTCCTGGTGGATCACAGAAGAAGCTGAGGGTGTAATTTGGATATGCGATCAGGTAACCGGGGCAACCCGGCTGGCTTATCCAAACTGGCCCGCTTTCGATAATCCCTCCATGAAACATTATGGCCCTGATCAGGGTTTACCCGAAGATGGGTATGTCGGGATGATAAATGGCAAACTGTATGCAGCATCAACCGTAGGTGTATTCCGTTATGAGGAAAATCTGGATCAATTTCGACGGGATAGCCTTTTCGGGGGAGATGCTACCTACTTCTGGGATGGATCAGATGGGGCTTACTGGGTCGCCAAGGAAGAACAAAAAGGTTTGCGCCAGGCTATCCCAAACGGAGATGGAACCTATCAACTCATCGACGCCCCCTTCAGTCCCCTGGCGGATGATATCATCGCTTCCATTTATCTGGATCCCAATCAAAACATAACCTGGATTGGCACCAATGAAGGGCTGGTGCGTTATGACCCCACGATACCATTAGGAAAACCAGCATCCTTTCACGTCCTGATCCGAAAAGTAGCAGTTCAGAATGATTCGCTGCTGCATCTGAATGGGAACAACCCACCTATCCCCTATACCAACAATCAGGTGAATTTTGAATATGCAGCACCCTTTTTCACCAAGGAAGATCAAACAGAATACCAATCCTGGTTGGAGGGGCTCGACAAGCATTGGTCCAACTGGAATTACCGGACGGAAAGAGAATACATTAATCTTCCCCCAGGGAACTATTTCTTTCATGTAAAGGCCCGTAATATCTACAAACAGGAAACGGCCGAAACCATCTATTCATTTACCATTCTAAGTCCCTGGTACCGGACCTGGTGGGCAATCGCTTTATACATCCTCGGATTGGGTCTCTGCATATGGGCCTTTCTCAGCTTGAGGACCCGTCAATTACGAAAACAGCGTGAAAATCTGGAAAATATCGTATCTGACCGGACCAAAGAGTTGGAATTGCGCGTCAATGAACTGGGTATCGTCAACCAGGTCAATGAGGCACTTGCCTCTCAGTTGGAATCCAGCGCGCTGATTCAATTGGTGGGTGACCAATTGCGGGATCTGTTTAATGCCAACATCGTTTACGTAGCCCTCCTGGATAAACCATCTGGTATCATATCCTTTCCCTATGGTTACGGCGATGATTTCCCGCCGCTAAAATTAGGCCAGGGACTAACCTCACAAATCATCACTTCCGGAGAACCCTTATTACTCAATCAGGATGTCACCGCGAACTACGACAAGATGGGCATCAAGAAAGTAGGGAAAGTGGCCGCTTCTTATTTGGGGGTCCCTATTCCGGTAGGTAAAGAAATTATCGGCGTGCTCAGTGTGCAAAGTACCCAGCGTACCAATCGGTTTAATGACGCGGACAAAAACCTGCTCAATACCATCGCCGCCAGCGTGGGTGTAGCCATCCATAATGCTGCGCTCTACGACGAAGCTCAACAGGCACGTGCGGATGCGGAAAGAGCCAATGAAGCCAAGAGCTCCTTCCTTTCCACAGTCAGCCATGAATTGAGAACGCCACTGACTTCCGTTCTTGGTTTTGCAAAAATTGTCAAAAAACGACTGGAAGAGCGCGTTTTTCCCGCACTGGATCAGACCGATCCGAAAATGTCCCGGGTCGTCGACCAGGTAGGAAAAAATATGGATGTCATCACCAGTGAGGGCGAACGCCTGACCCAGCTCATCAATGATGTCCTGGACCTGGCCAAGATCGAAGCCGGAAAAATTGAGTGGCACATGGAACCCTGCCGGATCGAAGCGATTATCGACCGGGCACTGGAAGCCACCCATTCCCTGGTGGAACAAAAGAATCTCAGCGTGGAAAAATCCATCGTGGCAGATCTGCCGGTCGTCCTGGCCGATCACAACAAGTTGATTCAAGTCGTGATTAACCTGCTGTCCAATGCGGTGAAATTTACCAATCACGGAAACATTACGCTGAAAGCCTTTGAAAAAGAAGATCACCTGATCGTCAGCGTAACCGATACCGGTATCGGAATAGCTCCGGGCGATCAGTCCAAAGTGTTTGAAAAATTTAAACAAGTGGGCGACACATTGACCGACAAGCCACAGGGCACGGGCTTGGGCTTGCCGATCTGCAAGGAGATTATCGAACACCACGGCGGCCGGCTGTGGCTGGAAAGTGAAATCGGTAAAGGAAGTACTTTCTATTTCTCCATCCCGGTCACCGAGGAAGCTAAAACCAGTCTCCCTCCTATGGAACTGGAAGCCTTGATGAAACAACTGAAAGAACGTATCGATCAATCGACCCATCAATCCATGCCCAATGTTAATACCGTATTGATCGTCGATGATGATCCTTCGATCCGGGGCTTATTGGTGCAGGAACTTGGCGAAGCCGGATATCAAATCCAGGAAGCTGAAAATGGCAAGGAAGCCCTGGAAAAAATCCGGCAGCAAAAACCTGACCTGGTTCTGCTGGATGTCATGATGCCGGAGATGAATGGTTTTGATGTGGCCGCGATCTTAAAAAATGATCCGGTCACAATGGATATTCCTATCATCATTTTATCCATTGTGCAAGATAAAGAGCGAGGGATGCGTATTGGCGTCGACAAATACCTGACCAAACCATTCGAAACCGATCAATTGATCCAGGAGGTGAACGCTTTGCTTGAGCAGGGACAATCCAGAAAAAAAATTATGGTTGTGGATGAGAATGCCACCACGGTGAAGACTTTGTCCGACGTATTGCAAGCCCGCGGATATCAGGTGGTGGAATCCAACGGATCAGAATTGCTGGAAAAAGCAAAATCCCTCCTGCCGGATGTGATCATATTACGTTCCGCAAAAGGGGAACAACAGGATATCGTGAAATCCCTGCGGTTTGAAAAAGGAATGGAACACGTAGTCTTCCTGGTTTACCAATAAGTACAATTGGCATGAAATTCGACCAACGGGATCCAATAAACCAGAATACCACATTACCAAAAAACCAAAAAACCAAAGATCAACATGCAGCGTAAGTTATTAATTGCCGATGATGAGGTGCATATCCGGATGTTGCTTGAACAGACGCTAGAGGACCTGGAAGATGAAGGCATTGAACTACTGCAAGCCCGCAATGGAGAGGAAGCAGTCGAAATCATCCAGGCGGAACGACCGCAACTGGTCTTCCTGGATTACAACATGCCCAAAATGACCGGAGTGGATGTTTGCCACCGCATTAAAAAACAATTGGGCATGACCGACGTCTTTATCGTACTGTTGACCGGCAAAGGACAGGATACCGATCGCAAGGAAGGGCTTTCTGCGGGTGCCGACCGCTATCTCACGAAACCATTCGATCCTGGTGCAGTATTGGAACTGGCCGGTGAAATTTTTGACTTGTAACCTAGAGCCATGGAAAAGAAACTATTAATCGTTGACGACGAAGCGCACATCCGGATGTTGCTGGAACAAACGCTGGAAGATCTTGAAGATGAGGGCGTTACACTTATCCAAGCTACTAACGGTAAAGAAGCCCTGGAAATCATAACCAATGAACAGCCCAATCTCGTTTTCCTGGACGTGATGATGCCGTTTATGAATGGCCTTGATGTCTGTCGTACCGTCAAAAAAGAAATGCAGTTGGATCAGGTCTTCATCGTTTTATTAACTGCAAAAGGCCAGGAAATGGACCGGCAATTGGGCTTAAATGTAGGGGCTGATAAATACATGACCAAGCCATTCGATCCGGATGCCCTTTACCAGCTGGCCCTGGATGTCCTGGAAATATAACCATCCACAATGGCCGGGATCCAGCTCAAGCAATTATTGAACAAACGAAAATCCGCCGCAAAGCACCTGGAACAACTGACTCAGGATTTGCACGCCGAAGTCCATATTCAGGATCTGCGGGGCGATTGGATCTGGGGCAGTCCCCAGCCGGAGGATAGGGCAAGGTTGGCTATCGAAACCGGAGGTGAAACCATCGGCTGGATATGTGGCAATGGCCATACGGAACTCATTGCAGGCCTCATCGGCCACCTGGCGGAAAAAGAGTCAGAGAAAAAACAAATTGGAGCTGAAGTGTTGGATCTCTATCGAGAAATCAACCTGATCTATAATTTTTCTGAAAAACTGGCCAACGCGCTGGACGCAAAAACCATTGCTTCCATAGCCCTCGACGAGGTGATTCAATTGATTGAGGCAGACTCGGGTGAGGTCTATTTCTTGCCGGAAGGAGCTTCCGCACCATTGATTCTCGCCAAAGCCGGAAACAATGACAAAGTAGAAGAGCAAGAAGAGGTGCCTCCCATCGTTTTGCAATTTTTAGACAGCGGACAGGCGAACATTCGCAACCATTTCGACGCGCCCCTTTTTAACGGTGGTCAGGAGGTGGCATCCCTGCTCTATGCGCCAATGAAAGTAAAACACCGTGTCCTGGGACTCCTGATGCTTACCCATCATCTGCCTTATGAATACAAAGCTTCCCACCTAAAGCTATTGACTAACATTGCTTTACAATCCGCTTCCGCCATTGAAAGCGCCACCCTGTTTCAAAAGCGCATCCAGGAAGCTCAGGAAAGGGAGGAAGCGATAAGGAGAATCCATGAAGTCACCACCCGTTTTGTGCCGTATGAATTCATCAGCGCTCTAGGCCGTGAAAATCTGACTGAAGTGGTTTTGGGCGACCAGATCGAGCGGGAAGTGACTGTATTTTTTAGTGATATCCGGGATTATACGACGCTCTCCGAAAGCATGACCCCGGAAGAGAATTTCCGTTTTGTCAATGCCTTCAACCGCCGTGTGGGACCGCGGATCTATCACCATAACGGGTTCATCAATCAGTACCTCGGCGACGGCATCATGGCCATTTTTCCTGGCACCCCCGCAGAAGCCCTGGCTGCATCCGTAGAAATCCAGCAAAATGTCCGGCAATACAATGTCGAGCGTGCTGAGGCCGGTCGCAAACCCATTGCCATTGGTATTGGCCTTCATACCGGTCCCCTCATCATGGGTATTACCGGCGACCATCAGCGCATGGAAGCAACCACCATTGCGGATACAGTCAACACGACATCGCGAATTGAAAGTCTGACAAAATATTTCGGCGCCAAGATCCTCATTAGCGGGGACAGTCTTCAAAAAATAAAAGCAGCTGGTGACTCTACCCACTTCGGTCTGCGGTACCTTGGAAATGTCCAGGTGAAAGGAAAAAAGGAACCCGTAACCATCTTTGAATGCTTTGGCGGCGATACCGAAGATCAAGCCAAATTGAAAGCGGTAACGCTCCAGGACTTTGAGGAAGCCATGGCAAATTACCTGACCCAGAATTTAGAAACCTCGCAACGCATTCTGCAACAATTGCTTCGCATAAATCCTCATGACCTTCCCGCCCAACAAATGCTGTATCGGGTCCGGCACCTGCAAGAGCAAGGTATGCCGGAAAATTGGAACGGGGTCGAGATCATGCAATCCAAATGATCCGGTTCCTTCCGGATGCGCTTAAAAAATTAAAAAAGCATCACCTTCCTTTTAACGAAGTGTGATGCTTGTCCATCGTGTAACCTTAAAACAATATTTTATTCTACCGTACGCCCTTTCGCCACGTAGGTTTTATTTTCGATGCGTCGCAACTCTTTCACATCAAACATAAGCTGAGCCAGCGCACTGGTATTATCGGTATAATATTTCTCTCCCCCGTAGGTGATGACGCCCTGATATTTTTTCCAGTCGGAGGCTAACAGCGTATAATGTTCGCCGTATTTCGGATTAGGACCAAACATCAGATAGCGCTCTGAGTCTTTGGCGTCGAATGAGATCGCAAAACGGTCTTCCTTAGGCATCATAACCAGCACGCCGGGTGTTCCCCTCGGAATAACGATTTCCTCCCGTTTTTTTCCATCAACCACTTTGACTGCTCCTTCCCGGATCTCTACGTTTCCTCCCTGGGCAGTCCGGTAAAGGACGATATCGCGTGAATTATAGAACTGGATCTTCTTCAGATCTCCTTCTTTAAAATCATACGTCTGATAAAAATCCTCCGTGAAAGGGCGCAAGCTTGGCCCGCAAGCTGCCAATGTCATAGCAACGCCGGCCATTAATATCCATCGTGTACGTGTCATCGTATTTCGCTTTATTTTGTAACTCCTAAACTATACCATCCGGTTCTACCTGTAAACCGGCAATCCACTGATTAACCCTACTTTAACCGCGATTCTTAATTGCTTGTTAATGGGTTTCTCCAGCGGTTAATCCGATAACACATGCTCTGAAGCTGGTCACAAAATTTTTCCTGCAATGAATTTAATTCTACCCGGTAATTTCGCGCTGCAAACCTCCAAAATGGCTTTGTGAAAATGTATGAAAGCACTCTCCACGCTGATACTCCTGACCTTCTCCAACACCTTCATGACGCTGGCCTGGTACGGGCACCTGAAGTTCCGGGAAATGAAATGGTTTGAGCATGCCGGCATCTGGGTGATCATCCTCGTCAGCTGGGGCATTGCTTTCTTCGAATATTGCCTTCAGGTACCTGCCAACCGCATCGGATATCAGGGCATGGGCGGGCCGTTCACCCTGATCCAATTAAAGGTGATCCAGGAGGTCATCACACTGGTTGTTTTCACCCTGTTCACACTGCTGGTCTTTCGCACCGAGTCGTTTCGCATCAACCACCTTTATGCATTCATCTGCCTGATCCTGGCGGTCTACTTCACCTTTAAGAAGTGATGGTCCTAACGAGCGACGCAATCCGTCCTGCACAACCCGGCAGACAACATCGGCACGCTGCGAGATGCCTCGCTGTGACAACTGGTGTCCTAGCGAGCGAGGTACGAACGACGCATTCCGTCATGCAAACCCCCGGCAGCCAGCGTTGGCACTTTACCAAGCTCCTCGCTGTGACAACTTTCGAACGAGTCAGGTACGAACGACGCAATCCGTCATACAAAACCCCGGCAGACAGCTTCGGCACTTTATCAGGCTCCTCGCTGTGACAACTTTCGAACAAGTGAGGAACGAGCGAAGCAATCCCTCCTCCACCATCAAAACATCAGTTGACAAATCACCTCAACACGTAAACACGTAAATACTTCAACACGTAATTACCTACACCCCCTTCTTCCCCACCACGAATACCGGTATAAAACAAAAGATCACGACCAGTGAAAAGACCAGCCCGCCAATGGTCCCCACTGCCAATGCGAACCAGAACACCTCCTTGTCACCGGCCAGGAGAAAAGGAATCAGTCCCAGTGCAGTAGACAGGATGGTCAGCAGGATCGGTGTGATCTTGTGCTGGAAGGCCCGTACATAACACTCCAGCTTGCTGCGTCCGGGAAAACGCTTGCAAAATCGTTGGTAGTCGCTGATAATCAGGATAAGGCTGTTGACCACTAGCCCGCTGAGCAGGATGAAACTGGTATAACCACCCTGGTCGAACGAAAAGTCAAACCAGTAAAAAGTCAGGAAGATGCCTATGAAAGACAAGGGGATCAAAATAAGCAAAGAGAAAGCCTGACGGAACGACTCGAAGTGGATGGTCGTGATGAAGAAGATCAGGCCCATCACCAACAATAACAACCAGGTCTTCTTCTGTTCATCCTTGCGCCAGAAATCGTAGGTCTCCCGCTCCATGGTATACCCTAAAGGCAATTTCTGCCGCATCATCGCCATCCGGTCATCCAGGTAGCGGCTGCCGAAATGCGCCGAGCCGGTGTATTCCCACTCCACCTGCCGGATGTATTGCTGATCTTCTTTGTGGATGGCCTGGGCTGCTTTGCGCTTATCGAGCGTAGCCAATAAGCCCAGCTGAATACGATGGCTGTCGATGGGAAAAGAAGTGTGTTCCATTTGCCACAGATCGTGCTGTGTCAGTCCCTTCTCCTCGATGCGCAAGGGGATATTTCCTGGCAAGTAAAGAGCAGGTTGGCGGAACCGGTTGTAAGCGCTGAAAAGTTGTCTCAACTGTATCGGCTCGATGCCCGCCAGTGCTATTTGCTTGCGATCCATAGCCATGAAATATTCAAAGCGAACGAGCCCACCAGTCGATGTTGCCTTCCGTATTGACTTCCTGGATCCGTGGGTGTACCAGCAGGGAGTCGGCAAATACCTGTGCCCACCGGGCCAGTTCGTCCTGATTGTAGCCTTTCATGACCACCCGGAACCGGGGAGGCTGACCGCCGTTACCGGTGCTAAAGCCCTGGCCTACTCCGTAGATGCTCCAATCCATTCCCCCCAGATTGGTACAATATGCTGTCAGTCGCCCTTTCAGCAAATATGGGAATGAATATTGGTGTTCCGGATAAAAGCGGATGGTGATGCGTCCCGACTGTCCGGAGGAAACTTGTGAGACAAATTTCCGGATCTCAACCGGAAATTGCGCCAGATACTGTTCGATCTGCTGGATAGCGGCATTCATCTGTTCGACGGTCGCACCTTCCGGCATACGGGCATTGGCATGGAGCATGGTTTCCCCTTCGGTGCGATAGCCCGACCCTTCGTACACATACCACACAAAGAGGCGCAGCGTACCGCCCAGGACCCGGTTAACCACTGGCTTCGCGTGCTCCACATACCAGTCGTTGCCCAGGGTATTGTTGTACCAGTCCCAGCCCTTGATCTGGTTGGGAAGCAAAAATACAGGAAGTCCAAACGCCAGGATTGCTGCCACCATGGCTATCCCCCGCCACCGGATCAGGGAGCTGAGCAACCGCGTATAAAGTCTTTTCGAGGTCAGTCGCCAGGACGTCCTCGTTACCATTGCTTTTCCATCCCGCTTATCCCGGACTCCCAGTTTAACCAGCATCGCCGGCACCAGCCACCAACTGACCAGCAGGGAGATGCTGAGGTTGATCATGATTACCTTAGCAAATTCCGCCAACCGCGCCTTCCACACGTCGGGCAGGAAGAAGACCACAATCAGTGCCGAGATGGTAGTCAAGGTAGAAGCAATGAGGGCAGGAAAGACCTGCCGGTTGCCTTGCTTGAGGAGGTGGTGCATCATGACAATGGTGTTGTCCATGATCATCCCGAAGGTCACCGTGATGCCGGCCAGTGCATAGAGGTTCAGTTCGATGCCAAAATAATAATAGGCCATGGAGGCCAGACCCAGGTTGACCACCAGCGAGCTGAGTAATACCACCAGATAGCTCCACCCCCGGTAGGCGATCAGCGTAAACAGGATGAGAATACCCAGCGATAAGAGCGATCGCCAGCCGATCTTATTGAGCTCGGCTTCCAGGTGTTCGCTCGCATCCTGGTCCAGGTAAAAATGAAAGCCTGCGGGGAGAGTGGATTCAATTCTGCCCACCTGGTCTTTGAGCAGGTGAGCCAGGGTGATGGTATTCGGGGTGACGGTGGGATAACAGAGCAGGCGTAAGCTGTTTTGTCCATTGATGCGGTAATACGACTGAGGGATTTGTTCGGACACTTGCAGATGGGCTACATCGGAAAGATGAATCACCTGGCCGGCAGGAGTAGCGAGTGGCAAGGCAATCAGGTGGTCCGGAGTCAGTGTATCCGGGGCATACAATCGAAGCGGATAAGGACGGTTGTTGTAAACGGCAAAACCCAATTCCTCCTGACTGGACATCCGGTCGATGGCCTGAGTCAGGTCCTGGTCCGTGAGGGCATAGGTACGCAAAAGCTCCGGACGCGTGATAAGCACCCACTCCCGGGCATTGCCGCCGGCCAGGTCGATGCGTTGCAGTTCCGGTGTCAGTGCCAGTTGGGGCAGGATCTCATCCCGGGCATAGGTGTATAATTCCGAGGGCGATAGGCTTCCGGAAAGCGAATACACCAGCACCGGCTGCTCTTCATCGTCATCATCACCGGTGGATAGGGCCAGGGTCGGATACGTGGCGCCGGCGGGTTGCCTGGCAGCGACCTGCCGCACCCGGGTGGCTACTTCAAAACGCAACAAATCCAGGTCGCCACCCTGCTCCAGGTCCAGGTAAATGGTACACGATCCTTCCCGGCTCACGGAACGGATTTTATTGATGCCTCCGACCAGACTCAAAGCCGCTTCCAGCGGGCTGGTGATCTCCCGCTCGACCGCTTCCGGCGAGGCGCTGCGCCAGTAAGCTTGCACGGTAAGCGCCGGCTTTCTTTCCGTAGGCGGGTATTTCAGGGTCAACTCAGGCACCAGCGCCAAGCCGATGACCGTGAGGGCCAGGGCAATGAGCAGGGTTTGAAATGGATTAACGCGCATGAGTTTAATGTGGTGTCATGGATTTTCAGTTCCAGTATTCAAGGCATTACATTGAGCCACCACAGGCTGATACTTATCAAGCTGCGCAGCGTTGAAGCAGGTTTCAGGGGGCCTGTTGTCGTGCGGCGACTTGTCCTGCTGAGCCACGTCATGCTAAGCGGAGTCGAAGCAGGAGTCGAAGCAGGAGTCGTAGCCCAGATGGGTAGCTAAAAGATTTCGGATAATGTTTAGTCTTATGTTGCCAAATCCGAGACTTTAAGTCTGAAGTAACTCCGGTATAAAGGACTGTATTGTTTTTGTTGGTAAGTAGGTAAATGTAGTAATGATGGTGGATATGCATTTGTGAATACTTCTTAATGTAAATGGTAATTTAAGTAATTATTTGTGATAGGTGGCTAGAACGGACAGCCACAGCGCTCTGCGAGACGCCTCGCTGTGACACTTGTCCTAGCGAGCGAGGAACGAACGAAGCAATCCGTTATGCGCACACCGACAGACAGCTTCGTCGCTTATCCAAGCTCCTCGCTGTGACAAACAGTGTCATTACGAGTGAGGCACGAACGAAGCAATCCGTTATGCGCAACCCCGGCAGACAGCTTCGTCGCTCTTCGAGACGCCTCGCTGTGACAATCCGTCAATAGCCCCCCATTCAGAATTACACTACAATTATTGATAATTCGTTATATTGTAGACAATCCCATTGTACCACTAAAAAGAAAACCCATGGTATACAACCCGAGTCAATCACTTCGAGTCAATCACTTCGAGTCAATCACTTCGAGTGATAATCTATTCGAGTAGAAAGTACTCCCGGCAGGAATTGGCACAAATGACCGGCCTATCGGTTTCGGCTTTAAAATGCCGGCTCCATGGAATTTTGACCATGAAGGGCAGACGTCTTACCATCAATGAGGTGGTGCAATGCCTGGAACAAATGTCCATACCCTACCAGCTCAAACTAACATGACATGGACTACCTCAAGACCCGTGAACAATTGGCTCAGGAATATGGCATCAGCCGGTCCACGTTTTATCGTCAGCTGAAAGAAGCAGGAATCACATTGCCACGAGGTATGCTGAATCCTTTATACCAATGTCAGATCTATCAGGTATTGGGTTATCCCCAGGGAAGGGAAGCCATGCCCTGGGACTGTGAAACATTATTGCAACAAAATGACACAAGTTTGAAACAAAAAAACACAAAATGGGTAATCGAATACCGTATAGTTTTGAAGGCATGGTTCAAAGCGCTAAAAACCGTAGGAGATTGCCGAAAATCCAGAAAAGAGTAGGTGAAGTTTAGAAAATAGAATATATGAAAACTATTTTTAAAACTGGCGTGATATTCAAGTTGATAATATTATTGTCGGTTCTCAGCCCCATGGGCTTAAAGTCACAATCATGCGGAAGTTATTGCATGACTTACAGGCAACTTTGTTCGTGTGGTGGATATAATTACATCTGTTGGGACGGGGATGGTAACTGCAATGTTAGTAGCCAGGTAACATGTTGTTTTGTTTGCAATTGCAATGAAACATAGTATTCAATTTGATTAATAGATGCCTTGTAAAATTTATCAATATATTTTCACAATAAAAGATACATAATAAAAATATCTTTTACAGGGCATCTATAAAATATAAAATAATACGTACAAATATGTTTAAAAAATCCTTCCTTCTATTTTCAGCTTTCCTAATATTGGCCTGCAAATCGCACCCAGTCGACGAAATTGACAAAACTGATATTGCGGTTGGCACTCTACCCGAAAGGGAACTATATGAAATTACCAAAAATATTCAAATTACGCCTATAAAAGATAATTCTAAATTTGGATATATAGGTGAGATCTACAGAGTGATCCCGTATCAAGATTATTTGATTCTATTTTACCTCGATTTCAATAGTCGGGCTCGCTCTATTGTAATTACTGACGATAATGGCAATATCCAAAATATTATTACTTCTTTAAATGAAGGAAGTGATTACAGCTTCCTAGGTTATGCGGCAGATATCTCAGTATTAAATAACAAGTTGTATGTATTTTGTCCTTTTAAACAAAAAATCGTAACATGTAATTTACCAGATCTTGAGATAAATGGTGAATATCAATCAAATATTGAAGCCGATCAATTTATCGTGACCAATAATTATATCTATTATTATGGCAACAATAACTATAATCATAACGGTGCTTTTTACAATTGCATTGTTGCCGATTGGGAAGGTAATATTCTAAACAAATTTGTCACACCGTTACCCTGCTTACAGTCAAACAAAGCATTTGGAACAAATATGTCTTCTTCCGGTGCGTCGAGCTATCTTTGGCAAAGTTTTGACTATAACATCTACCAGATACAGGAAGACAAAATCAAAATTGCCAAAAGTATTGACTTTGGAAATCTAGGCATTGATAATGCACTTTTAGAACGTTGCAACAATCAGACTCTTGACCCTATAGATGTTTTTAATAATTTTGAAATTATTGGAGAATTCCAATATGCTAACTTTATCAATGGACAATATTTTATAGCTTTTGCATTAAAAATGAAAGCAATTTGGGCATTCATGAACGAGGAAAGGGCATTTGCATTTCGTCCCAATTCACCATTCGTAGCAAGTAATATAATCGGCTATTTCCCAAAATGGTACGACAACAATCAAAATGATCTGTATCTGGTACTCATGTCCGATGATTTCACGTATGCCCTGGAGAATGCCCCCACAGAGCAAATTAATAAATATAAAAGTTTCTCTAATCTCGATAGCTATCCGCTTTCTGATTTGAAACAAGTTAGACAAATAATTGTAAGGCTAAAAATCGATCCCGGCAAAATTTATACTAATTGAAGTGTACTTTGTCTACTTGACAACCTAGCCAGGTTAAATAATATTTTTTCAAAGTGATACAGATAATACCCATGGGTCATCTGAAGTCAATTGAAATGACTGTATAATTTTCAATACCCACCTGCTGTTCCATTGTATTTGATGCAAAATAAAGCAATCCGTCATGCGATGCAATCCGTCTTACATAACCCCGACAGACAGCTTCGGCACTCTGTGAGATGCCTCGCTGTGACAACCAGTGTC
>ERZ795053.4403-NODE-4403-length-15269-cov-4.760747_pt1 | contig 15269 bp, 13 predicted proteins | sample MGYA00375137_ERZ795053 | MGnify/ENA primary metagenome ERZ795053 (study PRJEB30182, sample SAMN05720284) | activated sludge metagenome | isolation source: Anaerobic digester | place: Hong Kong | collected 2014-12-17 ... | reverse complement strand
GGTCTGGTCGAGCTGCGGGGCAGCCGCGAGCTGCATCACGCGGAGCGCGGAGTAGGCGGGCTGCTCGATGCGGCCGTCCCCGGCGCAGGTGACGAGCGCGACGCGATCGTGGTCGGGCCGCATGGTCGCGGTGGCGTCGCGGACGTAATCGAGCCCAGCCTGCTGCAGGGCCTCAGGTACGCTGCGCGACGTATCCAGGACGAAGGCGGTGGTGAGATCGTCGGTGCGGCGGACGGACTGGAAGTCCGCCAGGGCGCAGACGATCAGAGTGATGGCCGCCGCCCGGAGCGTGAGGGCTACCGTGCGACGCGTGGTGCTGAGCGCACCCAGGGCCCGGTAGCTGGTCATCACCAGCACGGGCACGAGGACCAGCAGCGCGAGAAACGCGGGCTCATGCGGCTGAAACCAAATGGGCAGTTGCATCGCAGCCATCAGCCGAATGGTACCGGTCGAGCACCCGCGAGGCCACGCGAAGCAGCCGGAGCGTGCAGGGTCTTACAATCGGCCGAAACTCGAAGGTCGAAAGTCGCAAGTCGAAGGCCCAACACGGCAGGGCACGCTATTGCCCGCCGCACAGACCGCCCATCAGAACCCTCCACGCCAGTGGGGGGCCAAGCCGCGCAGCGCGTAGGGCGTGCCGTGCACGCCGCGAATGCCCCGGACTCCGCCGCATGTGCCCCTCGCCCGGAGGGCGCAAGATGTCAGCCAGGGGCGCCGGCCCCTGGGCCCCAGCCGCGAAGCGGCTGCTGTTCCTCCAGACTCCAGACTCCCCGCCTCCAGACTGCCCTGTGTGGCTTTTCCGCAAACCCGGTGACTATGACGGTAAGCTCTTGGCGACGCGGGGTTTGCGCGTCGCGGGCGGCATCGCACCGGCTGACCGGCGGGGGCGCGTCGACCGCTCCGGTCGCGCCGGCTGAGGGTATTTCCCTGAATGGACATTGGGTTTTCGGTTAGGATGGAGCGTGGCCGGAGTGCGGGGCCCGCGGGGCCGAACCTTGCGGGTGGCGCGTTGTCCTGGGGAGAGAGCGGTGGGAACGCGGCGCCGGGAGCGGCTGGCGAGGTTGGCCGGCGGCCCGCGGCGCAATTCGCCTCTCTGGAGACCGGCCATTCTCAAATGACGTCCCTCGTGCTCCCTGAACCGAGCTTCGCTCCCGTCGTCTGCCTGATCGGTGCGTTGTCCTTGCGCCGGCGCGCTCGCCAAGCGCACGCACATTCACATCAATAGCATGCCTGCGCCCGCAGGACAGCCCGCGCCGGATCGTGGACAGCTCCCCCGACTACTCTTGGCCCGTACCCCGCTCATTCGCAGCCTGGTTCCGGCGGGCCGCCACCGTGGGAACATCTGCCCTCGCCCGCACCTCCGGACTCCAGACTGTCCACCTGCCGGCTCCAGACTGCTCTCCCTCCTCTGGCTGACGGCTGAAAGCTGATAGCTGACCGCTCGCAAATTCTCATCAAAACTAGCGCCCAACCCCGCCAATCATGAAGCGCCCGTCAAGTAGTAGAAGGTAGTGAACGCGTGAGAGGAACGGACCCGCGCCGCCCAAGCAGAGCACGGGGCGCAAAGCCCCGTGACCAACCCCCCAGGCGCCAGAACGCCAAAAGAACGATGCAGACACGACGAACAGAACAGTTGATCAGAAGAAAGCTGAGCAGGAGACCCGCGCCCAGACCACCCATAAACCGCCATAACCCAACTCACCCCGCCCCCTCCGTCGCTGCGTCGCTCCGTCGCTTCGTCGCTCCCCCTAATTCGTCATTCGTCACTCGTCATTCTGCATTCCCGTCCTTCGCGCCTTCTTGGTTCAATTACCAATCCAAGCCCTGGAATACTCTTCCGCACGACGCAAAAACCGTATGCGCAGATCAAACCCACTTATCAGTGCCACTGCAACGCCTGGCGCTGTCAAAAATAGTGGTGGACCCTCCGCACGACCCCAAGACCAACGTTCAAGCGCTACTGCCAAAAGGCTCTGCAGCCCCTCGAAGAGCCAACGGAATTCCGCCAAGCATCCCCAGCCCGCCACCACCGCCCTCCGTCGCTGCGTCGCTCCGTCGCTCCGTCGCTGCGTCGCTGCGTCGCTCCGTTGCTCCGTCGCTCCCCCCGAAACCGACGAGCAGGTCGCCGAGGGCGCGGGCGGCTTTTGGCAACGAGTGCGCGGCAGCCGGTGGGCCGGGCGCGGCGTTGCGCGACGCCCCCCGGTGCGCTACAATGCCCGATCAAACGATCCGGCACCTGCGGGGGCTGAGCGCCCCCGGGATTGGAGCGAATTACATGCCTTTTGCCCGGCTGAGCGACCTGGCGCATTTCTCCCCGGAGAAGATGCAGAAAAACCCGATCCTGGACTGTCCGCAGATGGTGGCGGACGTCTACTGTCTCGAGCCCGGCCAGGAGCAGCGCGTGCACGCCCACGCGGGCGAGGCCAAGATGTACTGCGTGGTGGACGGACGCGGAGACTTCACGATCGGCGACGCGTCGCGTACGCTGGCGGCGGGCGAGATCGCCTGGTCGCCGGCGGGCGTGGTCCACGGGGTGCGCAACGCGTACGCGGAGCGGCTCACCGTGCTGGTGGTGATGGCGCCGAACCCGAATCTGCGGCGGGAGTGAGAAAGTGAGAGAGTGGGAAAGTGAGAAAGTGGGAAAGTGAGAAAGTGCTAAAGTGAGAGCGGGCTTGTGGATGCGGGAAAGACACGATGCTTGACTTTACGGGCGATATAGAGGCCATTCTGCCTGAGGTTGTTGCGCTGCGGCACGATCTGCACGCGCATCCGGAACTGGCGTACTGCGAGGAGCGCACGAGCGGCAAGGTCCTGGAGCAGTTGCGCTCTTTGGCGGGTCTCGAGATTCAAGACGGCCTGGCGGGGGGCACGGGGATCGTTGCGACGCTGAACGGCGACAAGCCCGGGCCCTGCGTGCTGCTGCGGGCGGACATGGACGCGCTGCCGATCGAGGAGGACAGTGCGCTGCCTTACAAGTCGCAGCACGCCGGCAAGATGCACGCGTGCGGTCACGACGGGCACACCTCCATGCTGATCGGGGCGGCGCGCGTGCTGACGCGCTGCGCGGATCGGTTGCCGGGCAAGGTGAAATTCTGCTTTCAGCCAGCCGAGGAGGACGGGGCGGGCGGGGAGCGCATGGTTGCCGACGGCGTCCTGGAGAATCCGCGGGTGGATGCGGCGTTCGCGCTGCACGGCTGGCCCGACATTCCCGTCGGGGCGATCGCGACGCGGCCGGGTCCGATGCTGGCGGCGACGGCGCCGTTCGACATCACCATCACCGCCCGGGGCGGGCACGCCGCGTATCCGCACCGCACGCCCGACGCGATCGTGGCAGCCGCCCAGTTCATCACGAACATCCAGGCGATTCGAGCGCGGTTCGTGGACCCGTTCGACCCGGTCGTGATTTCAATCTGCATGGTTGAGGCGGGATACACGTACAACGTGCTGCCCCAGCGCTGCGCGCTCAAGGGGACGGTGCGGGCGCTGCGTCCGGAGGTCCACGCGCGGGCCCGGGCGCTGGTGGGTGAATTCCTGCGCGCCACCGCGGCGAGTTTCGAGGTCGAGGCGGAGCTGGCGTACGGCACGTGCTATCCCGCGCTGACCAACGATGCGGCGTGCGCGGCGCTGGTGGCGGACGTCGGGCGGGAGCTTCTGGGGGCGGAGCGCGTCTCGATGGACTACCCGCCGGGACTGGGCGGCGAGGACTTCGCGTACTTCGCCGAGCGGGTGCCCGCGGCCATGTTCCAGTTGGGCCTGAAGCGTCCCAGCGCGGCGGACGTTGCGGGTTTGCACAATCCGCGCTTCGACTTCAACGACGCCGCGTTGCCCCACGGAATCGGCATGCTCTGCGGCATAGCCCAGCGCTATCTCGAGCACGCCGGAGCCGTCGCACCCACCCGGTAAGCGCTTATGCGCTACGGCGCGGATCAGGATATCCGATTCCGCAGGTCGAGGACAGCGATGCTGCCCAGCGACACGAAGACGGCGACGAAGACCAGGATCGTCCAGAGCACGTGCGTTCCGACGTGGCCCTTTTCGCTTTCGGACAGGGCGCCCACGAGAAACGGCAGCGCCGCCAGCAGGGCGGGGATGATCACGACGTAGAGGCGCAGCGTCAGCGACCGATACGCATGGCGGGTGACGCGGACGACGTCGTACGGCGAGACGGCGAGCTTGCTGCGCCGCTCCTCATCGAGCAGGATCGGTGGGAGGTCCTTGCGCCTGGAGTATTCGGGCAGGCGCCAGAGTTCCAGGAAGTCGGCGGCGGTGCCGTTGACCCACGTCTCATCGTCGTAGAGTTCCTGGCGGGTTTTCCAGGTGTCAGCCCCGAGCCGGGCGGCGCGAACGGCGAGGTGGCGGCGCGGCGATTCGATGCGTACGGGGTCGCCGTGACCGATGCCGAGGACGTCAAAGGTCGTCTCGGGCACGCGGCAGATGTGGATTTCCATATCCTCGAAGGTGGCGAGATGCACGCGCATGAGTTCGGGCTGCGATCCGAGGATCCGCTCCACGAGCCGGTAGAGCCGGCTGCGGCGGGTCTGGTGATTATCGTCGCCCGCGTCCGGACCGAGGCCTTTCCGGCGTTTGTGGGGCGCTTCGACGCGGACCCATCCGCCGACTCGGATACCGAGTGCGTCGCGGAGTTTCTGATCCACGGCGATGGCGTGGCGGTTGCCGTCGGCGCCGGTGTTGACGGGTGGGTCGTCGGCGGGCGCATGCGTGCAGTCAACGGTCGCGACGGTCTGAACCACCTGACACTCGGCGTTGCTTGCGCGTTCGACGACGGAGCGCCGTCCCTTGTGCAGGCGGGCGAGCGCGACGGAGGGGCGGACGAGCATGACGAGTTGCCGGTGGGCAATGCGGTTTCCCTTGCAGATGTGGCGCGGGAGCTGAACGATGAAATCGCGTTTGGCGGCGTCGCGGTTGACGGTGGGCTGCACCTGGAACCACGTGCCCGAATGGCCGTCATCACCGAGCCATTTCTGGCGGGCGGCGGTGATGAGCACTTTGAGGCGGGCGTCGGTCCATGCCGAGTGTTGGGGCAGGCAGGTGCGCAGATACTCGATGGTTCCGTCGGCGGAGTGGTAGGGGTAGGTGTCCAGAAGGCCCTCGATGATCGTGCGCACGTACGGTTCGCCCGGATCCTGCTCGGCGGGTGGTTGGGCGCTGGTGAAGGTGTAGACGGGTTCGCGTTGCCCGTCGTGGGTGGTGTCGCCGACGTGGATCAGGCGCGCGTAGTCGCCGGGCGGCTCGACGTCGACGGAGCCGTGGGCTTCAGCCGCGGCGTAAGGGAGGCCGTTGGGGTAATCCTCTACGGTCCGGCCGTTTTCCTGGGCGAAGGTGTGGAGGAACTGGTCGCGGTGCATGCGGTACATCCGCGCGTAGCAGAGGGGCCGGCCCGCGAGGGCGCTGCGGCGTGGCGTGACATCGCAGCCGGTGATCGGTGCGGCGGTCTCTGCTTGAGTCGGGTCGCCGGCGGGTGACGTGGGGTGACGACCGAACGGGTCGGTGATGTAGGCGACGCCGCCACCGCCCCAGGAGGCTGATTCGCCGGCGAAGAACAGGCTGCAGGGTAGAAGCACAGGGCGATTGGCGGTGGGTGGGTCGGTGCGCGTGCAGGGAATATGGGTGCGTTGCGGCCAGTCGGAGCGGCCGCCGGCGATGTAGAGCATCAGGCGGCTCCACTTGAGGTTGGAGCCGTAGCACGCGTACCAGACGTACTCGGTGTCTGTGGAGGTCGTTTCTGCTTCCGCGCCTGGGTCGGTCATGCGTAGCGCCTCGGGTGGATGACGTTGCGGGCGGTCACCCGTCGTGCCGCATTATCCGTCATGATATGCGATTCTTGAGTTCCTTGCGCGCGACGGCGGCCAGAGCGACGATAAACCCAGTCGGCCTGGCGATCGCGCCGAGGCGCATGAGGCGTATGTGTCTGTCGTTCCACCGTGGCCAGCTCTCGACTGCGTATTTGCGTTGAACGCGTGTATTGCGGTACGTGCATTGAGGCGTCAAATCAGTGGAGTCCAGGTTCCAACGGCGAATCGGCCGCGTGGCGACGTTGCAGGAGGGCGGCAACTGCGGGACTGCCCAGTGGTTCGGCATTCCGGTGGACTGGTGGGCACATTCTGAAGATCAGTCGAGATACTTGTGATACTCGCTGCGGTAGAGGCGGGTGACGACCGGGTTGTCGAAGTGGTTGATGGGCGTGGCGAGTTCGGCCATGTCGGGCGGGAAGACGAACAGGCCGGGCAGGCCGTCGGTCGTGAGGTAGCGCGTGGGGACGCGGACGCGCAGGGTCGCGGACGCTGCGGGGTGAGATGCGTCGATCAAGTGGGGGGCCGAAGCGGTGGCCCGGGCGGCTGACGCCGCGTTCATCCTGCATTTCCCAATAGCGACGTGTTGCGGCGTGCCGTCGGCATGACCCCAGCATGCCGCTTCGCGGCTGGGCTGGCAGGGTCGTCAGTGCGCGGCGACCCCCGCCCACGGCTTCAGGAGAAGCGGCGTCGATGGACCGCATCTGTTAATTTGGGTAGATTGCACCTCGCTCAGTGCCCAGAGGATGGCAGGGCTTCGCGCTGGCGTGGGGGCGGCCCCCGGAGTACGCTGCTCGCCCAGCGGCGTTTGGCGCCGGAAAGTGCGAGGAGACGGCATTGAAGTTCGCGTTGGTCGATCGGATTCTGGAATGTTCGCCGCCGGAGCGTCTGGTGGGCGTGAAGGCGGTATCGCTGGCGGAGGAGTACCTGGCGGATCACTTCCCGACGTTTCCGGTGCTGCCGGGGGTGCTGATGCTGGAGGCGTTGGCGGAATCGGCGGCGTGGCTGGTACGGGCGACTAACGACTTCGCGTGCAGCGTTGTCTTGCTAAAGGACGCCAGAAACGTTACATACAAGAGCTTCATGAAGCCCGGCCGGCTCTTGCGGACCGAGGTGACGTGCCGCCGGATGGCGCCCGGCGAGAGCGAGTTTGTCGGCACGGGTTACAGCGACGAGCGTGAGGTGGTGAAGGCCCGGTTTGCGCTGCGCCATTTCAACCTCGCGGATCGGGCGGCGAGCATGGCGGGCGTGGACGCCCGGATCATTTCACAGGCGCGCGAACGCTTCGCGCTTCTGTGCAGCGAGTTGCAAGGACACCAGCCGGTCAAGACGACCGGCTGACTATTTCTATGCCCGAATCGCGGGCGGGGTAGCAGGAGGTACACGGGACATGGCGCTGAGCCGCGACGAGATCTTCAACCGAGTCAAGGATGTGCTGGTCGAAGCGCTGGGCGTTGAAGACGATGAGGTCACCGAGACGGCCACGCTCAGCGGCGACCTGGGCGCCGAGAGCATCGACTACCTCGACATCGTCTTCCGCCTCGAACGGGATTTCTCCATCAAGATTCCGCGGGGCGAGCTGTTTCCCGACGACCTGCTCAACAACCCCGAGTACGTCGACAACGGCAAGCTCACCCCCGTCGGCCTGGAGAAGCTGCAGGAAGCCATGCCCCACGCCGACCTGTCCGGCTTTGCCGACAATCCCGACGTGTCGCGCATGCCCGAGTTCTTCACCGTCGGCACGATCGTCAATTACGTCGAGCGCAAGCTCGCCGCCTGACGCCCCGTCATCATGCGCTGGATCTGGATCGACGCGTTCACCGAGTTCGAATCGGGTCGGCGCGCCCGCGCCATCAAGAACGTCACGCTGGCTGAAGAGTACCTGCACGACCACTTTCCGGGTTATCCCGTGCTGCCCCCCTCGCTGATGATCGAGGGCATGGCCCAGACCGCCGGCATTCTCGTCGGCGAGGCCGGCGGTTTCCGCGAAAAAGTGATCCTCGCCAAGGTCCGCCGCGCGGAGTTCGACGATTACTGCGTTCCGGGCGACACGGTCGGGTACGAAGCGGTGATCGAGACGATGGACGCGGCGGCTGCGAGCATCGACGGGACGGTCTACCGCAACGATGCTAAGATAGGTAGTATAGCCCTGATGTTCTCGCACGCGGACCAGGCGGCGACGAACCTGGGGTTGCCGGAGCACAACTTCGTGTTCAATGATCAGTTCATGGACCTGCTGAACACGTATCGGTTGAAGAGCAGGGATTGAGGGATTAAGGGATTAAGGGATTAGGGGTTGCGGGGCCGTCGGGCGGATAGCCGTTAGCTGTTGGTTTCTGGCTGATAGCTGACAGCCGATAGCTGAAAGTCACACATGAACGAACGCAGAGTGGTGATCACCGGGTGCGGCGTGGCGACGCCGCTGGGTATCGGCGTGGATGCGCTGTGGGACGGGCTGATTGCGCGCAAGAGCGGCATCGGGCCGATCAAGGCGTTCGACGCCGGCGGTCTGAAGAGCCGCCTGGGCGCGGAAGTGCCCGACTACAAGATGGCCGACTTCGTGCCCAAGACGTACCGCAAGAGCACGAAGGTGATGGCGCGGGACATCGAGCTGGCGGTCGTGTGCGCGCTGGAGGCCACGCGCCACGCGAAGCTGATCACCAAGTGCACGCTCGCGCGGGACGAGGCGGACGGCGCGCTCAGCGTCGATTCGACGCGGTTCGGCGCGAACATCGGCGCCGGGTTGATCTGCGCCGACCTGCAGGAGTTGGCCGGCGCGCTGCAGACCTCGGGCGACCACGCCTCGGGCGCGTTCGACGAGCAGAAGTGGGGTGAGGAGGGCATGTACCAGCTCACGCCGCTGTGGCTGCTGAAGTTCCTGCCCAACATGCTGGGCTGCCACGTCACCATCGTGCACGACGCGCAGGCGCCTTCGAACACCATCACGTGCGGCGAGGCGAGCAGCCATCTCGCGATCGGCGAGGCGTTTCGCACGATTGCCCGCGGGGCGGCTGACGTGTGCATCTGCGGCGGGGCCGAAAGCAAGATGAACCCGATGGGCGTGATGCGCCAGCAGCTCATCGGTCGGATCGTCGCGGGCGGGGATGACGATCCCGCGACGGCGTGCCGGCCGTTTGACGGTTCGGCGAACGGGATGGTCGCCGGCGAGAGCGGCGGGCTGCTCATCCTCGAGGACCTGGAATTTGCGAAGAAGCGCGGGGCGCGGATTCTCGCCGAGGTGATCGGTTTCGGTGCGGGCACGAGCATATCGAGCTGGCACGAGCCGGAGGCTGACGGCGTGGGGGCTGCCCTCGCCGTGGAGAACGCGCTGCGCGACGCCGGGCTGAAGGCCGCGCAGGTCGACCTGGTCTGCACGTTCGGCACGGGGATCAACGGCTACGACGCGGCTGAGCTCGCGGCGTGGAAGCGCGTGCTCGGCGACCGGCGTGACGTACCGGCGATGGCGTTGAAGGGGGCGCTGGGCACGAGCGGTGCGGGTGCGGGCGCGGTGGATCTTGCCGGCGTCGTGATGGCGCTGCATCACAACACGCTGCCGCCATCGGCCAATACGGAGCGGGCCGCGACCGACGGGTTGCTCAAGTTCGCCCAGGCTGGCCCGGTGGATCTGAAGATCAAGAGCGCGGTCAGTCTGGCGTACGCGCTCAGCGGTTCGCAGAATGCGGCGCTCGTGCTTCGCCGGTACGAGGGATAATCGAGCACGCGCTTGAAACGAGGGCATAAAGTGTCGCGAAGAGTCGTCATCACGGGAATGGGCTGGATCACGCCGCTGGGCTGCGACATCGAGACGGTGTGGCAGCGCTTGCAGGCGGGCAAGACCGGCATGGCGCCGACGACGAACTTCGACGCGTCGAAGTTCCCCACGACGTTCTCGTCCGAGGTGAAGGACGACTTCGACCTCGCGGCGATCATCGGCGCGGAGGCGGCACAGCGGCACGCGACCGCCAGCCTCAACTCGCGTTTCGCCCTCGGGGCCGCGACGCTCGCCTGGCGCAGCGCCGGCTTCGATCGGCAGGCGCCCACGGACATGAGCCGCGTGGGCATCTACCTCGGCGGTGGCGAGGGTCCGCTGGATTTCGAGCCGTTCGCAGCCGCCGCGTGCTGCGGTTGGGATTCCGAGCAGCGCAGCCTCAACACGGTGAAGTGGGCGCAGGTCGCCTCCGAGCGGCTCGACCGGATGAAGGAACTCGAGCAGGAGCCCAACCTCGCCGCCAGCCATATCGCGTGTCACCTCAAGGTGCGCGGCCCGAGCTACAACACGCTCACGGCGTGCGCCGCCAGCACGCAGGCCATCGGCGAGGCGATGTGCATCCTCCGCCGCGGCGACGCGGACGTGATGATCTCCGGCGGCACGCACAGCATGATCCACCCGCTGGGCGTGACCGGCTTCAACCGCCTCACGGCGCTGTCGACGCGCAACGACGAGTACGCTTCCGCGTCGCGGCCGTTCGACCGCACGCGCGACGGTTTCGTGCTCGGCGAGGGCGCCGCTATGGTCATTCTCGAGGATCTCGAGCACGCGCAGGCCCGTGGGGCGACGATCCTCGCAGAGGTGGCGGGCTACGGCTCCACCGCGGACGCGTTCCGGATCACGGACATTCATGAATCGGGCCGCGGGGCGATCGCCGCGATGCGCCTGGCGATCGAGGATGCGGGTATCTCCACCAGCGACATCGACTACATCAACGCCCACGGCACCGGCACCGAGGAGAACGACAAGATCGAGACGCTCGCGATCCGCACGCTCTTCCAGGAGGGCGGCCGGAAGGCTCCGCCGGTCAGCAGCGTCAAGAGCATGCTCGGGCACCTGATCGCAGCCGCGGGGGCGACCGAGCTGATCACCTGCGTGCTGGCGATCCGCGACGGCGTGCTCCCGCCCACGATGAACTACGAGCACCCCGATCCCAACTGCGATCTCGACTACGTGCCCAACGCGCCGCGCAAGGCGGACGTCTGCATCGCCCTGTCGAACAGCTTCGGCTTCGGCGGCCAGAACGACACGCTCGTCGTGCGGAAGTTCGCAACAGAGCCGCGCCCGTAAGGAAGCGGTATTAGAAAGTGCCGCGCCCGTAGAGACGCGGAACAAGAAGATGCCGCGTCCGTAAACGAAGCGGCCAATAACACCCCGCCATGGATATCTCATGAGCCGATCACGCGCGTCCTGCGAAAATCGACGTAGCGGTCGCCGCTGTCCGCTCCCTTACGGTCGCGGCTCTGTCTTAATCGCGTGCATGGCACTCGAGGTTATGGGGTGTTCGGCGCGCCAGCACTACGACGTGCTGATTCGCGGCGGGACGATTTACGACGGGACGGGCTCGCCCGGATTCGTGGGGGACGTGGGCGTGCGCGGTGACCGCATTGCGCTCATCGGTGACGCCGGCGACGCCCGCGGTGATGTCGAGATCGATGCGACCGGGCGTGCCGTCTCACCCGGCTTCATCAACATGCTGAGCTGGGCGAACGAAGCGCTGCTCGTCGATGGCCGCGGCATGTCCGACCTCAAGCAGGGTGTGACGCTGGAGGTGATGGGCGAAGGGCACTCGATGGGGCCGCTCAACGCGCAGATGAAGGCGGACATGGTCCGCGACCAGGGGGACATCCGGTTCGATGTCACCTGGACGACGCTGGGCGAGTACCTCGACCACCTCGCCGAGCGCGGCGTCGCGCTCAACGTCGCCTCGTTCGTCGGGGCCACGACGCTGCGCGAGCATGAGATCGGCTACGAGAACCGGGCGCCGACCGCGGACGAGCTTGCGCGGATGCAGGCGCTCGTGCGGCAGGCCATGGAGGAGGGCGCGATGGGCGTTTCCTCCTCGCTGATCTACTCGCCGGCGTTCTATGCGAAGACGGATGAACTCATCGCGCTCGCGAGGGCGGCGGCTGAGTACGCTGGCCTCTACACCTCGCACATCCGCAACGAGGGCGACAGCCTCTACGAAGCGTTCGACGAGTTTCTGACGATTGCCCGCGAGGCCGGCATCCGCGCCGAGCTCTACCACATGAAGGCCAGCGGACGGGCCAACTGGGACAAGCTCGACGGCCTGTTTGAACGGATCGAGGCGGCGCGGGCTGCGGGCCTCCACGTGACCGCGGATATCTACACCTACCACGCCAGTGCCACCGGGCTGGACGCGATCATGCCGCCGTGGGTGCAGGAGGGCGGGCCCGAGGCGTGGCGCAAGCGGCTCGAGGATCCGCAGGTCCGCGCGCGCGTCCGGCACGACATGAATACGCCGTCGCAGGATTGGGACAACGGCTACCTGACCGCGGGTTCGCCCGACAACATCCTGCTGGTCGGCTTCAAGAATCCCAAGCTCAAGCCGCTGACGGGCAAGACGCTCGGCGAGGTCGCGCGGATGCGCGGCACCGAGCCGGAATACACCGCGATGGACCTGGTCGTCGAGGACGCCAGCCGCATCGACTGCGTGTTCTTCAGCATGTCCGAGGAGAACATCCGCAAGAAGGTCCGCCAGCCGTGGGTCAGCGTCTGCTCCGACGCCGAGGCGATCGCGCCCGAGGGCGACTTCCTCAAACGCAGCGCCCACCCCCGCGCCTACGGCTCGTTCATACGCATGCTCGGCAAGTTCTGCCGCGACGAGAAGCTCATCACGCTGGAGGACGCCGTGCACCGCATGAGCGGCCTGCCGGCGGAGAATCTCAAGCTGCACGAACGTGGCCTGCTCAAGGAGGGCTACCACGCCGACATCGTGGTGTTCGATCCGGCCCGCGTCGCCGACCGGGCCACGTTCGAAAAGCCGCATCAATACGCCGTCGGCGTCGAGCAGGTCTTCGTCAACGGCACGCAGGTGCTCGAGGATGGCGCGCACACCGGCGCGTTCCCTGGCAGAGTCGTGCGCGGCCCCGGCTGGTCGGGCTGGCAGCGATGATGAGGGGGCACTGCTGCGACGGAGCGCCCGCTTGGTGAGCATCGCGGTGCACGCGGCGCAGGCCTTCGCCGCGCCGATGGCAGCTCGGGATGATACCTGCTGGGCACGCGCTGCATGCGGACGCTGGCGGCGGGAAGAAACTCACAACCGCCGTTGTCTGTGGAGCTGCGTAGCGGTGACCGATGCACGGTGCCGCGGCGTGGGGAGACGGCGGCGATTCGGGAACGTCGCCGAAACGATGCGTCTTTCAACTCGATTTCCTGGTGGTTGACGGTACCATGTCGCCCCATGAGCAAGGTCATGAAGCGCAAGAAGCGAGGCAAGGGCAAGAAGGCGGCAAAGCAGCCGGAGGCCGCCGTCGAGGGGGCTGAGGAGGCAGTCGCCGACGACGCAATTACAGACGCGGCAGCTGTTGACGAGACAGATGCTGACGCAGCCGGCATCGCCGACGAGGTCGAAGCGGAAGAGGCTGTGCAGGATGCCGGGCCCGATCCGGATGTGGACGACGACGTCGATGACGACATCGACGACGACGCTCGGGCGGAGGCTGGCGCCGAGCCGGTGAACGCAGCCGAAGGGTCGGAGGGGCCGCCCGTCGAGGTGACCACGGAGTCGATCGTCGAGGCGATCCTGTTTGCGACGGACACGCCGCTGTCGGCGAAGAAGATCGCGCAGATCCTGGGCGTGGGCAACGCGGGCGACGTGAAGAAGCACATCGCGACGCTGAACGACCAGTACGCCGCGACGGGCCGGGCGTTCCGCATCGAGGAGATCGCCAAGGGCTACCAGATGCTCACCGTGCCGGCGTACAACAACTGGCTGCGGCAGGTGCTCAAGATCCGCGAGGAGACGAAGCTGAGCCCCGCGGCGATGGAGACGCTGGCGATCGTGGCGTACAAGCAGCCGATCCTGCGGGCGGATGTGGAGGCGATCCGCGGCGTGGCCTGCGGCGAGGTGATCAACCGCCTGCGCGAGATGAACATGGTCAAGATCGTCGGCCGGGCAGAGGAGATCGGTCGCCCGCTGCTGTACGGTACGACCAGCCGTTTTCTGGAGATCTTCGGTCTGGGGTCGCTCGACGACCTGCCGGGCGTCGAGGAACTCACCCCACCCAAGAACTGAATATCCCTGCGCGACCATACACCGCATGCATTGCCGGCAGGTCGCGTCGTGCGCGGGCGACGAGGCGCTGTCGCCCTACAGCGTCAGGGGAAATGCCACAGCACGTGCACGACGTGATGGTCGTGCAGCATCTCGAGCAGGTCCTCGATCTGGGGAATCATCAAGACGGCGACGGTATCGATCATCACGCGGCGGATGGCGCGGGTGGAGACAGCCACCGTGGCCGGGCTGCGGTAACCGCGCCAGCGCGGCCAGAAGCGCGGCGTCGTGGCGGCGTAGGCGGCGTACTCCGCGGGAAACCGGAGGGCGAGGTTGTTCTCCTCCAGGCGCGCCGCGAGGTAGTGGATGGGCAGGAGGATGGCGACAGCCGCCACCAGGACGAGCACGTTCTCGAAGCACAGGCCCACGCCGACGGCCAGCAGCATGGTGCCGACGTAGAGCGGGTTGCGGCAGAGGGAATAGGGGCCGTCGCTGACGATCCCCTGCGACTTGCGTCCGCCGATGTAGAGGATGGACCAGACGCGGATGCCCAGGCCCGCGAGGAGGAACGCGTAGCCGGCGAGTTCCATCACGTAGGCCACCGGGGATTCGACGCCCCAGTTCGGGCGCACGAACACGACGAGGAACGCGACGGGCACGAACGCGAGCTGAATCAGTCGAATGCGCAGCTTGCGGAAGGACATCACCTGCTCCCGAATCCGGCTGGTGTGTTGCGTTTCACCAGCATCGGCGGAAGCGTAGCGAACGGGGCGAATCGCTCAAGCGCGAATCGCAGGCGCGCCTTGCGCCGCACATGCGGTCTTATTCAATTCCGCGTGCCGCCGAGCGTGTTTTTGCAGCAGAAATACGCGGTCGGCACGATCCTGAACGGGATCAGGCGGCACGATGACATAACGCTCATGAACGGAGCGTAACGGTTCGGGCAGGCGCCGCGCGTGGCGTGAGCGCACGCGCGGAGCCGGTGGCTGCTACGCCGAATGGTGCGCGTCGGTCTACGTCGTGTGGAGCGCGGGCCCCCCTTGGATGAGCGATGTGAGCGTCGCCACCGTGGTGCGCACGACCTGCGACTGCGCCGAGAGTTCCTCCGCCGCAGAGGCCGCCTCTTCTGCTCCGGCCGCGGTTTCCTGCGTGACGGCGTTCATCTGCTCCACGGAAGAGCTGATCGATGCGACGCCGTGGGCCTGCTGATCGGATACGGACGCGATGGTCTGGATCAGCGCAATCATCTCCTGGATGTTGGCGCCGATGCTGGAGAAGTTGTCAGCGCTCTTGTGGCTCTGGGCGACGCCTTTTTCGACGCGCGAGACGGTCAGGCCGACGAGTTCGCCGGTTTCGCGGGCGGCGTCGGCGGCGCGCTGAGCGAGTGCCCGTACCTCTTCGGCGACGACGGCGAAGCCCTTGCCGTGCTCGCCGGCGCGGGCCGCCTCGACGG
>ERZ795053.4402-NODE-4402-length-15270-cov-5.237923_pt1 | contig 15270 bp, 5 predicted proteins | sample MGYA00375137_ERZ795053 | MGnify/ENA primary metagenome ERZ795053 (study PRJEB30182, sample SAMN05720284) | activated sludge metagenome | isolation source: Anaerobic digester | place: Hong Kong | collected 2014-12-17 ... | reverse complement strand
GTCGATCGGCACATACGGAGTTCGCGCAGCCAGGGCTGCCAGAACGGCGGCGAGCATGCTCGTGGTGCGAGGTAGGCAGATCCCCACTGGGCAGCCCGCCTGTGCTCCCGCCTCCTGGATGTGTCGACGCAGCTGGCGCATCTGCTCCTGGAGCTGGCCATATGTACGCTCCCCGTCGGGCCCGACGACTGCCAGCCGTTCGGGGTACCGGTCCGCCATCTCCTCGAAGCACTCGATCGTGCGACGCGGCGACGGCCACCGCCGTTCGGGCCCGTGGCCCAGGCCGATGAGCAGTTCACGTTCCCGCGTGGACAGCATCTCAGCATCACCAATAGGCTCGTCCGGTCGGTCGAGTAGGCTCTGTAAGAGAGTACGAAGGTGACCGGCGATGCGCTCGACAGTTTCCGGCTCGAAGATTGCTCGGTCGTATTCGAACCAGCCAGCGATGGTGTCGCCTTCGAAAACTTGCAGCTCGAGGTCGAAACGCGCGGTGGTGCTCGGGACGTGGATGGGTTCGAGGGTGAGACCGCCTGCGTGGAACGTGGGTACGTCAATGTTCTGATAGATAAACGAGATCTGGAAGTACGGCGCAGTCCCGGCCTCCCGCTGGGGGTTCAGGCGCTCCACGAGGTGCTCGAAGGGCAGGTTCTCGTTGGCGAATGCGCCCAGCGCCGCCTCACGCGTGCGCGTCAGGAGTTCGGTGAAGGTCGGGTTGCCGGCGGTGTCAAGGCGGATGGGCAGCATGTTGGAGAAGTAGCCAATGACACCCTCGATCTCGGGCCGACTGCGGTTTGCCGTGGGCACGCCGATGACGATGTCGTCCGAACCTGAGTAGCGTTCGAGCAAGATAGCGAACGCGGCAAAGAGGGTCATAAAGGGTGTAACGCCACGGTCGTGACTCACCGAACGCACGGAATCGGCAACATCACGAGGGAGTTCGAAGAGGACCGATCCGCCGTGGGAACTTACCTCCTTTCGTACATGATCTCCCGGGAGTTCAAGCGTCGCGGGCGCTCCGTCGAGGGCCCTTCTCCAGTAGTCAAGCTCGCCGCCGTAGCGACCACCATCAACCTGCTCGAGCTGCCAACATGCGAAGTCGGGGTACTGGAGCGTCACCGGCGGTAAGTCGGGTTCCCGGTCGCGGACCAATGCGTCATAACAAACGGCCAGTTCGCGCATAAAGATCGCTGCCGACCATAGGTCCGCAACGATGTGGTGAATGGTGGATAGCAGGATGTGCTCATGAGGCGACAACCGGAGGAACGTGAGACGGACCAACGGACCCGCCGCAAGGTCGAACGGCCGCTCGAACTCCTCGATCGCCAAGCGCTGGATCTCCTCGGCACCACCCGGGCCGGCCAGGTCGGGACGGTCGACAACATTGAACTCGGGGTCGAGCCAGCCCCGGACGACCTGCACCGGCGTGCCGTCGCTCACGGCGAATACCGTCCTCAGGGCCTCGTGCCGCCAGATGAGCAGGTCAACGGCACGCCGCCAAGCGTCCAGATCGAGGGGGCCGGTGATCCGAAGAGCCCGGGGAAGGTTGTACGCCGTGTCCCCCGGGTTGAGCTGGTCTAGAAACCACATTCGGCGCTGCGGGTACGAGGTGGGGAACCGTTGTTCCTGCCTGGCTGCCATAAGCTTTTCGAGCAGGCGCCTGCGCTCCGCTGCGGTGCTGCCATCGAGGTTGCCAAAGCCCATCATCAGCGCCTTTCCGCGTTGTCGATCGACGCTGGCCCGGCTCGACCGGAAAGGTCCTCTGCGAGGAGAGCCTCTAACTGTGTCTCAACGTCGTCGTCGGAGAGGCCTTCTACTGTTGCACCCACGGGACTGTGGCGACGGTGCACCTGGGTGATCTCTGGATCCGGTCCCGTAATGGCCTCGGTAGTCAACAGGGCCGCCAGGTGGGCTATGGTCGGGGTGGAGTAGAACTCCTTGAGGTCGAAGTCACGACCGATCGAGTTGCGAATCCGCGAGGCGATCTGGACGGCTGCCAGGGAGTGCCCACCCAGGGCGAAAAAGTCGTCGTCCATGCCGATGGGGGAGACCCCAAGTGCTGCGGACCAGATCGCGGCCACCTGGCGTTCGAGGTCGGACCGAGCCTCGACAAAGGGGGTGTCGAGTTCGGGCCGGCCGTGGTGCGCGACGGCAGCACCCGCAGCGTCGCCGGATGCCAAACTGGCCAGGGTCACCGAGTCGGCCAGCCGCTGTAGTTCATCGAGGTGGCCGGGCACGACGAGCACCTGCGCTGGAACGGTCGATGATCCGAGGAGCCTGGAGACCGCCTCGATGCCCTGTTCCCGAGTCATCCCTCGCGCCAGGGCCCCCATGAGACTGATGCGGGAGTCGTCACCCGGCAGCTGAGGGGCGCGGTCACTCTCATCGGCGGTGTCGCGAAGCAACTCCTTACTCAGCCGGTCGGAGTCATTGATGCGCTTGACCGTATAGTCGGTGATCTCAACGAGGACGTGCCCGTCGAGATCGATGATGTCCATGTCGCATGAGAGCACCTCCCTGTTGTCATCCGTCGTGTGGGGGCGGGAGACACAAACCATGTCCTTGGCAAGCGGTGCGTGTTGCCGGAGCATCCCGTAGCCCATCGGGAGGTAGTTGTCCTTCTCGAACAGACGGAATACCCCGACCGCGATGTCGAGGAGTGCAGGGTGCAAGGCGTAGTGCGTAAGGTCCGCCACGAACTCGTCAGGGAGCGACAGGGTAGCCAGCAGGTCACCCGACTCTCCGATCTCTAGGGTTCGCAGCGTACGCCAGCGGGGCCCCATCTCGAAGGTGATCGGTCCGGAGGTCCACTTTTCCAGGCCCGCCCGGTCGTAAACCTCCTTTTCCCCACGGAGGACCTCAACGACATCAAGACTCGTGCGTAGCTCATCGATGTCGATGTCGGAGCGTCCGGAGCCTTCGATCGGCACGAGCGCTACCCGGCCGACCGCGTGATCGTGCCATTGCCCAGTGGCCCCGTTCCAGCTCCGGACCCGGAACTCATGGATACCCGAACCGGTTCGCTCGAGTATGGTGTACAGCTTCCGAGGCCGCCCATCCGCCACTACCACCGGCTCGACGAAGAGCACGTCACGAAACTCCAGGGGCTCCGTCCACTCAGGCCCTAGCGCCCCCGCAACAAGGTCGAGGTACGCCGTTCCGGGCACGAGGCCCCGCCCCATAAGCCGATGGTCGTTTATGATCCAGTGCTCGGCCGTGGTCAGCGTCGTGACGAAAGTGCTGACCCGCTCGTTCGCTGCCGCAAGTGCGAGCAGAGGATGAGTAGGGTGAGCACCACGCGCGCCTAGGTTCCTCGCCAGGCCGAGACCCTCCCAGCGACCCCAATCCACGGAGGTCACGCGGGGGGCACCGGCGCGGCGTAGCGCTGACGCCGCCGTGTCCAGGAAGGAATTGGCCGCCCCGTAGGCCGCCTGTCCGAGACCCCCGATGACACCGGTCACGGACGAACAGAGCAGCACCCAGTCAACCGAAGCTAGGTCGAGGGCGCCGGTCAACGACACTACCCCATCTACCTTGGCCCGGTGCGCGTCGATGAGGCTGGCTGAGGTGACGTCCGCGAGGAGCCCGGTCGTCGCAACACCCGCTGCATGCACGACGCCGCGCACGGGCCCGTGGGACGCCACGAGTTGACGCAAGGCGGGGCCCAACCACGCCGAGTCGGCCACATCACCCTGCAGGATTTCCACCTGAGCGCCGGCCGATTCCAACTCCAGCAGTTGATGTATTCGCTCGGCCTGCTCGCCCCCTCTATCCATCGAGACACGCTCCCAGTCGGACCGAGGCGGAAGGCTCGAGCGCCCGACGAGGGCAAGGACCGGGGCTTCGGTACGTCTGGCGATCTCCCCTGCGTGTGCGAGCCCGACGTCCCCAAGGCCGCCGGTGATGAGGTAGAGACCGCCCGGGCGTAGCGCCGACGCTGCATCTTCGGCCTCGCCGGGAGAAACCTCTTCAAAGGAACGCGCCCAGACATGTCCACCACGGATGGCGAGAAGCGGCTCTTCGACAGGAAGATCGAGGACGGAGATGAGCCCGGTCATGGTGTCGCTGCTCTCGAGCCCTTCCGTTCCCACGTCGAGAACTCGGACAGTAATCCCGTCGATCTCCGCGCCTAGGGCCGCCCCCAAAGCAGCTACCATCGCGTTCGCCGGTCGCAATTCCTCGGCACCGGTCACATCGAACGCACCACTCGTCACGATGTCGACGGAGACCGCGACACCTGACGCTGCCTCCGTCAACGCAGCTGCGACGCGCCCGAGACTCTCGATCCCCAGGACCCGAGCGGCGATGATCGCCGCATCGGTGAGACCTGGATCCGTCTCCACGCTGCCCATATGCACGACGCGCAGGCGCTCGGTGTCACGGAGGCACTCGCGCACCGTCGCGACAAGGAAGTCTAGGGAGCTATCGGCATCCACGAGGACAACGCGACGCCCACGCTCAGCGAACTCAGCGGTGAACCGACCAGCGAATGACTCGCCCGCCCCAATCACCAGCCAGCTGTGATTCGACCGGTCTTCGGTGCCACGCCCGAGTCCGCTCGTCCTTCGGCTCCACGTCGGTGTGTAGTACCGGCACTGCACGGCTCCGCTGTCGTTCGACGGGATGAATGCAGGGGCCGAGCCGTTGACCCAGTAGGAGGTTCGGTCGAAATGGTACGGCGGGATCCGCAGCCGGCGTGCACCCGGATCGGGCGGGAGGGGGTCGACCGGAACCCCGCACGCCCAGAGTTCGCCCTCGAAGCGCAGCGTGTGCTGCCACCCATCGCCCGGGTTATCCGCCTTGGGCTGGGAACTCACGACCACCCGCTCGGGCGTCGCAGCGGAGTGGGCGCGCACTAGCGTCTGGAGTTGTTGCCCCGGCCCCATCTCGATGAACACCGTGGTGGGGTCCTGTAGAGCTTCGCCGACGGCATCAGCGAAGCGCACGGCGGACCGCAGCTGCCGGCCCCAGTACTCGGGGTCGCGGGCCTCCTCGGGTCGGATCCACCGACCCGTGACGTTCGAGGCGAAGGGAACGATCGGTGCCCGCAGGTTGATTCGGCGGACAACGCGAGTCAACGGCTCCACCGCGTCGTCCATCGAGGCCGAGTGGAAGGCGTGTGACGTGCGGAGCCTCCGGTATGCCACTCCGACCGAGTCCAGCCGCTCGACGAGCGCGGCGATGCTTACCGAAGACCCTGAAACGGCCGTGACCGCCGTGGAGTTGAGCGCTGAAATCGTCGCACCGGTGCCGATGACGAGGTCGCTGAGGTCAGCCTCAGTCGCGGCGACGCTCAGCATGTCGCCCTCCGGCATCGCGGCCACGAGCCGACCACGCTCTGCCACGACCCGTACAGCATCCGCGACATCGAAGACGCCGGCCAGGGTCGCCGCAACGTACTCCCCGATGCTATGGCCGATAAACGCGGTGGGCTGGACACCACGATCCATCCAGTAGCGCGCCAGCGCCCACTCCACGAGGAAGAGCGCTGGCTGAGTGACCTCCGTCGAGGCGAGTTGGGTAGCGGCTGCGACATCGTCCCGATCGGCGAAGACGAGCGGCCGCAGATCCGTCCCGGTCTCCGCAGCGAAGAGGTTCGCGATGTCGTCCACGTAGGTCCTGAACCGGATGTCCTCGCGGTAGAGGTCATGACCCATTGACGGGTGCTGGCTCCCTTGCCCCGGGAACAGGAACACGGCCTTGGGTGGAACGGCCCCCACATCGCGCCCCGACTTGGTGGTCACCTGGCGAAGCACATCGACAGCCTGTCGGGGGTCGGTGGCGAGCACGGGAAGTCTCCTCGCGAAGTCGCCGCGTGCCGCGAGGGCCGCCGCGACCTGGGGGATCGAAATCTCGGGTTGACTCTCGAGCGCGTCCGCGAGGTCCGAGGCATAACCAGCCAGCGACCGGCCGGTGCGCGCCGACAACCGAAGCAGGGCCGGACGCTGAGCCGGGGACGGCTCCTCACGAACGGCGTGTACCGGCGCCTCTTCCAGGATGACGTGAACGTTGGTCCCGCCGATGCCGAAGGAGCTGACGCCCGCACGGCGGGGAGTCCCCCGACGTGGCCAGGACCGAACCTCACGAAGCCCACAGAAGGCCGCACCTGGGCGAGCAAGGTCCTCGTTCGGGTGCTGGAAACCCGGCGTCGCGACCATCTCTTCGCGCGAGAGCATCAGCGCGGTTTTGACCAGGCCGGCGATGCCGGCAGCAGCGTCGAGGTGTCCAATGTTGCTCTTGACCGAACCGATGGCGCACGGGTGGTCCCCTGATCGCCGGTCGCCGATCACCCGCTGCAGGGCAGCCAGCTCGATGCGGTCACCGAGTTCAGTCGCCGTGCCGTGGGTCTCGACGTAGTCGATGGAATCGGGGTCGCACCCGGCGATGGCGAGTGCCTCCGCGATAACCTCGGTCTGCCCGTCCACGCTTGGTGCCGTGTAGCCGACCTTCTGCGACCCGTCGTTGTTCATGGCACTGCCGCGGATGACGGCGACGACCGGGTCACCGTCGCGTAGTGCGTCGGCCAGTCTGCGAAGCACGACGACTCCGACGCCGTCTCCGGGCACAGTGCCGTGCGCGGCGGCATCGAAGGGTCGGCACCGGCCGTCAGGCGATGCGATACCGCCGGGCTCGAAGACATACCCCTGCTTCAGGGGAGAATGCACACTAACGCCGCCTGCGAGTGCCACGTCCGACTCGCCAAGGAGGAGGCTCTGACACGCCATGTGGGTGGCGACGAGGGAGGTCGAGCACGCGGTTTGTACAGTGACGGCGGGCCCACGCAGCCCGAGCTTGTACGCCACCCGTGTAGCCAAGAAATCCTTGTCGCTCGCTTGAAGCAATTGGTACGGGCCGACGATCCGCATGACCTCGTCGCGAGCGTACAGATTGTTGAGGAGGTAGGTGTTGAGCGAGCTGCCAGCGAAGACGCCAATCCGGCCGGGGAAGGTCGCGACGTTGCACCCGGCCAGGTCGAGAGCAGACCAGCAACACTCCAGGAAGACTCGGTGCTGGGGGTCGATGAGTTCAGCCTCTCGCGCGCTATACCCGAAGAACTCGCCGTCGAACTGGTCGGCCCCGGATAGGAATCCCTTGACCGGGACATACCCTTCGTACGTCGCCTCCGCCGGGCTCACGCCGGACTCCAGGAGTTCCTCGACCGAGAACCGCGTGAGGCACTCCTCACCGGAGCGCAGACGATCCCAGAACTCCTCGACATCATTGGCACCGGGGAATCGGACCGCCATCCCGACGATCCCGATGAGGTCGGCGGTGTCGTCGGACGCGGTCACGTCGGGACCTCCGTGGGGTTTGTAGGGCCGGTCCGTCGTCGGCGCTGAAGGGCAGCTCGGCGCGTGTCGGCCCTCTTCTCGGCCTGCGCCGCCACGGCTGCGCCACCGTCGCTGTGTCCGGCGAGGTGATCGGCGAGCGTGGCAATGGTTGGGTACTGGAAGAGTACAAGCATCGATACCTCCCGGCCCAGACGCTCGACCAGCTGGGCGCGCACCTCCGCCATGAGCAACGAGTGACCGCCGAGATCGAAGAAGTTGGCGGTCCGGCTCACGTGTTCGAGCCCGAGCGTCTCGGCCCACACCTCGGCCACGAGCTCCTCCAGGCCTCCTTCGGGTGCAGCGTACTCGGAGCCGGACTCGGCGACGGAAACCGACGGCAGTGGCAGCGCAGCGCGATCAACCTTGCCGTTCGCGGTGACCGGCAGGGTGGAAAGAATCACGAAGTACGCGGGCACCATGTACTCGGGAAGCCGCTTGCGCAGTTCTTCGGCCAGGGCGGAGGCATTCACCGCATCGCCATGGAGGGTGACATGCGCGACGAGCCGGGGATCTCCAGGACGTACCTCCGGAGCGGTCACGACGGCCTCGCGAACCTGTGGTATCGCCTGGAGTGCCGACTCGATTTCCCCGAGCTCGATGCGGAAACCCCGCAGCTTGATCTGGTGGTCGAGGCGACCCAAGAAATTCAGCGCCCCGTCGGCACGAACGACCGCACGATCCCTTGTCCGGAAGAGCTGTCCACTCCCCCGGAATGGGTCGGGCACGAACTGCGCATCTGTGAGTTCCGGACGGTTGAGATACCCACGCGCGACGTTGTGACCGCCGATGTATAGCTCTCCCGACACACCCACTGGACACGGCTGGCCGTACTCGTCAAGGACGTATGTCTGAGTATTGGCGATCGGATGTCCGATGGGTACCGGGCCTGGAGGGTCATCGAGGCGACACGGCCAGTGAGTCACGTCGATGGCGGCTTCGGTGGGCCCGTAGAGGTTGTGCAACTCGGCTGTGCTGCGGCGCAAGAAGTGGTCGGCCAGGTCACGCGGCAATGCCTCCCCGCTGCAGATCACCCTGCGCAGGCTGGTGCAAGTCTCGACAGGCTCGGTCAGGAGGAGTTGGAGCATGGAGGGGACGAAGTGGATCGTCGTGATCGCCTCGGACCGGATAATGCTCGCCAACTCGTGGGGATCCTTCTGGGCGCCCGGAGGGGCGACGACGAGGCGTGCGCCCACCATGAGTGGCCAGAAGAACTCCCACACAGATACGTCGAATGAGTAGGGCGTCTTCTGCAGCACGTTGTCGTCCGCTCCGAGCGGGAAGGCATCCTGCATCCACAGCAGTCGGTTGCGGATACCTCCATGGACGTTCATGACCCCCTTGGGCGTGCCAGTCGAGCCCGAGGTGTAGATCACGTAGGCAAGATTGTGTTCGTCCAGCGGCACACTCGGGTTGTCTGCGCTCCCCTCGGATTCCGCGCCAACCGACTCGTCGATAGCAACGACTCCCGGGAGTCCGTCGAGTCTCCGGGCGAAGCGTGGCTGACACAGGATCCGACCGATACCTCCGTCCTCGATGATGGTGGCGATGCGGGTGAATGGCCAGTCCGGATCGAGCGGAACATACGCGCCTCCGGCTTTGAGAATGGCGAGTAGACTGACAACAAGCTCGATCGAGCGGTCCATGACAACGCCAACACAAACGTCGGGCCCCACCCCGTCCTGCATGAGCACTCGAGCCAGCCGGTTCGCGCGAGCATTGAGTTCGCCGTAAGTCAGATCGGTCGTCCGGTACCGCAGGGCGACTCGGTCCGGATGCTCGGCAGCCCTACTCTCGAAGCACTCATGAATCCAGCCCTCGCTCGTCGGCCAGGTGCGAGCAGTATCGTTGAGCTCGTCGACTAGCCATCGACGGCCGCTCTCGCCCAGCAGGTCGATCAGATCGATGGGTTGACCTGGGTCGCGCACGGCGCTCCGCAGGACGCGCTCGAACTGCTCGAGAAAGCGCGCCATCGTAGACCGATCGAAGATTGCGGTGTCGTACTCGAGATATCCGTGCAGTGCCCCGTCCTTGTGAAAGGCCTGGATTTCGAGGTCGAAACGGGAGCCCTCGCTCCCCAGCGCAACACGCGAGAGATGCCCCCCGAAGCCCCTCGCTGGGATCGGCTCGCGACCGTAGGTGAAGCTCGCCTGATAGATCGGCGGTCGTGACAGATCGCGCGGCAGATCGAGTTGGGCCATGAGGACGTCGAAGGGAACGGCCTGGTGGTCGTAGGCCTGCAGACAGCGGTCGCGAACTCCCTGCAGCGCCTCGGCGAAGGAAGGGTTGCCGGACATGTCCAGATGCAGGGGAAGCGTGTTGATGAGGTAACCGAGCAGAGAGCGCGTCTCCGGCTGGTCCCGAAACGTGGTCGGACAACCCACGACAACGGAGTCCTGGGTCGACCAGCGGTGCAGGACCACGGCATACGCCGTCAACAGAGCCATGTAGGTCGTCGCCGAGTTTTCGTGGGCCAGTTCCTGCACGCCCACCATAAGATCGGCGTCGAAGCGCAGTGGCAGCTGGGCGCCGGTCATCGACTGCACCGCCGGACGCGGGCGGTCTTTAGGCAGTTCCAGTTCGGCTGGCGCCCCCGAGAGGAACGAGGCCCAGAACTCCAGGTCGCTGTCCCATGCACCGCTCGCCCGCTGGTCCTGCTGCCACGCGGCGAAGTCGGCATACTGAATCGCGGGAGGATCCCGGTGCACCGCGTCTCCGGCGAGGAGTTCCTCGTAGAGGTCGGAGAGCTCGGTGAGGAGTAGGCCGAAGGCCTGACGGTCGAAGACGATGTGGTGCGCGCCGGCCACGAACACGGAGGCATCTGGCAGCTGGAGGACGGCCAGGCGGATCGGTGGCTCCTCGGCGATGTCGAATGGCGGGTTGAGAACCGTCTCCAGGGCGATCTTCTCCACCGCATCGTCATCGGCCGGGCCGTGGCGGAGATCGATCTCGATGATCGGCACCTCGGCGTAAGGATGCACGATCTGGACCGGGGAGCCCGACCGAAGCTCGTATGTCGTGCGGGCGACCTCGTTGCGCCGCACAACATCGCGCATCGCTCGCTTGAGCACGTCGACACGAAGGGGGGGCTGGACCCGAACCGCACTAGCTCCGGAGTAGGCCAGGTTCCCGGGATGCAGTTGCTCGAGGAGCCATAGACCCTCTTGGAGGACCGACAGCGGGAAACGGACCTCAGGAACCCCTCGCTCGGCCATGAGTTCCCAGAGGCGTTCTCGCTGGTCCGCAGGTAGGGCCGCGATCCTCGACGCGATGTCAGTCACGGCACTCTTCACCTTCGAAGGCGTTGGTGGGCTCATCGAAACTCTCGAGGTCGGTGAGAAGTCCGGCGATCTCGAGTTCCCCCGCTCGGCGGCGCGCCACGATCCCCGTCGCAGCCGCCGTCAGGTCCTCGCTCTCACCCGGGCTACCCGACAGCTCGATGTGCCGCGCGACGGTCTCGGCCACGGTCGCCACGGTCGCGTCCCGCAGAAAACTCGTCGCGGGCAAGGTGACGCCGTAGGCAAGGTGGAGGTCGTTGCTGAGCTCGACGGCCATGAGCGAGTCCAATCCCAGCGCCGCGAGTTGGTGCTGCGCAGTGACGGGCATGGAGCCGTAGCCCAGCGAGAACTGAACGAGGTCGAGGAGTTGCTCCTCAAGCATGGATCGACGTTGGTCGGCGCCAGCAGCCCTCAGGGTTTCCACCGGGATTAGGGAACGGGCCACCCGTGGCGGCGTCTGCGTCGGCGGTTCCACGGGGGAATCCTCCCCGCGCGGACCGTTACCCGGCCCGGTTGGGGCACCGGCGGTGGGAACAGCCCCATGGAGGTCATGCCAGCACCGGGTCCGGGTGAACGGATAGCTAGGGAGCCGAATAAGACGGTGACCGTTACCCAAAATGGCATCCCAGTCGAGGGGTATGCCGTGGACGTGCAGCTTGACGAGCGTGCGGTAGAGGACGAACCACACATCTCGGCTGGTCCGCAGAGTGGGGAGCAGGAGCAATTCGGTCGATGCCGGAACTGTGGACCGGACAGCGCCTAACAGGTCCGCACCCGATGCGGCCGAGACGAAGGTCCGGTACCCGAGGCTGATGGCAGTGTCGATCGCATCCGCGAAGCGGACAGCCTCCCCGGTGTGCCGAAGCCAGTACTCGACGCTCGGCGGCTCGTCCCAACGCCAGAGTTCTCCGGTGACGGTTGAGATCACCGGGATCGTGGCGGGCCGGAAGTGCACGTCCACCAGGCACTCCCGCAGTCGCGCCAGTGCGGGCTCAGCTAGCCTCGAATGCCCGGCTACCGGAACATCGATCCATTCGACGGCATACCCAGACCTCCCAACGTGCTCAGCGAAGGACCCGACGGCTTCCGCAGTGCCGGACACGGTGACGTGATGAGGAGAGTTCACGGCCGCAACCGAAACACCTGTCGCCCCGCAGTCGGCCCGCAGCGCGTCCACGGTCTCAACTGCGGCCCCAATAGCGACCATGGCACCTGGTTCACACTCCCGGAGAAGCCGCGCCCGAACCGTGACGACACGCACGAGTTCGGCGGGCGTCATAGCCTCGGCGACCGCTGCCGCGACGTACTCTCCCACACTGTGCCCGATGACGGCTGCGGGAGTGACCCCCCATCTCCGCCACATCATTGCCAGTGAGTACTCGACGCTGACGAGGGCGGCCTGCTTAACATCCTCAGCCAACTCGTGCGCATCGCCCCCGAGCAAGCCGCCAAGGAAGGACTCGCCGAACTCGGCGCGCATGCTGGCGTCACACTGGTCGAGTTCCGCCGCAAACGCTGGTTCGGTCGCGTACAGTTCGGACACTCCAGCGAGATCGAAGGAGTCCGCTCCGGAGAACAGCAGGACGACGTTAGGCGCGGACGTCGTATCGAGCCCGACCTCGAGTCGCCGGTCAACGTCTCCCCGCACGTAACTGTCAAGAATCGTCGCGGCCTCGTCCGGAGTCCGGGCCACGAGTCCGGCACGCAGCGGAAACGCGCTGCGTCGACTCGCCGCGGAGTAGCTGATGTCCGAAAGCGAGGCACCGGACACTCGGAGCAGATCCCCGTAGCGGCGGGCCAGCTTGAGCAGAGCCTGCGGGGACTTCGCGCTAAGAACCAGCGGGAAGACGCCTCGAGAGGACTGCTCCGGTTCGAGAATCGGCTGCGGCGGCGCCTCTGCCAGGAGCACGTGCGCGTTGCTCCCGTTGAGACCGAACCCGCTCACGCCGGCAACACGCTCACGTGCCTCGGCAGGCCACGGAACGGTGACGACCGGCACCTGAATGGTCGTGCCACCGAGGTCGATGTGTGGGTTGAGTTCGCGAAAGTGGAGGTTCGGGAGGATGGTGGCGCGTTCGACGCACAGTGCCGCTTTAATGAGGGCGGTGATCCCGGCTGCCGCCTCTAGGTGGCCCACGTTAGTTTTGACGGCCCCGAGGTACAGCGGCAGGCCGCAGTCACGCGCGTAGACATCGGCAAGCGCATCGGCTTCGATCGGGTCGCCGAGCTTAGTCCCAGTCCCATGAGTCTCGATGTAGGCCACGTCCCGCGGGTCAACGTCAGCGGATGCCAGCGCGGCCCGCAGCAGGGCCCGCTGGGCCGCGCCGTTCGGCGCGATGAGACCCGCGCCTCGTCCGTCCTGGTTAATGGCCGACCCACGGACGACGGCGTAGATCCGGTCCCCATCCCGTTCTGCGTCGCTCAGCCGCTTGAGCACGACAGCGCCGGCGCCCTCACCGCGCACGAAGCCGTCCGCAGACGCATCGAACGCCTTGATCCGCCCGTCCCCAACGAAGGAGTCGTGGAGCTGTGACAGCGAGACGCTCGACAACGGCGAGAGCAGGGCATTCACGCCGCCGCACACGGCGAGATCGGTCTCCCCGAGCCTCAGCCCTTGGCACGCCAAGTGCACCGCCGCCAGAGACGAAGAGCAGGCGGTGTCGACGATAATGGCGGGGCCACGCAAGTCGAAGGCATATGCGAGCCGCCCTACGGCCAGACTATGCAAGTTGCCCAGTGTGGAGTACAAGTTCACGCGATCGATTTGCGAGAAAGCATGGGTGGCGTAGTCGACACCGTAGATGGCGAGGTAGATCCCGGTGCGGCTCCCCGCGAGGTGTTCGACGGTCTGGCCAGCGTCCTCCAGGGCCTCCCACGCCGTTTCGAGGAAGATCCGATGCTGTGGATCCATCGCGTTGGCCTCGGTGCGCGAGATCCCGAAGAACTCGTGATCGAAGGCGTCGATGTCGTGGACGAAGCCGCCCCATCGACTGTTCATCTTGCCAGGCACCTGCGGTCGGACGTCATAGAAGGCATCGACGTCCCAGCGATCACCGGGGATCTCGCTAATCGCGTCTCCCCCATCGGCGATGAAGTCCCAGAACTCGTCGGCCCCCCGCACCCCGCCCGGTAGCCGGCAGCCGACGCCGATGATCGCGATCGGCTCCGTGAGCGCCTCCCGGTACCTGTCGATCCTCCGTTGCTGCTCGGAAAGTTGTGCACGGAGTTGGCGCAAAGCCCTTAGGGCCCGTTCCAAGGCCAGCGCCGTGTCGCCGCTCGGGAGGTCAGCGGTCATACTCGACAATTCCCTCGGCCTCAAGGTTTTCGAGTTCGGCCAACAGCGCCGTCATCAATTCGTCATCCGACGTCGCGGATGCCTCGACCTCCCCAAGCGGGGCAACCACCTCGGGGATCTGAGCAATGGCTTCGAACCCGATGGGAGCGCGCTCAGCATCCGATTCGATATCCACGACTGACACGGCGCATTGCTCGATGTGGATGGGTGCGCCCAGTAACTGGGCCAGGAAGACTGCGAGGTCATCCACGGTAGGGTGACGCCAGGCGACGGTTGCCGCGAGGGGGATCCCGAGATCGGTCTGCAGACGCGCCCGCAACTCAAGCAATTGGCCAGAGTCAAGCCCGAGACTGGTCAGCGGTGTCGCTGGGTCCACCCGTCGGTGGGGGTCCCCGAGCGTCTCCGCAACGAGACCGGTGATGTAATCGATCATCACCCGACGACGCTGCGCTCCTGGACCGTACCGCATGAGGTGCTCGCGAATTGTGGCACTCCGCTCGGATTCTGAAGCGGACGCTGTGAGTCGTCCCGGCACATCCAAGACGATCCCCCCCTCAAGACGGCATTCAACCGGAAACCCGAGCCAAGCCAGTCTGCCCCTGGGGATGGGGGCTGTCAATTGATGCCAGCCCATGCCCGGGGGCCGGGTTTCCGCGCGGTCCCATGCTCACCGGCCCGAACCCTTACGGACAGGTTCTTCGCCTGTGACCAGCGACGCTGGCTTGATATAGTTGGGGTTGATGAGGGCATCCACGCTGAGTGCAATCACTGTCAACCAGTTGCGGAAAGGCGCGCGTTAGGTCACGTCCGTGCGCCCGGTGGGAATGCGCTCATCCTTGCACTCAAACAGGAGCGGCACCAGACCTTTGGTGGTTCACCACAGCGGCAGTTGTTCGCCGTATCGGGCGCGCAGGTGAGCGAGTTCGGTGGTGACGAGGGTGGGGTCGGTGCGTAGTAGGTCCCGGATGGCGCGGGCGCGGGCGCGTGGTCCGCGGGGGTCGCCGAGGGGGGATCCGGCGAGGCCGCGGCGGATGCCCCATTCGCGGCGGTTCTCTTGGGGGGAGGAGACGACGAGATGCCCGGGTCCGATCCGTTGGCAGAGTGGGTTGTCGCATCGGTGTCCGAGGACGTCGGCGGCGGCGAGTTCGTTGACGCCGTGTTCGAGGGCGAAGGCGAACCGGTGGGCGATGATGACGTGTCGGCCGGTGATCCAGAATCTCCCGTGGCCTCGCCCGCTGAGGGCTCCTGTCCACCAGTGGCAGTCGCTGCCGGGCACGGTGACGATCTTGGCGCGGTAGCGCGCCACCACGCCCGGATCCGTGATCGCTGCCCCTAACACCAACATCCGATCCGGCATCGTGTCCTCACCCGG
>ERZ795053.4401-NODE-4401-length-15273-cov-4.872257_pt1 | contig 15273 bp, 8 predicted proteins | sample MGYA00375137_ERZ795053 | MGnify/ENA primary metagenome ERZ795053 (study PRJEB30182, sample SAMN05720284) | activated sludge metagenome | isolation source: Anaerobic digester | place: Hong Kong | collected 2014-12-17 ... | reverse complement strand
GCATCTACCGCGACGTATTCCTGATCGTTAAAAACGCCTGCCATTTCGCGCCCAACGGCATTGCCGTAACAACCTACCGGGAAAACGGGCAGTGGAGATTCAGAACGCGAGCTGAGGTGATCGCGCCAGACGGTGAGTATACCCAGCGCCACACCCTCGTGGAGCCCGATGATACCATTGCTGCGTGGGAACCCGGCAACCCTAAGCTGTATACGCTGCGCTCGGAGCTGATCGCAGGCGGAACGGTGACCGATACGGTGTACACCCGCTTTGGCTTTCGTAGCCTGCGATTTACATCCGATGAAGGGTTTTGGATCAACGACAAGCCCCTGAAGCTCAAAGGCGTTTGCCTTCACGGCGATCTGGGCAGCTTGGGCGGCGCGGTGCATAAGGATGCGCTGCGCAGGCAGCTATTGCTGATGCGGCGCATGGGCGCAAACGCCATTCGTACCGCGCACAACCCGCCTGCCGAGGCGCTTTTGGAGCTGACGGACGAGCTGGGCCTGTTGGTGATGTCGGAGATTACGGATGTCTGGCGAAATGCGAAGACGACCTACGATTACGCGCGCTTTTTTGATGAGTGGATTGAGCGCGACATCGCCGCCTGGGTGCGCCGCGACCGCTGCCACCCCTCGGTGATACTGTGGAGCATTGGCAACGAAATCCACGACACGCACCTGGATGCCGAAACGGGTGCAAGTACTACGCGGCATCTGATGGAGCTCGTCCGCAGGCACGATCCTGATGGGCACGCGCCCTGCACGCTGTGCTCGAACTACATGTGGTGGGGGAATACGCATCAGAGCGCGGATGTGATCAAGCTGATCGGCTACAATTATTCCGAAATCCTCTACAAGGAGCACCACGCCGCGCACCCCGACTGGGTGATTTACGGCGGTGAGACCGCTTCCACCGTGCAGAGCCGGGGAATCTACCACTTTCCGCTGGCGCAGCCCCTGCTCTCGGACGACGATTTGCAATGCTCCTCGCTTGGCAACAGCCTGACAAGCTGGGGAACGAGAGACCTGGAAGGCATGATTCTTGACGACCTGCAAACGCGGTTTTCGCTGGGGCAGTTTGTGTGGTCGGGGCTGGATTATCTCGGCGAGCCCACGCCGTATCAAACCAAGAACGCGTATTTCGGGATGACCGATACGGCGGGCTTCGAAAAGGATGCCTACTACCTGTTTCAGGCGGGCTGGACGGATTTCGACGCACAGCCGGTTCTGCACCTGTTTCCGTACTGGGATTTTTCACCTGGAGAGCTGATCGACGTGCGGGTCTGCACCAATGCGCCGGAGGCGGAGCTTTTTGTAAACGGCGAAAGCCTGGGCAGACATGCGCTGCGTGGGCGGCTGCTGAGCGACTGGCAGGTGCCCTACCGGGCAGGTGTGCTGAAGGCCGTGGCGTATGACCGGGATGGCTTGCCTGTCAAAACGGCGGAGCGCCGTTCCTTCGGGGAGGCGGCGGAACTTGTGCTCGCAGAAGAAGGCATTGGAGACCTGCGCTTTATCAACATCACCGCGCGGGACGCGCAGGGCAACCCCGTGGAAAACGCCAACCGCCGCGTGCGCGTATCGGTGCAAAACGGGCGGCTGCTGGCGCTGGATAACGGCGATTCCACAGACTTTGAACCGTATCAGAACACCAATTCCAAGCGCATGTTTTCTGGCAAGCTCCTGGCCATCGTCAAGGCCGGGGCTGGCGAAACCCCGGTTGTTTCGGCTGTATTTGACGAAACGGATATCCCCATACGCAAGGTGGAGCTTAAGCGGGACGGCGATCTTGTAACAGCGAAGATTTTGCCGGAAAACGCAACTTATCAGGATCTGGTCTGGCGCATTGCCAATGCGGCGGGTATCGACAGTCTCACGGCGGCGCTGCTCGTACACCCCGGCAATAGGCAGGCTACGATCACTGAAAAAGGCGACGGCATAGCGTACGTACGCTGTATGCCCAAAAACGGCAGGCAACACCCGGCGTTTATCTCCATGCTCAAGGTGGAGGTTACCGGGCATGGGGCGGTCAAGCTGGACCCCTATACATTTATTTCCGCAGGCCTGTATACCCTGAGCAATGAACCGATGGATAACGGCAACGAGCGCGGTATCTCTACCCTGCGCACAGGGGAAAGCCATGTGGGGTTTGCCAACCTGGATTTCGGCGCTTTCGGCGCGGACACGTTCGAGCTTCCATTGTTTGTTATGGAAAACGAGCCGCTGCCCTTTGCCATTTGGGAAGGCATGCCCCAGGAAGGCGGCCGCAAGCTCGCGGACTATGTATACGATCTGGGCAGCCAATGGGCGGTGTACCAAACGGCCGTCTACACCCTGCCCAGGCGCTTGCAGGGCATCACCACGCTGTGCTTTGTGTTTCCCCGGAAGATTCACTTCAAGGGGTTCCGTTTCCGCAAACTGAACAAGGCTTATGAAACGCTCGGTGCGGCGCAGTGCGATGCCATCTATGGCGACGCGTACCAAATCAACGGCGGAGCGGTGGAAGGCATTGGCAACAACGTGACGATCGAGTATCGGGATATGGATTTCGGTACGGTGGGCACGCAAAGGCTTTCGGTTCGGTGGCGATCAAAGCTCCTGAAGAACGCGATCCAGATCGTATTTTCCGGCGGCACGGATACGACGCGCCTGATGATCGAGGTTGACGCCGCGGAAACATACCGGGAACAGGCTTTTCCGCTTGGCCGGAAAATTCTGGGAAAGCAAACGGTTTCCTTTATCTTTCTGCCGGGCAGCTCGCTGGATTTGGCGTCCATTCGCTTTTTGCAGGACTGAACAATTTTCCTGCGTGTTTTTCGTACAAAGTTTCTGCGTAAGTATTGACAAGATTCATTACGGTACCCTATACTTGAGGTAATAAATTAGGAATATGACGCATTTAACCATTATAATCTGCGTGATATACTAATATATCAGATATGTGCACGAGCACACGAAACCGGAAATCCAAAATCGAATCTCTTGACAAGCGAGGAAAAAAATGACGGCACAAACACGAGCGCAGAAAACAATCGGCCGGGGAAATTCCAAGATGTACGTCAAGCGGTACTGGATGCTATATGCGATGCTCCTGTTGCCCGTGGCCTACTTTATTATCTTTAAGTATGTTCCGATGACGTATATTCAGGTCGCGTTCAAAAAGTTTTCCATCACCAAAAGCCCGTGGGATATGGAGTGGGCCAAAAACGGCGGGTTTGAATATTTCATCAAGGCGTTTTCCAATCGTGATTTCCTGTATGCCGTCCGCAATACGCTGACGCTCAACATTCTGGGCCTGATCTTCGGGTTCCCGGCGCCCATCATTCTGGCGCTGATCCTCAACGAACTGCCCTATCCGCGTTTCAAGCGCATCACCCAAACGGTTGCGTATATGCCGCACTTCCTGTCCTGGATTATCATCTCCGGCCTGGCGCTGCAGTTACTGGCGACGCGTTTCGGTCTGGTGAACATAGTACTCAGAAATATGGGGCTGGAAGCGATCCAGTTTCTGGATAAGCCCACCAACTGGGTATGGACCTATGTGTTCCTGGGTGTCTGGCAATCGGTCGGCTGGAACACCATCATCTATCTTGCCGCGCTCACAGGCATCAATCCGGAGCTCTATGAAGCGGCAGCCGTTGACGGCGCAAGCCGGTTGCGCAAGATCTGGCATATCACCCTGCCGGGGCTGCGCTCCACGATTATCATTTTGCTCATTTTAAGCCTCGGGCAAATTATCGGCAGCGAGTTTGATAGGCCGTTTGCCCTGACCAATACGCTGGTCACAAGCGTATCCAATGTTTTGTCCATCTTTGTGTACAATTATGGCATCAAGGGCACGCAGCAATCCCTGGCAACAGCTGTGGGCTTCTTCCAATCCGTCATCGGTGTCATATTCCTAATCAGTGCGAACCTCATTGCCCGCCGTTTTGACGAACGCGGCTTGTGGTAAGGAGGAGCGAGAGAATGGTCAAGGCAAAAAGCTCAAAAATCGGCGATATCATCATTGTTGCAATCTGTGTACTTCTAATTCTGATTTGTTTCCTGCCTGTTTGGAACGTGTTTGTCCGGTCCCTGTCTTCTCCGGCAGCGCTGGTGCGCAGCGACGTGTACCTCTGGCCCAAGGAGTTTGACCTTACCGCATACTCCCTGGTGCTCAAGGACGCGGAGTATACCTGGGCGCTGGCCTGGACAGCGATGCTGACGGTGGGATGTACGCTCCTATCCATGGCGCTGACGATCTTATGTGCTTTCCCCCTGATCTTTGAACAGCTGAAGGGTCGTAAAGCGATCAACGCCTTGATTCTGGTTACGATGTATTTTAACGCAGGGACGATCCCAAGCTACATCCTGTTTAAGAATTTGAACCTGATCAACAGCCCGCTGGTCATGGTGCTGCCATACAGCCTGAGTGTGTTCAACATGATCATCATGCGGACGTTTCTGCAGAACATCCCGGTCAGCCTGCGCGAATCTGCGGAAATCGACGGCGCGAATCCGTTCCGGATTCTGGTTTCGATTTATCTGCCGCTGTCCACGTCAGTCATCGCGACGCTGTCGCTGTTCTATGCGGTCGGCCGGTGGAACGGATATGCCGATGCGCTGATGTTCATGAACCGGAATAAACCGTTCTATCCCATCCAGCTGCTTTTGTACTTCATCATCCAGAGCAAGGACAGTGTGGATGCCGCCACGCAGGAGGGCTTCTCGTCGCCCGGTGCGTCGGACGCCATCAAAGCCGCATCGGTGATGATTGCAACCATCCCGATTTTGATGATCTATCCCTGGTTGCAGCGCTTCTTCATCCACGGCGTTACGCTGGGCGCGATGAAAGGCTGAGCTTGATACCCAGCACACCTGATAAGGTTGTGTTTATGGTAAAATTAAAGGAGGGAACCCAATGAAAAAACTGCTAGCGTTACTCTTGTGCACATTATTGGTCGTTTCTGTCATGGCTCCGATCGCTCTGGCGGCGGATGATGGATTTGTCGATGGCAAATTCACCCAGACCCGTACCATCACGGTCGAGATCTTTGACCGCAACACCGAAGGTGCAGTCGTGGACGACAATGCGTTCACCGACTACATCAAGGAAAACATGCTGAACCTGTACAACGTGGAAGTTGTGTTTCAGCCCACCCCCCGCTGGACGGAAGGCGACGACATTGCCAACTATCTGGCAGCCGGTACCGCGTCCGATATCAGCTACACCTACAACGACGGCGCGATCCACACCTACTTCCTGCAGGATGCGGTGCTTGATCTCCAGCCCCTGCTGGACGAGTATAAAGACTATCTGCCTGACCTGTACGCGTTCCTGGGCAGCAACCTGACCTGGAAAACCGATCCCTACACCGGGCAGACCGAATGCATTGTGGCGCGCCGCATGAACGTCGCGCGCATCAATACCTTCGTTCGCAAGGACTGGCTGGACAAGCTCGGCATGGAAGTGCCCACCACCACGCAGGAATTTGAAGACATGCTCTATGCCTTCAAAGATAACGCGGAACTCCTGCTTGGCGAAGAAGCCGACAAGATGATCCCCTACTCCATGACGGACGATGTGGGCTGGAGAGCCAACAACATTCTCTATTCCTTCGTGCCCGACGAATTCACCACTGACAAGTATAACTACATCTACAATGATGACAGGCAGTTCCTGCTGCCCGGCGTCAAAGAAGCTGTCCGGATGCTCAACAAATGGTACAACGACGGCCTGATCCTACAGGACTTCTCACTGTACGCAGCTGGCGACGCCACCGAATACAACCTGCTCAAGGCCGGTTATGTCGGCGCGGTTGAAGTCAACTGGGACGATGTCTACCGCAATGCGGAAGAAAGCGTTCACTATATGCTGCAGCAGGCGCAGGGCGAAGATGCTGTATTCGTCGCGATTGATCCGTTTAAGAACGATGCCGGCCTGACCAAAAAGGTCAACTATTCCGCCAATGACCGCTGGATCTTCTTCCCCTCCACCAACACTGAGCCTCTGGCCTCCCTGCTTTACCTCAACTGGATGTCGAAGTTCGAAAACCGTTTCTTCCTCCAGACCGGTGTGGAAGGCATCAACCACGAGTTCACCGAAGACGGCACCCTGAAGGCGATTGCGCCCGAAAGTGGCCCGTATAAGATGTCCTCCTCCAACAACATTGACATGACCATGATCATCAACGGTCTGGATCTGGGCGACACCGATAAGACGGCCGCCTCGATGGCTCTGGGCTATGCGTATGTTGCGCCCGAGCTGATCAAATCCGCTTACGCGACCGCGCTGACCAACGGCGTATCCTACGGCAACATCAACCTTGGCGCTGTGGAAGCCGCCGAAGGCATCACCACCGTGCTGGCCGACAAGCGTGACGTTATCCTCAACACCGCGATTAATGCTTCCGTGGAAGACTTTGATGCTGTTTGGGATGCCGGCATGGAAGACTACATGGCTTCCGGCGGACAGGCGATCCTTGACGAGCGCATGGCGAAATACGAAGCCGCGTTTGGTGAATAAGCTGACGCTCGAGCTTGAATCGTAACCAATCCAAACAGGAAGCCGCTTGCCAAGGCAAGCGGCTTCTTTCTTTGCGTTCGGGGTTTGGGTTTACGGCTGTTGATCCTGCGCGGCACAGTACCGCACAATGTCTGCAATGAAATCCTTTGGCAGAGGCATGCTGTAGGGGAACTGAATCGCGCCTTTGGAGCTGTGGTAATCCTTCAGGCGATCCTGAAAGTGTACGATGGCCTCCGCGCCGGGATACAGGCCCAGATGCGCCTTATGCGCCGCGAAATGAACAATGTAGTGATGCCCCTTGTAGGAGGGCATCCCCCAGGCGATCATCTCTTTGGCGTCGGGGATGATGGAGCGGATGAGGGAACGGATTTCATGCAGCGCGAGCTGCGCCGTTTCGCTTTGCGAGGCGATGTACGCCTCCACGGTGAGTGCTTTTGTGTTGGGTTCCATAATGGGTTCCTCTTAGTCGATAGTCTTTTCGTCGTTAAGTTTTTGAATCATGGCAACGGCCTCCCGGAAGGGTATTGTACCCAGGTTATCGCCCTTGCGGTTGCGGATGGTCACGGTTTGAGTCTCCGCTTCCCTGTCGCCCAGCACGAACATGTAGGGGATTTTCTGCATCTGCGCCTCGCGGATCTTGAAGCCGATCTTTTCGTTGCGCAGGTCCAGCTCGCAGCGGAGGTCCTGGTCAAACAGCATTTGCTGCAGCGCTTTGGCTGCGTCGTCGGAACGGTTGGTGATGGTGAGAATCTTCACCTGTACAGGCGCAAGCCAGGTGGGGAAGGCGCCGCCGTACTGTTCGGTCAGGATGCCGATGAACCGCTCCAGCGAGCCATACACCACGCGGTGAATCATGACTGGGCGGTGCTTTTCGCCGTCGGGGCCTGTATAGGTCAGGTCAAAACGCTCCGGCAGGTTCATATCCAGCTGGATGGTGCCGCACTGCCAGGTACGCCCGATGCAGTCGCGCAGGTGGAAGTCGATCTTCGGGCCGTAGAACGCGCCGTCGCCCTCGTTGATGGTGTATGGCACGCCCAGATCGTCCAGCGCGCCTTGCAAACCCGCGGTGGCCAGCTCCCACATTTCATCGGAGCCGATGGAATTTTCGGGCCGGGTGGAAAGCTCCACCTTGTAGGGGAAGCCAAACAGCGTGTAGACCTCGTCGATCAGGTTGTATACGCCCTTGATCTCGTCCTTGATCTGATCCGGCGTCATGTAGATATGCGCGTCATCCTGTGTGAAGCAGCGCACCCGCATCAGCCCGTGCAGCGCGCCGCTCTTTTCATGGCGATGCACCAGCCCAAGCTCGCCTGTGCGCAGGGGGAGATCCCGGTAGCTCCACAGCCGGCGCTGGTACGTAAGCATGCCTCCGGGGCAGTTCATGGGCTTGATGGCGAAGTCCATATCGTCGATCTTCGTGGTGTACATGTTATCGTTGTAATGGCCCCAGTGCCCGCTGCGCTCCCACAGGTCGCGGTTCAGCATCATCGGCGTTTTAATCTCTTCATATCCGCATTTACGGTGAATTTTGCGCCAATAATCCTCCAGAACATTGCGCAGCACCATGCCTTTGGGGTAGAAGAAGGGGAAGCCTGGGCCCTCGTCGCGCAAATCAAACAAGTCCAGCTCGCGGCCCAGCTTGCGGTGGTCGCGCTTTTTCGCTTCCTCCAGCATGACCAGGTATTCGCTCAGTTCCGCTTTGGTGGGGAAGCAGGTGCCGTAGATGCGGCAGAGCATCTTTTTATGCTCGTCTCCGCGCCAGTATGCGCCCGCGGTATGTGTCAGCTTGAAGGCCTTGATGTAATTCAGGTTGGGCAGATGCGGTCCGGCGCACAGATCAACGAAGTCGCCCATCTGGTAAAAGGAAAGGGTCGCATCCTCGGGCAGGTCTTCAATTAACTCCACCTTGTAAGGCGCATTTTTCTCCTTCATCAGGTCGATCGCTTCCCCGCGGGGCAGGGTAAAGCGCTTGGGGCGCAGGGATTGCCGCATGATCTTATCCATTGCTTTTTCGATCGCCGGAAGATCGTCTACCTTGATGGGCGGATCGATGTCGAAATCGTAGTAGAAGCCGTTTTCAATCGCGGGGCCGATGGCGAGCTTCGCATCCGGATAGAGCTCAAGCACCGCCATCGCCATAAGGTGGGAGCAGGAGTGCCGAAACACCTTTTTGCCGTCCTCATCGGCAAAGGTAACGGGGGTGATCTGCGTATCGGCCTCGATGGGCGCAAACAGATCGGTCATGCTGCCGTCCTGGTGTTTCACCGCGTAGAATGATTTGAAATCCTCCGCATATTCGGCCCTGAGCAGATCGCCTGCCGACGAGCCCTTCTCCACCTCGTATGCTTTCCCAAATACTGTGAGCTTCATACCTTGTTCCTCCTCGTCAAAAAAATCCGCCCCCGCAAATCTGCGGGGACGGACGATGATCGTTCGTGGTTCCACCCTGCTTGAAACGAGCCTGTGGTTCGTTTCCGCTTTGAATAACTCTCTATCGCAAGTCATGCGCATCGTCGGCAGATGGTGTCCGCTTCCCGCTGTTGCTTGCCGCTTTCAGCCCATGGCGGCAATCTCTTTGGCAGTGCTTGGGGGCGGCGCGTTCCGCTTCATCCGATGATTGAAAACAGCATAGCACTTGAAAATTAGCCTGTCAACCCTTTTCATATGAAAATAAACTTGACCGCAGACGCCGGAGTGCAGTATACTGTTGCTACCAAGAGTATCGGAGGTACGTTTTTGTTATCGGTTTTGTAAGGGCGAAGGATATGCCATGAAAATGAACGACCGCATGATCGTTATTTGGTATACCTTTCAAACCGCAGACCGATAGCCGACAGCCTCCCGCATAGGGTTCTGTGGGCATAGCGAACGCTATGTTTTTTGTTTTGCGTGGTTGATGCCTTCGCCCGATACCTGCTCATGCATTCCATGATAATACATGAGGAGCGAACGTATGAATACCCATCACAAAACCCTGGAGTTCCCGATCGTTTTGAAAAAGCTGAAGTCCTTCGCCGTGTCCGATTCGGCAAGGGAGATTTTGGATACCCTGGAACCTTTTTTAAGCGAGCAGATCTGCATACAGCGCATGGCGGAAACCACGGCCGCCCGCCGCGTGCTGGATGCCTTTGGCTCGCCGCCGCTGCCGATGATGACGAAGCTTGAGGAAAGCATAACGCATGCTGAAATCGGCACCATGCTTTCACCTGAGCAGCTCAACGGTGTGAGTATGTTCGCCTCGTCCTGCAAGTGCATGGTCAGCTACTTGAGCCGTATCGCCTCGCAGGACGCAACCCTGCACAGCTACGGGCAGGCCATCCATACGCTGGGCGATTTGCAGGAGGAAATCCAGCGCTGCATCCTGGAAGATGAGGTGCGCGACGAGGCCAGCGCGCTGCTGCGCGACCTGCGCCGTAAGATGTTGAACCTGGAAGCCAAAATCAAGGATAAGCTCAACCAGATTCTGCGCACCCACAAGCAATACATGACCGACGGATACATCACCAACCGGGGCGGCCACTATGTGCTGCCGGTGAAAAAGCAAAACCAAAAACAGGTTCCCGGCGCGGTGATCGATACCTCGTCTACCGGTACCACGGTGTTTATCGAACCGGCTGCCGCCGCGGCGCTGCGGGAAGAGCTGGACGCCGTGCGCATCAGCGAGGACGAGGAAACCCGGCGGGTGCTCTACACCCTCAGCGCGCAGGTGGCGGAGGAGGCCCATGCCATCCGCAGCAACATGAAGCTCTTAACGGAGCTGGACGTGCTGTTTGCCAAAGGCAAGCTGTCGGCGGCGATGGACGCCCATCCCGTGCAAATCGGCGGGGAGAGGAAGCTCATCATCCGCAATGGACGGCATCCGCTGCTGGACCCTGAAACCTGCGTGCCGCTCAATCTGCGGCTGGAGGACGGCGACCGCGGCGTGATCATCACCGGGCCGAACACCGGCGGCAAAACCGTGGCTATTAAAACCGTCGGGTTACTCACGCTGATGGCGCAGTGCGGCCTGCACATTCCCTGCGATCCGGAAAGTTACATCGCCATGCAGGATGGCATCTGGTGCGATATCGGCGACAGCCAGAACATTTCCCAGAACCTGTCCACCTTCTCCGGCCACATTACCAACGTGATTCATATTTTGAAAAACGCCAGCAAGGACAGCCTGGTGCTTCTGGATGAGCTTGGCTCGGGTACCGACCCGGCCGAAGGCATGGGCATCGGCATCGCGGTGCTGGAGGAGTTGCGCCTGCGCGGCTGCATGTTCATGGTCACCACGCATTACCCGCAGATCAAGACCTATGCCAAATCGGCGGAGCATATCCTCAGGGCGCGCATGGCGTTCGACGCCGAAACCCTCGCCCCGCAGTATCGGTTGGAGATGGGCAAGACCGGCGAAAGCTGTGCCCTGCAAATCGCCCAAAGGCTGGGGCTGGACAGGCAAATGCTCGACCGGGCCCACCGCGCCGTGTACGATGGTGAGGAGACCGCACTGGCGGATACGCCTGCGATGGCCGCGCCCAAAAGCCGCCTGACCCGCCAGGGACCGCCGCCCAGGCAGAAATTCACGAAGTTTACCATGGGCGACAGCGTGGTGGTGCTGCCGGAAAAAGAAAAGGGCATCGTCTATCGCCCGGCGGACGATAACGGAGACGTTATTGTGCAGGTGAAGGGCGTTAAACGCGTAGTCAAGCACACGCGCGTGCAGCTCGTTGTGTCCGCTGCGGAGCTTTACCCGCCGGACTATGATTTCTCTATTGTTTTCGATACCGTCAAGAACCGGAAAGCAAGCCATATTCTCAGCAAGCGCTACGACCCCGACGCGGTGATCGAATACGAAACCCTAAAAACGGAGTGATAATCCGTATCCGAAAAAAGCCTGCCGGGTGGAATCCCAGGCAGGCTTTTTATCTGTGACCCGCTGTGCGAATGCTGTTATGCAAGTAAACATCGTTTTCCTTAGTCGTCGAGCTTCAGATGCGCCTTGCCGCCCTCATCCGTCGTTACGCGGTAGAAGGCGTCGGCCTTCGCGCCTGCGGCGTCGGATTTGTCGGTGCAGGTGATAAAGGTCTGCACACCCTTAGTGGATTGCAACAGCGCGTTGCGGCGCTTTAAGTCGAGTTCGGAAAACACATCGTCCAGTAAAAGCGCAGGCAGCTCGCCCATTTCATTTTCGATCAGCGCAAGCTCGCCGAGCTTCATGCTCAGCACCGCCGAGCGCACCTGCCCCTGGCTGCCGTAGGCGCGCAGATCCTTGCCCGAAAGCATCAGGGCCAGATCGTCGCGGTGCGGGCCGAAGGTGGTGTACAGGCGTTTTTCATCCTCGGCGCGGGTGCGTTTGAGAGCTGCGAGCATATCGCGGTAGGGGGTTTCCGTGGTCGCCAGGGGACCGGAGTAACGCAGGGAGAACACCTCGCCCGGATCCTCGGCAATGGCCTGGTACTGCGCCGCCGCGTACTGTGAAAGCTCTGATAAAAACCACTTGCGCGGTTCCACAACATAGACCGCCGCGCCCGCAAGCTGCTCGTCCCACGCGTCCAGCTGGCGGCTAAAATCGGCGGATTGCCTGGCTTTGTTCGATTTAAGGAGTGCGTTTCGTTTTTCCAGCGTGCTCAGGTAGCGGCGGAGGGCTTTGATATAGCTTGGGCGGATTTGGGAAAGCTGCATGTCGATGAAACGGCGGCGCACCGCCGGGCCGTCGCGCACGATGCGCAGATCCTCGGGCGCGAACATCACGGTGGTCGCGTGGCCCATCATATCGGTGATGCGCTCGGCGGGCTTGCCTTGAATCAACACGCGCTTTTGCGGCTTCTCCAGCGGGTAGAGCCGCACCTCCAGGTCGTGCTTGCCATCCAGCCGTACCGTGTGGCCCCGCACAAAGGCCACATCCTCGCCCTGGGCGATCATCTCGCGGTCAATGGTCGTGCGGTGGCTGCGCCCCAGCGACAGCAGGTGCATGGACTCCAGCAGATTTGTCTTGCCGGAGCCGTTGGAGCCATACAGCACGGTAATGCCGTCGCCCGGCTGAAACGCAAGCGATGAATAATTGCGGAAATTCTTCAGTTGCAGAGAGGTGAATTTCATATCAGGCCTCCCCGGTAAACGGCGCGAGCCTGCGTGTGATGGTGATCTCAGCATCGGGTGCGTCCAGCGCCTGGCCGAAGACATCCAGCCCGTCCTTTGCGCTGCGGCGGATGAGCAACGTATCGGCATCCGTCGCCAGTACGTCTAAAAAGCCTGTTTGCAGCACGGGGCTTTGCCTGCGGTGCAACAGGATGGCTTTCACCGACTCTCGCAGCGATTTGTCCGCCTCATCCCAGGCCATGGGCGCACGGTTCCACGGGTCGGCCATGCCCTGCATGCCGATCTCGTCGCCATAGTACACGCAGGGGATGCCCGGCAGCGCGCATACAAGCTTCAGCGCTTCCAGCATTCTGGCCTTGGCCAGCGCTTGCTGTGCTTGCGTAAGGCGGACAAGCGCTGCCTCCTCGCGCGGCATTTGCAAAATGCCCGGCTGATCGTACCCGGCAAAGGCGTTGAGCGCGCGAACGCGGTCGTGGCTTGCCAGCAGGTTCATCAGGCTGTAGTAGAACGGCGTGGGGTATACCTCGCGCTGGTGCCGGATTAGCCTGGCAAGCGCGCCCGCATTGATTTTGTTGGTGAAAAAGTCGATCACGGCGCGGCGCAGAGGGTAATTCATCACGCTGTCCAGCGTATCGCCCAGGCAGTAGGAGCGCGGCTCGCCGTAGCTGATCTTGTTGCTGGCGTCTTCCCATACCTCGCCGATCAGCGTTCCGCTCGGATCGGCCTGTTTTACGGAATACCGCATTTTTTGCAGCAGCCGCACGGGCAGCTCGTCCGCAACGTCCAGTCGCCAGCCGCTTGCGCCGCGTTGCATCCAAAAGGGCAGCACCCCGTCCCTCTGGTTCAACAGGAAGTGCTGGTAATCCGGCTGATTTTTCTCCACGGCGGGCAGCGTGTAAAATCCCCACCAGGCGTTGTAGCGGTTGGGAAAGTCGTCAAACCGGTACCAGGCGGCGTAGCGCGAGTGCCGGCTCTGGTATGCGCCTTTGCCGGGGTAGCGGCCGTAGCGGTTGAAATACAGGCTGTCCGCGCCGGTATGGCTGAATACCCCGTCCATAATCACGCGGATGCCCATTGCCCTGGCGGCCTCTGTTAGCGCGGTAAAGTCTTTCTTTTTGCCAAGAATCGGGTCTACCTTCAAATAATCGCCCGTATCGTAGCGGTGGTTGGTGCGCGCGCGTACGATGGGGTTCAGGTAGAGTACGGTGACGCCCAAATCCCGCAGATAGGGGAGCCTTTCGGTGATGCCCCTGAGCGTTCCGCCAAAAAAGTCCAGCGCGCGGTTATCGCCGTTTTCCGGGTCGATATCCAGCGCGGGCGCTTCGTTCCAATCCTTGTGGAAGCTCGCATCGGGGTGCGCGGCGCTGATCTTATCCTGTTGCGTCTGCGTGGGCTTTCCGTCGCCCCGGAAAAAGCGGTCGGGGAAGATCTGGTACATGATGCCCTCGCGCAGGTATGCGGGCGTTGCAAAGGCGGGATCGTACACCGTAATCTGAAAGGCGTGCAGCGTATCGCTTACAATCTGCCCTTCGCCGCCCAGACCATCGTTTTGGTTGCCGTAGCGGATGTCGCCCTCAGGTGTGTGGATGATAAAATCGTACCAAAACAGCATTGGCGTAACCGGTACGGTAATCGTTGCCGCGTAACGATGCGATCCGTCCGGCTCCATGGCATACAGCTGCTGTGAGCCGTCCCAGGTGCGCAGGGTGACTGCATAGTTTTCATCACAAAAAAAGCGCAGCGTGATTTTGCCGCCGCAGGGCACCGCTCCGATGGGGTCGCGGTGATCGGGGGAGTGGGAATCGTGGCAGAGCATACAAGCGCCTCCCTGCTGAAGTGCCTATATCATATCGGTTTTTGCCGGATTTATCAACTGTGCTTGTCTATGATGGCAATGCCCGGTGATGGTGCAGGAGCTGCATATAGAACGTCGACTCGATCTCGCGCCAGTTCTTTTTGCGGCGGTTTTCACCAAACGACAAATGGCTGCCCATGACAGCATACCCCTGCTTTTCCGTAAACCATGCCGCGGGAAACGCATACCGGCCCTCGCCGGTTTGATAGGTGTCCAGACAGGCGAGCAGTTCACGGAACCACGGCGTGTTCCGCGCGTGCGGATAGCGGCACGCAAACTGCGCGTAGAACAAAAGCCTTGGCATTGGGCCTTGACGAAGATAGGATGCGACGTCGAACCAGCCGGGATACTTGGGATCCCAGCCCATGCTGTGATAGACCCCGTCGCCCTCGACGAGGATGCCGTACCCGTCCGCAACAGTGCTATGAAAGGTGTCTGTGGAAATGTATCGGATGACGGTATCGATTTTCCGGTCAATCGCGGGGTCATGCAGGCCGTACAAGGTGTGCAGACCGGCGATATCATAGATCAGCGGATAGGCAAACCCATACGCTCCATATAGCTCCGGCCGGATAAAATGCTTTTTGTGTTTCCAGCATGTTGGAATACCGGTCAGCTTTGCCCTGTCTGCCTCGCCCAGATAGAGGTCGTAATCCCTCGTCTGCGTGAAGCGGAACATTTCATCGAGGCTTTCAAGCATCACATGCCATATTGCGGCGTTCTCCACGCCAGCGAGCGACATGAGGTTAGCGCTTAGAATGGCGCTGAAATTCCGCCGCTTCTGCGCAAGCGACGCGTAAGCTTCCATTTTTGCCAGATAGAAGGAAACCGCATCC
>ERZ795053.4400-NODE-4400-length-15274-cov-6.442670_pt1 | contig 15274 bp, 11 predicted proteins | sample MGYA00375137_ERZ795053 | MGnify/ENA primary metagenome ERZ795053 (study PRJEB30182, sample SAMN05720284) | activated sludge metagenome | isolation source: Anaerobic digester | place: Hong Kong | collected 2014-12-17 ... | reverse complement strand
GCTCGTCGAGATCCCGGCCTCCTGGTATCTCGACGACCTGCCGCCGATGATGTTCATCAAGGGCTTTCCCAACAGCCACGGCTATGTCAGCCCGCGCCATCTGGGCGAGACCTGGCAGGAGACGTTCGACTGGGTCTACAGGAAGCACGACTACGCCGTCTTCGCGATGACCATCCACCCCGACGTCTCCGGCCGGCCGCAGGTCCTGAACATGCTGGAGGACCTGATCGCCCACATGCTGAAGCATCCGGGCGTGCGCTTCACGACGCTCGACACGGTCGCCGACGACTTCATGCGAAGGACGCCGCCGCCCAAGGGGTGAGGGGGCCGCCGGGCCGTCGCGTCGCCCGTCGTGCATGGGCGGCCTAGGAACGGCCGAGGCGTGGGCAGTGGCCCGGCGGGTCGCCGCAACGCACTGCATTGACAACAGGAATCAGGTTCGTATGCAATCCGGTGGCTCTTCTCCATGCCACCGACCCGAAGGCCACAGAGATGACTGGCTCGGACGCGAACACCACCACCGCCTCCGTCATCAACCTCTCGGAGCGCGGCTGGCCGAGGATCGGTCCCAATTTTCCGCAGCCGGACAATCAGATACCGGTCTCGCTGGCCGGCAACGACAACCAGCCGTACAATATCGACATCAAAGCCGGCTACGGCATAGAGGTCTTCACCGTCTACTACTATATCTGGGACGGTTCGAACGCCGGGCAGAACGACACGCTGTACACGCAGCCGACGGGCGCCTTCCAGATGGGGGCGGGCGACGACACGGTCACGAGTGATGCCGACGGAGTCGGCGAGTTCCCCAATCCTTATTTTCTCCTGGGCGAAGGCAACGATCACTTCGACGGTTCGCCGGGTCATCTGGGATCCAGCACCTATGGCGGCGGGGGTGACGACGTCATCATCGGCGGCCAGAACGACGACAGCCTCTGGGGCGACGAGGCCGATAGCTTCCTGGTCGATTTCAGCTACCAGCCACCCTATCCCTCGCCTTATCAGTTTCAGCTCGAGCCTTATGACACCGCCAATGACGGCGACGACACGATCAGCGGTGGCGCCGGCAACGACACCATCGTGGGCGGCAACGGCAACAACAAGCTGGACGGCGGCGACGGCGCCGACACGCTCACCGCGGGCAGCGGCTCGGACTACCTATATGGCGGCCCGCGCGGCGACGGTTTTCTCGACATCCTGACCGGCGGCGGCGGCAGCGACACCTTCATCCTCAGCTACGGCAGCGACGCCACCGGCTCAAGCGGCGACTTCTGGTCGGGCTTCTTCGACGCGCAGACCTCGGCCATCGGCGGCAACGTCGTCAGCAACCTGCTGGCCAGCGCGTTCGCGAAAGGCGTGGGCGACATCGCCGGCGCGATCGCCGGGCCGATCGGCGGCGCCGTCCTCTCCGACTTCGTCGATTTCCTCTTCGGGCTCGATTCGACGCCACCGCCGAAGCCGCAGACCACGGACGTCATGATGGTCACCGACTTCGACCCGAGCATGGACGTCCTGATCCTGCCGCTGATCACCAACGACCAGGACGGCAAGGACCTGACCATCGAGGCCGACTTCTTCGCCGAGTTCGCGGACGGCAGCACCAATGCCTGGGGCCTGAAGTTCAGCGAGGACAGCACGGAGTTCGCCGAGATCCGCCTCGCGGACGACTATGTCGCCGCACTCGGCTATGCGCCTACCGACAGCGAGGCGCCGCTCCAGGACATCCTGGACGCGCTCAAGGTCTCCGCAGCGCTCATCGAGCCCGACGGAACGTTCTCGACGCTGGCGAGCGCCGAAGTTCTGGCCCTGCTGCCGTCGGGCGGCTTCACGCCACCGGCGAATGCCGGCATCCCGAGCGGTGCCACCGTCGACGTCTTCGGCGCGATCGGCGGCCAGCTCACCGCGACCGGCGGAGTCTACACGACGATTGCCGGCACGCAGTACTCGGACGCACTGACGGTCAACGCGGCCATCGTCGATCCGGCGACGATCAGGGTGAGCGATCTGGCCAGCCAGAATTCCACCGTGTTCGGCCTCGGCGGCGGCGACGTGCTCTATGGCGGGGGTGCTTCCGACACGCTCGTCGGCGGGGACGGCGACGACACGCTCTACAGCTTTCTCGACGCGCTGGGTTCCGGCGAGAGCCTGTCTGGCGGTGACGGCGACGACATGCTCTACGGCGGTGCTTCGGGCGGGGTGTTCGATGGTGGCGCCGGCACCGACACCTTCGGTGTCGTCTACGGCAACCTCCTAAAGAACGCTCTCGACCAGGGTCCCGACGGCATGCAGCTCGTGGTCGATCTGACCCAGGGCTACGCCGCCGAGCGACCGGCGAGCGACGATCCCGATCCGGGCACCGCCCCGGTCGGCGCCACCCCGCCCTTCGACGACAGCGTGCCGAACGCCTACAAGCTCGTGGACATCGAGAACGTCATCGGCGGCCCGCTCAACGACTGGATCAGGGCGGCCCAGGGCTCGGTGATCGAGGGCGGCGCCGGGCCGGACTATCTCGACTTCGGTGCGGGCAATGTCGTTCTGTCCTATGCGTCGTCGAACGCAGGGGTGAACGTCAACACCAGCGTGCAGAGCCCGTACGCTCAAGGCGGCGACGCCGCGGGCGACTACTATGCCAATCTCGGCAGCACGACCCAGTCGTCGCTGTCGGCGTTGATCGGCTCGGCGAACGCCGATTCCCTCTACGTCCTGGCATCCGTCGTGAACGAGGCCGAGGCTCTCTGGATCAATGTCACCGGCCTCGGCGGGGCCGATGTGTTCGGCGCCTTCAGCAACGCCAATCCCGACAACAGCGAGGTCACCATCACCGATTTCTCGCTGGCCGATGGCGACAGGATCGATCTGCGGCCGCAGGGCGTCACCTCGTTCTCCGAGGGCGTCACCATTGCTTATGCGGCTGATACCGTCATCGATATCAACGAGGCTTCCTCGTCGGGACTCCAGATCGTCCTGCAGGGCTTCGACAGCACGCTATCCGCAGGCGATTTCATCTTCTCGCAGGCGGTCAGCGGCACGGCCATCGGCAATCACACGGACGAAGGCTTCGCCGGCGGCCCGGGTGACGACGTGATCGAGGGGCGGGGCGGGAATGACATCCTCTATGGCAATGGCGGCGACGACACCCTGAAGGGGCAGGCCGGGCAGGACTGGTTGTATGGCGGCGACGGCCACGACCGGCTTTTCGGTGGGGCGGGCAACGATGCGATCGACGGCGGCAGCGGCGACGACCTCGTCCGTGGCGGCGCCGGGGACGACCACATCGCCGGCGGCGCTGGCGACGACACGATCCGCGGCGACGCCGGGGCGGACACGATCGACGCCGGGGAGGGCGACGATTTCGTGCTCGGCGGGCTGGGCGACGACATCCTCGTGGGCGGGCTCGGCGACGACGTGATCCTGGGCGGCGCCGGCGTGGACACGGCCGTCTTCACGGGCGCTTTTTCCGACCACCTGGTCACCGGTTTCGGCAGCCTCGCCCGGACCGTCGAGGACCTGGCCGGCGGCGGTAGCCGCGATCGCCTCGCCGATGTCGAGCTGCTGCAGTTCGACGACGGCATCCTCGATCTGCGCAGCGGCGCGTTCGACGCGGGCGGCGTCTCCTCACCCGCCGTCGAGGCCCCGGTCGCCGGCCCCGGCTTCGCTGCCGATCTCGAGCCACTGCTGACGCCGGTGGTGTAGCGGGCGCGCCATGACCAACGGGCGGTCGCCCTCGAAGGCGCGCCGGCGATTCCAGGGGGGCGGGAGATGATCAGGCAAGCCATCGATGCAGATGAATCGGCCATCCGCGCCTGCGCCGAGTGCGCCTACGCCCGCTATGTCGCCGCGATCGGCCGCAAGCCGGCCCCCATGGTCGCCGATTTCGCCGCGCAGATCAGGGCCGGCCAGGTCCATGTGGCGGTGGACGACGCGGGGCTTGCGCAGGGATTCATCGTGTTCTTCCCGAAGGACGGGCAGATGTTCCTCGAGAACGTCGCTGTGCGGCCGGAAGCGGCAGGGCAGGGGACAGGCGGGGCGCTGATCCGGTTCTGCGAGGACGAGGCGCGGCGCGCGGGCCTCGCAGCCGTGCGCCTCTACACGAACGCGAGGATGACGGAGAACCTCTCGCTCTATCCGCACCTTGGCTATGTCGAGGTGGAGCGGCGGGAGGAGGACGGCTTCGATCGGGTGTTCTTCGAGAAGGGGCTCGGGTGAGCCGAGGATCTCAGTGCCCGCTCGGGGCCTTCGCGAGCACGGACAGCGGAATGAAGAAGCGGTTGTCGGTGTCGGCGATGTGGCGCATGCCGTGGTGCTGGTAGAAGCGGGCGGCGTCTTCGTCGAGCGCGTCGACGATCAGGAAGTGAGCGCCGATGTCGGAGCGGATGGCGCGGCTCGCGGCGTCCGTCAGGAGCGCGCCGCCGAGCCCCTGGCCCTGGAAGCGCCGGTCGACGGCGAGGCGGCCGACGAGGACGGCGGGCAGGGTCGGGTAGCGCGGCAGGCTGCGGCGCCAGTCCTCGTCGAGATCGGTGAAGGGCACCTGTGCTGCCGAGAGCGTGTAGAAGCCCGCAACCGTGGCGGTTGGCTTGTGTAGCACGATGAACGCCGTGGCGATCCGCCGGCGGACATCCTGGCCGATCCGGGTGCGGAAGTAGTGATCGAGGCTGTCCCTGCCGCAGGTGAAGGACGTGCGGTCTTCCTTCTCGAGGGGCTTTACGGCGAAGGGCCGCGAGGTCATTCCGTGGCGATCAGGCGCCGATGGCTGGCGATGGCCCGCTCCATGGCCGGGGCGATCCCGGGCGGGTCGAGCAGCGCCGCGGCGAGTGCTTGCTGCCCCTGCCGGCTGAGCCGGATCACCTCGACCTGCTCGATCGTCTGCCGTGCCGCGGCGCTGGCGGCGGCGACGACGAAATCCGTCATCGAGCGCCCCTCGATCTCGGCGGCGCGCTTGAGCAGGGCGTGCACCTCGGGCGTGACCCGCGCTTCGAGGCGTGCGTCCTTCTGCATGGTGGGCTCCGCGGTTCTCCTCATTCGAGCATGATACGGCTCTCTGCCGTACAATTCAAGATGGCATCCACCCCTCCCTGCGGCGCTTGGACAGGTCCGGGTCCCAGTCGGGGGCCTCGAGGTTGCAGGGGTAGCCGAGGGCGTGGTCGCGGGGCGGGTCGATGACGTATTTGCGGTCGAAGGGGGTCCAGTCGTAGGGCTCGCCGGAGCGGATGATGTGGGGCCAGTCGGGGTGGGCGAAGATCGGGCGGCCGATGGCGCAGAGGTCGCCGGCGCCGCTGGTCAGCACCTCCTCGGCGTCGCTGCCCTCGGCGATGCCGCCATTGACGATCACGGGCTTGCCGGAGGCTTCCCTGAGCGCTCGGGGCATGGGCGTGGGGTCGCTCGGGTCGCGGTTGTCGGACCAGGCGAAGGACGACCAGTGCAGCGCGTCGGCGGCGCAGTCGGCGAGGGCGGCACCCACTTCCCGGGCATAGGCGACGCCGCCCTGCCAGGCGCCGGTGAAATCGTCGACGCCGTCCTGGCTGAGGCGGAGCGTGATCAGCTTGTCGGGGCCGATGGCGGCGCGGGTCCGCTCGCAGGCGAGCTTCGCGAGGCGCACGTTGTTCTCGGCCGAGCCGCCCCAGGCGTCGGTGCGCCGGTTCAGCTTCGGGTCGATGAACTGGTAGAGCAGGTAGCCGTTGGCACCATGGAGCTCGACGCCGTCGAAGCCGGCCTCGACGCCGCGTGCCGCCCCTTCGGCGAAGCCGTCGGCGATCCGCTCCATCTCGGCTTCGGTCAGGGCGCGGGCCGGGGGGAAGCCGACCTTCGGCCAGGCGCCCTCGATCAGCCGGTCGTGCTTCTCCTGGTCGGTGTCGGTGTAGAGCACCCAGCCCGGGCTCCGTGCGGCGCTGGCGCTGACGGGTTGCTCGCCCTCGTGCAGGCAGCGCGGGTCGGAGACCCGGCCGCCATGCATGAGCTGCAGGACGATGGGGATGCCGTGCGCGTGCACGGCGTCGGTCACGCGCCGCCAGCCCTCGATGTGGCGCTTCGTCAGGCAGCCGGGCTGGCCCAGATAGGCGACGCAGCCGAGCTCGTCGTTCTGCCAGGTGCCCTCGGTGATGATCATGGAAACGCCGCCTCTCGCCCGGCGGGCGTAGTAGGCGGCCATCTCGGCCGTGGGCGTGCCGTCAGGCTCGGCGCATTGCCGGGTCAGCGGCGCCATGACGACGCGGTTCTTCAAGCGCTGCGTGCCGAGGGTGAAGGCGGAGAATGTCGTTTCGAGCATGCGGCCGTTTCCTTGTCTTGTTGCTTGGCTGTGGTTCAGGCCCAGGCGACCTCGCCCCGCGTGGCGTAGCCGCCGTCGGCGCGCCGCACCCAGACGGCACCGCGGCGATCGGCCATGACGGTGAAGGGCTCGTTCGCGAAGACCGGGGCGGTGGCGCGAAAGGCGAAGCTGGCGAGCGGCCGGTCGGGGTGGAGCGCCTGGGCGTTGGCGGCCATCAGCGTGGCGAGGAGGGGCCCGTGGACGACGAGGCCGGGATAGCCCTCCTCGCGCGTGGCATAGGGGTGGTCGTAGTGGATGCGGTGGCCGTTATAGGTGAGGGCCGAGTACCGGAAAAGCAGGCTGGAGTCGGCCTGCCAGGTCTCGGCGCGGTCGGCGGTGGCCGGGGCCGGCTCCGGCGCGCGGGGCGGCGTGCCGTCCGGCGGCGGGCGGTAGACGATGTGGTGGCGGTCGGTGAGGGCAGGGCCGTCTTCGTCGCCGATCTCGTGCGCCACCTCGATGAAGACGAGCCGGCCGCCGCGCCCGGTCTTCTCGGTGACGGTCGCGACCGTCGAGCAACGGGTCACGGCGGCACCGATGGCGAGCGGGCGGTGGAAGGTGACGCTGCTGCCGGCCCACATGCGGCGACCCTCGGGCAGGTCGGGGACAATGCCGCCCCGCGCCGGATGGCCGTCGGGGCCGAGGTCCGAGCGGCGGGGCAGCGCCCAGAAATAGAGCCAGTGCCAGAGCGGCGGCAGCGCCTCGCCCGCGCCGGGCGGCGGCCCGCCCCTGTCGAGGGCGGCCCAGAGGGCGGCCACCCGCTCGGCGTGCAGCACGTCCTGCGCCTCCGCCTTCCGGCCGATCCACTGCGTCGTGTCGGTCGCCATCTTGGACCTCAATAGCTGCGGGGCAGGCCCAGCACGTTCTGGGCGATGAAGGCGAGGATCATGTTCGTCGAGATGGGGGCGGTCTGGAACAGGCGGCATTCCCGCCACTTGCGCTCGATGTCGTACTCGCGGGCGAAGGCGAAGCCGCCGAAGGTGGCGAAGCAGGCCTCGCCGGCGGCCCAGGCGGCCTCGCTGGTGAGCAGCTTCGCCATGTTGGCCTCGGGGCCGCAGGGCAGCCCGGCATCGAAGAGGGCGGCCGCCTTCCTCGCCATGAGCTCGGCCGCCTCGAGCTGGGCGTGGGCGCGGGCGATGGGGAACTGCACGCCCTGGTTCTGGCCGATGGGGCGGCCGAAGACCCGGCGCTCGTTCGCATAGGCGGTGGCCCGTTCGATGAACCAGCGCCCGTCGCCGATGGCCTCGCCGGAGAGCAGGATGCGCTCGGCGTTCATGCCGTCGAGGATGTAGCGAAAGCCCTCACCCTCGACGCCGATGAGGTTCGCAGCCGGCACTTCGAGGTCGGCGATGAAGACCTCGGTGGTGTTGTGGTTGATCATCGTGTCGATCGGCCGGATGTCGAGGCCCTGGCCCCTGGCCTCGCGGAGATCGACCAGCAGGACCGAGAGGCCCTGGCTGCGCTTCGTGCATTCCTCGATCGGGGTGGTGCGGACGAGCAGCAGCATGAGGTCGGAATGGAGGGCGCGGCTGGTCCAGATCTTCTGGCCGTTGACGATCCACTTGTCGCCCCGCCGCTCGGCCCGGGTCTTCAGCATGGGCGTGTCCGAGCCGCTCGTCGGCTCGGTCACGCCGAACGCCTGGAGGCGGAGCCCGCCGGCCGCGATCTCGGGCAGGTAGCGCGCCTTCTGCTCGGCCGAGCCGTGCCTGAGCAGCGTGCCCATGGTGTACATCTGGGCATGGCAGGCGGCAGCGCTGGCGCCGCGCTCGTGGATGGTCTCGAGGATCACCGCGGCGGCGCGCAAGGGAAGCCCGGCCCCGCCATGCTCCTCGGGGATGAGGGCCCCGAGATAGCCCGACTTCGAGAGCGCCTGGACGAAGCCCGTGGGATAGGCGCCCTGGGCGTCGAGTTCCCGCCAATAGGTGCTCGGAAATTCGGCGCAGATCCGCGCGACGGCCTCGCGGATCTCCGGATAGTCGGCGTCAAGGTCCATCGAAGTCACTGGTCGGAAGCTCCGGTGCGGCGCGCAGCGCTGTCTCGACGAAGGGGCCGACGGCCGGGTTCAGCGTGTCGCGCCGCCAGACGACGTGGGTCAAAAGGTGGGGATGGCGGTCGGTGAGGATCGGCTTCGGCAGGAACTGCGCCCGGTCGTACTGCCGCGGGAAGCCGGCGAAGAGGATGATGCCGAGGCCGCTCGCCACGAGGCCGAAGAGGGCGGTGATGCTGGTCGCTTCCAGCGCCACGTGCGGCACGACGCCGGCCGCCTCGAAGACCTCGGTGACGAGGCGGCGAAAGGCGCCCCAGTCGTCGCGTGGGCCGAGGATCAGGGGTTCGCCCACGAGATCGGCCGGGGTGAGGGCGGCCCGGTCGGCGAGCCGGTGGCCGGCCGGCATGATGGCGACGAGGCGGTGCCGGCTGACCAGCCGCCCGTCGATTTCGGGCGAATGGAAGGGGCCGACCACGAAGCCGACATCGATGGCACCGCGCATCACCGCGTCGCGCTGCTGCTCGGAGCCCATGTAGGTCAGGTTGAGGGCGACGTCGGGATGGTGCCGCCGATAGGCCTGGACGACGTGCGGCACGACGGTGTGCGCGGCGATCGACATGTAGGCGACGGCGAGCCGGCCGAAGGCGCCCGAAGCGAGGCCGCGGCTGACCGCCGTCGTGCGCTCGACGCGCGCCAGGATCTGCCTCGCCTCGTCGAGGAAATAGCGGCCGGGCTCGGTCAGCGCCACGGAGCGCGTGGTCCGCCGCAGCAGCGGCACGGCGAGCCTCGTCTCGAGCTCGGCGATCAGCCGGCTGACGGCGGGCTGGGCGACACCGAGCCTGAGCGCTGCCCGCCGGAAGCTCAGCTCCTCGGCGACCGCGACGAACACCGAGATGTGGCGAAGCTCGAAGGTCAATTGATCTTCCTTCGGCATCAATTTTGCACAAATCAGTATTTCCCAGACGGCGTTCGGTTGTCTAGCCTTGCTCGCAGGCGTTCTTGTCATGCGGGAGTATCATACCAATGGCGGATCAATCCAGCGCCGTCGTGTCCGATGCCGAGCTCCGTGAGGCGCTCGAGGTGGTGTTCCGGGCCAATTCGGCGCTCTACAAGGAGCGCGGCTTCCAGCGTCGCCTCGGCTTCGGCAAGCGGCCGGCGCTCATCGTCATCGACCTCGCCAAGGCCTGGACCCTGCCGGGCCACGCCTTCTCCTGCGCCGACATGGACACGATCATCCCGGCGAACCAGAAGCTGCTCGAGGCGTTCAGGGCACGCGGTTTTCCCGTGGTCTTCACCACCACGGCCTATGACATCACCGACGGCCCGAACTCCGACATGGGGCTCTGGGGGCAGAAGATCCCGCTCGAGACCCTCTCGGCCGATTCCGAGTGGGTGGCGATCGACGACCGGATCGCACCGCAGCCGGGCGAGCTCGTCATCGTCAAGAAGAAGGCCAGCGCCTTCCACGGCACGCATCTCGCGAGCTACCTCACCGCCAATCGGGTCGACACGGTGATCGTCACCGGGGTCACCGCCTGCGCCTGCGTGCGGCATACCATCGAGGACGCGATCGCCGACGGGTTCAGGCCGATCGCCGTTCGCGAGGGGATCGGCGACCGGATCGCCGGAGCGGTGGAGTGGAACCTTTTCGACATCGATGCGAAGTTCGGGGATGTCGAGCCGCTCGAGCGTGTGCTCCAATACCTCCAGTCCAACGAGATCGGCTGAGCCGGCCGCCCGGCAGCCTCCACAAGGGAAAAGCCTCATGATCAGAGTGGGCGTGGATGTCGGCGGGACGTTCACGGATATCGTGCTCGAGCGCACCCGGGCGGCCGGCGAGGACCAGCAGATCGTCGTCCACAAGGTGCCCTCGACGCCGCAGGACCAGTCCGAGGGCGTCGTCAAAGGGGTCGTCGAGATCTGCCAGATGGCCGGCATCGCGCCCGGCGAGATCGACATGGTCTTCCACGGCACGACGGTCGCCACCAACATGGTGATCGAGCGCAAGGGTGCCGAGGTGGGCATGATCACCACCCGCGGCTTTCGCGACATCCTGCACATGGCCCGCCACAAGCGGCCGCACAATTTCTCGCTGCAGTTCGACGTGCCCTGGCAGTCGAAGCCGCTGGTCAAGCGGCGCAACCGCCTGCCGGTGACCGAGCGGATCATGCCGCCGGACGGCCGGGTGGAGGTGCCGCTCGACACGGACGAGGTGAAGGCGGCGGCCGAGCTCTTCGCCAAGCGCGGCCTCGACGCGGTGATCGTGGGCTTCCTCTTCGCCTTCCTCAACGACGAGCACGAGCAGAAGGCCAAGGCGATCGTCGAGGCGGCCATGCCGGACGCCTATGTCTGCTGCTCGTCGGAGATCGTGAACGTGATCCGCGAGTACGAGCGGTTCTCGACCTGTGCCATGAACGCCTATATCGGGCCGATGACCGCGCGCTACATGCGCCAGCTCGAGGGCCGGCTGCGCGCGGCCGGGGTCCGGGCCGCGGTCCGCATCATGCAGTCGAATGGCGGCATCTCGACCGTCGAGAACGCCATCCAGCGGCCGGTCGGCCTCTTGCTCTCCGGCCCGGCCGGCGGCGTCATCGGCGGCCGCTGGACCGGCGAGCATGCCGGCACGCAGAACGTCATCACCATCGACATCGGCGGCACCTCGGCCGACATCAGCGTCATCCAGGGCGGCGAGCTCCGGATCAAGAACCCGCGCGACACCGAGGTCGCCAGCCTGCCGGTGCTCGTGCCGATGATCGACGTCGACGCGATCGGCGCCGGCGGCGGCTCGATCGCCTATCTCGATCCGGGCGGCGCCTTCCGCGTCGGCCCGCGCTCGGCCGGCGCCGACCCCGGCCCCGCCTGCTATGACAAGGGCGGCGACGAGCCGACCGTCACCGACGCCCAGGTGGTGCTCGGCCGGCTCGACCCCGAGCAGTTCCTCGGTGGCGACCTCGCCATCGAGCCGTCGCTGTCGGAGCGTGCGATAGCCAAGCACATCGCCGGGCCGATGGGGCTTTCGGTCACCGAGGCGGCGCTCGGCATCCTGCGCATCATCAACAACAACATGGCGCTCGCCATCCACAACGCCTCGGTCGCCAAGGGCATCGATCCCCGCAACTTCACGCTGATGGGCTTCGGCGGCGCCGGCCCGCTGCACGCCACCGCCCTGGCCGAGCTGATCTCCGCCCGGGACGTGATCGCGCCCCTGCAGCCCGGCATCACGGCGGCCATGGGCCTGCTCGTGACCGACCTGCAGTACGAGTACACGCATTCGGTGCTGCTGGTCCTGAACCAGGCGGGCGAGGCGGAGTTCGCGGCCCTCAACGCCGCCATGGACGAGCTGCGCGCCCAGGCTGAAGCGCAGCTCGAGGCCGACGGCATCGCCCCCGGCGCCCGGCGCTTTCGCAAGGTCGCCGAGTGCCGCTATCTGGGGCAGGGCTTCGAGCTTCGGGCCGACATGCCGGAGGGGCCGCTGGCCAAGGACAATGTCCAGGAGGTCATCAGAAGCTTCTTCGACGCGCACCAGCAGGTCTACGGCCATGCCTTCGAGGACCAGCTCACCGAGGCGGTGACGCTTCGGCTGATCGCCACGGCCGAGGTCGACATGCTGCGCCTGCCCGATCTGGCGCAGGGTGGCAGGACCGACCCAAAGGACGCCGTGCTCTACGTCCGCGACACCGTCTTCGACGACGGCGAGGCGCGACGGACGCCGCGCTACCGGCGCGATCGGCTGCTCGCCGGCGACCGGGTGACGGGGCCGGCGCTCATCGTCCAGCACAACTCGACGACGCTCCTGCCGCCGGGCTACGCGGCCGAGGTGCTCGGTCACGGCGACATCCGTGTCGCCAAGCGCGCCTGAGGAGAAAAACATGACCAGGGAAGTCGATCCGATCACGCTGCAGGTCATCGGCGGCGCCTTGCACGCCATCGCCGAGCAGATGGGCAACGTCCTCTACCGGATGAGCTATTCGTCCATCATCCGGGAGAGCCAGGATCTGGGGGCAGGGCTGTTCGACCGGGACTTCAACACGCTCTGCGAATCCGATTCGACGCCGATGCATATCGGCTCGCTGCCGGGCTATCTCAGGGGCATCGCCCGGACCATTCCGATCGACGGCTGGCAGCCCGGCGACTGCGTCATCCACAACCACCCCTATGCCGGGGCGAGCCACTCGCCCGACATCGCCATCGTCATGCCGGTCTTCTTCGAGGGCGAGCTGATCGGCTTCTCGGCCAACACGGCGCACCATGTCGACATCGGGGCCGCCACCCCCGGCCTGATCATCGACGTGCCCGACATGTACGCCGAAGGCATGCTGATGGACGGCCTCAAGCTCTTCGAGGCCGGCAAGCGCAACGAGGCCCTGTGGAAGTTCATCTCCGACAACACGCGCGTCCCCAGCCTGGTGAAGGGCGACCTCGAGGCGCAGATCGCCTCGGCGGAGCTGGGCGTGCGGCGCTTCCAGGAGCTGCTCGCCACCTACGGCAGGGACCAGGTGATCCAGGCGACCCGGCAGCTCATGGACTACACCGAGAGCATGCTCAGGCGCGAGATCGCGAAGATCCCGGACGGCGACTACACGGCCGAGGGCTTCCTCGACGACGACGGGCGCAATCGGGGCAAGCATCTGCCGATCAAGGTGACGGTCAAGGTCCGGGGCGACGGGGTCGAGGTCGATCTCACGGGCTCCTCCGACCAGGTGCCGACCGCCTTCAACGTGCCGTTCGAGGGCTCGACCAACGTCGCCTGCTTCTTCGCCTTCCGTGCCTTGCTGCTCGACACCTACACGCACGAGGAGCACATCCCGCAGAACGAGGGCTCGTTCCGCCCGGTCAAGGTCACGGCACCGCTCGGCTCGATCTACAACCCGATCGCCCCGGTCGCGGCGGAGGCTCGGTTCTGCCAGATCCAGCGCGTCGTCGACCTGATCATCAAGGCGCTGGCCCCGGTGATCCCGGAGAAGGCCACGGCCGGCAACGCCGCGACGCTCTCCTTCGCCGCCTTCTCGGGCGTCAGGCCGTCCGGCGACTACTGGGTCTTCCTCGAGGTCAACGAGGCGGCGATGGGCGGCCGGCCCACCTCGGACGGGCCGGATACCGTCGAGGAGCTGATGCGCAACACGCGCAACAACCCGCTCGAGGACCTGGGCATGCACCTGCCGCTCATCTGCGACCGCTACGAGGTGCGCGACGACGTGGCGCCGGGGGCGGGGAGGTTCCGCGGCGGGGCGGGGGTGGTGAAGGCGCAGCGCTACCTGACGCCGGGCTTCATGACGCACGAATCGGACCGCCACGACGATGCGCCCTGGGGCATCTTCGGCGGCAAGCAGGGTGCCGTCGGCAAGATGGAGATCTACAACGTGGCCCGGCCGGACGAGATCGCCAGCGAGCCCGCGAAGTTCTCGGGCCGGCGGACACAGCCGGGCGACGTGGTCGCCTATTTCTCGCCTTCGGGCGGCGGCTATGGCGATCCGCTCGAGCGTGACCCGGCGAAGGTGCTGGACGACGTGCTCGACGGCTTCATCACCGTGCAGCACGCGCTCGACGACTACGGCGTGGTGCTCGATGCGGTCGACGACGGCTATGGTTGGCAGGTCGACGCCGAGGCGACCTGGGCCCGCCGCAACGAGATGCGCGCCGGCTGAACGCGCCGGGCGGGATGCGCCCTCGGCTGCGCACCAGCCTGCCGGGTCTTGGATGCATCTTGTGCAAGTGGGCAAACCCGGTCCACAATTTGCCCGGGTGATCCGCAAGGGAGAGGACACGATGACCGAGAAGAAGCTCGAAGACGCCACGCCCCCGGCCGCCGCGGGCAGCGGCCTCAGCCGCCGCAGCATCCTCAAGGGCACGGCCGCCGCCACCGGCCTCGCCGTCGGCTCCGGGGCCATCACCGGCTTCCCGACCATCTGGGCGCAGAACATCAAGGACATCACCCTCAACCACACCGGCATGTCCTATTCGACCCTCATCGACATCGCCCGGCAGGCGTCGGCCGATCTCGGCTTCACCGTCGAGATGTCGGTGACCGACCATCCGGGCCTGACCAACCGGATGATCAACGACCCGGGCTCGATCGACATCGCCGACGCGGAGATCTGGCAGGCCAAGGTGTTCGTGCCGCAGGGCGTGACCCAGGCCGTCGACGTCAAGCGCATCAACCTCTGGGACGAGTTCACGCCGATCTACACCAAGGGCGAGTTCCTCGGCCGGCCGGTCTCGCGGGCCGGCGATTCGCCCTTCGAGTTCATGTATCTGGACGCCATCGACGGCACGACCTTCGTCGAGGGGCCGACCGAGTTCGCCACCTTCATGCCCGGCGTCTTCAACGCCGACACGCTCGGCATCCGCGCCGACCTGGTCGGCCGGCCGATCGAGAAGTGGGGCGACCTCTTCTCCGAGGAGTTCAAGGGCAAGGCGGCGATCCAGAACATCCCGACCATCGGCATCATGGACGCCATCATGGCCTGCGAATCGGCGGGCATCGTCACCTATGGCGACAAGGGCAACCCGACCCGCGAGGAGCTGGAGGCGACCATCGCCAAGCTCATCGAGCTGAAGCGCGCCGGCCACTGGCGGGCCTTGTGGAACACCTTCGACGAATCGGTGAACCTCATGGCCTCGGGCGAGGTGGTGATCCAGTCGATGTGGTCGCCGGCGGTGACCGCGGTGCGCACCCAGGGCATCGACTGCGTCTACCAGCCGCTCAAGGAGGGCTATCGCGGCTGGGGCAACGGCCTGGCGCTCCTGTCCCATCTCGAGGGCATCAAGCTCGACGCCGCCTACGAGTACCTGAACTGGTACGTCTCGGGCTGGACCGGCGGCTTCATCGCCAAGCAGGGCTACTACATCTCGGTGCCCGAGACGGCGAAGGACCACCTGACCGAGAACGAGTGGGGCTTCTTCTACCTCGGCAAGCCCGCCACCGCGGACATCGTCAGCCCGACCGGCGTCAAGACCAACTCGGCCGGCGACGTGCGCGACGGCGGCTC
>ERZ795053.4399-NODE-4399-length-15276-cov-10.659943_pt1 | contig 15276 bp, 13 predicted proteins | sample MGYA00375137_ERZ795053 | MGnify/ENA primary metagenome ERZ795053 (study PRJEB30182, sample SAMN05720284) | activated sludge metagenome | isolation source: Anaerobic digester | place: Hong Kong | collected 2014-12-17 ... | reverse complement strand
GCGTCTGCAAGCAGAGCGGCTGGATCGAAATCATGGGCGCCGGCATGGTGGATCCCCACGTTTTCCAGATGGCGGGCTACGATCCGGAGGCCGTGACGGGCTATGCCTTCGGCATGGGCATCGAACGGCTGGCGATGATCCTGTTCGGCATCGACGACATCCGCCGGTTGTACGAAAACGACGTGCGGTATCTCGCGCAATTCTAAGGGACAGGAGTTGCAGGAGTACAGGAGTACGGGAGTTGCAGGAGATGGGAATCTAGATGGCGGAATGAGAGAGCCGGCAAAAACATTTGAGGATTTACTGGTTTGGCAGCGAGCACATGAGTTCGTGCTGGCGGTCTATCATCTGACCCGGGATTTTCCCCATCCGGATATCAATAGACAGGGGGCGGGCTTTTAATGAAGAAAATAAGGCCATTATACGCGCGGAATAAGCCTCGTAAAACTCATCGTGTGAATATCGACAGACTAATTGCTAAATCCAAGCGGCGGATTGTAGATCTTGATCTTGTGCGTGAGGCAATAGGGGGCAATCCAACCAATGTGGCACGATATTTTCAGAAAAAGGGGATTACACTCTTGGGTCATAGAGAGTGCCCAACGCTTTTGTCAGTGGAACAGGTATTGCTTTGGCCTGCGGAAGAAGAACTGCCATCAGATAAGGCTATTCGGCCCTATACTCCATCCTATAATGCCCAAGACGGACGCAAATATTTACCTACACGGAAGCTTCAGAACAGAGAACTATCAAATTCACTATTCGAGGGGGATTGCTTAGAAATCCTACCGTTATTTCCAGAAAACAGTATCGATCTTGTTTTATGTGATTTGCCATATGGCTCAACTCAAAACAAGTGGGATAGTGTGATTCCATTAGGGCCTCTTTGGGAGCAGTATGTCCGTATTCTCAAGCCAAACGGAGTCATTTTGCTAACGGGACAGGGGTTATTTACTGCGAAACTGATACTTAGTAAAGAAGAGTGGTTTAAGTATAAGATCGTGTGGGAGAAGTCGAAGCCGACCAATTTCCTTAATGCCAAAAAGCAACCATTGCGCAAACACGAAGATATCTGTGTGTTTTACGCGCAACAACCTGTTTACAACCCCGAGATGACGCTGGGGAGTCCATATGACAAAGGCGTTCGGAAAAATCAATTGTCCGGTAGCTACGGAGAGTTTCTCCCCGCAAGAGTTAAAAGTGCGGGAGGACGTTATCCTGTTGATGTGGTCTATTTTAAAACGGCAGAGAGTGAAGGGCCTGTCTGGCACCCGACACAAAAGCCGGTTGAGTTGGGGCGTTATCTAATCCGAACCTATTCAAATCCGGGTGCTTTAGTCTTAGATAACGCATTTGGAAGCGGCAGTTTCCTTGTCGCTGCGGCAATGGAAGGCCGCCGATATGTGGGGATCGAACGCAATGAGGACGTCCATTTATTTAAGCGCATACAGGTTGACTACTTAGGAGTTGCTCGGCAACGTATTGAACAGGCAATCCGCAAAACGGGGAGATGACTATGCGGAAGACCATTACATATAACGAACGGGCATGGGCAATTGATTTGATTAGCGAAATCAACAGCCTGGTGTCTTCTGGGCGTCGTGCAATCAGACGCGCTGGTGGCGAATGGGGGCTTCCGGGTAAACCCAAGGCATCTTTTCTATTTCCAGATGTTTTGCTTTTTGGTGACCCCTCGCAATGTTCAGTACTACAGGGGTGGGAGTTGAAAATGCCGGACACCCCGGTAACCGATTCCAAACTATTGGGTAATGCAAAGGATAAGTGCCGCCGTCTTGGTTTGACATCCTTCGTACTGTGGAATGGAGTCGATGCTGTTCTTTATTTGAAATCCGGCCAGGATTGGGAATCACTCAAGAGCTGGCGGTGTGAGGGCATCACCGGGCGTGATGACGTTCGCAATAATAAGGCGGCATGGCAAAAGGTTCTTAAGGCGATCATCGAAGATATCAACGACTATTTCGAGAAAGGAACTCTGTCATCTGACAAACCATTGCCTACGCAATTAAATGGCGTGGTGGAGGCGATACTGAGTGAATGGGCTGGTAAGTTAGCAGATTATCTTTCTGAAGAAGGAAAACATTCACGGACATGGCGGTCAGCAGTTTCTGCTTGGTGGCGAGGAGCAAGCGCGGAACAGGGGATTAGCGGTAAACCCGTGCGATACGATCTGCTTGCCACAGAAGTTCTCTTGCATTGGATGCACCGATTCCTGTTCGCGCGTTATTTGCGACGCTTCGTTTCTGATGTGGGTGCATTGGACGGCTGGGATGAGAAAATAACAGCGGCTGTGGCAGAAAAATGGTTTCATGCCTTTTCTAGCAGACATGATTATGCCCAGATATTTACTCCTCACCCATGTGCAATAAAGATGCCGGCGGATGTATGGGGTGCGCTCTTAGCCTTTAATCGATTTCTCGGCGAAATCCAACTGACAAGCTTGGATCAGGGGCTGTTCCAGGAAACTCTTCAAAGCGTTCGTCAGGAAAGTCAGCGTAAAGTGGCTGGACAATACTGTACGCCGAAAGCGTTGGCGTCTTTCCTTGTACAATTGACTATTGATGATTTAATCGACCCGGTTCTGGATCCATGTTGCGGCACGGGTATGATTGCACGGCAAGCTCTAGAGTTGAAGGTGCAGAATGGAATCGCGACTGCCCGGGCAGTCCAAACGACTTGGGCTTCAGATCGATATGCCATGCCTTTGCAATTTGCGGAACTAGCTTTGGTGTCAGGTGACGCTCCAGATGAGACTCTACGCGTGTTTCAACAAGATGTCACTACGTTGCGCCCAGGACAACGTATTGCGTTTGTCAATTCCCGAACGGGCAAAACAATCAAATATACGTTGCCCGCATTTCCATGCATTGTGCTGAATCCGCCGTTTGTTCGGTTTGAAGACTGGATGCGGTCGGAAACGTCGATTCAAAAAGTTCAAGGGTTCATTTCGCAGCATCTACACGAAGAATTAGATACAAAGTCTGATTATTTCGTTCCGATTCTTCTGCATCTCTGGCGTGTATTGGCGCCCGCCGGCCGCTTAGGCGTGGTGATGTCTAATGCGTGGTTGGGTGCGGAGTGGGGAGTGGTATTTCGGCGGATATTGCAAAGGATGTTTGTCATAGAGGCCGTGATCATTTCCGGCAAAGGACGCTGGTTTGACAACGCAGATATAGTGACAACTCTCGCCATTCTGCAGAAGAAAGGGCTTGATGTCGTGCCAGAATATCCAGCCGCGTTTGCCATAACCCGTCGCCCATTAGCGGAGTGGTCGGATGAAGTTGTCGTGGGAATGCGGGATTGCATCATTGATCAGGATTCACCAGGCAATGAAGACATTCAAATCAACCGCATATCGCCCGATGAATTGGCGAGTTATGATCTAATGGGGCTTAGTTGGATTTCACATTTTTCTAAGCTAGATTGGCTGTCGGGTGTTAAGGCAGCGCTTGTTCCTGTTACTTCGCTATTCAAGGTTGGTCGAGGAGAAAGACGTGGGTGGGACAAGATGTTCTTTCCTCCCGAATCGGAAGACATTGAGGACGAATACATTCAACCCGTTTTGCGAAGTGCGTCCGATGTCAAGGGCCTAATTGCAATGCCAGATGGGCGTGCTTTCTGCTGTTCACGCACGTTGGATGAGCTTGAGCAGCGAGGAGATCGCCGAGCATTAAATTGGATTCGGCGTTTCCAGGGTGGGAAAAATGAAAAAGGGATACCTTTGACTAAGTCATTGGCGCGCGGGGGGTGCCATTGGTATGAAATGAAGCCTGACTCGATTGCGAATCTTGCGGTATCGATGAATCCGGGTGATCGCTTGTTTTTCATGAGGTTGTCTCCACCGGCTTTCGTCAATCAACGCTTAATTCGCTTTGTTGCTAAAAGCACAGCGGTCGATGTTGATTTGTGCCATGCTGTTCTGTGTTCAATGATGGGATGCTTTTTCATCGAGGCGTTGGGATTTGGTCGAGGACTTGGCGCATTGGATATTAATGCGACAAAGGTGGCCAAGCACATGCTGATGCTGGACCCCGAAAAGGTTTCTCCATCAGGCAGGAAAACCATTTTGGATAAATTTGAAATACTGAAGAAACGAGATGTGTTAGCCATCGAAAAAGAGCTTGCGAAAAGAGATCGAATGGCGTTTGAAAAGGCCATTTTTAGAAGCTATGGGCTTCAGGTGATCATGTCTAAGGTGAAAACGTCACTTTTAAACTTATATCGGTTGCGGACCGCTGTGAATTCTTAGGAAAAGTGAAATGAAGATACCTCTACATTGGCTCAAGGAATACGTGGACTTCGAGGACACGGCCGAAGGGCTGGCGGACCGGCTGACGTTTTCGGGGATCGAGGTGGAAGGCATTTCCACCACGGGCGGCGGGGTGCCGGGCGTGGTCGTCGGCGAGATCAAGGCGATCGAGAAGCATCCCAACGCGGACAAGCTGACGCTGTGCCGTGTGGATTTCGGCGGGGCGGAGGAGATGACGGTGGTGTGCGGGGCGCCGAATGCGGCGGTGGGCGGGAAGCATCCGTTTGCGCCGCTGGGCACGGCCCTGCCGTGCGGGTTCACTATCGAGAAGCGCAAGGTGCGCGGCGTGTTCAGCGAGGGCATGCTGTGCGCCGAGGACGAACTGGGCATTTCCGACGACCACGAAGGCCTGATGGTGCTGGATGCCAAATGGGCGCCGGGCACGCCGCTGGCGGAGGTCATGGGGCCGCCCGAGACGGTCATCGAGGTGGAAATCACGCCGAACCGCCCCGATTGCCTGAGCCTGCTGGGCGTGGCCCGCGAAGTGGCTGCGCTCTACGGCACGGAGCTGAAACGGCCCGAGGTTGTGCTGGCCGAGTCGAACGTACCGGTCGAAAAGGCGACCAGCGTGATCGTGGAGGATGCCGCGGACTGCCCGCGCTACACCGCGCGGATTCTGCAGAACGTGAAGGTCGGCCCGAGTCCCGACTGGATGAAGCGCCGGCTGGAAGCGGCCGGCATCCGGGCGATCAACAACATCGTGGACATCACGAACTACGTGATGCTGGAGTGCGGCCAGCCGCTGCACGCCTTCGACCAGAAGCTGCTGGAGGAAGGCCGCATCGTGGTGCGCCATCCGAAGCCGGGGGAAAAGATTCTGACGCTGGACGGCGTGGAGCGGGAACTGGAACCGCAGATGCTCGTGATTGCCGACGCCGTGAAGCCGATGGCCGTGGCGGGCGTCATGGGCGGGGAACACAGCGGGATCAACGACGACACGACGGAGGTGCTGCTGGAGAGCGCCATGTTCCGTCCGGGCGCCGTCCGGGCCACCAGCAAGAAGCTGGGCATGCTGTCGGATGCCTCCTACCGCTTCATGCGCGGGGTGGATGCGGATCTGGCGGACTGGGGCAGCCGCCGTGCGGCGCAGCTCATGGCCGACCTGGCCGGAGCGACGGTGCTCAAGGGCGTGGTGGATGTCTGGCCGGAGCCGAAAAAGCCCTGGCGGGTGACCTGCCGGCCGGCGCGCCTGGAAGCTCTGCTGGGGATGTCCGCGACGCCGGAGACCATCGCGCAGGCGTTTGAGTCGCTCGGGCTGAAGGTGCTCGCGGCTTCGGCGGACGCGATCGAGGTGGACGTGCCGACGTTCCGCGAGGACCTGACGCGCGAGGCGGACCTGATCGAGGAATACGCGCGGCTGCACCTGAAGGAGCTGCCGCCGGTCCGGCCCATGGCGACAATCGTGCCGGAGGCCGACGATTCCCCGGCGCAGGCGCAGGACCGGTTGCGCGAGATCCTGGCCGGTTTGGGCCTGCAGCAGGTCATGCACTACAGCTTTCTGGCGGAGGGCCTGCTGGATCTGTTCGACAAGGACAGCGCCGCGCGCCGCGTCCGGCTGGCCAATCCGCTGACGGCGGACCATACGGTGATGCGCGACGCCCTGCTGCCGCAGATGGTGGAAACCATCGGCCTGAACGTGTCGCGGCAGATTTCCCAAACGGCATTCTTCGAGACCGGCCGGGTGTTCCGGCTGGACGCCAGCGGCGCGCCGTCGGAGGAAGAGCATCTGGCCGTGGGCCTGCTGGGGCCGGTGGGGCGCACGGGGCTGGACACTTTCCGGCCGGCGGGGGAACCGGAGATGTTCCTGTGGATCAAGGGCCTCTGGGAGCAGGCCGCGGCGGCGCTCAAACTGCGCGGGGCGGAGCTCCGGCCCGCGGACCGGCCATGGAGCGAACCGGGGCGGGGCATGGACATCCTTGTGAACGGCGAACCGGTCGGCTGGCTGGGATTGTTGAACCGCACCATCGCCAAAGAATGGCGCATCCATGAACCCGTCGGATTGCTGGAGACATCCGTGCAGCCGGTGATCCAGGATATTGCTGCAATGCAAGGACTGACCCCTCCGCCGAGCTATCCGAGCATCCGGCGCGATGCGGCGCTGATCGTGGCAACAGACGTTCGCCACGAACGGGTGCTGAAGGTGGCGCGCGCCGCCGCCCCCGCGGAGCTGGAGAGAATCGAGCTGTTCGACATCTACGAAGGTCCGAACCTCGGCGCGGGGCGTAAAAGCATGGCCTATGCCTTTACGTACCGGTCAACGGCCGGCACGCTGACCGACGAGCAGGCCAACGCGTTCCAGGACAAGGTGAACACGGCGCTCAAGCGGGAGCTGCCGGCCGACATCCGGGAAGGATAGGCGGCGGTTCGGACATGGCGATCCTCCGCTTTATCTATGTCCGGAACATTATTTCCCGGACGGTCCACGGGACCTTCCAGGAGCTGTCGTTTGCGGTGCGGGTCCGGAATCTGGGCTTCGGCAAGCGGGTGGCCATCCACTGGTGCGGCGAAGACGGAAACTGGCGGGAATCCCCCGCGGATTTCCGCTGTACGCTGGACGGCGGCGACGAGGTGTGGGTGGCGGACCTTGCGCTGCCCCTGACGATCGAGACGTCCATTCCCGGCAACATCCGGTTTGCCGCCTGCCTGGAACACAGCGGGGAGCGCCATTGGGACAGCTGCCACGGCCGCAATTATCAATCGGACGCCGATTCGGGGGTGATCGTTTTCGAGCCGGTGGACGTGCGGGTGACGGGCTGCCGTCCGCATCTGCCTGCGGCCATGGTATCGCTGCCGCTGGAAGTGGCGGTGCGCCAGGAGATCGAACCGGAGTCGGTGACCATCCACTGGACCACGGACGGCTGGGCGACGGCGCAGGTGACGCCGGCCTATTTCCGGCGCGACCACTGGGACCGCAGTACCGGCAGCAACGCGCGCAATCCCAACCGCTACGGCTGGGGGGTCTGGGCGGCGCGCCTGCCCCTGCCGGAGGCCTATCGCGTCGAGTTCGCCGTGGAATGCCGGACCCCGCGCGGCACGGTGTGGGACAACCACGGCGGCAGCAACTACCGTGTGCGGCGCGACACCCTCAAGGTGCTCACGCTGAATCTCCACACCTGGCAGGAAGAGGACGCAGCGGCCAAGCTTGCCACCGTTGCCCGCGCCATCCGCGAACGGCGGATTGATCTCGTCTGCCTGCAGGAAGTCGGGGAGGACTGGAACGGCGGGGCGGGGGACTGGGCGACCAATGCCGCGCGCATTCTCAACGACCAGCTCCCGCGGCCGTATCACCTGCACACCGACTGGTCCCACCTGGGATTCGACCGCTACCGCGAAGGGGTGGCCATTCTCAGCCGCCATCCGTTTGGCGCCACGGATGCCGGGTATGTCTCCGACAGCACCGATCCCTGCGACATCCATTCGCGCAAGATCGTGATGGCGGAAGTGCGCGTGCCGTTCATGGGGCGGCTCAACGTCTTCAGCGTCCACCTGAGCTGGCCGGAGAACGGATTCCACGCCCAGTACGACCGCCTGCACCGCTGGGCGCAGGAGCGCCAGGCCTCCGATGGCGCCGGCACTCTGCTGTGCGGAGACTTCAACATCGCGGCCGGAAGCGACGCCTTCCGGCACATCGTGGAGACCGGGGGCTTTGAAGAGCAGATGCTGAAGATCCGCCGGCCGGCGGAGTTTCACCGGGTCTTCCGGGAGGAGCCCCGCACCGATTCCACGCAGGCGCTGGCGGGTGACGGCCGAATTGACTTCATCTGGCTGAATACCGGCTCGCGCCTGCGGGCCATCGCAGCGGAAGAGTTGTTCACGCCCGGGGATTACGGCCGCGTGTCCGACCATACCGGCTACCTGGTGGAATTCGAGCGGAGATGAGGCGGCCATGGAGTATGCGGAGCACTACGCGGTTCCCGGCGAAGCCTATCTGAGCGCGCCGTACGCGCGGCACAACGAGTTCCGCGAACTGTTTCTGCTGCGCTGGGGCCGCATTCATTTTCACGTCCACTGGGGCGTGGACATGAACGTGAAGGTGCTGCTGAAGGTGTTTCACGAGGACGGCACGTGCGAGCACTACCTGGCTCATACCGACCCGTGCGACGTCGAATGGAACCGCCACCGCCGCGCCACCCGCGACCTGTTCATCCATCCCCGGCCGATGCACCAGGGAAACGTCACTTGCGTCAAGTTTTCCTACATCCTCCACCACGAAGGCCGTTCCATCCCGTCGCGGCTGGAATACATCTTCATGGACGGACGCGAATTCCACCACGCCGGCGAAGTCCGGCGGCAGGTGACGGACCAGTGGGCCACGCCCAACCCGTGGCGTACGCGCGAGGCCGACGCCGGCCAGCTGCAGCGCGACGTGGACCACATCAACCACCACTTTGAATCCCTGAACCTGATCCCCAAGTTCACCAAGGGGCAGGCGTGGCATCCGTACCATCCCAAGCGCTACATCCATGACCAGATCGATGCCATGATCTGGCGCCGCCAGACCCAGCCCGGCCGGCCCTGTGCCATCCAGGTCTGCGTGGACTGCATTGACGACGCCGACTTCATCCGGCACCTCATCCATGCGCACCGCTGCGGCGTTCCGGTGCAGTGCATCGTGGACTGGCGCAAGATGACCCTGACCAACAGCGGAAACTATCTCGCCCTGAAACGCTCCGGCATCGAACTGCTCGGGGAACTCTGCACCACCCGGGACTCCCTTGCCGAAGTCGCCACCGACATGCACAACAAGTTCATCGTCTTCGGCGACGAGGATGCCATCGTCGGCTCGTTCAACATCACCTTCGACCGCTGGGGCAGCAACTGGGAGTCGGGCATGACCTTTCGCTCGCAGGGCGTCTGCCGGCTGCTCGACAATATTTTCCAGGCCTGCCGGGGCGGGGTGATCCAGCGCTACGGCGTGGATCCGTTCGCGCATTTCAACCTGCTCTATACGTTCGGGCGCACGGCCATGCTCAACGGCCGCTACTACCGCCCGCACCAGGCGATCCTGGCGGAAATCCACCGCGCACGGCATTCGATCCACCTGTGCCTGTTTTTGATCGGGGAATTGCGCGGGGAGCATGGCGACAGCGTGGTGGATGCGCTGATCCAGGCCTGGCGGCGCGGCGTGTATGTGCGCCTGATTCTCAACGGGCATCTGGCCTGGCAGGGGGATCCGGGCCGGGAGCGCTCCTGGAGCGAAGAGCTGCACCGTCCGCTGCTGCCCGCGGTGCGCCGCCTGCAGGAGGCCGGCCTGCCCATTGCCCTGGTGTACGGCGTCCACGACCGCCCCGTCCCGTATTCCCCCGTGCACTCCAAGCAGTGCGTCATTGATGAGCGCATCGTGCTGGACGGGTCCTTCAACTGGTACAACACCTCCGTGCTGTCCCACGACCTGCTGGCCGTCATCCACAACCCCGGCATCGCCCGGTTGTATCTCGACGAAGCCTGCCAGATTCTCGAATCTTTCCGCGTTGTGTGGATCAGCCAGACCCGCTGAGAATCGGCCAGGAGCCTTGTGAAAAGAAAGTGGATTCCCGTGCTGGCCGCCCTGATCGAGGCGCTGTGGCGATGGACGCGTTCCCGCCGCTCAGCCTCAAGACCCCGCCGGCGCGTGCCCGGCGGCAACCGGGATGTCGGCGCCGCCATCGCGCGGCGCGCGATGGACGAGCAGGTGCAAGGCGCGGGGCGCGTGGTGAAACTCCTGCCGGACGATACCATCGGCAGCCGACATCAACGCTTTCTGGTCCGGCTGGCCGGGGGCGAATCCCTGCTGGTGGCCCACAATCTGGATGTTGGCCGCCGGGTCGAGCCGTTGCGGGAAGGCGATGCCGTCGAATTCGCGGGCGAGTACCAATGGAATGACAAGGGGGGCTTTTTGCATTGGACCCACCACGATCCGGCCGGCCGGCACGAACCGGGCTGGATCCGCCGCCGCGGCGTGTTGTTTGAGTGACGGGCCGGTGCCGTTGGGATCAAGCGGGAGGGTTATTCGCCGCTTGCCGGCGCGGCGGCGTTTGCGGCCGGGGCGGCCGGCGGCCCGGCAAAATCCGGATCCAACGCGGTATTCAGCAGATACCCCAGGCGCACTCCGGCCTTTTGGAGCTGTTCGGCCACGACCGGCACCTGCGCATCTATGTAGTTCTCGCGCGTCAGATTCATGCCCGGGCGGGCCCATTTATAGGGGACCCGGTCGCCGTTGCTGAAGCGATAAGCCTTTTTCCGGGCGATCCAGTAGCTGTCCACGGCCCATTGCAGGATGTCCGGGTGCATCCAGCGGCGGATTTCATCCGGGGTGATGTCCTCTTGGAGCGATCGGACCACGTCCCGGGTCGGGCGGCCGGCGACCAGTTCATACACCAGGTATTCATCCCAGGTGCTGTGCAGATTGGGGGAGAAATCCAGCGCGTCTTCCGGGCCGAAGGCAAAGTTCCGTCCCATGAACGAATTCACCGGCAGCATGTTGCCGCCCATGTCGCCGTACCGGAAGGCGCAGTGAAGGGGTTGATGAACGTCGCCGACGAAATGAACCAGGAAGCGCAGGGCATCCAGGCGGCGCTCTCCCTCCAGGGATCCGCTTTTCAGTTCTCCGTGCCAGCGGCGGATCTGGGTCACGATGTCGTGGCCGTCTGCCGGCGGGCTCAGTTCGAAATGCTCGTCGTACCAGAGGCCGGCGTCAAATTCGATGAAATGCCAGCGGCCGTTCTGGGGATACAACTCGGCGTATTCCTTGCTGCCCCGGATCGAGTCAGGCCAGCTGGCCACATCGTAGTGGCTCAGTTTATAGGCGCCCAGCATGTCATCCACGGCCGCCCGGGCGGCCGGGGTCAGGTGGAGGAGGGCGATTTCCGAAACGATTTCATGGCCTTCCGGGCCCCAGGCCTGTCCCGAAAAGGGCAGAGCCAGCGCGATGACGGCAGCCAGCAGTCCGTGTTTCCGCAGCGGTTTCATGGCGTATTCTCCTTGGTATGGATGACAGAGAGGAATCGGGGCGACTGGATTTGAACCAGCGACATCTAGCTCCCAAAGCTAGCGCTCTACCAGGCTGAGCCACGCCCCGTTATTCAAATGTATCCGACAGCCGGGCGCACGGCCATCGCATTTCGCCGTTCAGGCGGGGATCGGGAACGCCCCGTTCGAAGGGTCGAAGGCCGAAGCCTGCTGGAATGGCGGGATCCCGTCAAAGAAAAACCTCCGATGGCTCGGAGGTTGTTTTGCCAAGTGGCGGGGTCGACGGGACTCGAACCCGCAACACCCAGATCGACAGTCTGGTACTCTAACCAATTGAGCTACGACCCCGTGGCTCAAAAAAATCATGGGGGGCAAGATATCGGAATCCCAACGGCTTGCAAGTCCAAAGTGGAAAAAAGCATTTGCGCCGGGAGAAGGGGGGCCGGGCATGCCGCCGGCTCAATCCGGAATGAACAGCTTCTGGCCCACAAAGATCTGGTCGGCGCTTTTCAGGTTGTTGGCCTGCACAATGGCGGACACTTTCACTTTATAGGCAGCGGCGATGGCGGAGAGGCTTTCGCCGGCCTGGACGACGTGTTCGTACCCGGACTGGGAGGCGGAGCGCGAAGAGGACGCCGGGGGGGTCTTCAACAGGCTGGCGACTTTCTTGGAAATGTCGTCGTAAATGTCCTTTTTGTCCTGGATGCGAGCGGCGTCCAGTGCACGGATCTGGCGCTGCAGATCGTCGATCTGGGCCTGCATGGCCTGGACCTGCGAGGCCGAAGCGGTTTCAGGCTGTCCGGAGCGGCTGGCGCGCATCTCGCCCGTCAGGCGGCCCACTTCCGCATCCGAGGCGTCCAGGCGGGCGTTGAAGCGGCGAAGTTCTTCGCGCAGGTAGTGGACATCGGCCTGCGAGGCGGGCGGCGGGGCGGATGTGTCCTGGGTGGTCACGCAGCCCGACAGGACGGCGGCCAGTCCGGCGGCAAACGGCAAGATGAATCGGTAGTTCATGCCCGAACCATAGGGATTTCCCTTCCGCCGCGCAAGCCGCGGATGGTCGGGCATTCCGGCGGACCCGGGTCCGAAGCCGGACAAGGCCCCGGGGAAGCGATAAAGGGAAGTTTTGCGTTTGGCGAATGGCTTGTGCTATCTTTTCCCCGATTGGGCCTGGAGGTCGGTTTCCCCGAGGCCGGAGTCAGGAGACGGTTCATGCCAACCTATGAATACGAATGCCGCAGGTGCGGCCACCGCTTTGAGAAATTTCAGCCCATCACCGCGGCGCCCGTGAAAACCTGTCCGCAATGCCGGGGGCGGGTGGCGCGCCTGTTGTCGGGAGGCTCGGGCATCATTTTCCGGGGGTCGGGGTTTTATCAGACGGACTACAAGAAATCGCCGGCCGCCTCCACAGGCGCCGGCAAGGGCAAAACCGACAAACCCGGCAAGACTCCGGCGGCATCATCCAAGCCGGCCGCGGAGGGGACGGGGAAACCGGCGTAAGGAAGGAGGCCGCCATGGAAGACCAGGGATTGATGATCCGGTGTCAGCAGTGCGGCGAGATGAACCGCCTGCCGGTGGTGCATTGCAAGAAGTGCGGAGCCAAGCTTGACTTCGAGGCGGCGGAAAAACGAATGCTGCAGGCGGGAGCGCCGACGGCGGCGGACCGCCTGCGCAACGTCCTTCGTCTGGCCGTGGCACTGGGACTGGCGGCGATCGTGCTGCTGGCCATCTGGCCGGGCCGGATGACGCGCACCGTTGGAGACGACCTGGATGCCCGTCGCTACCGGATGAAAGGCGAGTTGCTGATTGCCGCGCTGAACAATGACATGCCGGCCAGCCAGGTGATCACCGAAGCCGAAATCAATGCGCATTTCCGCGAATTGGTGGCGGCCCAGCCTGCGGCGGGCAAGGGGGCCCGCCTGGAGGATATCGGGGTGCGTCTGATCGGAGGACGGGCCGAAGCCTTTGTTTCCGTGGGGCGCGGCCCGTTCACCCTGACATCGCATTTCGTTGCCCGCCCCAAGGGGAACCGGCTGGTGGTTACGGGGGCCCGCGCCGGACACCTTCCGCTGCCCGGGGTCTTGGGGCGGCTGTACGGTGCCGTGCGCTCCGGTCTGTTGCGGCAACTCCGCAACGAATCGCGGATTCTGCGCAATCTCGACGGGATTTCGATCGACGATCAGTCCGTCGAAGTGCTGGTGAAACCGGCTGCCTAGCGAAAGGTGAGGGCGGTCGTCCAGCGGGTGTCGCGCGCGGAAGTGCGCAGCCAGGGGCGTCTGGCCGGGTGCATCGGCGCGGGGGCCTTGGTGCTGCTGGGCGTGGCCCGGGAGGATGGCGAGGCCGAGGCCCTTCAACTGGCCGACAAAACGGCCAAATTGCGGATTTTTGACGATGATGCCGGCCGCATGAACCGGTCCATGGCCGAGGTGCCCGGGGGGCGGTTTCTGGTGGTGAGTCAGTTCACGCTGCTGGGCGATGTGCAGAAGGGGAACCGGCCCAGCTACATCCGGGCGGCGCCGCCGGAACGGGCGGAGGCCCTCTACGGCCGCTTCGTCGCCAGGTTGAGGGAACTGGGGTTCGGCGTGGAAACCGGGGTGTTCCGGACGATGATGGAAGTGGAACTGGTCAATGACGGTCCCGTCACGCTGATTCTGGACACCGGCGCCTGAATTCGGTGAAAGCAAGCAAACGCACGGGGGCAAACCTGCTTTTCCACCTGTTGCCGCAGGTATAGTGATTGCAATAACTATAAAAGCGCAGCATTCACCGCCATGCCGTTCGGCGGGGCGTCGTCAGTTTTTTGGGGCGGCGGGGGTTCGGATATCCAGCTGTCGAAGGGCTTCGTACACCACGATGGCAACCGCGCTGGACAGGTTGAGAGAACGGACATGGTTTGTGAGGATGGGGATGCCGTGGACCGCTTCGGGATGGGCGGCGAGCAGGTCGTCGGGGAGTCCCCGGGTTTCGGAGCCGAATACCAGCGTGTCGCCCGGCTGGTAGGCGGGCCGGCTGTACAAGCGGGCACTGCCGGTGCTGAACAGGAAGAAACGCGTGGGGCCGATGGACCGGAGGCAGGCGTTCCAATCGGCATGGACGCGGATATCGAGGGCATCCCAGTAATCGAGTCCGGCACGGCGGAGCCGGGGCGCGGAAAGAGAGAAGCCGAGCGGTTCCACGAGATGAAGCCGCGACCCGGTGGCGGCGCACAAACGGGCGATGTTTCCGGTGTTGGGAGGGATTTCCGGATGGACCAGCACCACGTGGAGCGGGACGTCCGGCCAGCGGAAGTCAAAATCGGCCTTTCGGGCATGCGGGTGCTTCATGGGAAGGAAAGAAGGAGGTGGTGGCGGGAACCGGGGTCGAACCGGTGACCTAAGGCTTATGAGTCCCGAACTCTAAAAGCCCTTTCAACATGGGGAATAGGAGGTTGCGACGATTCCGCAAAAAAGTGCTGACACGGTGTTGACACTTTCGGGCATTAGGCTTATGGTGGCTTGCATAGACAAAGAAAGGCAAAGCCAGCCATGAAACACAAGCCCAAACAGCCTGACCGCGCCGCCCGCAATCGGAGGAAATACCATACCGACGAATACCGGGGATGGAAACTCCGCTACATCATCCCGAAGCCGGGGGACAGGCACAAAACCCCTTACTGGATTGCCGACAATTGCGACAAGAAAGCTCGGAAGCGTCTGGCGGCTGACACGCGGGCGGATGCCGTCCAACGGGTAGATGATGAAATGGGCGAACTGGAGAAGCACGGGACCGCCCACAAGATTGACGACAACCAACGGGCGGCGGTGAAGCGGGCCGAAACGGTGGCCAACGGGCGGGCAACGCTGGATGAGATCGTGGCGTTCTGGGCGGAACGGCATCCGGTAGCATCGATTTCGAGCAGTCCAACTCAAGCGCCTTCCCGCGCGCGGACGCAAGGCTACATCTCGCCAGATTTACCCGCACCAGCGCCGCCGTTGTGAGCCAGCCAGTCGACGTTAATTTCGTCG
>ERZ795053.4394-NODE-4394-length-15293-cov-11.931356_pt1 | contig 15293 bp, 14 predicted proteins | sample MGYA00375137_ERZ795053 | MGnify/ENA primary metagenome ERZ795053 (study PRJEB30182, sample SAMN05720284) | activated sludge metagenome | isolation source: Anaerobic digester | place: Hong Kong | collected 2014-12-17 ... | reverse complement strand
CGGGAATCGACAGCGTGCAATAGTAGCGGCCTGCCATGGATTCCTCGCCGGCCGGGGGCAGCGGATCGGAGCCGGCGAGGACCGGACGGCCCTGGCGTCGGGCCCGGGAATACAATCGGGGCGCCGGCCATCCCGCACAGCGCAGCGAGGTATCAATCAGAATCAGCTGTTCCGGAGGAAATTCCCGGACCAGGTTCCGGACCAGCGCTCCGCGTTTGAACATCCATTTGCCCGGCGCCCAGTTCAGGGCGGGGAGCCCGCCGGCCGCGAGGATGGCGCGGACGGTGTCGCGTGCGCTCAGGCCGTCTTCGATGGGGGACTCGCTGAACAGCGAGCAGATTTCCAGCCGTTCGGCCGTGGCGGTTTGCCGGCCGGCCAGAATCCACAGATCGCGATGATCGGGAAGATGCCGGATTTTGACGCCGCCGTCCGGGTCCCAGGCGACGATTCGCCAGCGGTCGCCGGGCAGCCGGATTTCGTCCTGGGCCAGGCGCTGGAACCAGTCGCAGTCCGCCCGTTCGGCGAGCATCAGCACGCGCAGGTCGGAGGGAGCGAGCCGGGGCATGTGGTCCAGGGCGGCCAGGAGCAGGCGGGAAACGTCGTGCCGCGGGTAGAGGTGGACATGGGCATCCAGATGAAGACGGATGACGCTCATTTCAACGACTCCGGTTCGGGCGGCAGCAGATCCGCCAGCGTTTCGGGAGACAGCGTGAAGACCAGGTCGCGACCGCGAACCGTGGCCCACCGGGGGCCCCCTGGCGCCGTTTCCGCGCCCACCTGCAGGGTCACGCCCAGTCCGGTCTGCCCGCGCAGACGGATTTCCAAAGACAGCCAAGGCGTTAGGAACCCCATGCCGGGGCGGGAGTCGCGGGCCATGAGGGATTGAGCACGCAACGGCGACAGCCGGGCCAGCAGACGATCCGCCCAGGACGCATCGGCAGACCATTGACCGGTGGCCGGATCGCGCGCAAGCCGCAGCGACTGCGCGGAGGTGGTCACCTGGATTTCCTCCACGTCGCCGGGAGGAATCGTCAACATGTCCCGGGAACGGTACAGGAGGGGGTCCAGCGGTGCGTCAAGCAGTCCGGAGGGAGAGGCCACCGCCCAGGCCGCCTGGCCGTCCGTTTCGAGTAAAATCTGATCCGGCTTCTCCGGATGCGGTCCCAGGCGGATCTGCAACGGCGGCGTTTCGGCAGTGCCCATTTCGATCCAAAGCGACCGGGGCAGGGCGGCATCCGGGGGAGAGGGCGGGCCGTCAAAGGCGGCCAGGCGGATATCCCCCCAGGCCCGGAGCAGGGAATTCACGGCTTCGTCGTCCGCGGGAGCCTGCATGGGCATCGTCATGATCCAGCGGCCTCCGGCGTCCCGTTCAAAGGCCAGCACGGATTCGTTTTCCTCCATGCGGATGCGGGAAACAGAGGAAAGCGGCAGCGCGGGCAGGCGCCGGTCGCGCAAGTCGTCCGGGCGGATGTTCAGGGCATTGCGCAGTTCCGCGGGAACGGCATAAATGGAATCCTCCGCCTGGAGCCGGGCATAAACGAGCGCCGGAGCATTGGGCAGGGCATCGCCCAGGGACAGCATTTGCGACCCGTTGCCGGTGCCGGTGTTGAGCACAACCGTGATGGCACCCTGACTGTCGAGGCCATACGGTGCCAGGTCGCCGACGCCATCCTGAACGAACTGGGCAATCCGGCCCGCCAGCAATTGTTCAATCAGAGCCATCACCGTGGCGGAATCGGCCCGGGCGGTAAACGGCTGGAACAGGCGCCACGCGCCGTCGGCGTCGCGGGCGAGCTGGATGTAACCGGCGGGCGTGCGGATATCAAACCGGTCAATGGCGGCGGGATCGCCGGCCAGCAGGGTGCGGTCCCGCAGGGCGTCCGGGCTGGCGGGCAGCAGTTCCATCAGATCCGCATGGAGCCGGGCCACTGCCGGCTGGTCCGCCTGGCGCACATAGACGCCGTCGCCCAGCGGGGTGCGGCGGCCGATGAGAATTCGGTTGGTCAGCCCGTTTTCGATCAGCGTGATGCCGGCGCGGGGGCGGTCGAGACCGTAGGGGGCGTAGGGTTCGGGGGAGCGGCGAGGGGGCAGAATGATGTCCCCGCGCGACAGCTCCTGCAGCCCCCCCAGCAGCCGCTCGACGGCGACCGACTCGGCCCGGGCGGAGATCGGCCGGACGAGCCGCCACCGGTCCTGGCTTCGCCGGCACTCCAGCGACAAGTCGCCGGACTCGATGATCAGGCGCTGAACGCGTGTCGGGTCGAAACGAAAGGCCCGCCGCGCCTGTTCATACCGGTCGCGCGCGCTGTCTTCATCCCGCGCCCAGAAGGACGCCAGCAACCCGAGCATCAGGGCAACGAAGGCAAGAAGGCATGTCAGGCGGAGATTCATCTCAGCGCCTCCTCCGCCAGACCACGGCCAGCCCGGCTGCCGCGGCCAGCCCCGGCCAGCCCAGCACGATCATGCCCAACAGGCAGCGAAGCTGCCGGGCATCCATCACCACACGGAATTCGTCCAGGGGCGCGGCAGAAACCGCCAGCAGGTCTTCGCGTTCCAGGAGCCAATTGACGCAATTCAGGAAGAAATCCGCATTGGCGCCGGTCAGGCCGCCGTTGGTAATGAACGCCGAATCGCCGACCACGACGAGGCGGGTCGGGCGGATCTGGACATGGACGCCGGGGACGGGGCCGCGCTCAACGGCCAGCGCCACCGGCACGGGGCCGGCGATGTCCACCGGGGCGTCGAAATGCGGCGCCGCTTCGTCGGGATTGTATTCCGCCCAGCCGTCCGCGCTGCTGGCGGCCAGGGCCGACAGCAGGGGTTTGTCGGCTCCGGAAGAGACGGCCAGCGGCCGGACAGACCGGGGCAGATAGAAGACCGAGGCCAGCCCCTGGAGAGGAGCGGTGACCGGGTGGTCTTCATAGGCGGTGACATACAGTTCGCGGCCCGTCAGCGTTCGGGCGGGATCCGCCACGATGTCATCTCCGAGTTGGACGCCCCAGTTCTGCAGCAGGGATTCGAGGCCCGTGCGCGTCCGGGCGTCAAGCAGCGCAAGCAGCCGGCCCTTGCGGTCGAGATAGTCGCGGATCAGCGCGATTTCGTACGGAGCGAACTCGCGGACAGGACCGGCCACGATCATCAGGGCGCAGTGGGAGGGCACGGCTTTAGCGTTGCCCAGATTGAGCACATCCACGTCGAGGTTGTCTTCGCGCAGGCGCGCGGCGATCCGGGACGCCCCGGTGCGCTGGTCGAAATCCAGCGGTGAACGCTCGCCATGGCCCTGGATGAAAAAGACGGCCGGCCGGACGGACTGGGCCAGGGAGTGAATCGCGCTGCTGAACAGCGCTTCGCCGCGAAAGGCCCGCTGCGGGAAGCGGGTCTCGCCGCCGGGATAGCCGTACTCCACCAGATCGTTTGCGGAAACCGCCTTGTGGCGCCCGGCCAGATCGAACACCACGGTTTCACCGCTCTCCAGCCGGTAGCGCCGCACCAGCTGTTCCGCCTCGGCCAGCTGACGGTCGGGATCCACCAGATTCACCAGGACCCGGTCGCTGGCCGCGGCGTATTCCCGCAGCAGACGCACGGTGCGCGGATAGGCTTCGTGGCCGGGCCGAATCAGCACGTGGACCTGAATGACCTCCGGGATGGAGTGCAGGATCTGCCGGCTGCGATCGGAGAGGCGCGAGCGGGGATCGCGGTTCCAATGCCAGCGGACCGGCGCCCGGGCGGACAGCACATTGAGCATGACGGCAATGAAAAGCGCCAGCAGAAGCACCAGGCCGAGGTTGGCGCGGAACAGCAGCCGGTGCAGCCGTCCGGCCAGAGGGAGGCGTTTGGATAGAAGGTTCATGCCCATCACCGCAGCCGGCGCGCCTCCAGAATCCGGATGGAAGTGAACAAGAGCAGGACGGTGGCGCTCAGATGAAGTGTCACGGCGCGGGAATCCACGATCCCGGACCGGAAATCCGCCATGTGCAGCGGCACCGAAAGAACGGGAGCCAGGTGCCGGACGCTGTCCAGCCGGGCGGGCAGTTCAACCGACCCCAGCGCCAGCAGCAGGCCCAGCAGGGTCAGACTGGCGATGGCGGCAACCACTTGATGACGCGCAAACAGGGAGCACAGCAGGCCCAGCGCCAGAAAGGACGCCCCGATCAGCGCCGTTCCCAGATAGCCGGCGGCCATGGCGCCCCAGTCCAGCGGCGGCAGCCGGGCGCCGCACAGTTCCAGGACGAACGGATAAGACAGCGTCGGCAGCCACAGCAGCAGAAACGCCGCACAGGCTCCGGCATACTTGGCCAGGACCACTTCGGTTTCCGAGACCGGGGCGGTCATCAGGGACTCCATCGTGCCGGAACGGTATTCTTCGGCGAACAGCCGCATGGTCAGCAGGGGGGAAGCCACCAGCATGGCCAGCCAGTACACGGGAGAACCGAAAAAGGCCGCCGTCAGGCCGCCGTCGGCCGGCCCCTGTGCCAGGCGCGAGGCCAGCAGCCAGAAATGGGTTCCCGTGATCAACAGGAAAAAAGCAGCGACCACCGGGCCGATGGAGGTCAGAAAGAACGCCTGCAGTTCCCGTTTCCAAAGAGGGAGGAACGCTTTCACGAGGCCTGCCTCTGAGGCGGGTTTTTCACGATGGGCAGCGCAGACGTCAGGCGCAGGTAGGCCTCGGCAAAGGTCCGGCTTTCGCGCCGCACAGAACGAATCGGCCAGTGATGATCGGCGGCCAGGTCTTCCAGGGAGCCGGACAACTCCTCGGGGCCGGAATGGAAGCCGACATCGGTCCAGCCGTCCGCTATCGGCTGAAGCCGGATGTCCGAAGCGCCGGGCAGCGCTTCCAGCGCGGCCGCCAGCCGGTCGGCCGGTGCAAACAGTTCCGCGCGCAGGCGGGCGGAGGCGCGGGCGATCCGCTCGGGAGAATCCGCGGCCGCCAGCCGCCCGGCGTTCAGAATCAAAGCCTGCTGGCACAGCGGTTCCACCTCGGACAGCACATGGGTGGAAAACAGGACGGCTCCCTGGCGGCCGGCTTCTATCAGCCATTCCTGCATGGCTTGCACCTGGGCGGGATCCAGTCCGGCCAGCGGTTCATCCAGCAGCAGGACGTCCGGCTCATGCAGCAGACAGTCCGCCAACCCCGTGCGCTGGCGGAATCCGCGCGACAGCGAGCCCAGACGGCGACGCCACACGTCACCGAGTCCGCAGCGGTCCGCGACCTCGCGCAGGCGAACCGTCAGATGCCGTCCGCGCAGTCCGCGCAGGCGTCCGCGAAACGCCAGATACTCCGCGACGCGCATGTCCAGCGGCAGCGGGGCGGATTCCGGCAGATAGCCGATGCGGCGGCGGGCGTCGAGCGGATGGGTCTGCAGGTCGCAGCCGGCCACGCGAACCCGCCCGGAGGAGGGGGCCAGAAAACCCGACAGGATGCGCAGGGTGGTGGTTTTCCCGGAGCCATTGGGGCCCAGCAGGGCCGCGATTTCCCCGCGCCGGACCCGGAACGAAATACCGCCCAGCGCTTCGCACCGGGGGAAGCGCCGGGTCAGTTGATCCACTTCGATTAACCAGTCGGCATCAGCCATGATCGGAATTCCAAGCGGCCATCCTATCGGCGCCCCGCAGGCGAATCAATCCTTATAGCCTCCAGAGGGGTCAACCCGTGCCGTGCAGCATTGGGTCTTCTCCGGTGGAGACAGGCGCTACTGCAGGACGGCGCCGATGTCGGAGGGGCCGACCAGGCGCTGGTAGCGGGACAGCCAGCCGGTCTTGACCCGGGGCTTGAAGGGCTTCAGGCGGGCCGCGCGGGCGTTGAGCTCCTTTTGAGAAACCAGCAGTTTGATCGAGTAGGCGGGGATGTTGATGGCGATTTTGTCTCCGTTGCGCACCAGGGCAATGGGTCCGCCGTCCGCAGCTTCGGGCGAGACATGCCCGATGGCGGCGCCGCGGGTCGCCCCGCTGAAACGGCCGTCGGTAATCAGGGCGACGTCCTTGTCCAGCCCCATGCCGGCCAGCGCGGAAGTGGGCGAAAGCATTTCGCGCATTCCGGGGCCGCCTTTCGGCCCTTCACAGCGGATGACCACGACATCGCCTTTCCGGATCTTCCGGGCGTAGATGGCGGCGATGGCGGATTCTTCGCTGTCGAAAACGCGGGCGGTGCAGGTCTTCACCAGCATTTCAGGGGCAACGGCCGAGCGCTTGACGACGGACCCGCGCGGAGCGAGGTTGCCGAACAGAACGGCCAGGCCGCCCGTCGGGCTGAACGGGTTGCCGATCGGGCGCAGGACTTCCGGATTGCGGTTGACGGCGCCGGCGATGTTCTGGCCGACGGTCCGCCCGGTCACCGTGGGCAGGCGGGTGTTCAGCAGTTTGGCCTTGGCGAGTTCCTTCATGACGGCAGGCACGCCCCCGGCCAGGTGCAGATCCTGGATCAGATCGGGGCCCGCCGGACTCAGGTGGCAGAGGTTCGGCGTGGTGGAACTGATGTCGTTGATGAGTTTGAGCGGTACCGGCACGCCGGCCTCGTGGGCGATGGCGGTCAGGTGCAGCACACTGTTGGTGGAGCAGCCCAGGGCCATGTCCACCCGCAGGGCGTTGACGAACGCTTCCGGCGTCAGGATGTCGCGCGGCCTCAGGTTCTTTTCCAGCACCTTGATGATCTGCATGCCGGCCTGCTTGGCCAGGCGGGTGCGGGCGGCGGCGATGGCGGGAATGGTGCCGTTGCCGGGCAGGGCCATGCCGATGGCCTCGCAGAGGCAGTTCATGGAATTGGCGGTGAACATGCCCGAACAGGAACCGCAGCCGGGACAGGCGGTCTCTTCGTAGTCGGTCAGTTCCTTCTGGCCGATCTTGCCGGCTTTGCAGGCGCCGACCGCTTCAAACACGTTTGACAGGCTGAGATGCCGTCCGTCCAGATCGCCTCCGAGCATCGGCCCGCCGCTGACGATGATGGACGGGATGTTGATGCGCGCGGCGGCCATCAGCATGCCGGGAATGATCTTGTCGCAGTTGGGGATCAGGACCAGCGCATCGAAGCAATGCGCCATGGCCAGGGTTTCAACGGAGTCCGCGATCAGTTCGCGCGACGGCAGGGAATACTTCATGCCGGGATGCGCCATGGCGATGCCGTCGCAGACGCCGATGGCGGGCACCAGCAGGGGGGTGCCGCCGGCCATGCGCACGCCGGCTTTCGCCGCTTCGGCGATCTTGTCGAGATGGATGTGGCCGGGAATGATTTCATTGAACGCGGACACCACGCCGATCAGCGGGCGTTTCATTTCTTCGGATGTCAGGCCGAGGGCATAAAGCAGGGAGCGGTGAGGGGCGCGTTCGGGGCCTTTGAGCACCTGGTCGCTGATGCGGGTTTTGGCGGTCATGATGGAATCTCCTTGGAATGGGTGACGGGGACGCGACCGGCGCGTTTCCCGAAGCGCCACTGTCTGCCAATTGCGGCGGCGTTTCAAGCGGAAACCGCCCGGAAACCGGTACGGAGCAGCGGACCTAGTACAGCAGCAGATCTGCCCACTGCCGTCCCCGGACCGAAAAATCCCAGGTCCCGCGGATCTGCGTAAAGAGTCCGCGTCCGTTTCGGCCGAGGACCTCCGGGATCACGCGCAGCACGGCCTGGCGGCGGTTGCCGAGCGTCTGGATTTCGGACGCCGAGGCATTGCGGCCGGCCAGGGGGATGCCGGACTCGGACACCGCCATCCACATGGGCCCGCCATCGTGCGGAAGTCCGCGCCAGAGGGCCGGGAAGCGGCGAAAGTAGTCGGGGGTGCGTCCGCGCAGAACGATCTCGGCGGCGGGAGGTACGGAGGCGATGTAGGTCGCCAGGGTCAGGCCCGGGTCGCGCGCGTGCGCCGCATAGAAGTCCAGCGGATCGAATCCGAACAGATTGCCGCCGTTATAGACGCCGAACGGATTCTGGGTTTTCTGTTCGCGCGCCCGGACATCGTAGCGGGCGTGGAGCATGACGCCGATTTCCCAGTGCAGGTGGGCGCGGGCCGCCGGGATCGGCGGGCGCGTATTGCTGGTGCTGCCCAGGGTGCCGATGGGCTCGCCGGCTTCGACATTCTTTCCGGGGCGGATGCCGAAGCGGACGTCCGCGAGATGGGCATAGAGTGTGTAGACCACGGCGGGTTCCATCGCGCCGTCGCGGCGGGCCGCCTGTCCCAGCGAGGGATCGGCATGCTCAATCACCACATACTTGCCGTAGTTGGACGCCCCGGCGCTGGAATTGACGAAGGCCACGCGCCCGGCCGCGACGGCAACGACCGGGTCGGTGGCGATGCCCCGCCGGTCGCGCTCGACCGGGGCAATGTCCACCCCTTCATGGAAGGACGCCACGAAACGGCTGCCCCGCTTGACGGTGCGGGTGCTGCCGTACCTGGCGGACTCCAGCCGGCCGGAGGCCGTCGGCATCAGCACGCCCGGTTCGTCCGGATTCAGCAGATTGGTTTGGGGCGTCGGCGGCACCAGGGCCTGCCAGACGGGGGGAGGCGGCCGGGGCGTGTCCAGGGCGGTTTCCGCGGGAACCGGCAGCGGGGTGGGGGCGGGACGGCAGCCGCCCTGCCGCAGGGCCAGCCAGCGGAAGAGAAAGAAATCCAGCACCAGCAGGGGAAGAATCCAAACCAGATGGCGCAGGGGGGACTTGCGCGCGCGGGATCGCATGGCCGGTCAGACGGCCATGACGTCTTTTTCCTTCGCGGCCACCAGAGCGTCCACCTTCTGCACATAGGCATCGGTGGTCTTCTGCACCTCGTCCAGCGCGCGGTCGCGGTCGTCTTCGCTGATCGTGGACGCCTTTTCCAGCGCCTTGATGCCGTCATTGGCTTCACGCCGGACGGCGCGGAGAGCCACGCGGGCCTCTTCGCCCATGCGGTTGGCCACCTTGACCAGGTCCTTGCGACGCTCTTCGCTCAGTTCCGGAATGGGCACGCGGATGATCCGCCCGTCGTTCAGGGGGGTGACGCCGATGTTGGCCGCCAGAATGGCTTTTTCGATGGCGGGCAGGGACGAGGGATCGTAGGGCTTGATGACGATCAGGCGCGGTTCGGGGGTGCTGATCAGCGCCATCTGGTTCAGGCGGGTCTGGGTGCCGTAGCATTCCACGCTGATCTGGTCCACCAGTCCGGTGGACGCCTTGCCGGTGCGCAACCCGGACAGCCCCTGCTGGAGATGCTCGACCGTCTTCTCCATTTTTTCTTCGGCTTCCAGCAGGACATCATCTGAAGATTCGTGCATCGCGGTTCCTTTCACTATTCACGCCGTGACCAGAGTGCCGGCTTTTTCGCCGCGCACCACGCGGAGCAGCTCTCCGCGCTTGAAGAAATCGAAAACCAGTATAGGGATTTGATTATCCATGCAAAGGGAAAAGGCGGCGGCATCCATGACCTTCAGGCGACGGGCCAGCGCCTCGGAGTAGGTCAGGCGGTCGAACTTGACGGCCCGTGGATTCGTGACGGGATCGGCGTCGTAGATGCCGTCCACCTTGGTCGCCTTGAGGAGGACTTCCGCGCCGATTTCGGCGGCGCGCAGGGCGGCGGCGCTGTCGGTGGTGAAAAACGGGTTGCCGGTGCCGCCGCCGATCAGCACCACGGTGCCTGCTTCCAGCAGTTCGATGGCGCGGCGGAAGGTGAAGAGTTCGCAGAACGCCGGCATGGCAGTGGCGGACAGCGTTTTGGCGGGCACGCCCGCCGCCTCGAGGGCGGATTGGAGCGCCAGGCTGTTGATGAGCGTGGCGAACATCCCCATGTTGTCGCCGTGCGCCCGGCCGAATCCCCGGTCCTGGCCTTTCAGTCCGCGGAAAATATTGCCGCCGCCGATGACAACGCCTACCTGCACGCCCATTTTGCGCACGGCGCGGATTTGTTCGGCCATCCGGGCCAGGATGTCATCCGACAGACAGTCGCCGCCTTGCGGATCGCGCAGCACTTCGCCGCTGAGTTTCAGGAGAATCCGGTGGTATCGGGCTTTTTTCATGGGAGTTGATCCTTTCAATCGGGTTAGAGGGTGTGACCGGGGATGGAGCAGGCGGGCGGGTCGCCTTCGGGGGTGCCCAGCGTATAGGTGCCGCCGGAAGGGCAGACCGGCATCTGCGGCAGGTAGTCCGGAACGAGGGCTTCGAGGCTGGCCGGGAACGCGCCGCGTTCGGATGCATGCTGGCGGCAGGCGGCGGAGATGGCCTCGAGGGCCATGCCGCACTCGGCCGCGCGCTTCCGGGTCTGGTTCTGGAAAAAGGCCGGCAGGGCGATGGCCGCCAGCAGCAGCAGGATGGCCACCACGATGGTGGCTTCGACAACGGTGATTCCGGATCGGCGGTTCATGCCAGGTGCTCCTTCAGTTTCGTGCGGATGTCTTCGGGAATGGGGAGGGGCCTGCGGTTTCGGAAATCATAATGCACGACCACGGCGCTGCCCCTGGCCCCCAGTTCGCCGTTCTGCCAGGCCTCCTGGCTCACGGTAAAGGACGTGGTGCCGATTTTCGCCACCGCGGTGCGGATTTCAATATCGGCGCCCAGCCCCATCGGCACGATGAAATCCACGTCAATATGCGCCATGATCAGATTCCAGTTGTCCAGCTGCATGCCGGGATTGAACAGGCGAAAGAGCGGTTCGCGACCCAGTTCAAACCACAGGGGCAGACGGGTGTTGTTGATGTGGCGCAGTCCGTCCACATCCCCGAAACGAGGTGTCACTGTCTTGCTGAACATGGCGTTTGCCGGCGTTTGGCCGAAAGCCCAGCATTAAACGGAGGACGCTCCCGGGAGTAAAGCCGAAAGCATTGCCGCACACGAATCGGGCGAATCCAGGGTGTCGCCAGAATCGGCCCTCGTAGCGCGGGGCTCCCGTCCCGCGCGGGTCCTAACAGCCGCCGCGACAGGAGCCGAGTGTCACGACGGCAATGGGCTGTATGATTGTCATCCCGAGCGGAGTCGAGGGATCTCGGCTGGGTCCCGCAGGCCTGCCTTTGGGATGGGGCCGAGATCCCGCGGCGGCGGGACAAGTGATTTCGACTCCGGCGCTACGCGCTTTCGCTCAATATGACTTGGGCGTACACCTAATCGCAGAGGGCGAAAGGGAAGGCGAAAGGGAAAGAAAAAGTCTTTGCGCCGGACGTCAATCCGGTAGAGTGCGCCGGAACCAACCCTTTTTCGACAAGGAGACATTTGATGCTGGCTACGAAACGTTTCGATTATGTTCCCTTCGACCAGGTGCATTTGCATCCGTCGGTCGCCAACCACCGTCCGCTGCAGGAAGCCAAGGTGGCGCATTACGCCGAAGACATCCTCGCCAACGGCCTGCTGGAGCCGATCGTGGTCTGGGAACGGAATCCGGGCGAGTTTTTCCTGGTCGGAGGATTTCACCGCCACGCCGCCATCCGCCGGATCCGGTCGCGCAACCCGGGCTATTTCGACCGCGTGGATGTCCGCGTGATCCAGGGGGATCTTGATGAAATCCAGGCGCTGAACCTGAAGCTGAACGCCGACCGCCTGGATGCGCGCATCACCGACTATTTTGACGCCATTCTGTTCATGTCCAACGCCAACTGGGAACCGGGGCGCATCGCCCGCTTTCTGGACAAGTCGGAGGCCTGGGTGGAAGACATTCTGCGGTATGCGCCGGGAATGGATCCCCGCGTGCGACGACGGCTGGAGCAGGGACAGATCAGCTGGGCCAGGGCCAAGACCATTTGCCGCGCCGTGCTGTCGTCGGCGCCCGGCGATGAACGCGCCGTGCTGGAGGCCCGGCTGGCGGCCCTGGAGAAGCCCGAAGGCCGTCCCGCGCCCCGCCCCCTGACCTTCCGCACCGCCGCCAAGCGCCTCAAGGCGCGTCCCGCCCGGTTCGAGGTCGGCAGCGATGATCTGCTGGCGCTGCTGGAGGTGCTGCGGGCCCGGAATGCCGCGCCGGAGGCCCTCGAACGGGTGCGCCAGGCGTTTCCCGGCCTGCTGGATGCCTAGGTTTTGCTTGTGGCGGGGGAGGGGGCAGGGTAGAAAGGTTGTTCCATCATGCAACGTCATGCCTCCATCCTGTTTGCCGCCGTTCTGGCGGCGTCCCTGCTGCCGTTCAGCGGCTGCGCACTGATTCGCAAAGGCGCCGCCCGGATGATCTCGCCCATGGCCAGCCAGCTGTCCGAAGGCCTGATGCATCAGGAGGACGTCGAACTGGTGCGCGACGGCGCCCCGGCCTTCCTGCTGGTGCTGGATGCGCTGGCCGAATCCCATCCCGACAATCCGGCCGTCCTGTTGTCCGCGGCCGAAGCCCAGCTGGCCTATGCCACGGCGTTTGTGGACAAGTCCCGGCGCGAACGCGCCCGGCAGATGTACCGGAAGGCACGGGACTACGGCCTGCGGACGCTGGCGGAATCCAATCCCCGCTTCACCCGGGCGCGCGACGCCGACACCGACACCTTTACCGCCTCCCTGCAGTCGTTCCGCAAGGCCGACGCCCGGGCCCTGATCACCACGGCCACCGCCTGGGTCATGTGGATCATTGCCAACTCCGACTCTCCCGCGGCTCTCGGCGACATGCCCCGGGTCCTGGCCATGATGGAACGCGTCCGCGAACTCGATCCCGGCATCCGGCAGGGCGGCGTGGACCTCTTTTACGGCATCTACTACACCGTGCTGCCGCTGGGCGGCGGCCGGGATCTGGAAAAGGCCCGCGCGCATTTTGAACGCAGCATGGAGATCGCCGGTCCCGACTATCTGCTGACGCGCGTGACCTTTGCCGAATTCTACGCCCGCTACGCCTTCGACCGGGAATTGTTCGAGCGCACCCTGCAGGACGTGGTGGATGCCGCCCCCGACGTGCCGGAGTTCACCCTGATGAACTCCGTGGCCCAGATGCGCGCCCGCGAACTGCTCGATCAGATCGATGAGTACTTTTAGAAAAGGAGAGCCCATGCCCGCCATCCGCCCGCGTTTTCTGTTCCTCCTGCTTCTCATGGCTCTGCCGTCCGCGCCGGTTCTGGCCCAGGTGCGCCTGAATCTGGCCACCCTGGCCCCGGACGGCAGCATTTGGATGCAGGCGCTGAACAGCGCCAAAGAGGAAATCGAGGCGGCGACGGACGGCGAGGTCCGGGTGCGGATCTATCCCGGCGGCATTATGGGCACCGAAAAGGACGTGCTCTTCAAAATCCGCAGCGGCCAGCTTCACGGCGGCGGCTTCATGGGCTACGCCACCGGCGCCATCTGCCCGGACGCCGGCGCGCTGATGTTCCCCCTGGCGCTGCGCAGCTACGACGAGGCCGATGCCGCCCTGGAAGCCCTGCGCGGGTTTCTTGAAGCCGGCGCGCGGGCCAACGGCTATGAAGCCCTGGGCTGGACCGAGGTCGGCTTCAGCTATGCCTACAGCATGAAGCCCTTTTCCAATCTCGACGAGTTGCGCGCCACCAAGGTCTGGGGTCTGGATTCGCCCATGCTGATCGAACTGTTCGGCGCCGGCCGCATTCCCTCCATCCCGGCCAACGTCACCGACGTCCTGCCGTCCCTTCAGACCGGCGCGCTGGAAACGGTTTTCGGCCCGCCCACCGCCGCCGTGGCCGTCCAGTGGCACACCCGCATCCGCTACCTCTACGAAATGAAACTGACCTACGGGATCGGCGGCGTCTTTCTGTCGCAGGCCGGCTGGAACCTGGTGCCCGTCCGCCATCAGCCGGTCGTCAAGGCCGCCTTCGACAAGCACTGCCGCCTGCTCACGCCCAAGGTGCGCCAAAGCGACGCCGAGGCGCTCGAGTTCATGCGCGGGCAGGGCGTGACCGCCATCCCGGAAACACCGGAGGGCCGGGCGGATTTCGAGCGGATCGCCGCGCAGGCCCTGGAAAAGGTCAAGGGCCAGGTGTTCTCGGCCGAGGCCTGGGACCGGCTCCAGGCGGTTCTGAAGGAACGCCGCGGCTCATGAGCGGGCGGGCGGCGAAACTCGGCCGCCGGGTCCGGGACGCGGTGGACCGGCTGGAACGCGCGATCCTGACGCTGCTGGTCACGGCCATGGTGATGCTGGCCGCGCTGCAGATTCTCCTGCGCAATCTGTGGCAAACCGGCTTCCCGTGGGCCGAACCGCTGCTGGGAATGGGCCTGCTGTGGCTGACCATGCTGGGGGCGCTGGCCGCCGCCGGCCGGGGAAGGCATATTGCCATTGATCTGGCCGCTGCGCTGCTGCCGTCCGGGTGGTCCGGCTGGATCCGGCGCGCCACTTCGCTGTTCGCCGCCGTCGCGTGCGGCATTCTGGCCTGGGCCGCCGGACGCTATGTCGGATTCCAGCGCGACATGGCCATGGGCGAACTCCTCGGCTGGCCCCATTGGAAGTATTTCCTGGTGATTCCCGTGGCCTTCTGGCTCATGTCCTTCCGCATCGGTCTGCAGGCGCTTCTGCCTTCGGCCTGGCTCCCGCCGCCCGAGCCCGGTGAAATGCCGGGGGAGGGGAGAACCTCGCCATGATCTGGGGCATTGTCGTCCTGGCCCTGCTCGGCGCCCCGCTGTTCGCGGTGTTCGGCGCGCTGGCCATGCTGGCCTACCAGTCCGGCGGCATGGATTTCGCCATCGTGATCGGCGAACTCACGCGCCTGACCAACATGCCGATGCTGCAGGCGCTGCCGATGTTTGCCCTGGCCGGCTACGTGCTGGCCGGCAGCCGCGCTTCCGAGCGCCTGCTGCGCATCACCCGCGCCGCCTTCGGCTGGATGCCCGGCGGACTCGCCATGGTGTGCATCGTCACCTGCACGTTCATGACCGCCTTCACGGGGGCTTCCGGCGTGACCATTGTGGCGCTCGGCGGCCTGCTGCTGCCGGCGCTGCTGCGGGACGGCTACCGCGAAAAGGCAGCCCTGGGCCTGGTCACCACCGGCGGCAACATGGGCGTCCTGTTCGTTCCCAGTCTGCCCCTGATCCTGTATGCCATCATTGCCCAGCCCGTTTCACCCTCCGTGACCGTGCAGGCGGTTTTCCGCGCCGGCGTGTTGCCCGGCCTGCTGGCGCTGGCCGTCCTCAGCCTCTACGGCATCCGCGCCGGCATCCACGCCCGCATTCCCCGGCATCCCTTCCAGGGACGGGAACTGGCCGCCGCCCTGTGGGAGGCCAAGTGGGAACTTCCTTTGCCGTTCGTGGTGCTCGGCGGCATCTACAGCGGTTGGCTGGTGGCCAGCGAAGCCGCCGTCCTGACCGCCGCCTACGTGCTGGTGATCGAAGTGCTGGTCTACCGGGAAATTCCCGTTCACCGTCTGACCCTCATCGTGCGGGATACGGTTGTGCTGGTCGGCGGCGTGCTGCTGATTCTGGGCATGGGCATGGCCATCACCAATTTCCTGAT
>ERZ795053.4393-NODE-4393-length-15296-cov-19.543928_pt1 | contig 15296 bp, 11 predicted proteins | sample MGYA00375137_ERZ795053 | MGnify/ENA primary metagenome ERZ795053 (study PRJEB30182, sample SAMN05720284) | activated sludge metagenome | isolation source: Anaerobic digester | place: Hong Kong | collected 2014-12-17 ... | reverse complement strand
ATAAAAGGCATAAACAAATCTGTAAAATATAACCCGGCATTAAAATGAAAGGATCAATTGCCATACTGGCAGGCGGTGGCCCCGCACCCGGAATCAACTCAGTAATTGCCTCGGTGGCCAAGGTTTTTCTGAAGGATGGTTACCGCATCATCGGTTTGCACGAAGGATACAAGACCCTGTTTACGGGAAGTCCTAAAACCATCGACATCGATTTTGAGATGGCCGACCGCATCCACAACCAGGGCGGTTCATTCCTGATTATGAGCCGGCACAAACCCAAAGATGCTGATTTCAATACGGATTTTTTCGTCAGCAACAATGTGAAGCTGCTGGTCACCATCGGTGGCGACGATACCGCTTCCACCGCCAACCGCATATCGAAATTCCTTGCCGCCAATAACGTGAAGATTCAGAACATCCACGTTCCGAAAACCATCGACAACGACCTGCCCCTGCCCGACGGTATTCCTACCTTCGGCTACCAGAGCGCCAAACAGGAAGGGGTGCGGCTGGCAACCACCGTTTATGAAGATGCGCGCACAAGCGGCAACTGGTTTGTGGTTTCGGCCATGGGCCGCGAAGCCGGGCACCTGGCCTTCGGCATTGGCGCCGCCTGCCACTATCCCATGATCATTATTCCTGAGATGTTCAACAAGACCGAAGTTACCTTCGACCGCATCCTCAGGCTGGTGATTTCCTCCATGATCAAGCGTAAAATCCTGGGCATCAGCTACGGCGTCGCCATCATCAGCGAGGGGGTCTTCCACTTTATGACCGACGATGAAATCACCTCTTCGGGCATTCATTTTACCTTCGACGACCACGGTCACCCGGAACTGGGCAATGTAAGCAAGGCGCATATCTTCAACGAACTCCTGCAGAAAAAAACGAAGGAACTGAAATTAAACGTGAAAAGCCGTCCGGTAGAAATCGGTTACGAGGTACGCTGTGTGCAGCCCATCGCCTTCGATATGCTCTACTGCGCCCTGATGGGCATAGGCGTGAAGCACCTCTTCGACCAGGGCCTGACCAGTTGTATGGTGGTAAGTGGCCCCAACGGCGACATCACGCCCCTTTACCTGAAGGACGTGGAAGACGAAAACGGGAAAGTGAAGCCCCGCCTGGTGAATATGGATGGGCAAAAGTCGAAAATGGTGTTTGAAGACAGTCTGCAGTACATTGAGCCGGCCGATTACGAAGCCGCCCGGAAATATGTTTCCGATCCCGAAAATTATGACTTCAGGAAGATCCTGAACTGGTAAAACATAGTTGTGACTATATTCCGGCGGGGCGCGATGATGAGTAATTGCGCCCCGCCGGTTTTCAGTTCACACAGGTTTCATTACCTTTGCTTTTGCTTTAAACCGGGGATCATGAAATCAGGATTGAAACTTCCTGCATTCTTTAACAGGCAATCCGTGGCGGCAGCCATTGCCCTGCTGTTTTTCCTGCCGTTGCTTTTCCTGAATATCCGGGCCGACCACGACTGGGGCGATGATTTTGCCCAATACCTTGCCCAGGCCGAAAATATTGCCCGCTTCCATCCCATGCCTCAGACCGGTTATGTTTACAACGAATTTTACCCAAGCCTTGGCCCGAAAGCCTATCCTCCCGGATTCCCGTTAATGATTTCAGCCATAACGGGCAAATACGGCAATTATATTCCGCCTTACAATTATCTTATTTCTGTTTTTCTTCTGGCAACAGCCCTGCTCACCGTCCTCTTTCTGAAAAGGCATTTCGGACTGATCCCGGCGCTTGCCCTCAGCCTGATGGTATATTATAATCCTTATGTGATGGAGCTGAAAGCAGAGGTAATGGCCGATATCCCCTTTGCATTCCTGTTTGTATTGTTTCTGTTGATGATTCCGGACTTGCAGCAGCCGTCATCCCGGCGGAAATGGCTGCTTGCCGGTGTGGTCACAGGGGTTGCCATTTCGGTGAAAACGGCAGGATTCACCCTTGCAGCCGGACTGGCGATGTACACCTGCTGGCAATTGATAATGGCGCTCCTCAGAAAAAGAGCAATAAAGAACCTGTGGAAATCTGCGGCGGATCCCGCCCTGTCCATTGGCGCTGCTTTGGGCATTGCGCTGCTGCTGAACCTGATTTTTATGCGCGGGGCTTCCGGCGCCTCTTCCTATCTCAATACTTTCTCGCTGGGGAGCCTGTCGGAAACCGTTGCCATGAATCTCTATACCTATACCGAGGTGTTGCGGTTGTTTTTTATCAGCCTTGATTCACAGATTTTCTGGTTTGGTTTTATTGCCGGTTCCGCGGCGGTCACCTTTGCCCTTACCGGGCTCATCGTTGCATTCAGGCGCGGCCCCGGAATAGCGGAATGGGTGACGCTTGCATACCTCGGACTGCTGCTGGTCTATCCCTACCACAATTCCGGATTCAGGTTCCTGCTGCCCCTCGCGCCCCTGATACTTAATTATATTGCCACGGCGGTCGGTGCCATGAATCCCGGCAGGGGCGGAATTGCACTGTCAGTCCTGGCGGCTGCGATGATGCTGGTAACGTATATGCCGGCATTAAAGGAATTGCAGGAGAGTACGGCGGAAATTCAGGAAGGTCCTTATGCCGTGCATGCGCAGAATGCCTTTGAGCAGATCAGTGTCATCACGCCCGAAGATGCCCTGATCGTTTTTATCAAGCCGAGGGCACTGGCGCGGTTTTCCGGAAGAAACAGCATGGCGCACCTGCCCGAAAGCACCCCCGTGGAAGTATATAAACAATTTGAGGCTATAGGCCCGACCCACTTCCTGCTCTATTCTGAATTGCCCGATCCGGCGCTGGAAAACTATATCAGAACGAACCGCAGGGAGATTGAACTGATCTGGCGAAACCAGTTCTTCCGGTTGTACCGGAAAGTCTGATCTCTATCCGAGAATTTCCTGCAACACCTTTACCGATTTCATTTCACCCAGATCGGGAATATGCAGACGGTAATAATCTATCAGCCGGTCGAGCAGGGTATCGCGCACTGACCTGGAAATTTCAAAGTCCTGCAGGTCATGAAATTCCATCAATTGAAGCCGTTCGAGGGCCTCAGCCGGTGGCCCGGAAATAAAATAGCGGTGCATGGGTTCCGAATCCAGAAACAGCCCTTCTTCCATATCGAAAATCCCGCCTGAACCGGCTTTGGCAAATCTGGGACTGAACCCCAGAAAACGGGTAAGCCGCAACATAAACAGCAAATGGAATGCGTGAAGCGAAATCCCCGGCTCGTTGAGCAGTTGCAACACGGTTACCAGGAAACTGAAAAGCGCGGGATTGGGTTCTTCCTCCCTGATGCATTTGTAGAGCAGTTCATTGATAAACAGCACCAGGGAACTTCGGGACATGTCGTCCTGCAGCCGCTGAAGCGGGATATAAATGCCGGCTTCGCGGATATAATGCAGGTTTCTGTGTTCGTTTCGGTCAATCACCAGATCGAGGATGCTGAGGTGACCGAAAAGAGCGGCTTTCATCTTTGAATTGCGGCTGAACAGGCCCTTCACCAGAAATGACTGCAGCCCGAATTTTTCGGTATAAATCTTCACTACAGCCCCGGAATCGGCATACCGGGTGGTGTGAAATACGATGCCATGCGTTGAAATAAGCATGGGTCAAAAATACGGATTATAACGACTGAAAACCGGTTCAGGACCGGCCTGAAACACCCGTATCAATGAAAATTAAAAACGCGACGCTTCAGTTAACAAACATGATTTTGGTCACCGTGGTTTTGGAACCATCGCTGTTGGTGACATAAACCAGGTACACCCCGGTGTTAACGCGGTCGCCGTTAAAATTGCGCCCGTTCCATAGCGCCTGTCCGCCTTCGCTGAGGGTTGAATAAACAATATTTCCGCTGATATCGGTAATTTTCACGCTGGAATTTTCAACCAAACCGCGGATGGCGATGGCACCTTCATAGCTTTCGCGCACCGGATTCGGAAATACCACCACCTCTTTCAGGTCCTGTGTGGGCGTTACGGATTCACTTCTGTAGGAAATTACCCCCTGCGAAGTGCCGAAAAAAACCTCTCCCGACTCGTTAATAGTAATATCTGTAATCGAATTGCTGAGTAAAGGGCTGTTCTCTTCAGTGAAGTGCAGGATTTCCTTGGTGCCGTCGGCCGACATAAGAAAAACGCCCGCCCGGTCGGTACCGAACCACTTCCGGTTCGACCCGTCAACGGCGATGGCGGTCACCGCTTCGGCTTCGAGCAGATACTGACCATATCCGTCCTGCTCTATCAGGATACGCTGGGCATCAAAATTCTGCCCGCTGAAAATGTTGGCCGGTGAATAGAATACCGCCACGCCTTCGTTGGAACCAACCCACACCAAGCCCTCGCGGTCAACGGCCATACTCAGAATAAATGATCCCGGTAAATTGCCATTTCCGGCAACGGAAGTAAGTTTCTTAACTTTATCATCTGAAGGATCATCCAGCGTATTGTTGTCGTTAAATACGATCAGCGCATGATCGCGGGGCATCAGCCATTTCTGACCCGATTTGTCAACTGCAACCCTTCCAATATCCACACCGGAGGCCACAGAACCAAGATTGAATGATTTCCACTCTCCATTATTTTTCCGTACAGACAATACCGAAGGCGCGCTTGAGTTGGTTACCCATAAATTTCCCGGCTCATCAAACGAAAGACCGCCGATACCATACCAATCGCTTCCGACTGTAGCCCCTTCAAGACTACTGTTTTCACTGGTATATAAACGAGAAAACTGTTCGTTCTCGTATTCGAGCAAGCCATAACCCCAGGTACCCAGGTAAACCCGTTTATGGTTGGCAGGGTCAACGGCAACGGACAACACATCGCGCATGTCCTCCAATAAGGTATCCTGTTTCTGATCAATGGTTTTCCATTTCCCGTCGACAAATCCGGTAAACCTTGCCTGCCGGTAAATTGCTCCGAAAGAAGAATTTCTGCCCCCCGGAACAATCCACACATCATTTTTCCCTGATGCCATGGCATAAACATCCGGAAAACCGGGACCATCCGGGAGAAAGCGCTCGGCAACTGAAAAATCTGAAATCCTGACCAGGCCTTCAAATTCATCACCTACCCACACATTTCCGTCCTTATCAAGAATAGCATCTTTTGGAATGACATTTCCGGGATTATAGGTATAAAGTTTATGCTCCAGCGAACCATCGGGTCTGAATAATTCAACAGAAAGGTTGTTGCAGACGACCAGGCGATCGTAATGAACCTCCAGGCTTGACCGGTTGGAGGTGTTGTTCTCCTGAAAAGGCTCCCAAACCCCGTCAATCTTTACAAACATGGCATCGGTCGCATAGGAAGGCCCTTTTTTATTCGCATAAATCCGGTTATTTAATGCGGCAATATGATTGTAGGTAGCCGATGGGAGAACAAAAGAACTTTCGCGCGACCAGGCCCGGTAGTCGGCCAGATTCGAGCCATAAAACGGCGCCCGGTAAATACCTTCATCGGTCGCAGCATATATAACGGAATCAACCGGATTGTAGGTAATGTCGTTGATATTGATGGCACTGCCCTGCGTACCGATATAATAGATAGGCTCAGGAAACTCCTCCCTCTCAATGTCGAGCACCACAATCCCGAATCCACAGGCCAGGTAAGCCCTTTTTCCAATAAATACGATTCGGTTGATGGTTTTATTACCAAGTATGGGTTTGCGCTTGATGTCAGACAGATTGATAATTTCACCGTCTCTGAGCAGGTCAATATTGGCATTTGTATAAGCGATCACCAGTGTATTCAGCGATTCATTGTACTTGATGCTGCTGATTCCCACATCACTCAGTCCGTTGTATTTGCTCAGCCGGTTCAGGCTGTTGTCATTGATATCATAATAAAAAAGACTGTAAGGAGTTGCCGCATAAATCTTTCCGTTGCCTTCGGCCACCGCGATTACCTTGCGGTAAGGCAGATGATCGCGCCATTCACCAATACCGATTTCCTGCGAAAGTCCGGTAAACGGGAGAAACAGAAATGCCTGAAAAAAGATAACTAAATAAAATACAGCCTTTCTCATTCGATGATAATTTAAATTTTAATGGTCTTACGAAACATCCGGACAATTTTCTTTGTAACTGTTATAATGCAATTGCCCCCGTTTTGTTTCATGAACCCGGAACTTTCAACAATTCCGGGCCATAAATCAGTTTATCCGGGTCAACACCTGCCCTGCCCCGGAATACCTGTTTAAAACTGAACTATTAAACTGCAATTTTACTAATTTATTGTTGATTATTCCCACTTTGAGTGAAATCAGGAAATTGAAGTGAAGCCGGCAAATAATTCCCCCTGAAAACTAATTCAAAATCATTGTTGTCCGGGAAAAATAATAAAATTTGACCAGTATGCATAGTAGTTATGGGTTTCAGAAGAATGTAACTAGTTACGGCTTACTTTCACTTTTTCGCCGCAAAGCGATGCACTGAGCCTGCCGAAGTGGCTCAAAGGCACCAGGTTGCACGAATTTATTTTTCTCATTTAGGGGTACTTAGTGTCTTGGTATCTTGGTGGCAGGTTCTCTTCATATTTTAACCGGACAATAGTGATTCAAAATATGTAAAAAAAGAGGAGATACCATGTCTGCGCCGCATGATGAGCAGCTCCCTTGCCGGCAGTATGGCTTGTACAGCTTCCGCAGAATACTGGCTGACTTTTATAAATCCTGTCAATTTATATCACTGTATATCATTATTTTTCACAATGTCCCCACATCATGCAATCCGCCTGGAATAACGATATTTTCATCTGACCGCAGGAAAATGCAATGTTTCGTGTCAAAGTAATATGCAGATATGTGCATTTATTTATACATTCTGCAGCCATCATACGGATAAATAAAACGGAAGGTTGCGGTACATGCCGGCCAATGATCTGCAGACCCGGCTACGGGATTAAATCAGGCTCAACCGGTTGCCTTCCTTCTTTATCCTTAGACTAAAAATCAGGCTAAAAATGCATAAATTAGTACCATGAACCTTGAAGTGCACAAACCTCAGCAAAAAGTTGTCCTTTATCCACGCAACATGATCTGCAGTTGTTGCTTTGTAGTGATAAGGCAACTTCTTGAAAAAGAGGGAGCCAAAATTCTTAATATCAAGCCCGGAGAAGTGGAAATCATGTTTAATCCGCTGGAGCACAACCGTGAGTATTATACAGAATTACTTTCAGCCCATGGATTTGAGCCCATCTTCAGCCGGGAACGTCAGATTGTGGAAAAAATAAAACTTGCGGTTATTGAACTGATTCACAAAGCGGGCAACGTGAATTCAATGATCAGAAATTCCGATTACCTGGTAGAAAGGCTGGGACTCTCCTATGCTTACCTGACCAACCTTTTTTCGAGGCATGAGCACATCACCCTCGAAAAATTCATCATTCTCCATAAGATTGAAAAAGTGAAGGAGCTGATAGAATACGATGAGTACACCCTGAGCGAGATCGCTGTGCAGCTGGGCTATAGTTCTGTTCAGTACCTTTCGGCACAGTTCAGACAGGTGACCGGAATATCGGTAACTGAGTATAAAAAAGGTGGTTATTCCCGGATGCCGGTTGATCTTATCGGAGATCAGTCACTGACTGAACAACCGGGAAAGGAGCAATAATAAAAATTACCTTCCGTAGCCCCGGGCTGATTTATGGAAGGTAATAAAATCTTGTACGCTTTTCGCAGAATTGTATAAATTATAAACTGTTGCAATTGCGTTACTTTGTCAGATAGTGCAACCTAAATATTAAAAGGTTATGAAAATCAAACATCAGATTGCCATCAGCGACACAGGGTTTTTATTTAACCCTGCCACCGGAGAATCCTTTACCGTGAATCCTGTGGGCGCCGAGATCATTAATTTGCTTCGCGAAGGTCATACCTGGCAGGAAATTATTGATAAAATCACTGAAATGTATTCGGTTGAGCGGAACAGTTTTGAGAAAGACCTCCATGAGTTCGCAGGAATAATGAAAATGCACCAACTTCTTGATAAGGATGAGTAAACCACGGTATACCATTGCAGTTACAGGCCTGAACGCCATCGACAGTCCCGGCCCGGGCGTTGCCGTTATCAGGGGGCTGCTTGAAGCTGCATCCTTTGATGCCCGGATTATCGGGTTGGCCTATGAGTCGCTGGAGCCAGGCATATACATGCCCAACCTCACCAACCATACCTATCAGATACCATACCCCACTGCCGGAACGGACGAGCTGATGGAACGGCTGACCTATATACACAGCCGGGAAAACATCGATGTAATCATTCCAAACTTCGACGCGGAGCTTTATTCATTCATGAAACTGGAGCCGAAACTGAAGCAGATGGGCATTCGAATGTTTCTGCCCACATTTGAGCAGTTCGAAGAACGGCACAAGGTCAACCTCACAAAATTCGGCGAAAAATACGGAATTGATGTTCCTCTGGGCATTGCCATCACCGATCCGGCAGAGATTTATAAGCATGAAAAGGAGCTGGACTTCCCACTGATGGTTAAAGGAAAGTGGTATGACGCTTACATTGCCTACAATATGGAACAGGCCCGGAATTATTTTAATAAAATTGCCGCGAAATGGGGATATCCTGTAATTCTGCAGAAGTTTGTGCACGGAACCGAATATAATGTAACCGGGCTGGGAGATGGCAAGGGAAACACCATCGCAGCAGTGCCGATGCGCAAGCAATACATCACTGATAAAGGAAAAGCCTGGGCCGGTATCAGCATTGCCGATGAAAACCTGATGGACCTTACCCGGCGTTTTGTTGAATCTACAGGATGGAGAGGGGGATTTGAGCTGGAGATGATGAAATCAAACGACGGGCGGTATTATCTGATGGAAATTAACCCGAGAATTCCGGCCTGGGTTTACCTGGCGGTAGGCGTAGGTCAGAATATTCCGGAAGCGCTCACCAGACTCGCCCTTGGTGAGAAGGTTGAGCCTTATACAAACTACGAAGTAGGTAAACTTTTTATCCGGTATGCCTGGGATATGATTGTTGACCGCAGCGAATTTGAAAATTACTCAGTAAACGGGGAACTAAAAAAAGATGAACATGGAAAAGAAACATTATGAACGTCCGCATATTATAAAACTGGAAGCAGGGATGCCGGGTAAATCAGGGATAAGAACCGAACAGGCCCCGACCACCCACATCGATGGCATGGCTGTTAAAGAACTTGTAAAAACCTATGGTTCTCCACTATTTGTGCTTTCCGAACAAACGATCAGAAGCACTTATCGTAAAGCTTTCAAGGCTTTTTCGACCCGATACCCTAATGTACAATTTGCATGGTCGTATAAAACAAATTACCTGTCAGCCGTATGCAACATCTTTCATCAGGAAGGGGCATGGGCTGAAGTGGTTTCAGGATTCGAATATGACAAAGCCATTGCCAATGGGGTGGATCCGGGAAAAATCATCTTCAACGGACCTGGTAAAAGCCGGGAAGAACTGATCATGGCAACTGAAAAGGGCAGCCTTATCCATATCGATCACCTGGACGAGTTGTACCTGTTGATTGAAGTAGCAGAAAAAACCTCCCAAAAGCCAAGGGTAGCCATCCGTGTAAACATGGATACCGGAATTTACCCGATGTGGGACCGCTTTGGATTTAACTATGAGAGCGGTCAGGCATGGGATGCCCTGAATAAGATCATGCATTCAGGCAAGCTTGAGCTGATGGGGCTTCACACCCATATAGGGACCTTTATCATGACAGCAACAGCTTATGCCATTGCCGCCACAAAGCTTGCTGATCTGGCGCGATCGCTGCAGCAGAAATTCAATCACCATCTCAAATACATAGACATCGGTGGTGGATTTGCCTCAAAAAATACGCTAAAAGGGTCATACCTGCCGGGCAGCGATACCAATCCTTCGTTTGACGAATATGCAGAAGCCATCAGCAGTGCATTGATTAACAGCCATTTCAGCCCCGGAGAATTGCCGTTGCTTATTCTTGAAACCGGCCGTGCCCTGGTAGATGAAGCAGGTTATATTATTTCATCCGTGATCGCCAATAAAAGGCTTTCTTCAGGCAGGAGGGCGACCATCCTTGACGCCGGGGTTAATCTTCTTTTCACCGCCTTCTGGTATCAGCACCAGGTCACCGTCGCCCAGGGCGTTTCGCAGCATCGCGAGGACACCACACTCTACGGTCCCCTGTGCATGAACATCGATTGCGTGCGCGAAAGTGTCAACCTGCCGATGCTGAACATCAACGATCAGGTTGTTATCCATCATACAGGCGCGTATAATGTTACACAGTGGATGCAGTTTATCACCCTCAGGCCAAATGTGGTGTTGATTGACGAAAACGGAAATGCCCATGTGATCAGGGAATCCGAAACGCTTGAATCAGTGACCGGAGGCGAGAAAACACCGGAACACCTGATTAAACTCAGATAATTTGTATAATTATTTGCCAAACAAACATAATTTTATAATTTTATGAACTCAAAAAGAGCATATTTAACCACTGCAGGGCTAAACAGCGGCTATTCCTGAGCAATTCCGGCTAAGTCCTGCGTGAAGCATAAGAGAAGTCATTAATTCAAGGGCTGGATGATACATTTTTCCGACAGGGCAATCGTGGAAGGGCTTAAGCTCAACAGCGATTATATCATCAAGCATGTCTACCAGGAATTTTTCCCTACCATCAGGTACCTGATCAAGAAAAATACCGGCAATGATGAAGATGCCGAAGATATTTTCCAGGAATCCCTGATCGTGGTGCTCAAAAATGTTCAGAAAGATGACTTCTACCTGACCTGCTCTTTCCTTACCTACCTTTATTCCATCAGCCGGAATCTCTGGATGCAGAAGCTTAAGACAAAACGTAAGGGAGCTACCAATTTTGACCTCATCGAAAAGTTCTTTAACATACCGGAATCGGCCACCAGGGAAACTGCTGAAGCAGAACAGATGAAGTACAGGATTTACCGCGAGCATTTCAACGCCATGGAAAAAGACTGTCAGCGGATACTCCTGTTATCGCTTCAGAAGTACTCATCAAAGGATATCGCAGACACCATGGGCTACGGATCGGAAAATTATGCCAAAACCAAGAAGTACAACTGCAAGGAGCGTTTGAAAAAGGCAATTATGAGTGATCCGAGAATGAAAGATTACATCGACTGATTCCCCCTGCTTATTTAATTTTCAGACTGATTTTTATGTCAGATCCAGCCAACCTTCTGAACAAGGTATATACCAGTACGTTGAACAGCTATACCATGGTTTTCTTTTCGAAAAATCCCTGGTTCGGCCTTGTGCTTCTGATGGTTTCTTTTTTTGATGTATATGCAGGGGCTGCCGGATTGCTATCCCTGCTGACGGCCAATGCATTCGCCTGGGGACTTGGACTGAACCGGCAGAGTATATTATCGGGGTTCTATGGTTTTAATCCCCTGCTGACCGGTCTTGGCCTCGGACTTTCCTTTCAGCCGGGTCCGGAGTTATACCTGTTGCTGGTTGCCACCGCCCTTGCCGCCCTCTTTATTACCCTGGCCTTCGAGGGATTTTTAAGTAAATATGCCCTGCCCTACCTTACACTCCCGTTCCTGCTTTCACTCTGGATAGCAACCCTTGCCGCCAGGAATTATTCCACCATGATCCCCGGTGAATCGGGCATATACACCATGAATACCATTTATGAAAGAGGTGGTCCCTTCATTGTCAGGATTTACGAATGGTTCGGAGATGTGAGCTGGCCGCTTTTTATTAAAACATATTTCAAATCCCTGGGAGCCATCTTCTTTCAGTATCACCTTTTTGCCGGATTATTGATTGCTGCAGGCTTGCTTTTCTATTCCCGGATAGCCTTCCTGCTGTCAGTAACCGGGTTTGCTTCAGCCTGGGGCTTTTACCTGCTGATAGGAGCAAACATGAATGAACTGAACTATGGTTTTATCGGGTTCAACCATATTCTTACCGCCATTGCCATCGGAGGTTTCTTTATGATTGCATCAGGCTGGTCGTTTTTGTGGGTTATCCTGGTAACCCCCATCATTTCAATGATTACCGCGGGATTTGCAGAATTACTGGGAATATTCCAGCTGCCGGTATATTCTTTGCCATTTAACCTGATGGTATTGCTTTTCCTCTACGCCATGAAGTTCAGGGAAAAGATGCTGCGGAAACCGGAACCTGTGGCCGTTCAGCATTATTCTCCCGAACTGAATTTATACATCGGACAAAATTCCGGGGAAAGATTCCGTAATAAAAGCTACCTGCCCGTGTCACTCCCCTTTTTCGGAGTCTGGACTGTAAACCAGGGCCACAACGGAGAATTCACCCATCAGGAAGAGTGGCGGCATGCCTGGGATTTTGTGATTACGGATGAAGCCGGTAAAGAATTTTCGGGCGACGGGACTAAAGTTTCCGATTATTATTGCTTTGAAAAACCTGTAACAGCACCGGCCGATGGCTGGGTTGAAGAAATTGCTGACAGCATTGAAGATAACCCCCCGGGAGAAATCAACCTTGGCCGCAACTGGGGCAATACCATTGTAATCAGACATTCGGAATGGCTCTATTCCAAACTCAGTCACCTCAAGAAAGGCAGCATAAAGGTAAAACAGGGATCTTACGTTTATAAGGGACAGATGATAGCCAGCTGCGGCAATTCCGGCAGATCTCCGTTTCCGCACCTGCATTTCCAACTTCAGTCTACGCCTTACATCGGCTCGGCAACCCTTGACTACCCTGTTTCACAATACCTCAGCTACCAGAACCCTGTTAAGCTGAAGCTCTATGAAATTCCGTTAAAAAATGAGCAGGTGAGTAACCTTGCCCCTGAGCCTGCCCTGGTAAAGGCATTTCAATTCGTCCCCGGCCAAAACATTGAGTATGGCTGTGATAACGAAACCTTCCCTGACGGCACCTGGAAAGTGAATGCTGACCTTTACAAAAATCAGTTTATCGAAGATTCATCCACAGGTGCAAAAGCCTATTACTCCACCGATGGTTCAATGTTTTTCTTCACCCATTATGAAGGGAGCCGCAACTGCCTGCTTTATTTTTTCTATCTCTCGGCTTTCAAGGTGCCATTGGTCTATCATAAGGATCTGACCATCCGGGATACCTTCCCTCCATCTTCATTCGGGGTTTCATGGCTAAGGATAATACAGGATATTGTTGCCCCTTTTTACCTTTTCGTTAAGCCCGGGTATAAAATGACCATCACTGAAATGAAGAAGGATCTGGCCGGCAACCGGTTTCAAATCGGATCTTCCTGTAAACTGACCGTTGCCGGTTTAAATTTTGCTGCCTGTCACTTCAGCCTGACGATTGCGGAAAACCGTCTGCAATCCGTCAGCATCAATTCGGACAAAATAAATACAACAATCAAATTCAAAAATAACTGAACCCATCATGCGCCTGCGCTTCCTGGCTTTCCTGCTAATACTGCTATCTTTCTCCGGAAAACTATCCGCGATAGGATCGGTTGCCATTGATTACGAAGCACTTACATACAGACTATATGCAGAACAGAAGTGGGACAGCCTGCTGACAACCGGTGAGCAGGCAATTAATGAAGGTTGGGATTACTTCTATATCCGTCTGAGAACCGGAATAGCGGCGTTTGAACTGCAACGTTATGCCAGGGCGGCCCGCCATCTGGAAAAAGCAAGGGAGTTCAACAGCTATGATGAGTTCACCATTTCGCTGCTCATTAAATCATACCTTTACAGCGGGCAGCCCGATAAAGCGAAAATATTTCAGAAAAGCCTGCCTTCAGACAACTCAAACCGGGCAGCCAATCGCTTATTTAACCCTTTGATCTATCTGGAAACCGGTCCGGCTTTTTCTGACCACAGCAGCCGGTATGATCAGCGCAGGCAAACGGGAGACGGGCTTTATTCCGAAGCCTATCTGAACAAAAACTCTTTCTATTCACTGGCGGGAGCGCTGATTCCGGCCGGTTCAAGCCTGATGATCAATGCAGCCGTGTCAGCAATGAGTTTCAATAAAACAAGGATAGTTGAAATTACAGGTTTTGATTCCTTGAGCGGAAATTATTCCGTGCGGCAGTCAGAAGCATACCTTTCGCCCTCGCTGATTGCAGGCCGGAAAATCAGGATAAGCCCCTCTTTCAGATTGTCCAATGTCAGGTATTCCAATCCCCTGCAGAGTGATGACAGTTTAGTAGCCTGGATGATAGGACCTTCCGGAGAAAAGACTTATTATGATATTGCATACGGGGGTGAAATAAGTTACCTCTCACCGTTGTGGGAGGCCTCTGTTGGTTTCTGGTCGCTGCAGGCAGATCAACTCAGGTATGCCCAGTCTTCTTTGGGATGCATCGTAAGGCCTTACGGAAATCTGAACCTTTACAGCCACACGACGATCACCTTAAATCAGAACGAATACTCCCGAAACCTGATTTTCAACCAGATGATAGGCGGGAAACTTATCAGATCAATCTGGGGAGAAATTTTATTTACTGCAGGTAACCTCACCGGATCGGCTGAAAATAACCTGCAGGTATTTTACAACGCTTTCGATAAAACAAAAAACCGCATCGCTGCAAGGCTCATATACAGCTACAATGACCATCTCAGACTCAGCCTGAGGACGCAGTTTTTTCTCCGGGAGGGGTCGGAGCTTTTTTATCCTGAACCGGGAGTGGGAAATATTTACACATACAATTACCAAACACTTAGCATAACAGGAGGTTTAACATGGAATCTGCCTTGAAAAAATCAATGATCAGCCTGATGATTCTGATGGCTTTAGCATCTTTAAGGGTTTTGGCCCAGGAAAAGGTCCAGCTCGAGGAGGTTTTTAAAAACAGCTATACCCTTGAAAACAATGCGGAATATAGCAAAGCTATTGAAGCTCTGAAAAAAGTTTATGATGAGTCTTCTTACGAGATCAACCTCAGGCTGGGGTGGCTTACCTATCAGGCCGGATGGTTTACCGAATCCACTGCCTTCTACAATAAATCCATACAACTGATGCCCATGTCAGTTGAAGCCCGGTTAGGATTTGTGCTGCCCGCCGCAGCACTGGGCAACTGGAACCAGGTAATTAACCGTTACAATGAAGCGCTGAAAATTGATCCCAATCATTACACAGTGAATTACCGTCTGGGGATGATCTATTACAACCGCCAGGAGTATCAGACAGCTTACAAGTATTTCGAAAAAATCGCAAATCTGTATCCTTTCGACTACGATGCCCTGCTTATGTTCGGCTGGACCAATTACCGGATGGGAAAACTCAGGGAAGCCAAAGTCCTTTTTGGCAAGGCCTTGATGAACCGCCCGGGAGATACCTCGGCGAAAGA